>WNGN01002360.1_pt1 | contig 12635 bp, 10 predicted proteins | sample 5400561 | NCBI WGS metagenome assembly WNGN01 (sample SAMN13153379, study PRJNA577476) | soil metagenome | isolation source: 115 cm soil or saprolite under Garry oak tree replicate 2 | place: USA:California | collected 2016-06-15
CGCTCGGTCCGGTCACCAAGTGAAAAATTATTCTACCCGCCAATCACGCGAATAGACGCAAAAAAAGAGCTGCTTACTCTGAATTTCATTCGCGTTCATTAGCGTAATTCGCGGTTTACGATTCCTTCAACAAGCTGGCAGCGAGTTGGAGCGCCGATTCGCTTTTGCCGCCGAGCATCCGCGCGATCTCTTCGCGGCGAGCTTTGCCGGCGACTTCGCGAAGATTCGAAAAGGTGCGACCGCGCACGACATCTTTGGTCACAACAAAGTGGGATGAAGCGGAAGCCGCAACCGGCGCGAGATGGGTGATACAAATTAACTGATGCTCGTTCCCGAGCGTTCGCATCTTTGCCCCAACCGCGTGCGCGATTTCGCCGCCGACGTTCGTGTCGATCTCATCGAAGACGAGAAGCGGAATCGAATCGTGCGCAGCGAGCGCGGACTTTATCGCGAGCATCAGGCGTGAAATTTCGCCGCTGGAAGCAATCGCGCGCAACGGTTTTAGCGGTTCGCCAGGATTCGGCGAGAAAAGCAATTCAACCGAATCGAAGCCGTTGGCGCGCGCTTCCTCAACGGGGCTTAGTCTCGCTTCGAATTCCGATTGGCGAAATCCAAGATCGCGCAGGTTTTTGCGAATCGTCTCGGAAAGTTTCGGCGCCGCTTTCGCGCGCAGTTTGCGCAGCGCGTCGCCGGCGCGATTCATCTGCGTCCGGACTTCCCCGATTTCCTTTGTTAGTCGCTCCAGTTCGGCGTCGCGTCCTTCGATTTTTTCCATTCGTTCGGCCGCGCGCCGGCCAAACTCGATCACTTCGGCAATCGAGCCGCCGTATTTGCGCTTCAATGTTTCAAAAAGCGAAACACGTTGCTCGAGCGAGGCGAGTTGTTCCGGATCGAGATCGAGCTTCTCGGCGTAATCGGACAGCGACCGCGCGATTTCCGACAGCTGCACCACGGCCGCGACATGTTCGGAAGCGATCTCCGCGGTCGAGATGTCGATCTTCTCCAATTCGCGCAGCAAACGTTGCGTCTCCGCAAGCTGCGACAGGACCGATTCGTCCGCTTCCGAAAGTTTGTTGGCTGCCGCGTTGGCAAGTTCGATCAGACGTTTGCTGCTGCTCGTAAGTTTGTAACGCTTCTCAATGTCTTCTTCTTCGCCCGCTACGAGATTTGCCGAATTAATCTCTCTGATTTGATGGCGCAGCAGATCGAGCTCCTGCTCGCGCGCGGTTTCGGCGGTATTGAGCGCGGCGTGCTCGGCTGTCAGCGTCTGCAATTGTCGAAAATGTTTTTTGTATTCCTTGAGTTGCTCTTCGGCGCGGGCGAACGAATCGAGCAGGTCGAGCTGCTTGTCCGGTGAGAGTAAAGACTGGTGATCGTGCGGACCGTGAAGATCGACCAGCGCATCGCCTACATTTTTCAGGATCGACAACGTGGTGGGCGAACCGTTGATGAATTGGCGATTGCTGCCCGCGGCCGAGAGACTTCGCTTAATAATAAGATCATCCGTGCACGGTTCGACGCCGGCTTCGACCAGGTCCGGGTTCAACTTCTCCAATTCTTTGCCGGCGAAAACGGCTTCGGCGGTGCAAGTATCGGCCCCGGTGCGAATGAGTGATTTATCCGCGCGTTCGCCGAGTAAGAGTTGGAGCGCGCCGATGATAATCGATTTCCCAGCACCGGTTTCACCGGTGATAGCAGTAAAACCGGGCGCAATCTGCCACTCGAGCTCCTCCACCAACGCGAGATTTTTGATCCGCAGCAGATTCAAAACAGCCGGCATGGAAAGGTTGAGAGTTGAGGGTTGCGAGTTGAGAATGCGGCGCTGTTGAAGATTTCAAACACGGACGACTGAACTTTCAACTCCGAAAGCTAACCGCTTTAAATGAGACATCATAGATCATTCCTCGCTTTGCTGGTCGTCTTTACGGTCGTGATGCACGTTCGCGCTGAGCAACCGCTCGCAACATCGACGATCGTTGTTTACAACAAATCGGCGCCGGACTCGCCGGAGCTGGCGAGATTCTATGCAAAACAACGCGGCATCGCGTCTGATCACATCATCGGGCTCACGTGCTCGGTGGACGAGGAAATCACTCGGGAAGAGTACGATGGCAACATTGCCGAACCACTTCGCGAAGCTTTCAAATCACGAAAGTGGTGGACCATCCGCGAAACGGCTGAACATCAAGACGCCGTCCTCTCAACATCGATTCGTTTCGTTGCCCTGATTAAAGGGATGCCACTGAAAATTAAGCCGACGGCTGTGCCATACCCCGGCGACGAATCAGCGGGCGGACCGATCGACGGCCGCAACGAAGCTTCGGTCGATTCCGAGATTGCAACCCTCGGTTATTTCTCGCCGAAGATTTCTGGCGCGAAGCTGAACAGTTATTTCAAGAGTTTTCGCACGATCGATCAATGGGATGACGTCGCGCTCCTACTCGTTTGCCGGCTGGATGCCCCCAGCGTGGCAACAGTGCGACAAATGATCATCGATTCGGTTGCGGCCGAGAAAACTGGGCTTTGGGGGCGTGCCTATGTTGATAGTTCGCATGGTCCCTCGGCCGGTTACGAAATAGGCGACCAATGGCTAGCGGAAATTCCACAGCAACTCCACAAAGTTGGAATCCCGGTGGTGTATCAGAGTCCGGTCCCCGGGATTTTTCCGGAGGGTTATCCCATCACGGACTGCGCGCTGTATTACGGCTGGTACTATCCGAATGTGGCCGGGCCATTCGCTCACCCAGACTTCCATTTTGTGCCCGGGGCGGTTGCGATGCATATCCACTCGTTCAGCGCGAGCACATTGCGCGACCGGAATGCAAACTGGGTCGGCCCACTCGTCTCGCATGGCGCGGCCGCGAGTGTTGGCAACGTTTATGAGCCCTTCCTGCAATTGACGACGCATCCGAACATTCTAAACGACCGTTTGCTTCATGGCTTCACCTTTGCCGAAAGCGCTTATGCCGCGACTGAGGCGCTCTCCTGGATGTCAGTCATGGTAGGCGATCCCCTCTACCGGCCTTATTCAGCCTGGCTGCAGCTGGAGTCGACGGGCGATTCGGGGAAAGCCAACACTTGGAAAAGCTATCATGACTTTGCGGTGCGAAATTTTACCAACGGGTCGGCTCAGTATCGCTTGCTGGCGCGCCAAGCCGCCTCTCGCGCGCACAATTGTCCAATGATCGAAGACCTCGGGCTGATGGAGGCGGGTGACGGAAATCTGGCTGGAGCTACGAGCTACTTTGGCCAGGCGCGCACCTGTTACTCCACCCGCGACGATATTCTGCGGGTTGTGCTCGATGAGGCCGATGCATGGAAGAAACTCAAGAAGCCAAAACGCGGCGTTGATCTGATCCGGAGCACGTTGCGGATTGCCGGCGACGCGCCCGCGGCGCCGCTGCTCAGAAGTGTCGAACAGGACTTGCGCGGCGTATCACCGACGCCGACACCGACGCGGCGCGCGCGTTAACGGATGATTCCTCACTTGGTTTCATTTTGTGCCATTCAGAGCGGAGCGAGGAATCTCCCAAAAGCTGATGGATCACACTGATTACTTAGCGTCAGGGGAGATCCTTCGCTTGCGCTCAGGATGACAAGCAAGCCTAACGAATGATTCCGCGCTCGGTCTTTTCGATGAATTCGACTATTTCGCGAACCTCTTCGCTCTTCGGCAGTTCCCTTCGGACCGCCTCCAGCGCCTGGCCCGTATTATATTTAGAGCGGTAGATCAGGCGGAAGGCCTCCTTGATCCACTTCACACTTTCCGCCGGAAAACTTTTCCGTTCCAAGCCCACCAGATTCACTCCCCGAATTTCCGCCGGATTTCCGTCGGCGATCATGAACGGCGGAATGTCCTGAACAATCTTTGAGCAACCACCGGTGATGGCGAAGCGGCCGATGCGGCAAAATTGGTGGACCGCGGTGAGCCCGCCGATGACCGCGTTGTCGCCAACCTGCACATGTCCGGCCAGTGTTCCATTATTGGAAAAAACGACTTCGTTCCCAACGGTGCAATCGTGCCCGATGTGGCTGTAAGCCAGAAAATTTCCGCGACTGCCGATTCGCGTTTTGCCAGCGCTGGTGGTGCTCCGATTTACCGTGACGAATTCGCGAAACGTATTTTCATCGCCAATTTCCAGATAGGTCGGCTCGCCCGCGTATTTCAGGTCCTGCGTTTGCTGACCGATCGAGCAGTAGGCGTAAAATTTATTTTTAGCGCCGGCGCGCATCGGCCCGCACAACGTGACGTGATGTTGCAGCCAGCAGTTCGGTCCGATTACGACGTCGGCGTAAATCACACAATACGGTCCGACAATCGTTCCCGCACCGATTTGCGCGCCAGGATCGACAATCGCCGTCGGATGAATCTGCACGTCGCTCATCGATCGAGAAACGTGAACATCAATTCGCCTTCGGAAACAATCGCGTCATTCACCACGCAATGGCACTTCGCTTTTGCTAACCGCTCACCGCGCGCTTTCGTCAACTCAGCGTGAATGAACATCGTGTCGCCCGGCATCACCGGCTTGCGAAACTTCACCTCGTCCGCGCTCATGAAATAACCGATCCGGCTGGTCGTTTTCGCAAGTTTGAACAGCAACAAACTCGCGACCTGCGCCATTGCTTCCACCTGCATCACACCCGGCATCACTGGATGGCCCGGAAAATGTCCCTGGAAAAACGGCTCGTTGATCGTGACCGATTTGACGCCGATGCATTTCGTTCCGCTTTCGTCGAAGCTGATGATGCGGTCGACCATCAAAAAGGGATAGCGATGCGGCAAGATCTGCATGATCTCTTCGCTGTCGAGGCCGCCGTTGCCTTTCGGCACGATGCGCGGCACCGTCAGGGCTTCGCGACGCGATTGTTCCTTCGCGATCGCGCGAGCTAATTCTGCATTCGCAGCGTGCCCGGGTTTCACCGCGATGAGATGACCACGAATCCGACAGCCGACCAGCGCGAGGTCGCCGATAATGTCGAGGATTTTGTGCCTGACGAATTCGTCCTGAAAACGCAACGGCTCTTTGCTCAAGACTGCGTCGCCGCGCACCACCACCGCATTTTCCAGACTACCGCCCTTGATCAGATTTTTCTCCATCAACGACTCGACCTCTTCGTAGTAGACAAACGTCCGGGCCGGCGCGATCTCGCGCTCGAAGAGTTCCGGTACGATGTCGGTCGACATGAATTGCGTGAAACGATTGTTCGGCCCGGCTTGGGTGCACGAAATCCGCATGCCGTTGTTGTCCGGCAGCAGGACGAGCATTGCGCCTGTTTTCGTTTCGATGTGCATCGGTTCGCGAACATGAAAGAATTTCCGCGGCGCTTCCTGTGCCGAAACGCCTGCGCGTTTGATTACATCGACATATGCTTTCGCGCTTCCGTCGCCGATCGGTGGTTCGTTCGCGTCCATTTCTACGATCGCGTTGTCCACCCCCATCGCAGATAGGGCCGCCAGCACATGCTCGACTGTATGCACGCGCATCGATCCTTCACCGATCGTCGTCGCGCGCTCGACCATTTTGAGATTGTCGATCTTGGCGTCGATCGTGGGCTCGTCCGGCAAATCCTTGCGCTTGAATTTGATTCCGTGGTCGGCCGGCGCCGGGTGCAGTTTCAGCGAAACTTTCTCGCCCGTGTGCAGCGACGTGCCGCTGAAACCGGCGGACTTCGATAGCGTGTGTTGAAATTCAGGCGCTCCAGCCATGACGCCTAACTAAACAAAGATTTCTTATTCTGACCAGTGGCGTTACTTCAGCTCAAAAAAACCACAATCGAACGCCATCATCTTGTCGATGTTCGATACGCGAACATGTTCGATTGAAGATCCGTCGTCTTGCCAAATATTAGCCGCCTTCTCCCCCTCTTTTTCGACCGAAACGCGAGCCAGATTCGGTGCTTCCTTGACCGTCGCCAGCGGCAGTCCGTCCATCGTTTTGAGAAAACTTCCTTTGCCGTCGAATCCAACCGTAAGATCGACAACCGATCGCGTATCGCTCACGAGCGGATTCGTCACGAGTTTCACCGAGACATGATCGGCTGCCCCGTTCGGAGGCGCCTCCACTTTGCCAAGGTCGTCTACCTTTAGGCGCCCAACCGCATAGCCGCGGGCGCGATATTTCCCCGTCGGCAAATCTTCGCCGGCGTCGTTCTTTCCATCCCAGGTCGTCTTGAGTGAGTTCTCGTCAATTGTGAAGTTGTCGACCTTCGATTCACGGTGGAGAACGCGGACGAGTTTGTCGCTCGAATCAAAAATCCCGAGACTGATCGTTCCTTCCATCGGAGGTGGAACAAACCGGAGCTGAACATTTCGCGATGCAGATGCTGAAGGCGATGGCGACGGAGTTTGTTCTGGTGAAGCTGACGCTGTTTCGGTGGGCGACGGCGATTCCTGCGCGAACGCGATGCCGCCAATCGCAAAGACCATTAAAATCGCAGCGTATTTTTTCTTCATTCTTCTGTAGCGTCGCATGATTTTAGCGACGTTCATAGACCGCCGCTACAGTAATACCGCCAGTTCAGGTTCGGGAAAAGATTGTCGCGCCATTCGCAGTCAGCCAAAAATTTTTCATCCAATTGTCCGGCCGCGAACTGGTCGTGTAGTTTATTGAAGCGGGCGACGTGATCGATCGTCCGCTTGCTCGCGTACTCGCGGGCCGTGCCTGTTCGCATCAAGAACGCCCAGTCGCTCGCCTGCGCGAGTAACAGCTCTCGGGCCAATTGCTTGAGAACGCGATCATTGAGCTCGCTCGGTTCATTCTTGTGCGCGTTTGCCACTTTGGTCATCCGCTGCGCCGCCGCGTGTAAATGCGGATAAATCCATGAATTACTTTTGTCGATCCAGACTTCAAGATGGCCTTTGTCGCCCCAGGTCGATGCTCCCGGCTCGATTGTTTGCTGGGTCGGATGCGTCGCCAAATATTCGCTCGGAGTCGTTAGGCGAAAATCCTTTTGATCGAACGCGGCCTTGCGAATGAACAATTCGAGAAAGCGCGGTCCTTCAAACCACCAGTGGCCGAATAATTCCGCGTCGAACGGTACTACCACGATTGGATCGAGATCAACGGCGGCGAGCTGCCGGAATTGTGCCCGGCGCTGTTCCACGAAATGCATGGCGTGCGCGTCAGCCGCTTTTTCGGCCGCGGCCCGATCATAAAACTGTTTTTCGCCTTTCCGGCCAGTGATGCGGTGATATTTCACACCGGAAAATTTCCGCACACCGCGCGCGATCGGCCCCAAATGTTCAAGCGGAAGATCGAAACCGACGTCGCGATAAAATTCGCGATATGCCGGATCGCCAGGATAACCTTCTTCCGCGCTCCAAACCTGGCGGCTCGAGTCGCGGTCGCGCGCGAACGCAGCTGGACCGGCGGGCGTATAACATGGCGCATAAATCGCGCGCTGCGGCTGCGGATTGCCGAATAACAATCCGTGTGCGTCGAGAACGAACCATCGAACATTCGCTTCCTGCAAAATCGTGTCGAGGCCGGGCGCATAAGCACATTCGGGCAGCCAAAGGCCGGCGGGATCGGCTTGGAAAAGATCGACATGCGCATCGCGCCCGATGAGGAGTTGCGCGCGGGCCGATGCCGGTGATTGCTGTTGAATCAGCGGAAGCAATCCATGCGTGGCCGCGCAGCCGATGATCTCGAGCGCGCCAGCGTCACGCAGTTGTCGAAACGCCGCGAGCAAATCGCTTTTCCATTCATCGACAAAGAACCGGCGGCTGGCCGAAAACAATTCGAAGTAAAACTGTGCCAACTCGGCCAGCTCGGGCTGGTTGAGGTTACGTTTTCGCTCGCGCAGCGCGAGATCGATCAGAAGATCTATATGCCGGACGTAGCGCTCGCGCAGAAGTTCGTCCTGCAACATCGCGCACAGCGTTGGGGTGAGCGACATCGTGAGTTTGAACGGAACCTTGTCGTTCGCGAGCCGCTGCATCATTTGCAGCAGCGGGATGTAAGTTTCGGTGATCGCCTCAAAGAGCCAGTCTTCCTCCAGGAAGTGCTCGTGCTCCGGATGCCGAACGAACGGCAAGTGCGCGTGAAGAATGAGCGCGAGGTGGTTCACATCCAAAGCGGAAACCGGAAAGCAGAAACCGGAAAGAAAAAAATGTCGGCTGCTACTGGAATTCTGTCCGTTGGCCCTTATCGGGCGGCGCGCACCGCGTCCATGAACTGCTGTGCGCGCTGTGTCAATTCAGCCCAGTCGCCGTTGCGAATCAGCACTGGATCGAGCACGCTGCTGACCGCGCCGACGGCGACTGCACCGGCGCGGAACCATTCTGCGACATTGGTTGCGTCGACGCCGCTCGTCGGCATGATCGGAATTTGTGGCAGCGGTCCTCGCAACGCTCTCAAATATTCCGGCCCGTAGCGAACAGCGGGAAAAATTTTAACAATGTCCGCGCCTAACGAATACGCCGTGTAAATCTCCGTTGGCGTGAACGCGCCCGGTATGATTGCAACTTGAAGCTCGCGTGCGGCATCGATTACTTCCGGCAACACGCACGGGCTGACCAGGAACCGCGCGCCTGCACCAACTGCTTCGCGCACCTGCCCGCGATTCAAAATCGTTCCGGCACCAATGAGCAAATCGTTTTCGTTAGCGTCGGACAGCTTCGCGATCGCTTCCGTTGCGCCGTTGAAGCTGTAAGTGATCTCGATTACGCGAAATCCGCCTGCGATGACAGCGTTTGCGGCGCCGAGAGCTCGCTCGATTGAGTCGGTGCGAATAACGGCGACCGAGCCTTCGGCTTTGATTCGGGCAATGACAGCGGTTTTATCCAGAGAAGCGGTCGCGAGCTTCATCGCCGCGGAGGGTGGCACTTACAGCGTTCGGCAGAAATCTTGCAACCGATCGAGACCTTTTTTGATGATGTCGATGCTGGTCGCGTAGCTGAGCCGGATGGTGCGATCATCGCCAAAGGCCGCGCCCGGCACCACCGCCACGTTCGCTTTGCTGAGCAATCGATCGGCAAAATTTTGCGACGTCAGTCCGAGCTGACTGACATTGAGCAGCACATAGAACGCACCCTGCGGTTTGACCGCAGTCACATTTGGAATTTTGGAGAGGCGATCAATCATGTAATTGCGGCGCATGTCGAATTCCTCGCGCATGTCGGCGACCGCCTGCTGATCGCCCTTCAACGCGGCAAGCGCGCCCCGTTGCGAGAACGAGGATGGATTGGCCGTCGTATGGCTTTGGATTGAATCGACCGCCTTTGCCACTGCTTCCGGCGCGGCGAGATAACCGAGCCGCCACCCGGTCATCGCGTAGGATTTGCTGAATCCGTTGACGGTGATGGTCAGATCGTAAGCTTCTTTCGAGAGCGACCCGATGCTGACGTGCTTGGTATCGTCGTAAACGAGCTTCTCGTAAATTTCGTCGGACAAAATGTAAATGTCTTCACCGCTGGCGACTTCCACGATGGCTTCGAGTTCTTCGCGGGTGTAGACTGAGCCGGTCGGATTGCACGGAGTGTTCATGATCAACATCTTCGTCCGCGGCGTCATTGCGTTTTCAAAATCTTCCGGGCGCATCTTCCAGTTGTTCCGCTCCATCGTCGGAACAATCACCGGTTCGGCGCCGACTAGGCGCACCATGTCGGGATAACTGACCCAGTAGGGCGCGGGAATAATCACTTCATCGCCCGGCTGGCAGGTGGCGAGAATTGCGTTGTAACAGGCATGCTTGGCGCCGTTGCTAACCACGACCTGACCTGCGCGATACGTCAGTCCGTTATCGGCCGCTAATTTTTCCGCAATGGCCGCGCGCAATTCCGGAATCCCCGCGCTCGGCGTGTATTTGGTAAAACCGGCCTGGAGCGCTTCGATCGCCGCGGCTTTGATGTGTTCCGGCGTATCAAAATCCGGCTCACCCGCCCCGAAGCCGCATACGTCAATTCCCTCGGCCTTCATCGCTTTTGCTTTGCTGTCGATCGAAAGCGTGAGTGAGGGAGTCAGTTGGGCAGCGCGTTCGGAAATTTCCATGTCGATCTTGTTCGTTTTAATTCAGGGAGCGCACACTATTGGCGGCCATAAAAGTTTTCAATCAAAGCTTTAAAATTATTCTCCTCCACCCGCACGATTGTCATCTCGCGTTTCGCGTTCTCAATCGAGTCGGACGCGTGCGCAGCGTTGATCATGATTGTCTGGCCAAATTCTTTTCGAATCGACCCCGGCGGCGCTTTTGCCGGATCGGTTGGGCCAAGGACCTCGCGGATTTTGCGAACGGCGTCTTCGCCCTGATAAACCAGGGCGATGCACTTTTCCGTGCCAGGTTCGTCCCGTTTTTCCGGAAACGTATCGCTCGGCCGTGCGCCGGCCATAAATTCGACGATGTCTTCCCACGCGTCGCGTCCCTTGTTGTGTCCTAATTTCTCCTGCAACACCGGCAGCACGGGTCCGTAAAAGTCCTCCGCCTGCGCCACACTCATCCGGTGAACCTTGAAACCGACAATGTAGAGACCGGTCCGCGAAAAAACTTCGATCACACCGCCGGGACGAATGTTTGGAAATTTGAAATTGTCCGGCTTAATTAGAACCAAGGTCTTCTCGATCTTCGCGTCCTTCGGAAATTGCACCGCTTGATCGAGCACGCCGCCATCGCGATCTGAAAATTCCGCCCAAAGTTTTAAATCCCGTTCGATGGCATTGCGATTGAACTCAGCAACGACTGCTGGTTCGAAGTAAATGACTTTGCCCGAATCATCGGTCACGTAATCGCCGAACGTGTCGCGAATTGTTTCCCCGCTGGTTTCCTCGTGCGTAATGTGACCTACGGTCGCGCGGATTCTTTCGGATGCGTCTGGCCCGCGAAAGACGAGAAATAAAACGCGCGATTGCTGACGATCTTTTTTCGCGCCGAAATTTTCCAGGACATAATCATGAATTAATTCCTGGGTCGCGCGATGAGCCGGTTCCGTTTCGCTCACAATCGTGTGGGCGTAGCGGCGAACCAATTCCTCGCTCGGCGCGAACATACGCGCAGCCACCAAATCGAGACCCGTACGCGAAATCAGCCGGGCGATGATCCCGCCGGTGCGCGATTTGCGCATCGAATACGGCGTAATGATGGCGTAGGATAGTTCCTCGGTCTGCATGGACGTTTCGCCCGCGGCTTATGATAAACCGCGTTTATGCAGAAAACCGTAGCCGCTAAGGGTCGCCGAACCTACCTGACCGACGTCAGAATCGCAACCCACTTTCCGCGCCGGCGAACCTGGACGATGTCGATCTTATGCCGCATAAGTGCGTGAGTTACATCACTTTCCTGGTTTCGCAAAATTCCGGAAAGAATCATCCAGCGCGCGACTTTGAGTTTCGGCAAAATCTCGATTAACAGCTCGCTAAGCAGATTCGCTATGATGATGTCGACTCGGCCGCCGTAGCCGCTTCGGAGGAGGCTCTTTGGCGGAGATTTCCAACGACGCACGTCGCTGACCCGGAATTGCACCGCGCGGATTCTGTTCAGCCGCGCATTTTCTTTTGCCGTTGAGATCGCGACCGGGTCGTTATCGATTCCGATTACCCGTCGGGCGCCTAACAAACACGCCGCTAGCGTCAGAATCCCGCTTCCGGTTCCAAGATCGATAATCGACCAGCCAGGCCTCCATCTCCGGGTCAGTTTCTCGAGCATTCGTAGCGACATCGCAGTCGTTGCGTGCTCGCCAGTGCCGAAAGCGGCGCCGGCAGGAATGATTAACTTTTGATTGCGGATTTCGATCGGCTGGGTCTTTTGCCGCCGCGAAAGGCGTTTTAACCAATCGCGCGGAAGTTTCTCGACTCGTCCGCCTAATTGCGCCGTCAGGCCTTCCACTTCCATGCGGGAAGGGAACACGACCTCAAGTTGCAATCGTTCGCGGCCAGGTTGTTCAATTATGGCCAACTGATCGCCAGCGAGTCCACGTAACCTTTCTTCGTTATCCCTCCACCACGTCTCACTTACCTGTCGTCGCCACAAATACATGCGTTGAATAAGTCGTGGGAAACTTGTTAGCCTTCGGTCCGATTGTGAAACTTCGCGGAATTCATCATATCACTGCCATCGCGAGCGATCCTCAGCGCAACGTGGATTTTTACACCCAGATCCTCGGCCTGCGCTTGGCCAAGCGCACTGTCAATTTCGATGATCCATCGACCTATCACCTGTACTTCGGCGATCGAACCGGCCGGCCGGGCACTGCGATTACGTTTTTTGCCTGGCCCGGTGCCCGTCGCGGAACGCGCGGAACCGGGCAAGTAATCAGTGCGAGTTTCGCGATCCCAGCGAGTTCGGTCGAATATTGGAAAGCGCGCTTCGCCGAGCATCGCGTTTTCTGTGAAGAAATCCCGTCACGCTTTAATGCGCCCGCTCTTCGCTTCACCGATGCCGATGGATTGTTGCTCGAGCTAATCGAATCGACCCAACTGGACGATGTCGATCTTGAATACGAAAGCGACGTGCCGCAGAAATTTGCGATCCATGGGTTTCACGCGCCGACGCTTGAAGTCCAGCAGACCGGGCCGACTGAGGAATTACTTAAAACGCTCGGCTTCGAATTGGTCGGCGAAGAAAAGTCGCGGCGACGATTGTCGGTAAATTCCAAATCAACAAGCGCTCAGGTCGACCTTGTTGAACGAGCCGAGGGA
>WNGN01002793.1_pt1 | contig 12634 bp, 7 predicted proteins | sample 5400561 | NCBI WGS metagenome assembly WNGN01 (sample SAMN13153379, study PRJNA577476) | soil metagenome | isolation source: 115 cm soil or saprolite under Garry oak tree replicate 2 | place: USA:California | collected 2016-06-15
TTACAGCCACTTTAAGTGCGCCTACGTTCCAGATGAGTTCAACTGCACTTGCAAGTACTGGAGGCGGGGGAATTGGTATTACCTCCACTTTGCGCCGCTTCGACGCGTAGACGATTTCTCATTGATATTGCGGCGAACGATTGTCTCCACCTTGTCGCGACATTCCAGTCGGCGAAGAACTGACCACACGCGGTCCTACTACTTTCCACATTGCTCATGACGGCTAAGATGCTTGCCATAATGTCAAAGAAATTGCGCTCGTCTTTTTGTTTTGGCTTCAATAGCACAGGCCGCGAGATTGGGATTGACGCCCTCTTGTATAATGACCGGTTCGAAGTGGGAAAATGCGTCGTCAAAGAGTTTATCGAGAATCGGGACCAGAACGACATTGGGGTCACCCTAAAACCAAGGCGTTTCTGCTCAGTGTGCTGTGTTTGCTGTTTGTCACATTGTGTGTGCCAGCGATTGCAGATGAGCCCGGACCTCCCACCCTGCCATTAGGGGCTTCGGCTCCGGATTTCTGCCTGCCAGGCATCGATGGCCAGACCCACTGCCTCAAGGACTACGCAGGAAGCAAAGTTCTGGTAGTCGCATTCACTTGTAATCATTGCCCGACCGCACAACTCTATGAGAGCCGCATCAAGCAGTTGGCCGCTGATTATCGCGACCGCGGCGTAGCGCTAGTCGCGATCCAACCGAATAATCCAAATGCTGTCAGGCTTGACGAGATGGGTTATACGGACGTCGGCGACTCATTCGAGGAAATGAAGTTGAGAGCTGCCTATCGCCATTTCAACTTTCCTTATCTATATGACGGCGATACGCAGAAGGTCTCGCGCGATTATGGGCCGTCCGCAACCCCGCATCTTTTCATCTTTGATGCCGAGCGGAAGCTTCGCTAGGGACGCGTCGACAACAATCCGCGCGAACCATTGGTCACCAGCCGCGATGCCCGAAACGCAATCGACGCGATTCTGGCCGAAAGGCCCGTGCCCGTATCGAAGACTCCGTCCGTGGGTTGCTCAACCAAATGGCTGTATAAGGAAGAGGGACGCAAGGAAGAGCTTGCGGAGATCGAAAGGAAACCCATAAAGCTTCAGCCAGTGAGCGCGGAAGAGCTGCAGGCCCTGCGAAAAAATCTGACCGGTAAGCTTCTGCTCGTGAATTTCTGGGCCACCTGGTGCGGCCCATGCCAGCAAGAAATGCCGGATTTCCAGGCGATTTACCGCATGTACGGTCACCGGGCCTTTGAGCTTGTGACTGTCAGCATCAACTATCCCGATGAAAGGGCGGGTGTGCTTTCTGCTCTGAATCGACTGCACGCCACCAGCCGGAACCTTATCCTCGGTTCTACCGATATTTATTCGCTGCTGGCAGCGTTCGATGCCGATTGGAGTGCTGCGGTACCCTACACGGCATTGTTTCGACCTGGCGGAGAGGTCATCTACAAGCGTCAAGGAACGATCAACCCGTTAGAGATGAAGCGGCTGATCCTCTCGAACTTGGCCGACGATGACTACATCGGGCACCAGGCGTACTGGCAGAACCACTCTGAGAAATGAAGCACCAGCCTCATCACGCCCAGATAATCTAGTCGGGCAAACTTAATGGACAGAAATGACCTTGATAAGTACGAGTTTTTGGGATTAGTATGTGCCCAATGAATTTGGCATGGGGGTGCCCAGATGTTTCAAAATCAAATCGATTTAATTCAACGAACAGCAATTCGGCCACTGATTTGTTTCCTTTTTATCTATCTAAATTTGCTAGTTGTAGCCCCAACTCAAGCTCAGGTTTACACAGGCTCGATAACTGGTTTAGTTCAGGATCCCTCTGGCGCTGCCGTTCCTAATGCTTCGGTCGTCCTGACCGATATCGACAAGGGTCTGAAGTATTCCGCTACGACGGACCCATCCGGGCGTTACGTCCTTCGGGCCTTGCCACCCAGCACGTACAGCATCCGCGTGGACGCTGGTGGATTTCGCGGAGAGGTTCAGAACGGGATCGTTCTTGAGGTAAATCAGAATCTGACCCTGAGCGTATCGCTGCAAGTGGGCGCAGCACGCGAAACCATTGAGGTCACTGGACAACCTCCTGCACTCTCCACCGAGGATGCCGTCACCGGACAGAACCTCGACAGGACCTCTATCAATGACCTCCCGCTTGTCGGCCGCGGAGTGTTCGACCTGGCGATGTTGACGCCTGGGATCAACCAGCCTGCCGGGAACACGTTCGGTCCTAACAGTATGGCGAACAACTGGATCTCCAACGGCAGCCGCAATGCGCAAGCCGATATCCTAATTGATGGCGTCAGCACAGTGGGGGTAGAGCAGAACACCGCCATCGTGAATCCCCTCTATACACCTTCAGTCGATGCTGTGCAGGAATTTAAAGTCCAGCAATCAAATTTCAGTGCGGAAATCGGGTTTAGCGGAGCGACTGCGGTGAACGTCGTGACCCGCTCTGGAACCAACGACTTTCATGGCAGCGCCTACGAATTCCTGCGCAACGACAAGCTAAACGCAAACAACTTTTTCAACAATGCGGCTGGCATAAAGATTGCACCTGTCCGCTGGAACGATTTCGGTTTCACGGTGGGCGGCCCGATCCGGAAGAACCGTACATTCTTCTTTTTTGACTATGAGGGTAGTCGAGCCAGCACGTCCGTTACGAAAACTGCCGGAGTGCCCAGCGCGGCGGAGCGCACCGGAGACTTTAGCGAACTGTGCGGCTATCAGGGCGGCGCGTTCAATGCTAATGGCCAATGCTTAAATGCGGACGGCAGTCCCTCGGACGGTCAACTCTGGGATCCATACACGGGCGTTTATGATCCCAATCAGGGCGGCCCAGTTCGCCAGAACTTTATCCCCTTCAATAACCTGGCTACCTACACGAGCCCAGGTAATTCGAATCTAGCCACCGTTCATCCGATACCGAACGCGCCCGGCAACCTGATCGATCCTGTTGCTTCTAAAATGATGCAGTTGTTTCCGCTACCTAATTTGAACGTGGGCACAAGTGCGTATGACCGGCTGAACAACTGGGTTGGCACAGGCGCCGACAAGAACGTAGGCGATCAAATTGATATAAAAATTGACCATCGCTTCACTGACTCCACAACGCTCAGCGGGAAATTCTCCTACGGCACTGGCTACACCAAACCGGCCAACCTGTTTGGAAACGTAGGCGATGCTTATTCTTCGGGCCTGTCTAACGGCGGCCCCAAATTGCTGGCAATCAACTTGACACACACCTTTAGTCCGAAGACGCTGATGACCGTCTCGTTGGGGCTAACGCGTGCGTTTTCCTTCGATCACGGTGGCTCCGCGGCCGATTTCCCGAATTTCGATCCTGTGAAAGATCTTGGATTGCCGAGTTATATAAAAGACGCCGGCATCCGCGCCGCACCATCCATCAGCGTGTACGGGGGTTATTCCGCGGAGGGCGGGAACAATTCAATAGGCACACAGGCGTGGACGTACTTGAAATATGGCCAGGAAACACATCACCTGATTGGCACACTTAGCCACACAATAGGAGCTCACGAGCTCAAGTTTGGCGCTGAGGGGCGGTTGCGGCGTGTCGACATATTTTTCCCGGGAATCCCCGCAGGTACGTACTCTTTCGACTACAACACCACCTCACAGCAACCTTGGTCGGGTGGTGGCGACGCCATGGCGGGTCTGATGATCGGTGCCGGCGGACCGAGCAATTGGGGAGCTTATGAAATCGACTACGCTGCCGCCACGCAGAACTGGAACATCGGAAGCTTTGTTCAGGACAATTGGCGGGTCACCCCTAATCTGACATTGAACATCGGCCTCCGATATGACCTGGATCTACCGAGGACAGAACGCGCCAATCGAATTAGCTGGCTTGATCGGGACTCACCTTCGCCTCTGCAAGTGCCAGGAATGCCCAACTTGAAGGGAGGTTTACACTACGCTGACGGCAACAATCGTTCGCCGTATGAAAACAACTATAACGGATGGGGTCCGAGATTTGGGTACGCGTACCAAATTAAAACTCATACTGTATTTCGCGGCGGTTATGGGATTTTCTACAGCCAAAACAAAGGAGCCGCGGCGGGTACGGGCATCAGCGACCAAGGCTTCGTCGAGCAGACGAACTGGCTCAACACGTATCAGAACGACGGTGCCACGCCGTGGAGTTTCTTAAGCGACCCGTTCCACGGCGGACCGAGGCCTCCAACCGGCGCCAGCCTGGGACTCCTGACGGATGTCGGCTTCAGTATCGCCGGACCTATTCCGAGTCGAAACGCGCGGCCCTACGAGCAGGAGTGGACGTTCGGAATCCAGCACCTTTTGCCTGCCGGTGTCGTGGTGGACAGTACATACGTGGGCAAAAAAGGAACACACCTCTATTTCGGGAATGCCGGGAACGTAAACATCTTCACGCCGACACAAGCCGCTGCTTTCGTTGCGGATCCTAATTACTACAACACCTATGTATCGAACCCATTTGCAGGGATCATTACCGATCCGAGTAGTCCGCTATCAGCGCCCACTGTGCAGCGTTGGCAGTTGATCCTGCCGTATCCGCAGTTCACGGGTGTGACCGCGACAGACCCGCCGTGGGCCAACTCCATCTACCACGCATTCCAGTTGCGAGCAGAGAAGAAAATGTCCAACGGCTTGGAATTCCTATTCACGTATACCAACCAGAAGTCCATCGACGATTCTTCAGTGGGAGGCGGGGGCCTGACCTGGCTCGGCGGGTCGCTGAACAACGTTCTTCAGGACCCGAATAATCGCAAAGCGGATCGATCCCTATCCCAGTTCGATATTTCGCAGATCCTTCAATTCAGCTATGTCTACGAACTCCCGGTTGGGCGGGGGAAGCGTTTCGGCGGCAACATGAATCCAGTGGTGAACGCGATTCTTGGCGGCTGGCAGACAAACGGCATCTGGCGCTTTGATACTGGGCAGCCGGTCATCCTGAGCCTGTCCGGCGGGCAGAGCATCCCGACTTACGGCCCTCAGCGTCCCAACCTGACAGGCACGCTGAAGAGGGCGAGCGGCCTCAATCTGAAGCAGTACTTCGCAAATCCGGATGTGGCCGTCGTGCCCGACCCTTATACGATTGGCAACGCGCCCAAGGTTCTCCCGAACCTGCGCATGCCAGGGACGAGAACGGGGGCACTGTCTCTCTTCAAGGAGTTCAGCCTCGCGCCACTGCGGGAAGGTTCGCGCCTCGAGTTTCGTGCTGAGGCGTTCAACGCCTTGAACCATCCGCAGTTCAAGGGTCCAAATGCAACGGTGAATACGGACAATTTCGGCAAAATCACTGAACAGGCCAACTCTCCAAGGCAGGTGCAACTGGCGCTAAAGCTTTATTGGTAGGATTTGGTAGGATAGAGCCCCCGGCGCCGCTCGCCAAAAACGGACAATTCATTTCTGGCAGACGCCGGGATTTGCTTTTCGGCTGTGAAGACACTTTCTTTGAAATCTATCGTCCTAGTAGTCTGCCTGTATTCGTGTGCGGGTGGCGTCTCTCTCTTGGCGCAAACCGAATCTCGCGACGCTTACACCGACGCCGCTTCCGCGTTCCAACAGGGGCGACTCGACGAAGCGGAACGAAGGCTAAAGAGTGCCATTGCTGTCGAGCCGGACCGACCAGATCTGCTGGGTTTGCTGGGTGTTGTTCTTGACGCGAAGAAGGAATACGAACAGGCAGAGGCATTTCACCAGCGGGCGCTAAATCTCGCACCGCGCTCCGCAGGCTTGTGGAATAACTTCGGCAATCATTACCTGGCGCGAGGCAACGACGATCAGGCTCGGAAAGCATTTGGCCGAGTTTTAGTCATCGAGCCCGGGCATGCAAACGCTAATCTGCAACTCGCCCGAATCGCCATCTCACACAAGCAGGGAGCCGAGGCGTTGAGTTACCTGGAAAAGCTGAAGCCCTCGGATCAGAGTGACACAGCAGTCCAGCTCCTGCGCGCACGCTGCCTCCATTCGGCGGGACAACTTGATGCGGCCATGGCTATTGTCAATCGGCTCGAGCAAGACGCGCTTGGGGACGCTCGCCTTGCCTTTTCATTGGGTGTGATATTAGCAGAGTGGGAGAAATACGGACGAGCCGAGGATGCATTTTCTCGGGCCCTCGAGACGGATCCGGCCAACGTCGAAATCCTCCAAAACGTGGGGCTCGCAGCACTTCATGCCGGTCACTTGGACCGCGCGCAAAAAGTGTTCGAAATTGCAGTTCAGCAGCGCCCCGATGACGTAGAGTCGATTTTCAATCTCGGCCGAGTACACGCGGCAAAGGGTGAAAGTGAAACCGCTCTCGTTCTGTTAGCCAGAGCTCGTCGCCTGGCTCCCGGCCGACCGGATGTTCTCGTTTACCTAGCCAGGATGTATGCAGAGGCGGGTTTTTTTAGTGGCGCCGCGGAGTCCTATGAAGAATACCTGAAACTTCAACCCGACGATCACAGCGCGCGACGTGAGCGGGGATTTAGCTATTGCCGCTTTGGCAGAACCAAGACGGCGCTCCCGGATTTGAACTGGTATGTGAAACAGTATCCGCTCGATCCCACTGGGCATTTCTAGCTAGGTTTGTGCGAATCATTGGGCGATACCATCCAGGCGTTGCGACACCTTGACGAAGCCTTACGTTTGAAACCGGATTTTCCAATGGCGCGGCAGGCTCGCGGATGGCTACTGCACCGGGAAGGAAGGTGGACCGAAGCGCTGCCTGACCTGAAATCTGTAGTCAAGCGTGAGCCTAACAACGCAATGGCGCTGCTGCAATTAGGGGAGATCTATCTGGCATTGGAACAGCCAGCGCAGGCCGTCGAATTTCTCCGTCGCGCACAAGAGGTGGCTCCAGACCATAGGGGAGTGCTCACCCAACTCCATCGCGCACTGCGAAAGTTGGGACAGAATCAAGAGGCGGCAGCTGTGCTCGAGACACTGAAAACCGCTGAGCCTGATCCTACGCCTTTGAAGGCCTCGGCACAGATCTTCGATTATTTGGGTCTGGACCCTTCGGAACAACGAGAACGTTTTCGGCGTAACCTGCCCAATGCCATAGCAGCCAATCCGTCTGATCCAGAATTGAAAGTCCAGATGGGGGGGCTGCTCCTCTACGATGGCAAGACCGAGGAGGCGTTGGCAGCCTTCCGGGAGATTCTGGAGCTGTCGCCGGGGACCCGAGTACTGAACGAGGGCGCGATGACGCTCCTTGAGCATAAGCAGCACGCCTTAGCTCGGGAGTTTCTAACTCGACTCGTTGCCACGGATCCTTCCGTGGAGAACCGTCTGGAACTTGCGGTGGCTACATTTCATGCACTTGGCCCGGAGGCCAGCCTGGAGGAAATCGAGAAGATCTCTGTCGCAAATCGCAACGGCGATGTGTACCTCTTGAAGGCTCAGGTTCTGGATGCGTTAGGTCGATTCGAGGAGTCTGTGGATTCCTTGAACGCCGGTTTCCGGATGGAGCCGAAGCGAGCTGATTTGTACTTATGGGCCTCGCTGTTCTTGCTAAAGCACAAGAGGGACCAACAGGCTTTGGCGTTGTTGGAACAGGCCACGAACATCGTGCCGGACGCCGCAGACCTTCTGCTCACTAAAGCCGTAGTTCTGGAGCTTGTCAGAAAAACTGAGCAGGCGGAAGATCTCCTAAAGAAGATTCAGTCACGATGGCCCGAATGGGGTCAGTGCTATCTGATTCAAGGCATCATCCAAGCCACTCACCGAAAACCCAAAGAAGCTTTGCAGTCTCTCCGGACAGCGATCGCCTTAGGGGAAAGAACCGCGAGCGCATATTACTATCTGGCGGATGCAGCTCGCATGTCGGAGCCTCAAGACAGGAAAGAAGCTTGGCAGGCCGTCTCAGAAGCCCTACGGCTCGATCCTAATGACGCCTCGGCTCATGCTCTGGCAGGGAAGATTGCTCTGGAAGAGGAAGAGCCGGTGAAAGCCACCGAGCAACTGAAAGAAGCGATCCGATTGAAGCCAAACTTGGCCGAAGCTCATTATTCTTTAATGATCGCTTACAGAAAACTAGGGCGGGCAAACGAGGCTATGGTGGAATCGGACATCTTCCGGCGAATCCGTGAGCAAAACCCGGAGTCGGACGACGACACTGCAGGGATCCGGCAGACGTTGTTCGCTAGCGACGCTCCCCGGTAACAACCTCCACACGTCTCCATCTCACTCGACGATTCGGTCCTTCCCGCTTCTGATTGAGAATCGAAAGCTATTTGCGCTTTCTCCCGGCCGGCTCATTCACAGTAGGTTCTACGACCTTATGATATCGCTTCAGTTCAAGCCGCGAGAGCTGCTGTATCGTTCCGCTGGGCCAGTGGATTTCGGCGTTCACCGCCGCCGAGCAATCATCGCCTACACCTATGACCACGCGCTTGTCGTGTGAGGAGAGATAGCTCGCACCCCCGGTGATCCAACGCACTAGTTTTCGCTTTCCAGTCTCGACCGTGATCTTTGCTCCGATCGCATCCCGGTTGCTTTTGGTTCCCTGTAGCTGCAAGCCCAGCCATGAGCCGTTCTGTCCCACGTTATTGTGCAGAAGGACAGGCCTGCCATCGAGGCGAGTAAAAACAGCGTCAACACCGCCGTCGTTATCGAAGTCCCCGATCGCGAGTCCGCGGGCACGATAAGCGGACTGGAATGCCGAACCAGCTTCCTCCCGCATGTTTCGGAAAACACCCTTCCCGTCGTGGTGGAGGAGCAGCGGAGGCTCTTGGTACTTCACATCCACGCGCGTCGTCTCAACTACCTGGTTGATGTGCCCATTGACGATCAACAAATCCAGGTTTCCGTCATTGTCATAATCGATGAAGTGCGCTCCCCAACCCACATAGGATTTTGTATATGCCGCCAATCGTGATCTCACGGTCTGGTCAATATACAAGAGGAAAGAGGTGCTGACGAACAGCGAATGGTATTCGTCGTTAAAATTCGTAACTACGAAGTCTGGCTTACCATCTCCATTGACATCCCCAGCGTCAACTCCCATACCCGCCTTCGCCACACCGCGGAGGTCGTAGGCAACGTCGGCATCGATCGCGGAGTCTTCAAACGTGCCATCCCGTTTGTTGAGGAGAAGTAGATTCGGCGATGCATCACGCGCAACAAAGAGATCGGGCCAGCCATCGTCATTCACGTCGACGGTTACTAGGCCGAGAGCGCGCCCGACCAGTTTTGCGAATCCGCTTTTCTCGCTCACATCGGTGAACGTGCCATCACCGTTGTTGTGATAAAGCGTAAGTGGCATACCCGGATAAGCCTTCTGTTCACAGTAAGTGCGCACTCCGTTGAGTTCGCACTTTTTGATCTCGTCGAATGAAAAGCGCGCATAGTTCGCTATGACGAGATCCAAATAGCCATCTCGGTCAAAATCAAACCATGCTGCACCTGCCGCCCACCTCCCAGCATTCTTGACTCCAGCACGGTGTGTAATATCTGTGAAAGTTCCATCGCCATTGTTATGGAAGAGCGCGCTTGAAGGAAATCCCGTTACATACAGGTCAGGGAATCCGTCGTTGTCAAAATCTCCCACAGCAACCCCCATTCCGTAAAACTCCAGGCGATCAACTCCAGCCTTAACCGCGACGTCTTCAAATTTTCCATTGCCGAGATTGCGGTAGAGCGCATTGCGCACGGGAACGTCACTTTTGCCCCGCGGCGTCTCGCCGCCATTCACAAAAAATAGGTCCTGCAGACCGTCGCCGTCGAAATCCATGAATGCAACACCACCGCCCATGGCTTCAATCAAGAAACGGTCTGACGATTCCCCGCTGAAATGGTGCCATACAATACCAGCTTGTTCTGTCGCGTCGGTGAAAATTTCCGTGTGCGACGACGGCGCATGCTGGAAAAGAGCCAGCGAAGTAACCGAAAAGAATCCCCCAAGAGAAACGAAAAAAAGTTGACGCAGAGCTCGATGACACTTCTTATCGGTTGGATTGTGCGATGAACGAAGCGGCGGCCTCACCACGCAATTCCTATTCTTTCAATTTGTCGAAAAGAGTCGATTCCTTCGCTGCCTCCTGTTCTCGCCCCAACTGCCTGTAAGCACGTGATAATGCAAAATGCGTCCTCGCATCTGATGGAGCTAGTTTTGCAGCTAGTTCCAGGTGTATAAGCGCTCTGGACGCTTCGCCGCGACGGAGAGCGAGTTCTCCGAGCTCGTAATGTGCCTCAGCAAGCTTGTTATCGTGCGCTAGCGCAGAATTGAAGAGTTTTTCGGCTTTGACTTCGGCACTTTTATCACCAGTTTCAGCGTCTTTCAGCAACAACTGGCCCAGTTCAAGCTCAAAGCGGGCTTTTTCAGGAAACCGTCCGATGGCACCATAAAGAATTGCCTTTGCTTGCTCCGTCATCCCTGCGTTGGCCTGCGCTCTTGCAAGGCCAATCGCGGCGTCCGGACTGGTGGGTTCGAGCTGAGAGGCGCGAGTGAAAGATCTGACAGCATCCGTGAAGTCACCGGCACCAAGTTCAGCCGATCCTTTTGAGAGGAACACACGGGACGAATCCGGAAACGCTTTAGCCATCCGCTGTACAAGCTCCATAGCCGGAGAAACCCGCTTTTGAGCGAGAAGGATGCTTGCTAAATCTAGATAGCTCGTTCCAGGATCAAGCTGGATGGCCTCTTGAAGCGCATGGATTGCTTCCTCACGGCAGTTCAATGCCCGAAGGCACAATGCGAGCAAACGATTTATCTCACTCGTCTTGTGGCCATCTTCTAGGAGCTCCTGAAGGATTTGCCTGCTCTCCTCAAACCGCTGCGCATGGAATTTCACAACGGCAAGCCGGTAGCGTAGATCGGTCTGAACCAGAGAGCAAGCGCAAGGCGCGCTTGACGCCGTATCGGAATAACCTTGCGCTACGGAGGACAACACCGTCTCGGCTGTGGTGTAATCCTGCATTTCGTCGGCGATCTGTACTCCAAGCAACGTAGCCTGAACTCCGCCAGCGTGGTTTTGGAGCTCTTTGAGCCACGCTCGCGCTTTCTCGGTTTCGCCGATGTGATAGTAGCACCGTGCAAGCGCGGCGATCGATTCCGGTTGCTCACGTACTAATGTGGGTACGGACGCGAGCGTCTTGGCAGCCGTGGCATAGTCTCTGATGTTCTCCGAAACCATGCCAAGGAGCAGCAATGCCTGGGGATCGCCCGGATTTGCATTAAGAAGTATTCGGAGATTTTGTCGAGCCTCTGTATAACGGTGTAACTGCCAAAGATTAGCAGCGAGGTAGCGGCGAGCTACCAGGTCTTGGGGATCGATTTTCAGCGCTCGCTGGAAGTAAGATGTTAACTCGTCAAACTTCTTTTCCATTGCGAGAACGGTGGCCAAGTTTTCGAGGAAACCCGCGTCAGCTGGCGTCAGAGCTACCGCCTTCCGGAGCTCCACTTCCGCAGATTGAAGATTTCCAGCCTTTGCGAGCGCGAGCCCCTCTGTCGAGTGCGCTTTTGCGTCGTTATTTTGTTTCGTATTAGAAATGATTTGGCTCATGGAAAGGACGGAGCTAGTAGCAAAGAGAAGCGCAAGCGCACATAGCCTGCGACTGAGAGCGCCAGCGAGCCGGGGCCTAGGCAGGGCTATTCTCGTCCGCGTCACCCGTTTTCCTCCGTAGTGTTGAGCGCCGAAGCCCTAAGTTTACTCTGAGTCAGGAGTACGCAAAAGTTGTTTGCCGTTCTCTGCTCGGGGGCCATCGCTCGAGGCTAAGTGGGAGTAAGCCTGTAAATGGGATGCAACGTTCCAGATACGTTCCAGTTGGGCGCAATTTCTGCGTTTTCTGATTTTTGTGCATCTCGCATTTTCAGCAAGTTACGTGTTTTCAATAAGCAGACTCTCGCTCGGCTCAGAACCGCGTACTCAATGTCGTCTTGCATGAGAAACTTAAATAGTTTTGCGCTTTGTCTGACGATTCCTCCGCGTGCGTTCGGGCAACAGTGCGAGGAGCGCTCGGTCTCGTTTCCCTTTGGAGGCGATGGCATCGTGGTGCTGCGCTTTGCTCTTGAGCGTACTTTGCGCTTCATGGTCGGTGGCCTCCATGCCACCGACCAATCATTAGAGTCGTAGTGCGAACGTAGAAAGGTCGAGACGGTTTATGAGCATTAACGGCCTGCTCATATTCACTCTTCTGTTCATAAGCCGCCACCAGCCAGTGATAAGCTAAAGAGGAGCCGGGATAGAGCTTGATCACCCTCTTCTCCTCGAACAAGAGTTACGTCGAAATCTCGACCCTACTATGCCAAGTCGAGACGCTTGTCTTGACGCAGAAGGTTTGAAGAACCAGACCTGCCGGTCTTTGGACCACTCGCAGGCGGGAACCTCAGAGCAACGTAGCGGAAACGTCGGAAACGTAGCGGTCCTTGACATGCCCGAAACTTCGGAGTACACAGTTGGGTCAGTTGGGCGTTGGCGGCACGAACCGAATGGCGAGGCGGTCAGGAGGAAGGTCGTGTGTCACTCGTTGAAAAACATTGTTTCGTCCCTCTTTTTATTTTTACTCTGTTTCAGTTCGATCCTAAGTACAGTATGGGCCCAGGGGCCCGTCGGCACAATCAACGGAAGTATTTTGGATCCCGGGGGAGCGGTGGTGCCTGGCGCCACGGTGGTCGCAACCAACATTGCAACCGGCGTAGA
>WNGN01002503.1_pt1 | contig 12626 bp, 10 predicted proteins | sample 5400561 | NCBI WGS metagenome assembly WNGN01 (sample SAMN13153379, study PRJNA577476) | soil metagenome | isolation source: 115 cm soil or saprolite under Garry oak tree replicate 2 | place: USA:California | collected 2016-06-15
AGGACCCCAGAGGCGCTGGTCAGGATCGCCGAGGCTAGTGGTAGCCTCACCGCGAAAGCTTCGATGCGATAGCCTACCCTTGTCGCTGCTAGTCGGGTCTCTTCCTGAAAGACCGATAGGCGACAATGGCAACGATCACGATCGAGGCCAGACCCAGAGGCAGAAAATACGACTGTAGGATGCTACTGATCTGAGCGCTGTTCTGGCCAGCTAGGAACCCGATATACACGAGGGCAATATCCCAGACGAGGATACCAACCGCCGAGTAGGCTAGGAACCTTTTCGGCTCCATCCTGACTATGCCGGCGGGGAATGCGATGAGAGTCCTGAGCAGCGGGACGAATCTCGCTAGTAGAACGATGCTCGTGCCGTGTTGGCTGAACCATCTCTCCGTCGTCTCCAGCCGTTCGTGGCTAAACCGGACGATCCGTCCGTATCGCAGGACGGCGGGTCGCCCGAGATAGTAGCCGATGCCGTAGTCGACCAGTTTACGTTGATAGACGAGGAATCCTCCGAGTGGCAGGACGACCTCGCTCGGCACTGGAAGAGTGGCGCTCTCCATGACCATCAAGACGAAGATTCCGGGATAGCCGAGCTGGGCGAACACGTTGACTAGGAGGGTGATGAGATCGGTAATCGCCATGGCTCTGTCAGCTTCTCTTCAGGCGTCTAAGACGGGAGTATTTCTGGACAATCATACGCAAGCCATTGGTTTGGCGAAGGTCAGCATCAATCATTAGTAAGGCTCCCTGTCAGCGAGCGGGAGATCTGGAGGCTGATGATCGAGAATGTTTCTGCTCGGGCATACCTGCTGGAGCTATCTCTTCTCGAAAGCCTCCGCCCGACAGTTCAAGATCACTATGCCCGCCTACCTCGCCCTACTCGCAGGAGTCCTACCCGACTTTGACATCTACTTCCAACCATTGGGCCTGGTACACCACACGTACACCCACTCCCTCCTTGTAATCATCCCGATAGCTGTCGTACTGACCTACTTCCTCGGCCGTTTCGGACTGACCTTCTCCATCGGAATACTCTCCCACCTCGCCGGAGACTCGCTCGTGGGGTCCATCCCGATACTCTATCCGGTCTATCCGGACTGGAATGTAGGATTGAACCTAGGAATCCCAAGCCTAGCGGATACAGTGCTCGAGATGGGAGCGTTTGGACTCGTAATGGTCTACGCGCTTCGAAACGGGGACTACAGACTGCTCCTCAAGCCGTCACGCGAGGGCCTCCTCCTCGGAATCCCGCTGGTAGCGATCGATACGCTGACGATATTGTTTGCTGGCGACAGGAACATTCCGCTGACCACGTTCGCCTTCTCAAGGAAGACCCTGACAGTCATCAGCCTCGGACACATCCTGCTCAGCGCGCTACTCGCCCTCGGTGTCTTGCAAGGTCTACTCTGGTACTACCGCTCTAGACCGAGGATGGGAGCCAGCGTAGACGGCAGTTCGGGTCCTAGCAGAGAGTAACTGGTCGACAAGCCAATTACAGGGTGCCTTCCTCCCGTTCAGGGAGACGATTTTCGTACGGAGGACTCGACGACGATCACTGGAGGTTAGAAGCATCTCTCAGACTGGGCTTCCGGATTCAATCGGCCTCGGATACTCTCTATCTTCCTCCGTGGGCACAATCCGCCCTTATCGAACGCGTAGTCTAGTGATTTCACAGGATAGGAGCTAGATCTTCTCTTATTCATGGTGAGCTACGACGAGCGAGGAAGTTGAGTCTTCGAAGAGGCATATTCCCGGCTACGCGAAGCTGTTGATTATCGTTCAGACTATGGTCATCTTCTACTTCATCTTCTGGGGCTTCGAGGAGTATGCGAACAACTACTACTTCCAAGCCTATGTCAACTCGAGCCTTCAGGGTGGAGGTTTTGCGATCGTGGCCGCAAGCAGTGTTGGGGTATTCTCGGCGATTGCGGCGGGATTGTTCATGAGGCTGCGACAGACCCGGCGAGAGCTGGCGCATCTGGCTGTGGCGGAGGATCCGGGCTTGGAGAGCCACGAGTCCGAGAGCGTTCTTGCTCCGCACGTCGAGCAGCACCTGATCAACATGATTAGAAAGACGACGCCCGCCGATACAGCGTCAGGATCATTGCATGTCTTGAAGAGAGAAGAGCCCAGCGGACAAGCACGATAGCACGATTAATTCTTCCTGGCAAGATTGCTAATGTAGGACTCCATCAGCCATCGCATCTTCCAATCCCAAGACCATCGCGGAATGACATGACGCACGAACTCGTCGCCCCGGAGACCCTTCCGCGTGCCGGACCGGATATTCCTATCCAGCTCTTCCAGGTACTTGATGAGACGCTTGACCCCTCTTGGGCCCGAAACGGGACCATGGCCTGGGACTATCCTGCGAGGGTTCAGTCTCAAGATCATCCTTAGAGCCTGGATCTGTCCTTGGACGTCCGCGTCCTCAAGGTTCGGATGATAGCCAACCCATAGCACATCACCGGCAAACACCACACGCTCTCGCGGGACGTGGACTATCGAGTCGCCGTCAGTATGCGCCCGGACCGGCGGATGGATAATCATAGCCTGAAGACCATCGTCCAAGTGGGCTGTGAGGCGGTCTTGGTAGGTGATGCTCGGATAGGCGATCCTCACGCCTTGGAGAAGTCTTGACAGTCGGCGGTCTCTCTTCCGATATATGGCGAGAAGGTCCTCTGATCTGGCATGCATGCTGCGACCACACTTTTCATGCGCGATGATCGCTGCTCCGGTCTCCGCAAAGATGCCGTTCCCGAAGATGTGATCCGAGTGATAATGAGTATTCACGACCAGCGTCGTCCTAGTTCTGGTCTGAACGTGGTGGAGGATTTCTCTGGCGACTGGGTTGTGGAATCCGCTGTCGACAATTATTCCAAGTCTTTTCCCCTCCACGAGTCCCTGGTTTGCGCCGTATGAATGGAAAATGTCATCGCCCTCACCTATCCCGGCCCAGGTATGTGGACCAACTCTTGAGAATCGCAAGTCTAGCAGTCCGGGCTGTCGCATGGATCAAATTCATAAAGTTCCTTCAACAGACCCAGCGCGGTTTGTCCGCTGACCCACGTCGTCACCATTGCCGGACCATTATGGGATATGCCCGTTTGTGTGCGGAATCTTCAAACCTCGTGATGACATCCTGTACTGTGTTGATTCCTACTCTCGTCTTCGCAGCGACTTCAGCAGCTGGCCTCGATTCGTCAAACAGCATCCGCAGTACATGGTCCAGCTGGTCATAGTCGAGTGGGATCTCATCCGTCGCTTTGTGACCAGGGTATAGCTGAGGACTGCTTGGTTTCATAACAATGCTGGGAGGCAATCCCAAGTGTTCTGCCAGCTTTCTCACCTGTGTCTTGTACAGGTGGCTTACTGGGAGAAAGTCTACTCCACCGTCTCCATATTTCGTAAAGTATCCAATCAGATCCTCGCTCCTATCCCCTGTCCCAGCGACCAGGTAGCTGTTTAGGTTGGCATAATAGTAGAGGATGACCATCCTCGTCCTCGAACGTACATTCGCGAGGGGAATCTTCGTTCCTTCAAGATCTCCCCTCGTCCGCAAGGCCTTTGCAAACATGTCTACGATCGGCTGAATGTCGACAATCTCAGACTTGATCTGAAGATCATTTGCCAACCATTTCGCATCGTCAATATCCTCCTCCGGAGTGAAACTCGTAGGCATCAAGACGCCGAGTACACGCTCTCTCCCCAGAGCGTTAACTAGAAGTTTGGCAACCAGACTGCTGTCTATCCCTCCGCTGAGCCCTACGACGCTACCATGTGCTCCGGCGGCTTTGACAGTATTCCGGATGAACGTGGTGATCTCGTCGACGACAGCTTCCCAGTCGAGATCGAACTCGGATGCCAGCACTCTCTCTACATCCTCAATACCATGGACCAGAACGATGGCGGTTTAACTACTCTACGTTGACTGTTGGTCTATCGGGCGGGTCGTTTCGAAGGCGAGAACCCTCGTTTTCTCAGTTCCAAGTCCTCAATGGACCGGGACGGGAACCCAAGACGGACTCCACCCGCTTGACAAGTATTTCCGAACTGCTCGAGGAGAGTCTCAACTACCACGGTGTGGAGTCGTTAATCCCAACGGCCAGATACCGAAGCTTTGGTTCAGCGTGAAACATTGAACGGTCAAGGATTCTCCAACAGTCGAGCACCGTTGGATGGCGCATCTTCTCGAGAAATATGGATGGAGGGAGGCTTCTGAACTCCTGCCAGGGTGTTGCTACCACGCAGAAGTCAGAACCCTCTAAACAATCCGATACGCCAGGGGCAAAATAAATCCTCTCGCCCAGACTTCTCTTCGCATGATCCATTCCGGTCGGATCATAACACTTCACCACGGCACCGTTGTCCACTAGAGACTTGGCAATATTGAGCGCCGCAGATTCTTCGACAACGAACGTGTTAGGCTTGTACGTCAAGCCCAGTATGGATATTTGCGGATTCTCTACACCGTGCAGGCTCTTGAGGATCCTGCCCGCCAATATCGTGGAGTGGTCCGTATTGATCTCATCAGTGGCCCGGCTCAGTTTGGCGTGACTTCCCAGCTTCTCAGCAATGTGGAGGAACGCCCGGTTGTCTCTCGGGAAGCATGGTCCCCCATAGCCGAGTCCGCCCTTGAGATACTTCGCTCCGATTCTAGAGTCTAGTCCGACCGCTCCTGAGACGACGTCTACATCTCCCCCAGGTATACGTTCGCACAAAGCCGCGAGAGTGTTCGCGAAGGAAATCTTCATGGTCACGTAGACGTTGACCGAGATCTTAGCGAGCTCCGCATTCCAGAGGCTCATCCTCACAATGGGAGGCTCGTTCTTACAGAACTTCCGATACATCCTAGAAAGGATCGTTCCGGAACGCGCGTCAGATTCGCCGATGAGGACAAAATCGGGATTGAGGAGCCCGCTGACTACCTCTCCGAGGGCTATGAATTCGGGATTGTAGCAGAGCCCAAAATCTCTTCCGCAAGTCTTCCCGGAGAACCTCTCCAAGAGAGGTCTCAAGAGAGAGTCAGAGGCTCCCGGGAGTACCGTGCTGACAATTGTAACTAGGTGAAAACTTCTCTTCTTGCCAATGGCTTTGCCGATAGGTTCGAGAACCTCTTCGATATAGCGTGTCGAATAGCCGCCACTGCTATCGCTTGGGGTCGGAACAACCACGAAGGACAAGTCTGACTGTGCTGTGGCTTCTTCAGGATCACTACTCGCGGTGAGCATTGAGCCTGCCCTCTTTAGCATGGACCCAACGGGGGGTTCGGCGTCGGGCATTTTTCCCGAGGCGAGAGATTGGAGAATTTCAGGTCTAACATCGACGCCGACTACTCGAAAGCCCCGGGCTGCCCAAGAGACAGCGAGCGGAAGTCCTAGCTTCCCAAGTCCGAACACGGAGATCGTGTCTGGCATCCTCAATGCTTCGCGACCTCTTCAGGCGACCCATGTTTCCGGATGCCAAACGCCGGGAGCCTATTCCGCATGATTACTAGGGCCGCGATCGTAATTAGTGATGTCGAGAAGAGTGCGATTGGTTGAAAGCTCTCAGACACGTAGCTTGCATTGATCCGCGCCGTATAATTTGCCATAGGAATATAGATCATGCCGGGACCTGCGTAATAATAGTTAAGCTGGCTTCCGGTTGTACCTGTTTCTGACCCGATTCTCCAAGACTGGCTATAGGTTTCCTTCCAGACCAAACCGTGGAACCCGCGGGGAACTGATTGAGCAATCATGTTCTCATTGTTTGTCCACTCCTCGTGAACAGCGGTTGTAGGTGATTGCGAGAACAAGTCGACAATGGGTGCGATTGGCCCGTTTCCCCCTACAGTAATAATCTCATCGAATTGTTCGTTCTCTTGCCCCCCGCTGAGACTTGCCAGCGTCGTAAGGCCGTTAGACTTATCGTTTGACAGAGCCAGGATCGCTGTTGATGAATTGGACTCGTTCAATAATCCGACGCCGGTTGCCCGCGTGTCATATTCCAAGACCCCATCACTAGATGCTGAGAGAGGCTCTGGAAACTTGGAGATCGTGTATGCGGCGGAAGCAAGGGACACGTTTGCAATCTGCAATATCACGTTGGGGTTTCCCCAGGGCAGATTGACCGCGAAAGTAAGATCTCTAGCTACACCAAACACGGCACTCGAATTGTGCCATTTGATGAACTGGGAAAATGGAACCTGAAAATTTACCCAGTCCCCGGTATTGACTTTTTGATCGATTGCCACATAGTTCTGACCGTACTCCCTGGCCGAACCAAAGCTGATGCCCAATGTGACGTTAGCCGTCGTCTGGACTGAGAATTTTAGCACCAAATCCTTGGAGAGCGGTACTAGGTCGGGTAGAAAGGATTGCACGTTGAACTGGGAGGGCTTACTCGTGTCGCTACTCGTGACGTTAAGGATTAAGGCATTCGGTCTGCTCTGGAGAGAGCCTTGGACGTTAGAGGTCCTGTAGGTCGCCGCCCAGCTACTTGGGCTCAGGACCGTGGCGCTCGCCGCGTAGTATGCTGATGCTGATGCGTTGAAGGAGTCGATTGGAATGACTTGTGTAGACCTAACAAAATAATACGCGCCCGCTTCTCTGCTGTCCACGAGTTGTGGGAAGGATATCGGTACATCGAAAAGGAGCCGAGACCCTTGATGATGGATGGTTGCACTCAGCCCAAGATTCCCGTCCGTAGACGACACAACAGCGATATCCGAGGTCTCGAACAGAGGCTGTAACGCTAGATCCTGTCGAGAATATGTGTAGGAATCCGTGACCAAGAGATTAATCGGGGATCCCAATACGTCACGAATCGACTGGAGGTATAGGGGAATTATGAAACGCGAGTTCAGGCCCAAGTCGCTTAGGATTGAGATAAGAGAACGGTACTCGTCCTGCGAATTTGCCGCTTCCGAATAGAAGCCGATTATGCTGGCATTGGTAGCCACCAAGATTGCGCTCGGACTCACGGGTTTTGCGATGACCTCAGTCACTGAGGAATCGGTGAGAGTTGATACGACGTGAAATAGAGAGGATCTAGCGGAATAGTTGCCTATAGTCTGCCGGAAAGCGTAGGAGTAGAATACTACTCCATTCACAGCGAACCAGTCAAGCCAGAATTTCTCCCCTGCAAAATTGTAGGCCGATTCAAGTAGAGAAGACACGTTTGCTGTGGGACGGTCTTCAATGTAATTTTCTCTTATTGAACCTAGATCGTTCTTGTAGAAGACACTTGTAGCGTACCAGTTATTAAAGAAGGGATTGGGATCCAAGTTTTCAACGCGGCCTCCGGTATCAAACCTATCAGGCTGATAGAAGAGGAAGGTCCTGGTGAGAAACCTGTTTTCCAAGGAGACACGATAATCGCTGGAGGCAGGGCCCATGACTCCATTGAGAGCTGTATTGAGTTGTTCTGAGAGCGGCCACCAGCTGACCGGCTTGACCGCCGGGAGAACAACCAGTGCATCAGAGATTACAAATAATAAAACGAAGGCAGTGAGGATGGTCACCAGCCTTCGGGAGCCAAGAGAAAACTGCAGCCCCGCCCTTATTCGTAGAAGAACCCTTCCTGAGCTATTGATCCGCTTTCGCAAGATAGCGAAGAGTAGGGGCAGTGCTATCAGGAAAATCCAGGCGAGATTCTCAATCGAGCTATCGGTCGCCATGAGCCTAGGAAGATACGGCCATAGTGACGGAAGCCAGCCCATTACGAACCAGTAAGCTCCCATTACAGAGAGCGAAACCAAGAGGGCACTCTGAGTCAACGATACTCGAGCTTTTGTTAGAACACACGCAACGGCCAACAAGAGGACCAAGGGAACGTACACATAGTTTAGTGTCGACACCCAAGTCGAACCAGGAAAGAACAGTGAGGTCCAGACGTTTGGACCAGTGTACTGGTTTCTGAACGGTTCCACAGCTACAGCTTGCTGTAGTATGGGGACAAGCTGCCATAGAGATAAGCCGAGCCCCGGGACGAGGATGGAGACGACCCGTTTCAGACCGGTAACAATACTGCGCCTTCCTGCTGACAAGAGTAGGAATGCGAGTCCCAGTGCAGCCCCAGCAATAGCGACAAAGATGTCTCCGACGTAGGCAAGTGTCCAGGCTGCCACACCGAGCCAATAATTGGATCCTTGAGCCTTCGCTGCGTTCATGCAACCGGCATATCGGTACGTCGCACCCATCGCAAGGAACAGAAACGGAATTGTAAAAGCCCTATTGTAGGCTCCTCCCCATATGGTGTTATTCCAATACGCGTTTGTTGACCATGCAAGAATCGACATTGAGAAAGAGACGAGTCTGCCCGAACCAACGCTCCTCGCCGAGTAGTAGACAGCTAGTCCGAAGAGTAAGAATACAGCGACAAATGATAGGTGAAATGAAGATATGGCGTCCAGGCCGATCCTGGCGAGTACGAAGGGCGCAAGAAATGTCAGCCAGCTCAAACCAATTGCCGGCATGTAACCGGCGAAGACGTGGGGATCCCATGCCAGAAAGGGGAAATTTGACGTGAGAGCCTTTACCGTTCCGATATAATAGATAGCGTCGTCCCCGAACGGGGTGGGATCTTGGAGAAATCCGATGGCAGCAGATATGCTGAGTCCGACGACGCATAGCGCACCTGCATCTCTGAACCTCCTCGCAAGAGGACTGTTTCGCTGGAACCTCACGACTTAGGCCTGTCCTGATTCGGGACATGTCTCGATTTTGTGTGGAGTCCAATCCGATATTCTTTCTCTGCACTTAGCCATCGAGATTTTCGAAGAAACCTGAACATGACGTCCACGATCATTGGAAGATGGTATCTGTTGAACCCCGCAATTCCAATCCTAGTCCTACGCCCCGACACGAAGATCAACGCGCCAAGATCGGGCCGAATCTTGAAGGTCTTTGAGAGTTGTCGCGACAAGGCACTATCGGCGTGTGCTGTATTCACAAAGCCCTCCGTATTACGGAACACGTGAGATCGCACAGCGAAGAAAGCCGTGCTAGCGTTCGCTTCCCTCGTTATCAAGAAGAGCAGGGTAGTCAGCACATACCAGAGCGTGAATTCGACTTTTGCCCAGAAGGCGCCATCATAAGGGTAGGTCGGGCAATAGACCCCGGCTAGTTCTGGATCTTTTTCGAATTTTGCTGCCACGGAACTCAACAAGTTTCGCGGCATGACCGTGTCCGCTCCCGTAAAGATGAGAATGGATCCTTTTGCGGCACTCGCCGCTACGTTTCTTGATGGATATTCGCCTATTCCGTTGTTTGTGATAAGTCTAGCGCCATAATCTCGGACTATCTTCCCGGTGAGGTCCGTACTGAAATCGTCGGCAACAATTACCTCATAGTCCTGAAGGGTCTGCTGACGGATCGATGCCAAGAGCTTGGGGAGGAGGACTTCCTCGTTGTAGGTTGGCACGATTATCGAGAATAGCGGTTCAGTGGGGTTCATTGCGGTTGCCAGCCCCCTCCTCGTTAATAGCTTCTGGGCAGATAACGCGGGGCCGCATTGCTCCTCTACACGTGATTGCGTTTACGCTCGCCAACCCTTTAGAAGCAAGAACGCACGGCTCCGGAACAAATGTCTTCCCCAGAGACTCGTCAACATCTTGAACGCTACCATGCAGAGAGATTGCAATAGGTGGTCAGCCTTTGGACTTTGGGGCGTTAGTAAACTCGGCACTCATGCTTCGAGGCACGTCCCGAAGCATCAACTTCAGGATTGACAATCGGCAATTCGAAGCCGTGGTGCCGGGAGACTCGGTATTCTTCAGCATCAAAGACATTCTCTTCAACCGTGAATACGAACTGTTTCCTCAATTCGAGCTCATGACCAGGCCTCGGCAGGTCGTCATCGATGCCGGTGCCCACGCCGGGCTCTATACAATCATCGCATCAATCCGGGCGAAGAAGGTTGTCGCACTTGAACCCGATGAGGACGTTTTCCAGACTCTCTCCGCGAATATTGAAAGGAATAGGCTAAGCAATGTCAGCCTTCTGAAGTCGGCTCTCTGGAAGGAGAACAGCCTCGTAAAATTCTACAGACGAGGGAACTCGCAACTGGGATCAATGAGAACTCGCAAGAACATTGAGCCCGTGATGGTCGAAGCGGTCTCCCTGGAGCAGCTACTCGTCAAGACCCTGCGAGGGCAAGGCGGACGTGTAGACTTACTCAAATTAGACATTGAGGGCACCGAGTTCGAGCTAATTTCAGGATCTGACGGAGAAACCCTCGAAAGGATCAGCCGAATCGTCGCGGAAATCCACACGGAACACGGAGACATTCGACTGCTGACGAACAAACTCAAAGAACGCGGTTTCAGCTACGTTCTCGCCAAACGTCCGATTAGGAAGCCCGGCTATACGCCCGTACACATAGTAGCCGACTACAAGATTAAACTCTTAATGAGATCCGTGAATCTAATCATCGATCTCTCGCGCTATTCAGACTGGAGTTCTCTACTCCTCTTCGCATCAAAGGACCCCGGGGATTTCCAGAACTTGGAGATCAACTCTCTGCGAGGAAGGATAATGGAAACCTCGCTCTAGAAACCAAAACGAATTCTTTTAAGGCCGATATCACGATCTAACGGTCTACCGATTTCCTCGAAAACGACTTTCCTCTAGTGGCCAAATATCTCACCATACATGCATATGCATCAACGAACTCTTGACTCTAGAGCCCAAGCCGTAAGAGAAGTGTGACATATCCGATTCCGCTCTTCACAAAGCTGAGCTTACTGGTTCCCCTCGGTCTGCGGGTGAACTTGATCGGAACCTCGATAATGGAGAATCCCTTCTTCTTGGCGCGTATGAGAAGCTCGGCGGTCACTTCAAAATTCTTTGCCACTAGTTCATCTCTCACGCTATCGATTGCCTTTGCAGAATAGAGTCTGAATCCTGACGTGATATCCCTCGATTCCATGCTGAAGGCGTTTCTCAGGACCCAGTTCGTGCTCGCGCTTACCATCCTCTTGAACCAGGGAAGCTCCTGGACCAGACCACGGGTCTTCGACCGACAACCCACTACGACATCTGCCACTTTCGAGGCGTCCAATAAGCGTATGATCTCTTCGGGGTCATGATTCAGATCAGAGTCCATTGTCAAGACGTAGGTCGACCTGGGATCAACCAGCCCGAGGCCTTTCTTCATCGCCTTTCCAAGGCCGAGCCTCTTAAGACTATAATCAACCCGGACTCTGGAATCCAGTCTAGAAAGCTCGGTGACCTTTTCAAGAGTCGCGTCCGCTCCTTCGACGACAAAAATGACCTCGTAATCGACGGTCAGCTCCCTTAATGCTTTGATTAGCCGGTCTGCAAACTCGTCGATCACCTCCTCCTCGTTATATAGCGGAATTACTGCGCTAATCTTCACACCGACTCACGAGTTCCACGACATTGCCATCGTATAATGTTAGTTGCCATGGCGTGAAGGCATCGGACTGGCTATCCCCGCCTTCACGTTGTCATCTCCCAAATCATGCTAAAGTCAACCCGAGACAATCACCGCTAGGACCGAGGGATTCGGTCATTCTCGAAAACGAGCATATCGAATATATTGGACGAGGGGTATCCCCTTGCGGGAGGTCGCTTCCGCCCAGTCATGTCGCTGACGGGGATTGTCTCCGTGCTCGCTATGTGCGTGGTCCTAGGGTACCCCCTCCAACCAATCTTGATGGCCTCACCAGTGCAACCTGACTTTACTATCGCAGCCAGCCCATCGTTCTTCTATTTCGATGATCTTGGAACTCTGACATCGAACATTACTGCCACCTCCATAGGCGGATTCTCGGGCACACTAAACTACACGTGGACGACCATTCCCGCGGACACTACCAATCCGACGGTTAGCTTTAACCCGTTCATAGTCAGCCTTGGAGCGGGGGAATCAGCGGTCTCAATGTTATCGGTGACAGCCGCAGGGCGTTATCCTTTACAGTTGCAGGATGGTAACTTGACGGTGACGATCACAGCCACGAGCGGTTCTCTATGGCACGCCGTTACGGTGACCGCTATCTCGGGCGGGGTTTTTGTGAGTTTTGGAACACCCGCCATGCTGTTTCCTGCTGGTAGTGGTTCTGCCGAGAGCAATGTAACCGTGAGGTCGGTCAACTATGGAGGAACCGTTCAACTCAGCCCTGAGATCGAAACGTACACCGACGGTTTCTCTTGCATGCGATTCCCCAACTTCGTTGCCTCAGGCTTCTCGACACGGCTCAGCAACTACTCTGTATCATTGCCCCGAAATGGATCAGTAAACGTTACGCTGACCGTTTCGGCGAACGCCAGCTCTCTTCCTGGAGAGTATCTAGTCATCGTCTCGGCCAGCCCACTCCCCGGAGTACCGGTAGATATTATGTTCGGAGTTGATGTGACGGTTCCTGGACTTGTTCTCTCAAGCGACGCGGTTGCCCCACCTGGGTGCGAACAACCGCCCGCTGTGCTCTCTATCTCCAGCGGGGGGACAGGCGCGACATTCGTTTATGCACACGAATTCAACTTCAGTTGCGATGTGACATTGGGGGTGAGCTCAGCGCTCGCGGGCATTAACGCAACGCTCACTCCATCAGTTCTTCGGTTTTTAGGGTCCTCGCGGGCCAACCTCTACATTTCCGTGAGCGGCACCATCCCGCCGGGA
>WNGN01002367.1_pt1 | contig 12624 bp, 12 predicted proteins | sample 5400561 | NCBI WGS metagenome assembly WNGN01 (sample SAMN13153379, study PRJNA577476) | soil metagenome | isolation source: 115 cm soil or saprolite under Garry oak tree replicate 2 | place: USA:California | collected 2016-06-15
ATCAGCGGCGTGCGCGCCTCGTCGATGAGGATGCTGTCGACCTCGTCGACGATGGCGAAGTTCAGGCCCCGCTGGACGCACTGCGCAAGGTCGACCGCCATGTTGTCGCGCAGGTAGTCGAAGCCGAACTCGCTGTTCGTGCCGTAGGTGATGTCGGCCTGGTAGGCCTCCGCCCGCGTGATCGGCCGCAGGTGCTGCAGCCGCGGGTCGGGATGGGTCTCGTCGAGGAATTCGGGGTCGTAGAGCAACGACATCTCGTGCCCGATGACCGCCACGCTCATCCCCAGCGCGTGATAGATGGGTCCATTCCAGCCGGCGTCGCGCCGGGCCAGGTAGTCGTTGACGGTGATCAGGTGCGCGCCCTTGCTTTCCAGCGCATTGAGGTACAGAGGCAGCACCGCGACCAGCGTCTTGCCCTCCCCGGTTTTCATCTCGGCGATCTTTCCCTGGTGCAGCACGATGCCGCCCACCATCTGGACGTCGAAGGGGCGTAGGCCGATGGTCCGGCGGGCGGCTTCGCGCACCACCGCAAAGGCCTCCACCAGCAGGTCATCGAGCGCCTCACCGTTCTCCAGCCGCTGGCGCAGCTCGGCCGTTTTCGCCCGCAGCTCGTCATCGGTGAGCTTCTCGAGTAGCGGCTCGAGTTCGCTGATGTCGGCAACCCGCTCGAGGTGCCGCCTGACCTCCCGCGCGTTCGGATCGCCTAGGACTTTGGTAAGGACGCTCATGGATTACACGCTAATGCCGCAAGCAGTAAGCATACCCGCGCTGTGGCGGTCCAAACGGCGGCTGCGGCTACGACAGATCCGCTTCCAGCAGGCCGAGGGACCCGTCGTGGCGCCGGTAGAGCAGGTTCAGCTCCTGGCTGTCTTCGTTGAGGAAGAGGAAGAAGGCGTGGCCCAGTTGCTCCATCTCTTCGCGCGCGAGATCCTCCGACATGGGCCGCATCTTGAAGCGCTTGATCCTCGCCACGCCGTTGGAGCGCACGGCCGTGGATGCCGCCTCGGACACGGTCTGGCCGATGGCCGCCGCGGGCTTGGAGCGGCGATGGTTCTTGAGCTTCTCCTTGTGCTGGCGAATCTGCCGGTCCATCTTGTCGACCACGAGATCGACGGCTTCGTTCATGTGCTCCGCCGATTGGACGGCCTTGAGGATGTTGCCGGTGCGACCGGTGACGTGCACGGTGAGCTCGGCGACCTTCATCGTCTCCAGGCTCTTGTTCTTCTCCGTGCCGAGCTCCATGCGCGCCTGCAGGATGTGGTCGAAATGCCGCGCCAGCTTCTCGAGCTTGGCCTGTGCGTAGGCCTTCATCTGCGGGTCGGCCGTGGACTTCTTGGCCTGGATCAAGATCTCCATGGTGGCCTCCTGCGAGATCTCGAGATTGCATGAGTATAGCGAGACCACCAGGCGAGCTGCGCCGACGCGCGAACGTCCCGAAGCGCGTTACTTGGTGGGCCGCTCGTTGGCGCGGCGATCGGGGAAGACGCGCGAGAGTTCCGGCGGGATCGGTACGCCCGCGGCAAACAGCTTGTCCATGATGTGCGGACGAATCCCGGTTGGCCGGAAGACGCCGGTCATGACGCCGTTCTTGTCCGCACCGTGCGACTCGTAGAGGAAGATTTCCTGCATCGTGATGGTGTCGCCTTCCATGCCGGTGATCTCCGTGATGCTGGTCACCTTGCGTTGCCCGTCGCGCATCCGGGAGAGCTGGACCACCAGGTCGATGGCGGAGGCGGCCTGCTGGCGGATGGCCCTCATCGGCAGGTCGATGCCCGCCATCAGCACCATCGTTTCCAGCCGGGACAGCGCGTCGCGGGTGGTGTTGGCGTGGAGGGTGGTCAGCGAGCCGTCGTGACCGGTGTTCATCGCCTGCAGCATGTCCAGCGCCTCGCCGGCACGGCACTCGCCGACCACGATGCGGTCGGGGCGCATACGGAGAGCGTTGATGACGAGCTCGCGGATGCCGACCTTGTTCTCGCCGTTGAGGTCGGGCGGGCGGGACTCCATGCGGCAGACGTGCTCCTGGTGGAGCTGCAGCTCGGCGGCGTCTTCGATGGTGACGATGCGCTCGTCGGGCGGGATGAACGAGGAACACACGTTGAGGAGGGTCGTCTTGCCGGTGCCGGTTCCACCCGAGATCAGCAGGTTGGCGCGCGCCATGACGCACGCCTTGAGGAAGCCGACCGCCTCGTTGGTGACGGTGCCGAAGTTGACGAGGTCCTCCGCCTGGAAGGGGTCACGCGAGAACTTCCGGATGGTCAGCATCGGCCCGTCGAGCGCGATCGGCGAGATGACGGCGTTGACGCGCGAGCCGTCGAGCAAGCGGGCGTCGACCATCGGGGTGCGGAAGTCGATGCGGCGGCCGACCGCCGAAACGATGAAGTCGATGACCCGCAGCAGGTGGTTCTCGTCGTCGAACTTGCGGTCGGTGAGGAGGATCTTGCCGTTGCGCTCGACATAGACGTTTTCATGGCCGTTGACCATGACTTCGGTCAAGCTATCGTCGAGCACCAGGTCCCGGATGGGTCCCAGCGCCTCGTAATAGCGAGCGAGCTCGTCCTGCGAAACCTCGGACGCGTTGACCATCTAAGTCACAATCCCCCAAACAGGAAATCCGAAGACAGGCCGACTGTCCCGGGCTATGTAACGGCGACCGCCGGCAAAGTTTGCGCGACCGCCAGGACCAGGAAGGCGCCGATCGAGCCGCCCACTTCGGCGACCGCCTCGGCGGCCGCCGTCAGGGTGGCGCCGGTGGTGCAGACGTCGTCCACCAGCCCCAGGCGGTGCCCGGGCGGCTGGGCGGCGGTCCAGTGGAACGCTCCGGCCAGGTTGGCCCGCCGTTCGGCCTGGCTCAGCCCCACCTGGGCCGGCGTGGCTCGGACCCGCGTCAGCCCGCTGACCAGCGGCATGCCCAGCGCGCTCGCGAGCTGGGCGGCCAGCCGCTCCGCCTGGTTGAAGCCGCGCTCGCGCTGTCGTTGAGGATGCAAGGGCACGAAGGTGAGGGCCGCCAGGGGCAGTCCGGCGCTCACGATGGCGCGAGCCAGGGGTTGGGCGAGGACCGACGCCAGCTGCGGCCGCGGCCGGTATTTGTAGGTGTGGATCGCCTGTTGCAGCGGCCCGTCGAACCGGCCGGCCGCCACCAGTGGGATGCCGGCCAGGGTGCTCGCCGAGGGGGGTCGCAGGGTCCCGGCGCAGGCGGGACACCAGGCCGCGCCATAACCGCCACAGCCGCCGCAGCGCGGCGGAAAGAGCAGGTCGAGCAGGCTCACCTCAGGCAACGAGGAGCTGGTCGCCCGGCTTGATGACGTGGCGGCGGATGCTGCCCGCCGGAAGCTCGGCGACCTTGTCGGCGCGCCAGACGAAGGGCACCATCCCGATCCACGGCAGCAGCCGTTCGTAGGTCTTCACGACGACACCCTGCTTGTCGACGAAGACGGCGTCGATCGGGAAGCGCATGAACATCATGTGGATGCCATTGCAGCCGTTGATCAGCAGCCCGCCGTTCTCCGGCAGCCGCGCCCGCCCCATCAATCCCAGCCCGGAGGTGATGAAATTGCTCGCCACCTCGAGCGGCTCGGCGACGATCGTCCCGTCCTGTTTAGTTAGCCGCAAAACATCTTTCATGTATCACGTCTTGATTTTATCAGCAGAAGAGCGAGCCCGCAGGGCGAGCCGCCCTTTCGGGCGAAAGAGGGCGGGCGCCGTATGCCGCTCGTGCGAGCACACGAGCGCGATGGAATTCTGCGCGAGTGCGCCGCGAGCGGCTGGACGGCGCACCCGCCCGGTTGGGTCTCCGTGTAACTGCCCTACTTGTGTTGAAAAGTGTGAATGATAATGATTACAGCAGGCCCCATCAAGACGATAAATAGCGTTGGGAAGATGCAGCCGATCATCGGGAAGAGCATTTTGAGCGGAGCCTGCGCGGCCTGCTCTTCCGCCCGCTGACGGCGGCGGCGCCGCATCTCTTCCGACTGGATGCGGAGTACTTTCGCGATACCGACACCGAGCTGTTCCGACTGGATCAGCGCCTGGATGAAGGTGTGCAGCTCCTCGACGCCGGAGCGGCGGCCCATGTCATCGAGCGCCTCCAGGCGCGGCCGGCCGAGCCGGATCTCGTTGAGCACCTGCGCGAACTCGTCGGAGAGCGCGTTCTTGAACTTTTCCGTGAGCCGCCCGATGGCGGCGTCGAAGCCAAGGCCGGCCTCGACCGAGATGGTCAGCAGGTCGAGCGCGTTCGGCAGCGCCAAACGCAACTCTTTCTGCCGTCCCTTGATCTTGTTGTTGAGCCAGACGTCGGGGAGGAAACGGCCAAGCACGAAGCCGAGGCCGAGCGCCGCGCCCTTGAGCGGAAGGCTCGTGACCCCCATCACCCCGGCTAGACCCAGGGCCACCAGGGCGATGACGATGCCGACGATCACCTTGACGACCTCGAAGCCGTTGACACTCAGCGCGTAGGGCCGGCCGGCGAGGTTGATCTTGTTCTGGACGACGATCTGGCGGTTCTTCGCCATGCGGGCGGTGAGCAAGCTGCCCAGCCGCTCCAGCACCGGCTTGATGAAGCGCTCGCTGAACGGCAGCGAGAGCTCGATTTCGTCGAGCGTCAGGTTGTGGTCGCGATACTGCGCCAACCGTTCCGCGATGAGGTCCTGTCGGGGTTTGGCCGTAACGGCCTGCATCGCGATGATGATGCCGCTGAAGGCCAGGAAGGCGAAGACGATGCTGAAAATACTCATTCCCTACACCTGGATGTTCGTGATTTTCGAGATGATGCCGTAGCCGATCGCGATCGAGACGAGGCCCATACCGATCAGGACGTAGCCCAGCCATTCGTGGAAGAGCGGCGTGATGTAGGTCGGCGAGATGAAGGTCAGGATCAGCGCGAGCGCGAAGGGCAGACCCGTGATGATGTAGCCCGAGGCGCGAGCCTGCGCGGTCAGCGTACGGATCTCGCCCTGGATGCGGATCCGTTCCCGGATGGTGAAGGCGATGGTGTCGAGGATCTCGGCCAGGTTGCCACCGACGACGCGGTGGATCTGGACCGCCGTGACCATCAGGTCGAAGTCTTCGGATTCGATGCGCTTGACCATGTGCTGCAAGGCGTCATCGACCGAGACGCCCAGGTTCATCTCGCGGACCGCCCGGCTGAACTCGTCCGCCATCGGCGGTGACGAGCTCTTGGCGATGGTGGCCATCGCCTGGGCGAAGGAATAACCGGCCTTGAGGGCATTGGAGAGCAGGACGACGGTATCGCCCAGCTGGTTGTTGAACGCCTTGAGCCGGCGGCGCTGCCGGAACTTGAGGAAGAACCCCGGGGCGAAGTAGCCGACCGGGATGCCGATCAGGGCGAGAATCGGGCTGTGGAAGCGGAGGAACAGGATGGCGCAGAGCAGGACGATCAGGCCGACGATGACCATGACGTACTCCGAGACGCGGAGCTTGAGGTCGGCCTTGGCCAGCTCATCGGTGAGCTTGGAGCTGCGCCCACCCTTGTTGCGGGTGAGGCTCTTGTTGAAGCGCTCCAGGAAGCCTTCGACGAAGCCACCCTTCTTGCCGGCTGCCTCGGGGTTGTAGCTATCCATGTGCAGCTCTTCGGCCGGCTGCCGGTTGTTGGACATCAGCGCCATGACCACGATCAGCGCCGCGATGGCTGCCATGGCCGCGAAGACAAGCTGGATTGACACTTAGTGGCCTCCTTGTCCGGCAGGATCGGGCACCGGCGTGAAGAGGTCCTTCGCCACGCCCTCGCCTGACGACTGCAGGTGGTCGAAATATTTCGGAATGATGCCGGTGGCCGTGAAGTAGCCCTGCACCTTACCGTCTTCGCTGACGCCTGTCTGCTTGAACACGAATATGTCCTGCACCTTTACCTGGTCGCCGTGCAGTCCGAGCACCTCGCTGACGGCGATGATCTTCCGCGACCCGTCCCGCAAGCGGCTCTGCTGCACGATGACGTTTATGGCGGACGAGATCTGTTCCCGGATCGCCCGGGAGGGCAGTTCTGCACCCGCCATCAACACCAACGTTTCCAGGCGGTTCAAACTGTCACGCGGCGAGTTCGCGTGAATAGTCGTCAACGATCCGTCATGGCCTGTATTCATCGCCTGGAGCATGTCCAGCGCCTCGCCGCCGCGGCACTCGCCGACCACGATCCGATCCGGGCGCATGCGCAGCGCGTTGACGACCAGGTCCCGGATCGCGATCCGGCCGCGCCCTTCGACGGTCGCCGGTCGTGACTCAAGCGTTACAACGTGCTCCTGGTTGAGCTGCAGCTCGGCGGCGTCTTCCACCGTCACCACCCGCTCCTCCTCCGGGATGAAGCTGGAGAGGACATTGAGGGTCGTCGTCTTCCCCGAACCGGTGCCGCCCGAGACGAGCATGTTCAGCCGGGAGCGGACACAGGCCCGCACGAACTGGGCCATGGGGTCGGTGATGGTACCGAACTTGATCAGGTCGGTGATCTTGTAGGGGTCTTTCGAGAACTTTCGGATGGTCAGGATGGGCCCGTTCAGCGCCAGGGGCGGGATGATGACGTTGACGCGGGAGCCGTCCTTGAGCCGGGCATCCACCATCGGCGACCCCTCGTCGATGCGCCGCCCGATCGTCGAGACGATCCGGTCGATGACCCGCCGCAGTTGGTCCTCGCTTTCGAACTGGACGTTGGAGAGCGTCAGCTTGCCCTTGTGCTCGACGAAAATCTGGTCGGGCCCATTGACCATGATCTCCGTGATCGTGGGGTCGCTGATGAGGGCCTCAATTGGACCGAGCCCGAGGAAGTCGTTGAGGACCGAGTCGAGCAGCCGCTGCTTCTCCGGCTTGGCCAGGGAGAGGCCCATCTCCGCGATCACGGCGGTGAGGGCGTCGGTGATCTTGGCGGCCCGCTGCTCCCGGTCCTCGTCGCCGGAGTCGTCGGCCGACTGCTCGATCAGGCGCGCCTGGAGGCGGTTCTTGATCCGCTCGGCCTGGAGCTCGGACGGCGTGCGGCTGCGCGTCGCGGCCGCCAGGGACTGGCGCGGGCTCTGACCGGCCTGCGGAACGTAGGCCCCGTCGGGGGGCGCGTTGGCGTCGGGACCCTGCTGTTTCTGGACGCGGTCGAGGAGCGACATGCCTCAGGCCGTCCCTCGAGCCACCACAAATGGGAGCGACTCGATTACGCAGCGTGGCACGGCAGGGTAGGCAGCGGCCCGCGAGGTCATCTCAACCTTTCTAACGCCGGGCGAACAGACCCTTGCGGGGTTTCTTCTCGGCGGACTCCGCCGGGGCGGTGGCCGCCGGGACCACCGGCATCAGCTTGGCCACCAGCTCGCGAATGCGCTGGCTGATCTCCGACTCCGGGTGGGTGGTCACGAAGGGATTCCCCCGGTTGATCGAGTTGATGACCAGCTTGGGATCGTTGGGGATCTGTCCGGCGATCGGGAAGCGCAGGTTCGCTTCCACGCTCTCCTTGTTGAATTCCGAGTGGGCGTCGGACTTGTTGAGCAAGAGGACGACGCGGTCCGGGGGGATGGAGAGCGAGTCGAAGATCTTCAAGGCCAGCTTGGTGTTCTTGATCGCCGGGATACTGAGCGAGGTGACGACCACCACGCGGTCGGCATGGTCGAGCACCTCGAGGTTGATCTCGCCCAGGTGCGCGGAACTGTCGACGATGATGTAGTCGAACATCTTGCGTAGCTCGCTGAAGATTCGCCGGACGTGGTCGACCGTGACCAGGTCGGCGAGCTCGGGACTGATCGGTGGGAGGAGCACCTTGATGCCGAAGGGTCCGTCCACCATGATCTCGCGGATGAACTCGGGATCCATGTGGTCGATGTTCTCGATCAGGTCGGTGATCCCTTGTGAGTGGTCGAGGTTGAGGAGCACCCCGATGTCGCCGAATTGCAGGTCCAGGTCGACGAGCGCGACCTTGCCCTTGGTTTCGTTCGCCATCGAGACCGCCAGGTTGGCCGCGACCAGGGACTTCCCGACACCGCCCTTGCCCGAGTAGAAGAAGAAGACCTGGCCGTGCTCGCCCCGGCGCGGGGTCTCGCCGTCCGCCGGCGGGGCAGGCGCCTTCTCGGTCCCAGCCGTCGTCTTCGCCAGGAACGACTCTTTCTTCTGCTCCAGCTGGTATACCCGCCGGATGCTGGCGATCAGCTCATCCCCGCTGAAGGGCTTGATCAGGAACTCGCGGGCCCCCGACTGCATCGCCCGCCGGAGATAGTCGCGCTCACCCTGAACGGACATGATGATGACGGGTGAGTTGGGTACCTCCTGGGCCAGGGTTTCCGTGGCCTGGATGCCGTCCATGATCGGCATGTTGACGTCCATCAGCACGATGTCCGGAGCCAGCTTCTTCGCCTGCTCGATGCCTACCTTGCCGTTCATGGCCGTGCCGACGACCTGGATGTCCGGCTCGAACGAGAGCAGCTTCTGGAGGTTATCCAGGGTGCTGGCGATGTCGTCCACGATCAGGACATTGATTGGCTCGCTCATCTGATCATCTCGTTAAAGAAAGCACCCCGCGAAATCTTCCGATTTCGCGGGGAGCCTGTCAACGTTTTTCCGTATATGGGTCCTAGCGGATGCGATACGTACTGGTGAAGCTGTCCATCGTGGTCGCGCTGGTGTCCGGGTCGGGGACATCGTAGTCCTTGACCGACTTGAGCACGAATTTGTAGTTGGTGTTGTCCAGCGCCCACTTCAGGTCCTCGGCCTGCTTGAGGGTCACGATGACGGTCAGGCTCGAGCTGATCCCACGGGTGTTGGCACCGCCGGCCGGGCCAACACGGATCACGTGGAGGTTGGTAAAGCTGGTCTTCGTCACTGCCTGCGGGGCACCCTTTGGCTGATAGCTGACGAGGACGTCGATTCGGTCGTCGGGCTGGATGTACCCGCCCACGCCGACGAGCTCACCGGTCGGGATCTGTACGGCGACCATCCCGGCGGGGATAGGCAGGAACGCCTGCTTCGCCGGCTGCACGCCGCTGACGTCGCTGACGACGTCGTAGTCGATAATCGCCGTGCCCGTATGGATCGGGATCGCAGCGAACTTGCCGACGACAAGGTCCTTGGCCCGGAACGCGTAGGGCGGCGCCTGGTCCGCTGAGAACTGCTGCACGGTGACCATGTCCGCCGTGATCTGCGTCGATGCCGGGATGTCCTTCAACGCCACGACCGCCGGCACGTTCTTCGATCCTCCAACCGCGATATTGCCGCCCGAGGTTCTGCCAACGAGCAAGGCCCCTCCAAACGCCACAATGGCAAGGAAAACACCGAAGATCAAGAGGATGCGGTTGCTCTTCGGCTTAACCTCCGTCGCCAATCGACTCACCTCCTGAAAACTCGGCGCCCTCGCTCCAAGGCGTGACGCTCCTTCGGGTCATGTATCTATCGGCGAGCGCCCTTCCTTGCGCAAGCCGGAAAAAGAAAGAGAGCCCACTTGCGCAGGCTCTCTCTTGTTGCTCCCAAGAACGAAAAGGGCTTACTGGCCCAGGCCGCCCGAGATGTTGCAGAAGACGTTCTTGACCTGGTTGCCGAGGATGATCAGGACTACGATCACGACCACCGCGATCAAGACGAGGATAAGGGCGTACTCGACCATACCCTGCCCTTCCTCACGGTTGAGCAGAGCGCGAAGCTTGAGATAAAGGTTGGTCAACATGCTAGTTTCACCTCCTTGTGGAGCAGATCGAACAGAACCCAGTTTCACACCGGTCCGCGATCAAATCAACGAATCCTGGGCAGAGGAACGGCTAAGAACTTTTGACGACTGCGTAACAGGAATCGCCTAGCTTGCGAACGCTGTTACCACGAGCCCCGCAGGGCGAGACCTAGCGCTTGGGCAGCGCGATTTCGACCTTTACCTCGGTTCCCCGGCCCGGTTGCGAGCGAATCTCGAGCGTCCCCTTCTCCAGTTCGGCGCGCTCGCGCATAGAGAGCAGTCCCAGGTTCTTGTTCTTGTGCAGGTTGGCCTCGGTGCGGGCGACATCGAATCCCTGACCGTCATCCTTGACCGTCACCGAGACGCGGGACGGTTGCAGGTTCATGGTGACCTCCGCCATCTTCGCGCGCGCGTGCTTGTGGACGTTGGTGAGGGCCTCCTGAATGATGCGAAAGAGGACGCCCTCGGTGTTGCCCGGCAAGCGGCGCTCCTGGCCGACCACGTTGAAGCGGGTGGCCAGACCGTAGCGATCGCCGTACTCCTTGATGAACTTTCGCAAGGTCGGGACCAGGCCGAGGTCGTCGAGCGTCATCGGCCGGAGGTCGAAGATCAGCTGGCGGGTTTCCTCGAGGGCGTTGCGGACGCTGTTCTTGAATTCCGCCAGCTCGGTAACCAGCTGCTTGGGGTTGCGGTCGAGCAGCCGCTCCAGGATCTCCGCCTGGAGCACGAGGTTGGCCATCGACTGGGCCGGCCCGTCGTGCATGTCGCGAGCGATGCGCATCCGCTCCTCTTCGATGATTTGGAACACCTGGCGCGACGCGTCGCGAAACTGCTTGTCGCCCTCGGCGGCCGTCGGCGGACTGCCGTTTTCGCCATACATCCGCTGCAGGTCGGCCAGGATCTGGCCGGCGGACCGCAGGAACTGGCCCTGGTCTTTGAGCTCGGCGCGTCGCGCCGTGAGGAACTCATACTCCAGCTGGACCCGCTCCACGCGCAGCTGGGTCTCCCGAATGTTGGCGAAGGTCTCCTGGACCTCCGACGGAGAGAACTGCTTGAGATTGTTGAGCAGGTGCTTTTCCACAACTCGGGATTCCTCAGCCTGGTCCCGGACCTGCTCCAGCGACGCCTCCAGCTCCCGCGATTTCGTCTCGGCTGTCTCCACCTCTGCCTCGACAATCTGCAGGCGGGCGGTGACCGACTGGTGAATCAACACGAATGGATCGAAGGTCTCATCCGTGGCCTGGATCGCACTCATATAGGACTACTAGGACTATGGAAAATACTGTCGCTTTCTGGCTGGAGCCCCGTTTGGCGGCCCAATGATAGCAGGAAAATCGGCGAATTCACGCTGAATCTCCATACCAGATGAATGACAGGGCGTCCTTCATCATCGGACGGGCGCTGCCCATCGGCGTCTTTGGCTTCCTGGTGGCGATTCAGGCGGAGCTGGCCTTCGCCGGCGTCCAGAACGCCGCCCACGGCGGTCTTGACCGGACGCAGGTGATGTACCTGCTCAACCGTCTTCTCACCGTCGCCTTCTTCGCGTTCCTGGTGGTCATCTACGCGATCCGCAGCAAGGCCATCGCCCGCGATCACAACCCGGTGGCGATCGCCGCGGCGCTGGTCGGCAGCTTCGTCCTCTACGGGCTCTTCCTGATTCCGGGCCAGGGCCGCAGCAGCGACATCTGGGTGCTGGCGGGCAGCGACATGTGCCTCGCGTGTGGCATCACCTGGGCTCTGTACTCGTTGAGCTATCTCGGCCGGCGGTTCAGCATCGTCCCCGAGGCGCGGGGCCTGGTGACCAGCGGTCCTTACCGGCTGGCTCGGCACCCGATCTACCTGGGAGAGATCCTCGCCGGCTTCGGCCTCGTGTTGCCGACCGTTGTCAGCCTGCACGCGGTGGTGTTCGCCGTGTTTCTCGGCGCGCAGCTGGCCCGCACCTATTTCGAGGAGCGGGTCCTGCGCAGCACGTACCCGCAGTACGAGGCCTATGCCCGGCGCACCCGCCGGCTCATCCCCTTCGTCCTGTAGATTGGCAACCCTGGCCCGTTCCAAAGCCCCGTCCCCACTCCAGCCGGGCCCCGACCGGTGGCTGAGCCGAGCCATCCGCTGGCTCGACCTCCCGCACTTCTTCACCATCGCCATCTTCCTGACCATGCTGATCGCCGCCATTCAGCCGGTCACCGACCCGGATTTCTGGTGGCATCTCACGACCGGAAACTGGATCCTGAGCCACCACGCGGTGCCCCACCAGGATCTCTTCACCTTTACCGTCCACGATCACCGCTGGATCACCCACGAATGGCTGAGTGAGGTCCTGATGTCGGCCCTCTACGCGATCGGGCGCTTACCGCTGGTGAGCCTGTTCTTCGGCGCCGTTACCGCCACGGGCTTCCTCCTCGTCTATCGGGCGATCGACCGGCGGGTGAACTTCGTGATCGCCGGGCTCGCGCTCGCCCTCGGCGTGGCGGCCGCGAATCCCATCTGGGGCCCCCGCATCCAGATGATCACCTTCGCGCTGACGGCGCTGACCTATCTGTGGGTCAAGCGGTTTTGCGAGGGCCGCAGCCGCGCGCTCTACCTGCTGCCCGCCATCATGCTGCTCTGGGTCAATCTGCACGCCGGCTTCGTGCTCGGCTATGCGATCCTCGGGATCGCGCTGTTCGTGGAAGGCGTGCGCTACCTGGTGCGGCGTCCCGGGGCGATGCCGCTCCCTCGCCTGCGGGCCATGGCCGCCATCCTCGCCGCCTCGGTCGCGGTCGCCATCGTCAATCCCAACGGTTGGGACATCTATCTATATCCATTCCAGACCGGCGGTAGCCCCGAGCAGCAGCGCCTGATCGTCGAGTGGTTCTCGCCGAACTTCCAGATGTCCCAGATCTGGGCGTTCGAGGCCATGATCTTCCTGATGATCGGGGGGCTGGCGCTCGCCCGCCGCATCGAACCGCGGCAGTTCCTTCTGCTGTTGGTCGGCCTCGGCCTGGCCC
>WNGN01003861.1_pt1 | contig 12623 bp, 8 predicted proteins | sample 5400561 | NCBI WGS metagenome assembly WNGN01 (sample SAMN13153379, study PRJNA577476) | soil metagenome | isolation source: 115 cm soil or saprolite under Garry oak tree replicate 2 | place: USA:California | collected 2016-06-15
GGCTCGATCACGTCGTGCCGCTGTTTCCCGGCGAAACCATCGTCGAGGCGGGGCTGCGCCACGGGCTGGAGATGCCGTATTCCTGCCGGGGCGGCATGTGCTGCACCTGCCGGGCCAAGCTCGTTGGCGGCGAAGTGAAGATGGACCGCAATTATTCGCTGGAGCCCTGGGAGATGGCGGCCGGGTACGTGCTGACTTGCCAGTCGCACCCGCTCACGCCCAAGGTGGCGGTGGATTACGACCACGTGTGAGCATCTAGAATGCATGTAGCCCGGATGGAGCGCCGCGCAGTGGCACGGCGGGCGCCCGGCATCTGTCTGAAGATGCGAATAAGGGCGGACTGTTTGGCGGAAATGAGCCATAATGCGGCAAGGCGGCATGCAGGCCGACATGCGCTCAAACGCAACTGGGAGGATCTCGTACCATCCCGACCATCCATTTCGCGCGATGGCTGATCTTGCGGCCGCAACAATATCTCTGCGGCGACGTGGATCCCCGAGGAAGGCTCACCTACGGCGCAACCAACCTGGCGGACGACACGGCAATCAAGCTGGAGATGGAAAAACTGACCTCCTGGCTGTTCTTCACGTCCAATTTCGACGGCGACATGATGGCGTATCTGCGCGACTTCGCGGTGTTTCTCGGCGAGGACCTCGATCACGTCTGGGGCAATTGCGAGGGCTACCCGGCCAAGGGCGCGAGCCGGGATTTCGATGGCTTTTGGGCCTATGCCAAGAAGTACCAGCTGACGACACACGCCTTTTACAATGCCTATCCCGGATTGTCGGTCCCGCGAATTCACCAATTGGCGGCATTCAAGGATCTGTTCGACGCCTTTGTTGCGCGGACGCGCGATGGCGATGGGCGCAGCATCGAGGGGCTCGCCGAGGCATTCGACCAGTTTGTCGCCGAGACCGCCTGCTTCCCTTCGGCCTTTCCCGATGCGGGGGGCATGTATCGGATCCCCGTGCCGACCGGCGAAATTCATCGCCGGGGGGCCGGCTGATGAAGGCCGATCCCGCCCATATCCAGACCCATGTGCTCAGGAGCCTCGACCCGACGTTCGCCGTCTACGGCTTCTTTCGCATCGGCAATCCGGCGCAGTTCCGGACTTTGTTGCAAGCTCTCCTGGGCACGGACTCCCAGCCTTTGATGGTGGCGGGAACCGCCGCACGGATTTACAATGAAGCCGAGTGGATCGCTTCGGAGATCGATCAGCCGGAAAGTGGACCACCCGCGCGAGAAAACGGAGCGGGCGCTCCGCTCGTCCACGCCCACATTGCGTTCACGTTTTCCGGGCTGCGGACGCTGGGGATCGATCCGAAGACGCTGGCCACGTTCCCGGAACCCTTTCAGCAGGGAATGGCGGATCGCGCGGCGATTCTGGGAGATAGCGGCGTAGCCGCGCCCGAGCATTGGGATGGTTATCTAGGCTCCAAACAAGTGCACGGCGTGCTGTGGTTCGACGTTTCCAGACGAGCCCGAAAGGGCGACCGGGGAACGGCCCTCGAGCTCGATCCGCAAGCGCTGGCCAGCGAGGTCCTCCGGAACCTGGTAAGCAGCGACGGCATCGACCTTCTGCACCACGAAACCGGCCAGGCCAATCATCGCCGGTTTGGCTCCGGGGAGGTCGATCGCGTCGAGCATTTCGGGTTCCGCGACGGCGTGAGCCAGCCCTGGATCGACTTCGATATGCCCGATGGCATCGCTTTGCCGCCGCCGCGTCCGGGCGGCGGCACGCCCCGGCACGACGGTCGATGGGCGCCATTGGCGCCGGGCGAGTTCCTGCTCGGCTATCCGGACGAGGACGGACAAATCCAGCTTGCACCCTGCAACGAGAAGCTCCGTCACGGCGGCACCTACATGGTGTTTCGCAAGCTCGAGCAGGATGTGGTCGGTTTCCGCAATTTCCTGCGCGCAGGTCGCAGTGTGCGAGATGCACGCAAGCTTGCGGCTCAGATGATCGGTCGCTGGCCGGACGGTACGCCGTTGGTGCAGTCCCCCGAGGGCCCGAACGAGGATGTGCCTGCCGATCCCAATCGCACGCTCAACGATTTCCGCTACAAGCGCGACGATCCGGGCGGACTGCGCTGCCCCATTTCCGCACATATCCGTCGCGCCAATCCGCGCGATACGGGCGATCGCGACGACGTACGGCGACATCGCATCTTGCGCCGCGGCATCGCCTATGGCGGCGATCTGCTGCCCGACGATTCGCCTGGCGACGGCAAGAAACGCGGGTTGCTGTTCATTGCCTTGAATTCACGCATCGATCAGCAATTCGAGTTTCTGCATGCGCATTGGATGAACCAGGGCGAGTTTCTCGGACAAGCGGGTGCCGGCCAAGACCCAATTCTCGGTGCGTACCGGGGCGAGCTCGACGATACCTTCGTCACGCCCTCGCAGCCGGGGCCGGTGACCAATCTCACGCGGTTCGTCACCATGCGGGGTGGCGATTATTTTTTCATGGGTGCTCGAGACGCCGGAATCGCTCGATCCGGCAACGCTGCTGGGCCTGTCGCAACGTCTGTTGACCCCCGCGCCCGACCGGCCGAATTGGATCCCGAAAACCGCGCCCTACCAGGCTTTCCCCGGCGGTCCCGTCACCAATCGGACGGTCGCGTTCGTCGCACAGCATCCATTCGTGACACAGATACTGAAAGACGACGCCAAGTTCGGAATCGACCCCTATGCGGAACGCGTGTCGCGAATGACGGCCTGGGGCCAAATGTTGATCAGTCTTCAGGAAGGCGGTGCGGAGCGCGTGAAGCGGCATGAAATCCTGGGTGCCGCCATGCAGAAACTGACCGAACATTATCGCTCGCAATTTGCCGATCTAAGCGCGTTGTTCGCCTCGGCGACCAAATCGATCATGCGGGACCTGCTGAAAGCGGCGGCGAAGCGCGGGGCGCTGGATATCGTCGGCGATATCGGCCGGGTGGCTCCGATCCTGCTTGCGGCGCGCGTGTTCGGGGTCTCCGGTCCGAGCTGGGTTTCGCCGACCGGGATCGCGGCGAAATTCGGCCGCGCCGACATCACCGCACTGCCGCCGTCCTGGCTGGCGGGGCTGCCCGAGATCGGCGACGATCTCAAGCCGCTGCTGTCGATGCAGGCATGGACGCGGCTGGCGTTCGCGCAAGTGTTCGTAAACGTCGTCAACGCCGCGGAGCTCGCCACTCTCGCGGAACACGCCGCGGCAGAACTGTTCCAGCACCTCGGCCAGCTGATCGATGGCGGCCGAAGACTCCCCCGCAATAATCAAACCTTGCTTGCCTGCCTGGTCGAGCTCGGCGACCAGCCGCAGCAATTCGGCTTGGATCCGCAGGCCTACGATCGTCACGCGCGGCTGATTCTCGCAGAGGCTGCCGTCGGCGGTGTCGAGACCGTCAACAAGGCGCTGACCAATGTCATCAATCTAGTTTTGGATGATTCCGAGGTCATGGAAAAGTTTCACGCTGCCGCGGAAAAGAACGATGATCCGATGATCGACGCTTTGGTCCGCGAGACCTTGAGATCCGATCCCGTGTCGCCGATCCTGTTCCGGGTCGCCAAGGAAGGTGCGGCGATTGGCGAGAAGCCGATTCCCCCAGGCACCCGCGTCTGCATGTTGATCAAGGCGGCGATGCACGATCCGGCGGTGTTCTCCGATCCGGAGCACTTCGATCCTGGCCGCGCCACGGTGAATTATCTGCATTTCGGCGACGCCGGCGCGCCGCCGCGGGCGCCACATGCTTGCTGGGGCGAGGGCTTCGCCGTCCCCGAATTACGGGAGATGCTCAAGGCGATCGTGATGCTGCCGAACCTGCGCCGGGCGGCGGGCGCGAAGGGCAACATTCAGCTGGAGTTGCACCTGCCCGGTTCTCTGCTGGTACGCTTCGACCCGAGTTAGGATGCCGCTCGTCCGGTGGCGGCGTCGCAAGCCGGGAGCATGGCGGGCTCAGAAGCGAGATCGGCAAGTTCTTCGGAAACCCGCGCCTCCCAGTAGGAAAGGCCCAATCGGCCAAAGTCTTCCCGAGCAAGGTTCGCCCATCGGATCGCTTCCTCGGGATTCGCCGACAGGCGGGCGCACCGCGCGATCCCCCATTTGCAATGCGCGGCCAGCGGCCGCACTCCGCGCGGCTCGGCGATCGCCAACGCCCTCCCATAGGCGTCGCGGGCGCCCCCCGGCTCGGCCTCGGTCGCCCGAAAATCACCCAGCAGCTTGAGGCCGTAGGCGTAGTGGACGATCTCTCCGCAGGATTCGGCCAAGTGCAGCGCGTGGCGAAGCTCGGCATGGCCGGCCCCGGTTTCGCCCTGCTGGTAGCGCGCGTCGGCGTAGGCCAGATACAGGTGGGTCCACACGTACTTGCCGCCGAACCGGTAGGTTTCCCGGCCAACCGCATCGCTGAGCACGCTAAAAGCGTCAGCGGCGCGCCCGGTGGCGATCAAAGCTTGCCCGAGCAGCGCCGCTACCATGGCATGCATCGTCAGCACTTCGGCGGTCCGGCTCAGCTCGAGTGTTTCGGCGAGAATGGACGCCGCCGAGTCGAACTCTCCCCTGCGGAACTGGTATAGGCCGCGGGACCATTGCAGCAGCACGCGTGAGAACGGCTGATCAACGGTGGACAGCATCTCGAAGCCTTCATCGAGGACCTGCCGAGCCTGCTCGAATTCTCCGAGCTCGATCAGATACCAGGCGAGGAACGCCCGCGAGAACAAGCCTGGCGCTCCGCCCCAGCCGAATCGCTTGGTCGCGAGCGCGCCCGGCAGCATGCCGATCACCTGCCGGTGAAGATCGACTGCCGCCGCGATGTCGCCCAGGGCGTGGTGGATGTTCGCCAGATGCCACTGCGTCGATAGAATCAGGGGAGCGTCACCGAGCGACCGGGCGATGGCAAGACCGGCTTCTCCGCGCGCGCGCGCCTTGACGTGCTCGCCGGCGATCCAATGCGCAAACGCGGATTCCGATGCCGCCGCCGCCAGCCGTCGGCGGTCGCCGATCTGCTCGGCAAGCCGCTCGGCCTCGCCCACGAGCTCCATGTTCTTGTCGTTGTCACCGATGACGTGAAACGCGTGAAAGGCGTGCAGCCGCAGATCGATTGCCCTCGGGGCGGCCGTTTCCACCGGGACATGGCTCAGCGCCTTGTCGGCGCGATGATACAGACTGATGGCCTCGCGGTTGGCGGAACGCCCTATCGCTTTGACGCAGGCGGTAAACAGATATTTGGCCGCACGCTGCCAATCCCCCGCACGCTCGGCATGGGCCGCCAGCGTCTGGCCCATCGTTTCGGCCGACGAAGGATAGAGCTGCTCCAGGCTGCGCAGCACGGCGGCATGCAATCGGCGCCGTTCGGGATGCAGCAGGCCGGCGTAGGCAGCGTCCTGAACCAAGGCATGCTTGAAGGACAGCATTCGCTCCGATCCGCTCGAACGCGCGAACAGCAATCCCGATTGCAGCAATCTTTCGATGTCCGGCGACAGTTCGTGGATGTTGCGCTCGGCCACGGCAGCGAGCAGGCTGACCGGGAACTGACGCCCGATCACCGCGCCGATCTGGGCCAAGGTTTTCGCCGACTCGAGATGATCGAGACGGCTCGTCAAGGAAGCCTGCAACGTCGCCGGTACGCCGGCATCGACGCGGGTTTCGTGTTCCGCCTCCCCGGTCGCCGTGCCTCGCTCGACGACCGCCCGGGTGATCTCCTCGATGAAGAGCGGCACGCCGTCCGCCCGGGAAGCGATGCTCTGGATGACGGCGGGACTGAGCTGCGCTCCGGCGTGGGCCATGGCGAGCGCGGTACTCTCGGCCTCGTCCAGGCGATGGAGCGCCAGTTTGGTTACATGATCCCCCACCATCCATTGGGGACCGAACGGGGTCCGCTGCGTGGCGACGAGCAGAATCTTATGACCGATCAGCTCTCGGAAGAAACGGATCGCCAAGTCCTGCGTCGAAGGATCGATCCAGTGCACATCCTCGAGCAGCACCAGAACCGGCCCCTGCTTGGAGAGCCGCAGAGGGTGCCTGACCAGGGCCGCCCACAGCCGCTCGCGGCGCGCCGTCGGCGGCTCGTCGGGCAGAGCGGGGCGGCCGTTGATATCCAGTGAAAGCAGATCGGCGATCAGCGTGATCGTGTCCGGATCATCGCGGAAGAACGGGTTGAGGTTTGCTTCCAGCTTGTGCCAACGAGCGGCTTCGCTATCGCCTTCTTCGATATCGCAGAAGCGCTCGAGCTGGTGGATGATGGGATGGAGCGGGGTGTCGCCATGGAGCGGAGAGCACTGGTAGCGCAGCTGGATGACGGGCCGCGCAGCTGCTGCCTCGCCGAGCGCCTCGAGCAGTCGGGATTTTCCGACGCCGGCCTCGCCGCTCAGCAGCACGATGCGGCCAGCGCCGCGCCGGGCTTCGTCCCAGTGCTTGATCAGCCGCGACAGCTCCAGGCTTCGGCCGATAAGCGGGGCGTCGCGCGACGCGCGCGCCTCGAAGCGCGTCGCCACCGGTTCCGGCGTAATGACCCGCCAGGCGGCGATCGGCGCCGCCAGCCCCCTCACGGCGAGCGGTTGCAACGGCTCGACGCGGAAATGGCGCCCGATCTCGTCGCGCGTCGGCTCGTCGATCAAGATCTCGTCCGGATTTCCCATTGCCTGCAGCCGGGCCGCCAGATTGGGCGTCCGGCCGACGGCGTCGGTCGACGGGACGCCTTCAGTGACGATATCGTTGATCACCACTTGGCCGGTGCTGATGCCGATCCGCGCCCGCAGCGGCGGGCGCTCGCGCGTCGAGAGGCCTCCGACCGCCTTGAGGGAGGCCAGCGCCGCTCGGACCGCCCGCTCGGCCTGATCCTCGTAGGCCCGCGGCCAGCCGAAATAAGCGATGATGCCGTCGCCGCGGAAATTGCTGACGTATCCGCGGAATCGGACGATGGCGGCGACCACCGCGTCCTGGTAGGTCGAGATCAACTCGCGCAGCTCCTCCGGATCGAGCCGGTCGGAAAGCTCCGTCGAGCCCACCAGGTCGCAAAACAGCACCGTCACCCAGCGTCGCTCGGCCGGGCCATGGACCAGCTGCTGGCCGCGATCCGCCTGGCCCGCCGGTGGTTGCGGCGAGGGACCGTCATTTTGCCGGAGTGCGCGAGCGAGACGCTTGCGGTCGCCGAGGCTCACGCCGAGCGCGGTGAGCTCGGCCTCGCTGAGCTCGGCGAGGACATCAAGATCGACGCCGTTCGCGGCAAACGCCTCCGCATAACGGTCCAATTCCTTATCGTGGAGCCAGGCGCGCAGGTCGCTCGCCATACCGCTTCTCTCGCCGCATTGCCCAGCCTATCGGGCTTATCAGCCAGGGCAATGCCAAGCAAGCAGATGTGCTTTGCTCGCGTCCTCGAAATTGCCGGCCGATCTCCGTCAACAGCGCAGCAAACTCGAGCCGGCGGTCTTGCCCCCACGCGGGTCGGATCACTTCGGGAACGCTTCATCGCCGAACGCAGCGGGGCGGCGGCTCGTCGGGGAGCGCCGCGCCATGCCGCGTCTCAACCAGCCTGACCGGCATCGGACCTGGAACGTTCCAGGGCTCGGCCCCGTCGGACAAGCAAGATCCATGTATATCCGATCGGTGTTGCCGCTCGCGATCCACGTCGGTGAGGACTCGTCAACTATATTCGTCAGCGAATTCGAAAGCTGTTGTGGCTATCAATGGGTAAATCGATTGTGGAGAATTTTTTCCAATGGAGCCATCGCGACCGCTGAAGCTCGTGGCGCGTGATCGGGCTCGCCGTAATCCGGTCAGCCGCCCGGTCTACGCCCCAATTCAGAAACTGAGGGCGTGGTCGGACGCAAAGCTTGCTTCCACGTTGGACGCGGGGCCGGCGTCCGCCGATGCCGAGGGTGCTTCAGGACCGAAGCGCCAGCCCGCCGCTCGGGCATTCCTGATCGCAATGATGGTGATGGTCGGGGTGAACTTCGGCGCGGTCGTGGGCTGGCTTGGATGGGGGGCGCTGCAGGGCCTGGGTTTGGTCGCAGAACCGGCGATCGAAAAAGTGCAGCGCGAGCAGACGGCTTCGATTTCGCAAATCGAGGAAACCATTCACGGCTTGGGTACCGCAGTCGTGGGATTGAGCGCGCGCGTCGAGTCCGCTGCAGGCCGGGAGGAGGCCGCCGACCGCCGCATGGCCGAAGTCGATGGCACGCTCGGCGTCCTGCGGACCAGCATCCATGAAATTCGCGCAGCGCAGAATGCGGCAGAGGAATCCTGGCGCGAACCGGTGGCGGAGCTCAAGGCGGCCGCCACGAGAGAGCGCGGCGAAATTGTCCGCTTGCGCGCGTCGCTCGACGAGTTGAGCCGAGCGCGTCGGCCGGAGACGGTCGCGATCGGCGCGCGGATCGATCGGATCGAACAGGCGATGGTTCAGCACAACCTGCTTGGTCCGATCCGAGGTTCGATCCAGGAGCCGGCGCGGCGCGGGTCTGCCGCGTCGCCGGAGAATTCACCGGCGACGGATGGACACATCATCAATCTGACGCCCGCCCACTAGCGCCCGCCCGCCGACGCCGCGGTTGCACTACCCCTTCGGCCGCAGATCGACGACGCGGCGGGCCTTGCCGGCCGAGCGCTCGATGTTGCCCGGATCGCCGACCACGATCTCCACCCCGACTCCGATGTTGTTGCGGATGTGCGCGGCGAGCGCCGCGGCCTGCGCCGCGCGCGAGGCTTCGTCGGCATGGCCGGGGCGCGCCTCGACCAGAAGCCGCACGACGTCGAGCCGCTGCTCGCGGCGAAGCTCGATCTGGTAATGCGGCGCCAGGCCCGTACAGCGCAGCAATTGCTCCTCGATTTGGGTCGGAAACACATTGACGCCGCGCACGATCATCATGTCGTCGGAGCGGCCCGTCACCTTTTCCATGCGCCGCATCGAGCGCGCCGTGCCGGGCAGGAGCCGCGTGAGATCGCGGGTGCGATAGCGGACGACCGGCATGCCTTCCTTGGTGAGCGAGGTGAACACCAGTTCGCCGCGTTCGCCGTCCGCCAGCACTTTGCCGCTCCGAGGATCGATGATCTCCGGGAAGAAATGATCCTCCCACACGTGCAGGCCGTCCTTGGTCTCGACGCATTCGTTGGCGACCCCCGGCCCCATGACTTCGGAGAGCCCGTAGATATCCACCGCGTCCATGGCAAAAGAATCCTCGATCTCCGAGCGCATGGAATTGGTCCACGGCTCGGCGCCGAAAATCCCGATCTTCAGCGAGGATTTTCGCGCATCGAGCTTCTTGGCACGGAACTCGTCGAGGATCGCCAGCATGTAGGACGGCGTCACCATGATGATGTCGGGCTCGAAATCGAGGATGAGCTGCACCTGGCGCTCGGTCATGCCGCCGGAGACCGGGATCACGCTGCAGCCGAGCCGCTCCGCGCCGTAGTGCGCGCCGAGCCCGCCGGTGAACAGACCATAGCCGTAGGCGACGTGCACCTTCATGCCGGGTTTGCCGCCGGAGGCGCGGATCGAGCGCGCCATGAGATCCGACCAAGTGTCGATGTCGCGGCGCGTGTAGCCGACGACGGTGGGCTTGCCGGTGGTGCCGGACGAGGCGTGGATGCGAACGATGTTTTCCTGCGGAACCGCGAACATGCCGAACGGGTAATGTTCCCGCAGATCCTGCTTGGTGGTGAACGGAAAGCGCGCAAGATCGCTGAGCTGGCGCAGATCGTCGGGACGGACGCCCGCCGCCTCGAATTTCTGGCGGTACGCGGCGACGTTGTCATAGGCATGGCGCAGCGACCATCGCAAGCGGTCGAGCTGCAGCGCCGCGATTTCGTCGCGCGAGGCCTGCTCGATCGGCTCGAGGCCGAACGGGACATAGGACGCGTCGATCATTCGGAGCTCCGAGCTCAAGGTTTCGCGCGGGCGGGACCGCGCGGCTTCAGGCCCGGCACGATCTCGCCCTCGATGACGCGGGAGTTTCCGCGGAACTCGGCGATGACGAAGCCCTCTTCGCGGGTCACCGTCACGTCGTAGATGCCGGAGCGGCCCGCCCGCATGCGCTCCGTCGCCTGCGCCACGAGCCGGTCGCCGCGCCGCGCCGCGGCGACGAACGTGATCGCGCAATGCTGGGCGACCGTGCGCTGATTGTAGGTGTTGCAGGCGAACGCGAAGGCGGAATCCGCCAGCATGAAGATGTAACCGCCGTGGCAGAGATCGTGGCCGTTGACCATGGCCTCGGTCACGGACATCGCCAGCACGGCGTGGCCCGGCTCGACCGCGATGAGCTCCATGCCCAAGGCGCGGCTGGCGACGTCGTCCGCCCACATGGCATCGGCGCAGGCGCGCGCGATCGCGAGCGCGTCCATCATGTGCTCCTTTTGCCGGTGAACGCCGGGGCGCGCTTTTCCAGGAACGCGCGCACGCCCTCGGCAAAATCCGGCGTTCTGCCGGCTTGGCGCTGCAGGTCGCGCTCGAGGTCGAGCTGGGCGGCGAGGTCGTTGGTCTCCGCCGCGTCGAGCGCGCGCTTGGTCAGCGCCAGCCCGACGGTCGGGCCGCGGGCGAAGTTTTCGCACAGAAGTTCGGCTTCGCCCATCAGCGCCGCGTCGTCGAACACCTTCCAGATCAGGCCCCATCGCTCCGCCTGCTCGGCCGCAACGGGCTCCGCGAGCAGCGCCAGCGCCCGCGCCCGCGCGGCGCCGACGAGTCGCGGCAGGAACCAGGTGCCGCCGGAATCCGGCACCAGGCCGATGCGCGCGAACGCCTGCACGAAGCTGGCCGAGCGCGCCGCCAGCACGATGTCGCAGGCCAGCGCCACGTTGGCGCCGGCGCCGGCCGCGACCCCGTTCACGGCGGCAACGACCGGGAAGGGCAGCGCGCGCAATTTGCGCACCAGCGGGTTGTAGAACTGCTCCAGCGCCCCGCCGAGCGCCGGCGTCTCGCCGGCGGCGAGCCGATCGGTGAGGTCCTGCCCGGCGCAAAAACCGCGGCCGGCGCCGGTGAGCAGGACTGCCCGGCAGGAGCCATCGGCTTCCGCTTCCTCGAGCGCCGCCGCAAGCGCCACGTGCATGGCTTCGTTGAACGCGTTGAGCCGCTGCGGACGATTGAGGGTGACGACCCGATAGCCCTCGCGCAGATCGACGAGGACGGGTTTCTCGTCCATGAACGATCCTCCCGATGCTTTTGGAAAATCGGCGCTTGCCTTGGTTTTCAGCGGCGAATGCAAATGGCCCGCCGATGCGCTAGCTAAGGGCAGCCCAAATGGGCTGTCAACGCGGAGGCCCGCCTCGGCTGCGGCCGTTCCCGCCGCCTCGCTCGCGCCCACGGGCATCTTCCTTCCGGTGCCGATCTCGCCTATCTGTGGGAGAGCCGCGCTCCGCGGACACCCTGCCAAGAGGTCGACATGTATACCCAACTCGGACTCTATATCGACGGCGAGTGGCTCAACGGTGACAACCGCGCCGGCGAGGACGTGATCAATCCGGCGAACGAGAAGGTGCTGGCGCGCCTGCCGCATGCGAGCCCGGCCGACCTCGACCGCGCGCTCGCCGCCGCCGTGAAGGGCTTTGCGCTCTGGCGGGAGAAATCGGCCCACGAGCGCGGCCGCATCATGAAGAAAGCGGCGGACCTCCTGCGCGAGCGCGCCGAGCACGTCGCGCGCGTACTGACCCAGGAGCAGGGGAAAGTTCTCGGCGAAGCGCGCATGGAAGTGCTGACCACGGCCGACATCATCGAATGGTACGCGGAGGAGGGGAAGCGAGCGTACGGCCGCATCGTGCCGGGCCGGGTCAAGGGAACCCGGCAGCTCGTCATCCAGGAACCGGTCGGGGTCGTCACCGCCTTCACGCCGTGGAATTTTCCGACACTCACGCCCGCCCGCAAGATCGGCGGGGCGCTCGCGGCCGGATGCTCGCTGATCATCAAGGCCTCGGAAGAGACGCCCGGCAGCGCCGTGGAGTTGGTGCGCTGCTTCATCGATGCCGGCGTTCCGGCCGGCGTGCTCAACCTGGTGTTCGGCGTCCCGGCGCAGGTGTCCGAGCATCTGCTGCGCAAGGAAGAAGTGCGAAAAATCTCCTTCACCGGTTCGGTGCCGGTCGGCAAGCATCTCGCCAAGCTCGCCGCCGACGGCATGAAGCGGGCGACCATGGAGCTCGGCGGACATTCGCCGGTCGTGGTGTTCGGCGACGTCGATCCGGAGAAGACCGCGGACGTCGCGGCGGCAGGAAAATTCCGCAACGCCGGGCAGGTCTGCATCTCGCCGACGCGGTTCTTCGTGCAGGAGCCGGTTTACAACCGCTTCCTGGCGCGGTTCGCCGAGAACGCCAAGGCGATCAAGCTCGGCGACGGCCTCGAGCCGGACACCAAGATGGGGCCGCTCGCCAATCCGCGCCGGCTCGACGCCATGGAGAATCTCGTCGCCGATGCGCGCGCGCACGGCGCGAAGGTCGTCACCGGGGGCAAGCGGCACAGCAACCAGGGCTTCTTCTTCGAGCCCACCGTGGTGACCGACATCGGCGACGACGCCAAGCTGATGACGCTCGAGCCGTTCGGACCGATCGCGCCGATCGTGCCGTTCAAGAGCTTCGAGGAAGTCGTCGAGCGCGCCAATCGTTTGCCCTATGGGCTCGCGGCCTACGCGTTCACGAGCTCGACCCAGACCGCGACCGCGATCGGCGACGC
>WNGN01006177.1_pt1 | contig 12616 bp, 7 predicted proteins | sample 5400561 | NCBI WGS metagenome assembly WNGN01 (sample SAMN13153379, study PRJNA577476) | soil metagenome | isolation source: 115 cm soil or saprolite under Garry oak tree replicate 2 | place: USA:California | collected 2016-06-15
CCTTCGGCAAGAGACACGAAAGAAACATCCTCTTCCTACTCGCCGCGGCGAAGCCTGGGAGGGCAGTCATTCCCACAGACTACGTCGTCGCCCTCCTTGCAAAGCTGCTGTTGCCTGCGAGAGCACAGATAGTCATAATCTCCTCACTTATGGATAATAAGATAGTCGGTGGAATACGAGGACTTGTCACTGCAGGATACAGTGTGTTGGTCCTCTGTCCCTCACCAAGGGATCCAGTCAGGTTCGATTCGGAATCGGAGGAAGTAGCTTACAGGATGCTGATGCTTGAACGGGCGAATACTCTTTTCGCGCTCGAGAAGATTTGCTGTGTGAGCCAGTGGCCTCTTGGTGTTCCGCTCTCGATAGTTCTGAGCAAGGTGAGACGCACACGACCAATGATCCGGGTGTAACCCTCGTGATCTTCGCGATTCCCTCAAACGTGTTATTCGGGTTCCAGGTGCCCTTGGCGTTGATCGTCTCTGGGGTTGGATTGTTTGGGATGTTGAGGAAAAAGGAAATTCTTGCGAGAGGGGCGTCTCTAAGCCTGATCGGATTAGTCATCGGAGGAAAGGTCGCAGAGGATGTTCTTGGAGCAGCGGCTCCTGACACCGCGGTTCTGCTGGTACAATTCGTTGCGGTCATATTCTTCATGGAAGCTTCGCGAGTAGTCTTGGCGTTCAATAGCGAGGACCGTGAGCTTGCAGGAAAACGCGACGAGTTTTCAGTGGCTCTGAAGAAAAGGCTCGTCGAGTGGACTCAAGGCCAGCTTGTAAGTCAGGCTCGAATCATGATTATCGCCCTCGGGCTCTCCTTGGTGCTATTGCTTGTCGGAGGTCTTACCAGCATCTCCATCAATCAGCTAGGCTTCTCAGCAGGTCTCGTTCTGGTGGTTGTCATAGTCCTCCTCTATCTCGTCACGAACCGACGCGAGCCCGAAAGATAGCGAGAGTGAGCCTTCAACCGCTCTGGCGTTGCGAGGCGCTCTGTGCAAGACCCCCTTCCCCAGGAATGATTCCGTGTCTGGCGTTGACTTTAGGCGAGACAAGCTGATTAGGGTACAATCCATGCTTGGAAGGGCATGCGAACCTTGCGGTTTTAACGTGCACTCGGGAACGATTTCCTGGGCAGTTTAGGAACGGGGCATCAGATTCGAGATCAGGGCTGATTCTAGGCGAATCTCAGAACTATTCTTGAAGAATACTTGGGTGGAAAGGTGTTGAGAGTGCGGCAAAATGCGACAGTTACCGAGACTCTAAAGCTAGGTCGACGCCGCCATTCTGGAAGATGCTATTAGGACGCTCTTCCAGTCCTAAGCTCCGTGAAAGATCAGAGCCTGAAACAGGCCTTCGAATACATCCAAAAGAACAAGGAGCCCTTCCTCCGAGACTTCCGAACACTTCTCCGACAACCCAGCGTATCCGCCCAAGGAAAAGGCATCGTGGACTGTGCCCGGATCGTCAAGAAAAACATGGACGCAGCTGGAATAAAGACCCAGATTCTACCAGAAAAAAACGGCAACCCGATCGTCTACGGAGAAGTAAAATCAAAAACCTCCAGCAAAACTCTACTAATCTACGGCCACTACGACGTCCAGCCCGTTGAGCCATTGGAAGAATGGGACTCCGGACCATTCGACGCAAAACTGCAAGGAAAAAAGATAATCTCGCGAGGCGCAGCCGACAGCAAGAACAACGTCACGAGCTGTATCAAGGCGACTGAGAGCTTTCTGAAGGCGACCGGTGATGTGCCGCTTAACCTGAAATTTCTCTTCGAAGGAGAAGAAGAGATCGGCAGCCCACACCTCCCAGGATTTATCGAAGAGAACAAAGAGCGACTGAAAGCTGATAGTGTCGTCTGTTACGATGGAGATTTCGACGAGACAGGCCGCCCAAAGATCAGCCTAGGCGTCAAGGGACTCCTCTATGTCGAACTAAAGTGCAAGAAGGCTAGAGAGGATCTTCACTCATCCTACGCTCCACTCGTCGACAACCCCGCCTGGAGGCTTGTCTGGGCAATGAACACAGTGAAAAGCTCAGAAGGAAAGATCCTGATCAAGGGATGGTACGATGACGTCGAACCATTCACGCCCGCACAATCAAGGCTCGTCAGCAAGATTCCATTCCGAGGAGAAAACTATCTCAAAGAATGGGGCCTGAAAAAATTCCTCAACGCAAAAACAAACAGAGAGGCATTGAAAAAATACTTGATGGAACCAACCTGCACAATTTGCGGCTTCAAAACAGGATACATTGGACAAGGATCCAAGACCGTCCTTCCTGGAAGCGCGATGCTGAAGATCGACTTCCGCCTCGTATACAACCAGAACCCGAAAAAACTGCTCGCCGCTCTGAAGAATCACTTGCATCAGCACGGATTCGATGACATCCAAGTCAAAGCGCTAGGATTTCTAGAACCCTCCAGGACGAAGCCATCGGCGTCAATCGCCCAGGCTGCCGATAGGGCTGCAAAAATAGCCTACGGACGTAGCCCAGTGGTTCTCCCGAGAAACCCAGCTTCAGGCCCCGATTACCTGTTCACAAAACGACTAGGCCTGGACAGTATCTGGACAGGAAGCGGGCCGCCCTCAGCTTACAGCCACGCCCACGCACCAAACGAGTATACGACAACGGAAGATTTCATCGCAGGAATACGATACATCACAGCCATAATCCACCAATACGCAAGTATAGTCTAATCCCTCTCCACACATCGGGCCTCACCGGGCTTTTGCAGTGGTCCCAGCCATTCAGTTTCCACGTTAGAGTCCAAGGTACGGTTGGCTCTTGAACCAATCAGGGCAGACCGGGGTTAAGAACAGGCTAAGCCTTGGTTGCCATCCATTATACTAACAAGAAGAGAATTCCAGCATCCTGGAACGCCCGAAGTCTTTCTGGGACGTTTGCTGCGAACGCGTCAATGATTAGTTTCACGGTCCGGTCGTCGTTTGGATGAAAGACAGGGAAACTTAGTGGGCGGGTCCCAGGCACAGCCCGAACCAAGAGCACGATAGCTCTTGGGTGGTCATCAGGTTGGAAACCTGGGATCCGACAGGGTCAGAAGGTTGGACCCCGCCTAATAACAAGCCGTCACCCAGCGAGACTTTTCAGCCATTCAGTTCCGGTATATTGCCCTCCGCGTTTTGTCGACATGTCACGCGAGTAACAGTTACACGTCGTCAAGGTTTCGAAACGTTCTTATTGCATGGACGACCCTGTCTGTTTTGGTCATCAGGTTGAGGAGTCACGTCAGAAACAATCTAGCTGACGCGCTTAGCGGTTGCGAGCGCCAACCCAGCATGGCGAGAGCAACTAGTATGCTCTCCCGCCTGAGGCTGGGAGACAATTCTAGCTGACAGCAATCGGCAATGGCCGACGACCGCTTCTGGCCATATTGTTGCTGGCATCAATCGCACTTGCCATACCAGCAACCGCGTTTGCGGCCTCCAACGCCAATGTGTCAGCAGCTTCTCCGAGCATGTTTGACCATATTGTTGTTCTGATCCTAGAAAATCACAGTTTGAACGAGATATACGGAAGCAGTTCTGCTCCATATCTCACAGGGCTAGCTAACGCATGGTCTCTCTCTCAAGGATACAGCGCGGTAGACCACCCGAGCGAGCCCAACTATCTCGCCTTGGTCTCTGGGCTCGCCGGAGATTGTAGCAATTCTTCTCCCAACATAGGGGGATGCCTCTCAGGAGGCGGTGACAGCACCACTGACAGTGGACCGACTGCTCCGGGTGGATCGTATTCCTCAAACGCGGTTAATCTAGTTGACAGGATGGAATCAGTAGGACTATCCTGGGATGCTTACTATGAGGGTTCTTCAGGTGGCTGCGACCAATCTTTCGGCACCGCTTACCACGCCAGCCTACTCTTCATGAACGACATTGTGAGCAGCTCGACCAGATGCTCCCACATCTACTCGTTCTCGACAAGCACCCCTACGAATCTTTTGACTGAACTCAATGGCGGTGGGGCGAATCTGATCTGGATCAACCCTGACAACAGCCACAACATGCACGACAACTCGATATCCTCAGGAGACACGTACATGAGCACTCTCATCCCGCAGATTCTCAGCTCCACAGAGTTCACCACAACCAAAGCTGCTCTCTTAGTAACATTTGACGAGGGAAACAACAGCTACCCCAGCGACTATGTCTACACAATTCTCGCCGGACCCGCGACGAAACCGGCTTACAAGTCAACGGCCCTCTACGATCATTATTCGTTCCTCGCCACGCTGGAGAAGAACTGGGGCCTCGCATGCATCGCCTCAACAGACTGCAACGCGACCCCCATGACCGAATTCTTTGGCACGACAACACCACCGCCACTTTCGACAAGCTTCACGGTCTCACCAATAGCGCCGCTGGTGAACGCACCAGTCACTTTCACAGCCACAAGCAGCGGCGGCGTTTCCCCGTATTCCATCAGCTGGAATTTCGGCGATGGCGCATCTGGAACAGGACCATTGATCGTTCACACCTTTACTAGTGCACAAACGTTCACAGTGACAGAAAAAGTGACGGACTCTTCTTCGCCTTCCCAGACTGCGACGAGCTCTAACACCGTGACTGTCTTGGGAACCCCGCCTCCCCTGTCGACTGGTTTCACGTTTCTTCCCACAACTCCGTCGACTAATTCACTAGTCATTTTTACAGCCGTGACGACAGGCGGGACCGCAAACGGGAACAGGAACGATTGTAAGCCACACTTACACCACGGCCCAGCCGTTCACGGTAACCGAGACAGCGAAGGATTCGTCCTCACCTCAACAAACAGCGACGAGCTCACAAACCGTTACCGTGGTACTACCTCTAACAGGGAACTTTGGCACTTGCTCAAACCTTCCTCAGGGCTGGAGTTGTGGCAATGCTATTCCATCAGCTAGCACCTCGACGATTGTTAACGGCGTACTAGAGACTCGCCAGTCAAATCCAGGCCAAGGAAACGACACCAGTTACTACTACGCTACGACGCAGAAAGGAGCATTTCCTTGGAGTCCATGTCAGGCTCCAGTGTCAGGTGTTATTCCTACTGGACTATCAAGCGTGAGCGCAAACTTCACAGTTCTCTCCTACAATCCCGGCTCAAGTCCAACCTCGGACAGATACCACATCTACATCGCTCTCTACTTCTGGCTTCCCAATGGGCCTGTATCTGCGGGCGGTTCCACGTATCAGTGTCTCGACTCCCAGGTTCGAGTAGAGAATGTAGGTGGAATATTCAGCGCAATTGGTTCTACTGGAACTTACAACCCCGGAGACTCATTCGGTTGGGACCAGGTTACACTGCAAACAAGCCTAGGACAATCGGGCACGCTAACCGCCAACGTCGCGCAACAGTGCCAAGATGACCTAACGGCCTGGGGACTACCAACGAATACTCCGTGCGAACTTGCTGGGATAGAGATTGGGATGGAGGGATTCCAGTTCCAGGAACTAGACGTGAACTGGTACAATGTGAAACTCACAACCGCGACGCCTCCGGCGTTGACCGCAGGCCTCAGCTTCACGCCATCTTCTCCACTAACAGGCCAAAGCGTATCATTCGCTGGCACTGCAAGCGGTGGAACAACTCCCTACGCGTACTCGTGGAGTTTTGGAGATGGTGCCACCGGCACCGGACAGAATCCAAATCACGCCTATTCCTCGGCCGGAACCTACACTGTAACTCTGACCGTAACGGACGCTAGCAGCCCCCAACAAAAGGCTATTGCAAGTAAGACTGTAACCGTAACCCTCCCTGCACTGGCTGCCTCGTTCACGTTCACACCATCACCGCCTCAAGTAAACAGCTTGATCACGTTCACAGGATCCGGCGCTGGAGGAGTAACACCATACACCTACTCCTGGATGTTTGGAGATGGCCAGACCGCATCAGGGGCAACGGTGACTCACGCGTATTCGACTGCAGGGACCTTCACTGTAACGCTTACATTAACGGACGCGGTCAATACCCAAGTTATTTCGAGTCAGATTCTTGCCATTGCTCCGGTTCCTATAACTGCAAGCTTCACCATGAGCACTAGTCCAAGTGAAGTCAACCTACCTGTGTCCTTTAGTGCAACGGCTACTGGTGGAACTCCTCCATATGCGAGCTTCAGCTGGAATTTCGGGGACGGCTCAGCTCTGGGCTCGGGTAACACCCCAACGCATGCTTACACTGGTGCCGGAACCTTCAGCGTCACAGTCACGGTAACGGACTCAGCCGGCAAGACCGGAACATCATCCGCTCAATCAGTGGTCGTCAAAGCAGATCTCGGCGTGTCAACCACCACCGCCACTCCAAACCCAGCCAACACCGCACAAACGGTCAACTTCATCGCAACGACCTCTGGAGGAATTGCACCAGTCACGTGCACTTGGAGCTTCGGCGACAGCGCGAGTGGCACCGGATGCTCGACCAACCACGCCTACAACACAGCAGGGAATTTCACGGCGATTGTAACAGTGAAGGACAGTCTAGGCGTCGCAATATCAGAAAGCATCGTGGTGAAAATTACTGTTGCTCCCCAATGCACCGTTAGCCTAGCGTTCAGTCCAGCCACGCCCGAGGCTACTTCCCCGGTGACTTTCACCGCCACAGCAACTAACTGTGGCGCCCCAGTTTCTTTCGCGTGGGCCTACGGAGACGGAGGCGCGGGGACAGGTATCACTTCGACTCACATCTACAGCACTAGTGGAACCTTTAGTATCACCGTGACTGCCACGGACTCCTCTTCGCTCCCCCAGATCACGACCAGCTCAAGATCAATCACAGTTGTTGCAGCTCTAACGGTGCCATCTGCTACGGCTAGTCCAAACCCGAATGATGCCGGCGTTCCTAGTAACTTCTCGACCAGTACCAATGGTGGTGTCGGAGGGGTCTCTTGCAACTGGACCTTTGGCGATGGCGCATCGACTACCGGATGCTCGGCGACACACGTTTACTCTAATCCAGGAACCTTCACGGTTGTCGTGACTGCGCAAGATAGTCTAGGAGTCACTGCATCCAAAACAGTTTCAGAGGTCGTCAACGCACAGCCAACCGTTAGCTTCACAATCAGCCCGACGTCGGCGATAAGTAGTCAGTCGGTGACCTTCACAGCCACCACCGTTGGTGGAACGAATCCGTTCAATTTCAGTTGGAACTTTGGAGATAATAGTTCCGGGAGTGGAAACGTCGTCAGCCACACTTACTCTGTTCAAGGAACTTACGCAGTCACGCTTACAGTCAAGGATGCGAATGCTCAAACAGCAACATCAACTCAGACCCTCTCTGTTGCACCATCGCCTCTGACCGCCAGCTTCGCGATGACACCATCATCAGGACTAATAGTTGGACAACTCGCTAGCTTCACTGCTTCCGTCTCTGGCGGGACTTCTCCTTACACATTCAACTGGAACTTTGGTGATGGAACCACGGCTTCAGGAAACCCGGTAAATCACAGCTTCAATATGCCCGGGACCTACACGGTGACAGTAACTGTAACGGATGCAAACGCAATGACCGCTACAGTACCGGCCGACATCCTGGTCAATCCGCTTACACTTGCAGTAACTATCAGTGGACCAACGACTGGAACCTTAGGCACTGCGGTCACATTTACTGCGACTGGATCAGGAGGGACTACACCGTACACATTTGCGTGGACGGCAACAGGAGGGAGTCCAGCTTCAGGCACAAGCGCAAGCTTCTCCACGACTTACAGTACGGAAGGAACCTTCACCGTTTCAGTGACGATCACCGATGCCAATGCGAACACGTCCATTGCTTCACAGAGTGTGACGGTAGTAGCTCTTCCAATTACCGCAAGCTTCACAGTCTCAACCAGCCCAACAATCGGTGTACAAGTTACCTTCGTCGCATCTGCTTCGGGAGGCACGGGTGGATACTCGTATAGCTGGAACTTCGGCGACAACAGTAACGCAACAGGAAACCCAGCCTCGCACACATACACAACTGCCGGGTCATTTACAGTAGCACTGACAGTTACGGACTCAAGCATGACCCAGACAACCATCGCGCAAATCATAACAGTCTCACCGTCTCCACCTGCACCCCTCTCAACCAGCTTTACAATGAGTTCGGCATCCGCGCAGGCCGGACAATTAGTCACCTTCATGTCAACTGCAAGCGGAGGGACTTCTCCGTACCTCTATTCGTGGAGCTTTGGCGACTCGTCAGTCTCGACCGGAAACCCGGTCTCTCACAGTTTCACGACGGGGAACTATACTGTTACTCTGACGGTTACGGACAGTTCCGTCCCCAACGAAACGGCAATTGCCTCCCAAACCATCACAATCACAACAAGACCACTTACACTGGTTGTTCCTGCTTCTCAGACTGTGAACGAAGGCTCTCCACTCACCTTCAACGTCTCAGCGACAGGCGATCCCTCGCGGACAATCAATCTTGCATGCGACAATTGCCTCGCCATCGGAGCAACTATCACCCTGACTGGAGGCCTCGGTTTTGCGTCAGGGAACTTCAGCTGGACACCATCTGAAGGTAAAGGACCAGGCACCTACATCATGACCATATCTGCATCAGACGGGGCACTAGTTGTCTCGGCCAACGTTAGTATCCTCGTCAATGAAGTAATCGAGCAACCAGTACTAATCGTTCCGGGCCCAGTTCACGTTCGGCAGGGAGAATACCTAAGTTTCCTGGTAAATGTGACTGACCCAGACTGGGCAGCGGACAACATGACCTTCGCCGCCACTGGACTTCCCGATGGTGCGAGCTTCGATCCCTCTACTGGAATCTTCAACTGGAACGTCACCTCTGTGCAACCAGGCCTTTACACCATCACATTTACGGTGACCACTGACAGCTCAACGGTTTTCCAAGACTCGAAGGACGTAATCATTCATGTGGACAACGGAAACGGCCGCTGCTTCATCTGCGACTTCTTCTCCACTGCCAGAACGGTTTTACGCACTTCGACTGTGACAACCAATCCCTGGCTGCTTCTGCTTAGTGGAATGATTGGACTGACAACTACCCTTGCCGTGGGCACTAGGCGGGCCCGAGCACAGCTTCGGAGATCCCAACGAATGGTCCGCGAGTACCGGGAAAAGTAAGCGAATTCTTTGGTCAGAGTCCGAGCGAGTTATCGAAAGCCATCCATCGATCACGAAACAACAATGGCGTCTTTTTCCTCTGCCAGTTTCCCATAGGACCTCCTCAGTACAAGAATTACGAGCAGGTAACAAATTGTTGTGCCCAGCCCGAACCAGAAGAGATCTCCGTAGACATTGGAAACATTTACGCCGCTGGTTTCTAGTACTCCGATCCAACCGAGAGCATTCAGAAACTTGCCGCCTAGATGGTATGCGAGATACATCGAGACGAACACGCCCGTCAGCGGGTATTGCCACTTCCAGCTCCTTTGAGACGAAGCAGCTCCGACAAGCCCGATCACTAGAATTCCCATGACTCCTTGGAAGATGAGACCCGATCTGAGAAAGTCTAAGACTAGGCCATTGCTCGAACCAAACTGAGCGATCAAACTGGCCGTCGCTCCTTTTGGATTCACGGCAAGTTCGAGGGCGGTATTGACGGCGAGATATTGAGGGATGGAAAGGAGCAGATTCGCGAGGGCGGCGAGAGCGTATATTACGAGATGTTCGCGGGAATTTACGTTCAATAGCTCTCGCAATGACATGTAATCTGGGAGACTCGACTTCTTGCCAACTTCTAAAGGATGGCGCTCGAAGGCGAGCCTAAGACAGCTTTCTCAGTTGTTATCGCAAATGCGCGGGCTTATGTAGCCCAGAAAGCGGCCCTGCTCGTGTCTGGACAGCAGGGCACGTCAGAGCAGGTCATTGATGACCGATCTTCTGATTCTACATCTAATCCTCGCATTCACGGTCGGTGGCGCATGGGTCAGTTCGGCGACACTAATCGCTGAGAGATATGGTAGCGCACTCGGAGGTCTCGTGGGCGGGCTTCCGGCAATATCCATAGTCTCGTTTCTCTTCATCGGCCTCAACCAAGGAGCTACGACTGCATCGCAGGCTACGATAGTCTTCCCTCTCGCCCTCAGCTTTACAATGTCATTCCTACTCGTCTAAGCGGTTCTTTCAGAAAGAGGTTTCCCGTTAGCGTTTGTCGGTGCGCTACTCGTCTGGGTCGGCCTCTCAACGATCACAGCTTATCTTGATTTGAGAAATCTCTTCTTCTCGGTCGGAGTTTTTCTTTCGGTCTCCAGTGTCTACTTTTATCTGTTCAAGATGAAAATGAAACTTCCTCAAGTCGCGGGCGCGCATGTCGTTTACTCTCCCGTTCAAGTAGCATTCAGGGCCTTGGTAGGCGGAAGCATTGTTGCTCTCGCAGTATTGTCGAGCCAACTCGGGGGCCCTGAACTAGCTGGTATAGCTTCATCGTTCCCGGCAATATTCAGCCTCACTCTCTTTTTCACATACCGGACCCGTGGGATGGCGCTGTCGCGAGCATTGACGAAACCGTTGTTGATATCTGGAGGACTAACCGCTTTTCCCTACAGTCTTCTCGTAGGATACCTCTATCCTATTTTGGGGGTAGGGCTTGGAACAGTTGTTGCATTGTCTTGCTCTTTCCCTTTGGTTGTGTTGGCCCACTTTCTGATCAATATCAGGAAGATTTGAAACTAGTGAAAGACATTCACGCGCAAAATGGTGAGCAATTCAGCGGCTTCGACTTGCAGGTTGGTTGGAGCCTTCAGCAGGGGTCAATATTATTCTTCCTATCGCTTGATGGTCCATTTTGCGGCGACATATACCGGATGCTATCTCTAGTATATCCTAAGAGGGCTGTTTCCTTCTTATACTCGTGCGTTTTTATTTCTAGTGGGCTTCCCGGGGTCTTAACCTGATGACCACCCAAGAGACCTTAGGGTCCTCTTGGTTCGGGTTTTGCCGGGGAGCCCGTCCCGCTTGCAGTAATTTTCCGGCACGGTAGTCTCGAATTTTTGAAGTCTCTGCAGGGAGAGAATTCTTCGCATGGCTCCCAGTTTCCTGGTGGCAGATTCAGTGCGGAGTTTTTTTTGACGAAGCCGGGACGCTTTGGCCGCCGGATCTGGATCCCCGGCCTACGAATTCACGAGCTTCGAGGAGTCTTCCGGGAAGGAAGAAGGACGGAGGTAATTTTCGATATGAACAAACGGGTCAGATTCGGGCGTGAAACTTTGGCTGTCCGACAACGCCGAGTCGCCGCAGTAGGAGAGGATGAGGGCGAAGAAAATTGTTCGTTGCACGCTTGACTCGGAACGCGAAGTAGGACGGGACGTCTCCATTGGTCAGGCTTATGCCTCTTGCGATTTTTCATATTAAGACTTGTGGTGCACCAATGCCTCACGAGAGGCTACGGATAGAAGTAGTTAGCCGTTGATACCTACGGCGATCAGGGACACAGCGCCAACTTGATTGTTCAACGCTCTTGATCGCCCTACGATGAACCGATTGCTCTGCGACAGCTTCGAGATCGGTGATTCCGCTTTGGTGAACCAGTATTGAGGGCCGAAGAATGAGGACATGAGAGGCTGAAGCAGGGAGAAGGCGATTAACGATTCATTCTCCTCCTTAGAACGACCCGTCTCAGCTTAACGTAATAAGCAACCCGAGCATGTTCGGCTGTCTCGTGCCCTCCCGTCTCATTGCGCTTGAAGGCATTGACCAAGCAGGGAAGAAGACCCAGACCAGACTCTTGTCGGCAAGCTTTCGCCGTGAAGGGTTCAAGGTCGGCACTCTAAGCTTTCCAATCTACTCTTCAAGTTCAGGGCGACTTATCCGATCCTTCCTCGCCGGGAGAGCCAAAACTTCACCACACGCATTGCACTTACTTTATTCCCTTAACCGTTGGGAAAACCTGGAAACGATTACGGGTGCTTTGAAGAAGCATGATCTTGTTATCTGTAACAGATACACTCCTTCCAACTTGGCTTACGGCGAGGCAAGGGGCTTGAGTGTTCAATGGCTCGCAGGCCTCGACGCGGGTCTGCCAGAGGCTCGTGCTGTCTTTGTCCTGGATGTTCCCATTCCGAAGTCGTTCTCAAGAAAGACCCGTCGACGGGATGTCAACGAGCGAGACCGAGCGTTCCTAGAGAAAGTGCGGAGAAACTATCGTTCGCTAGCCCACAGGTTTGGATGGCACATTGTAGATGGCACGAGGCCAGCTGTCGAGGTTCACGAGCGAATACTTCTAGGGCTGAGAAGCGCGTTCCTCTAGAGAGCGCTAGTCACTTGGTCTTCTTGTGAATTGTCCGAACTTCGTAATCTCGCTAGCCATTTCAGTAAGTCGCTTGTCGGCCTTGAAATGGACTGTGTCCGCTTCATAATCTCCATCGCTTTTCAACGCTCCTGCCTTTACTCCTGTTAGAATCTCAATACCTTCGTCTATCGTGCTTACTGGATAGATATGGAACTGTCTCTGCTTGACGGCTTCCACTACTTCTTCGCTGAGCATTAGATGTTGTACGTTGCTCTTTGGAATTAGGACTCCCTCGTCGCCCTTCAAGCCTTTGGCCTTGCACGTATGGTAGAATCCTTCAATCTTCTCGTTCACTCCTCCAATTGCCTGAACCTCACCATTCTGGTTCACAGATCCAGTAACAGCGAAGTTCTGCTTGATGGGAAGGTCGGAGAGGG
>WNGN01002686.1_pt1 | contig 12605 bp, 14 predicted proteins | sample 5400561 | NCBI WGS metagenome assembly WNGN01 (sample SAMN13153379, study PRJNA577476) | soil metagenome | isolation source: 115 cm soil or saprolite under Garry oak tree replicate 2 | place: USA:California | collected 2016-06-15
ATCTCCTGCAGCTTCTGGTTGATCGACTCGCGCTGCGAAAGCAGGTCGTCCAAAGGGGCCTGGCCGAGTACGCTGCGCAATGTCGTCTGCGACATCAGCGAGGTGGCTTTGAGAAAGTTCTCCACTTTCACGACCGCGGCTTGCGGATCGACGACGCGAAAATAAACAACCGCATCGACCGTCACCGGCACGTTGTCACGCGTCATTACTTCCTGCCGCTCGACGCTGATGGTCACGACGCGCAAATCCATTCGCACCATTCGATCGACAATCGGGATGAGAAAAATCAGACCCGGCCCTTTCGCGCCGAGTAATTTTCCGAGCCGAAAAATCACGCCGCGCTCGTATTCGCGCAGGATCCGGATCGCCTGCGGCAGAATGATTACGGCAAGAATGATGAGTGGTATGGCCCAACTAATTAATTTCGGCAGCGCTTCGAGTAATGGCATGGCTTTATTCTCCTTTGGTTTTTAGTTTTACACTTAATCCTTGCACGGCTGCAATCTCGGCTACTTGGCCTTTTTCGATGGGGCCGTCACTGACCGCGTTCCAATATTCGCCGTCGACAAAAATCCAGCCGCCGCGAGAATCGATCGGAGTCAACGCGGTCACCGTTTTTCCAATCAACGTTTGCGCTCCTACTTTCACCGGCAAAAGTTGCGCTCGCAGCCCTTTGCCGATGATGAAAATAAAGAACGCCGCCGTAATCAGCGTCGCGGGAATGATATAATTCAGAGACAAGCGAAAGAGGGGATCAGCGCGGTTGAACAACATTAGCGATCCGATCAGGAAGGAAATGACTCCCCCGACGGTCAGGACACCGTGTGTGGGCGCATAGACGTCAAAGATAAAGAGCATGAGCGCGAGCGCGATCAACACCAGTCCAGTGACGTTGACTGGCAGAATCGCCGCGAGATAAAGCGCAAGGACTAGCGCAATCGCGCCAACCACGCCGGGTAAAATCGCGCCGGGAGTCGTCAGTTCGCCAATGATTCCATAGATCGCGATGAGCATGAGAACGAACATCACCTCCGGCCGCCAGAGTTTTTGGAAGACGCGCTCGGACGGCGACATCCGGATCTCAGAAACCTCGGCGCCGGAAGTCTTGAGCGTCTTGCCATCCACCACGCGTCCGTTCAATTGCTTTAGTAAGTCCGGCCGATCGACAGCGATCAGATCAATCACTTTTAACTGGAGCGCTTTCTCGGCGCTGATTGACGCGCTCTCCTTAACGGCGGATTTGGCCCAATCGACATTACGCTGACGCCTGGCCGCAATCGCCTCGATGTAGCTCACCGAAAAATTCTCGAGCTTCTTCTTCATTGTGTCGTCGGTCTTCTCTTCTCCGCCGCTCGGAATACCGCCGATTGTCACGGGATGCGCCGCGCCGATGGTAGTAGCCGGCGCCATCGCCGCGACGCTTGCTGCAACGGTGATGAAACAACCGGCGCTGGTCGCGGTCGCGCCGGTCGGGGCGACATACACCACCACAGGCACCGTGGAGCCGAGAAAGCTTTGCACGATCGTTTGCGTCGAATCGAGCAAGCCGCCCGGCGTATTGAGTTGGATCACCAGACATTGCGCGTTCTGCGTCCGGGCTTCATCGATACTTCGCGAAATGTAACTCGCCGTCGCCGGACCGATCGCTCCATCAATTTTGATAAAAGAAACCTTCTCCGCCGCGACCACTGTCGCGCATACGAACCAGAGAACCAAGCTACCTGCGACGCGCAAGCTCAGGCTCCTTTCATGGGTTGAATCTTCATCGCCAGATCTTCCACTCGCGGCTTCACGATTTTCTCGTAATCGCGATAGCTCATTTTGATGGCGTCGGTATGCGTGCCCGCTTCGAACACGATGTAATCTTCCTTCGCCAAACGTTTGTCCACATAGGTCGGCAGATTGTAGAGATTGCCAAAGGGCGGCATCGCTCCGACAGCGCAATCTGGGAATAACGGTTTGAACTCTGTTTCCGCGTCCAGCGCGGCGGCTTTGCCAATCGCTTTCGCGAGCTTTTCAAGATCGATCTGATGGTCTGCCGGAAGCGCCGCCATCAAGTGCTGCTCTTCGGATTTTATCATGACGACCTTCGCATGATGCCGGGCTTTCACGTGCTCGGCTTGGGCGATCCTTTGCGCGGTAATGGCTTCCGAATGATGCAGAATCTCGTAGCGGACCTTGTTTTCGTTGAGACAATCAATGAGTCGTTTCGGTATTTCCATTCGCGGCCTCCGATCCAAATTATCACTTTCCAAGGCGATCTCTACTCTCCCGATCCGGCGCAGGATCTGAAGAAGCGAATCGACGAGAAATTGCGCAGTCAGGAACACCTCGATGATCGGACACCGCCGCGAAGACTGCGACACCCGAAACATTATTAAGTATGGCTACATGCGAAGTTTGCGAAAATGAGTATGACAAGGCGTTCGAAGTGATTGTGGCCGGCAAGCATCACACCTTCGATAGTTTCGAATGCGCGATCCATGCGCTCGCGCCGGTTTGCCCGCATTGCCACTGTCGGGTTGTTGGGCACGGCGTGGAGCAGGGCGGCAAAATCTTCTGCTGCGTCCATTGCGCGCGCAGCGGAGGAAAGACGGACCTGAAAGATCGCGTCTGACCGATGCGCGCGCTCGGAGCGAAGGTTCAACCTCAGTTATACTTCAATCGGCTCGAAGTTATTTTCGATGCCAGGCGAGCGTCACGTTTTTGATTCGCTCCTTGCAGCGGTCGTTAACCAACGTGAACGCCAGAGTGTTTTCGCTCGTGCGGCGAAACTTATATGCGCCCGGGCCTTTGCAGCCTTTCGCAGTTTTGCCGCCGGTTTCCTGGAACGTGACAGTATCGGGAGCGACTACTGTATAGTTGCCCCAGATGTGGCGCTTAGCACCGACGACATCGAACGTGCCGTCGGCCTTATATGTCACCACAGTGCCCAGAGAGTTCGTCCACGTCCCGACAAGCGGCCCTCCACCAGTCTGTGGAGAAGTAGCGCACCCATTCACTAACAGGAGCAAAATGCCTGCAAAAATAATATGGATAGAGAATTGTGTTTTCATGCCGCTCATGCTGTCTCGTAGCGACTGAAGGTCAAGCTCACATTCATATCGAATCCGTTTCGCGTTTTACTCCGCTGAAGCCGCGCGTAAATTTGCGTTGCGATGTCAGTTTCAGAAGAACAAGTTCGCGACGCGCTCAAGTCGGTTAAGTATCCCGGCTTCACACGAGACATTGTTTCGTTTGGCTTGGTCAAGTCGGTCAACATCGACAACGGCGAAGTCAAAGTGCAGCTCGCGCTCGCCACGAACGATCCCAATATTCCGGCTGCGATCAAAAGTGATGCCGAAAAAGTATTGCGGACGATTGACGGAGTCCGAAATGCGAAAGTTTTGATCGACATTCATGCGCCACCCGCTGGCGCCGGAGCTGGCGTGGGTGCGGCACGCATTCCGGGAATCAAGCATGCGATCGCGGTGGCGAGTGGCAAGGGCGGCGTCGGCAAATCGACTGTGGCAGCGAATCTCGCCCTCGCGCTTGAGCAGACGAAAGTGCGCGTAGGCTTGTGTGACTGCGATATTTATGGCCCGAGCATTTCGCTCATGTTCGGCACGCGGGAACGGCCCATGGCAACGGAGGAAAACAAGATCGTTCCAATCGAACAATACGGATTGCGCCTGATGTCGATGGGCTTTCTGCTCGATGACACCTCGCCCGCTATTCTGCGCGGGCCAATGGTGACGCGTTACACCCAGCAATTTCTGCGGCAAGTGGAATGGGGCGAACTCGATTATCTGGTTCTCGATCTTGCTCCTGGCACCGGCGACATCCAGCTCACGATCGTGCAAACGGTGGCGCTTTCGGGAGTGATCATCGGAACCACCCCTCAGGAATGTGCGCTGATAGATGCGCGCAAAGCCGCTACCATGTTCGAGAAGGTCAACGTGCCGGTGCTCGGCCTCGTTGAGAACATGAGTTACTTCGTCTCTCCGTCCGACGGCAAACGCTACGATATCTTTGGGAGCGGCGGCGGCGAGCGCGAAGCGAAACGGTTGCGTGTCCCGTTGCTCGGTCAAATCCCGATCGACATCGCCACGCGCGAAGGAGGCGACCGCGGCATGCCGATCGTGGGCGAAGATCGTCAATCGCCTGTTACCGCTGAGTTTAGGAGAATTGCCGAAAATCTTCGTAAGACTCTGCCTTAGTGAGGCATCCGCGGCAGTGAGCGCAAACGAGTTTAAATAAATAGCAGCTTGCCACGTCGAATTTCCAGTGGTTCGATTTTGTTGACTGATTCCAAATTTTATGAAAGAGAATCGTGAGATGCCGTCTTCAGAAGAAGATCGATCTCAATTCGTTAAAAATTCTGTTCTCTACAAGGAATTCCTCGCGGAGCGCGCAGAAATCTTGAAGCACAAGTGGATCGAGAGCGAAAAGGCCGGTAAAGACATCGGCTTTGAGAAAGCGCTGCTGGATTGGATCGTGAAACATCGGTCCAATTGGCGCGAAAAACGGATGCGCGAAGCCAAAACCGAGCTAAAATGAGTAGCTGATCCATAACCGTGTCCTTTAAAGCGATCCCGCGAGGTCGCCAAGGAAACGCATGAAGAACGAAAAACAGAGTTCATCTCCCGGCGTCCCAATCATGGACGCGGACGGGATTCGTCGCGCGCTACAGCGAATCGCCCATGAAATTATCGAGCGCGATCCGCAGCTCGCCCAGGTCGTACTCGCGGGAATTCCTTCACGTGGCGTGGAGATCGCGAAGCGGATCGCGGATTTCATCCGCGGGATTGAAAAGATCGACATCGATACTGGAATCATCGACGTGGCGATGCATCGCGACGACGTCGGGACGCGCCCGGAACTGCCCGTCGTCCGTGCGTCAAAACTTCCAGTGCCGCTGGAAGAACGCACAGTCATCATTGTCGATGACGTTCTCTATACTGGGCGCACCGTGCGCGCGGCGATGGACGCAATCAATTCGTTTGGACGGCCTGCCCGGATTCAACTCGCCGCGCTGATCGATCGCGGACATCGCGAACTGCCAATTCGCGCCGATTACGTCGGAAAAAATTTGCCGACGGCCGCGAATGAAAAAGTGCGGGTGCGTATCGGCAGCATCAACGAGCCGGACGGCGTTTGGCTTATCAAAGAATGAAAACGCAAACGCGAATTTCATGACGACACGCTGGAGCCGTAAAGATCTGCTTGGCCTGCGCGAATTGTCGGCCGAAGAAATCAATTTCATTCTCGAAACCACCGACGCATTCAAACAAGTCGGGACTCGGGAAATTAAGAAAGTTCCGGCCCTACGCGGGAAAACGCTGGTAAACTTTTTCGTCGAGCCCAGCACGCGCACACGAACGTCATTTGAACTGGCGGCATTCCGGTTAAGCGCGGACGTGATCAACATCTCGGCAACAACTTCCAGCCTGACAAAAGGCGAAACGCTCAAGGACACCGCGCGAAATCTTGAGGCATTGCATGCCGATATTCTCGTGCTGCGTCACAGTTCCGCCGGCGCCCCGCAGTTTTTGGGCAATCGGCTCAAAGCGAGTGTGATCAATGCCGGCGATGGCGCGCACGAGCATCCCACTCAAGCGCTTCTCGATCTTTACACGATCCGCGAGAAGAGGGGAAAAATCGCCGGGCTGCATGTCGTGATCATCGGCGACATTTTGTTTAGTCGCGTCGCGCGTTCGAACATTTTCGGTTTGGTCAAGCTCGGCGCGCGCGTCACGCTGGTCGGGCCGAGCACGCTAGTGCCGCGCGAGTTCGAAAAACTCGGTGTCGAAGTTTCGCACAAAATCGACGATGTACTTCCGAATGCCGATGTCGTGAACCTGTTGCGGATTCAGCACGAACGCCAGCGCAAAGAATATTTCCCCGGGATCGGTGAATACACTCGGTTCTTCGGCCTGACGAAAGAGCGCGCGAGGCTTTTGAAACCGGATTGTCTGATTATGCATCCCGGTCCGATCAATCGCGGCGTCGAGATCGACAGCGAAGTGGCCGATGGATTGCAGAGTGTCATTCTCGACCAAGTCACCAATGGCCTCGCCGTGCGTATGGCCGTTCTCTACCTCTGCGGAGGAATCGCAACTACGTGAACGCGATCATCATCCGCAACGGTCGTGTGATCGATCCGGCGAATCGCCGAGATAAACTTGCCGATCTTGTGATTGTCGATGGACGAATCGCGGAGAAATCCGCGATCCGCGATCCGCAATCCACAATTGAAGAGATCGACGCGAGTGGATTAATCGTCGCGCCCGGCTTGATCGACATGCACGTGCATCTGCGAGAGCCCGGCTTCGGTCACAAAGAAACGATTGAGTCTGGCGCGCGCGCTGCCGCGGCCGGCGGATTTACAACAATTGTTTGCATGCCAAACACTTCGCCAGTCGCGGACACACCGAGCACAATCGCGTGGATCAAAGAGCGCGCGGCTGCTGCGGCCTGCGTGAATGTTTTGCCAACCGGTGCGATTTCAAAGAACATTTCAGGCGAAGAATTGGGCCCGATCGGATCCCTCGCGCAGGCAGGCGTGGTCGCGATTACAGACGATGGTCATTGCATTCAAAACAACGAGCTGATGCGGCGCGCAGTTGAGTACGCCCGTATGGTTGGCGTGCCGGTCCTTGATCACTGCCAGGATTACAATCTAGTCGGCAACGGCGTTGTGCATGAGGGTTATTGGAGCACGCTGCTCGGTTTGCCGGGCTGGCCTGCCGCGGGCGAGGAAGCAATCGTGATGCGCAACATTTTGCTCGCGGACCTTTGCGACCACCAGATTCATTGCCAGCATGTGACCACGGCCGGAAGTGTGCGGTTGCTTCGCGAAGCGCGATCGCGCGGTGTGAAGATCACTGGCGAAGTTTGTCCACATCACATCGCGCTGACCGATGAGGCGATCCAGAACTTCGACACCAACTATAAGATGAATCCGCCGCTGCGCGCGCAGGCTGATGTGGATGCGTTGCTCGAAGGAATCGCCGACGGGACATTGTCAATCCTGGCGTCCGATCACGCGCCGCATGCGGATTTTGAAAAGGAAGTGGAGTTTGATGCCGCGCCGTTTGGGATCATCGGACTGGAGACTGAACTCGGCTTGTTTCTTGATTTGCTCGTGCACAAACAGCGCAAGATCGACATCGCGCGTTTGATCGAGATGTACACGATCGAGCCCGGGCGTTTATTGAAGATTAATGCCGGCAGGTTATCGATCGGAGCGCCAGCGGATGTGACCCTGATTGATCCGAATTTGGAGTGGACGGTCAAGATCGCCAAGTTCGAATCGGCGTCGCGTAATTCACCCTTCGATGGGTGGAAACTGAAAGGCCGAGCGGTACGGACGATTGTGGGCGGCAAGACGGTTTGGAAACTGTAGTGGCAGCCGTGCCGGCTGCTTGTCTTGGAATCGCAAGCGCCACGCCTACCGCTACAAAATCACCCCGTGTATCCGCCGTGGATGTAACTTTCCAAGTGTGCGATGGTGGCGCTTTGGCATGAGATCACCCATTTCACCAAGTCGCCAATTGAGATGACACCGCGCACCTTATCACCTTCGAGGACGGGCAAATGGCGAAAACGTTTTTCGGTCATAAGGCGCAGGCATTTTTCGACCGGCTCGTGCGGATGCGCGACGGTCAAATTGGTTGACATGATCTCGGCGACTTTTGTTTCCCGCGAACGCTTACCGCGCAGCATAACTTTGCGGGTGTAGTCGCGTTCGGAAATCATTCCGACCAAGCGATCCCCTTCCATCACCAGCAGTGCGCCGACATTTTTATTGTCCATCATTTCGATCGCGTCAAAGACGGTCGCGTCGGGCGGGATGAAAAAAATCTCGCCGCTCTTTTGATTCAGGATTGCGTCGATCGTGCCACTAACGTCCATATCCGGAAGACCCGGCTAGTTAAGCCGGAAAGGCTTCAAAATAAGCCAATACCGCCCTGCGATGCAAAATAATTCTGGCGGTCAGAAAGCATCCCGTTCTTGCTTTTTAGGCGCAGGAGAGAAAATAATGCGGAGATGACTTGGGCTTGGCCATTCAAAGATCGCGTCGGCAACGGCTGCGATAAAGGAGAGAATTGCTCTTCTACGGGCGATGCCCGGCCCGATTTCTTGTGCGTCGGAGCCCAGAAAGCCGGAACGACCTGGCTCTATCAGCAACTCGACTCCCATCCGGATTTCTGGATGCCTCCTTTAAAGGAACTCCATTATTTTGATCAACTGAGCAGGGTTCAACGCGCATCTTCTCCGCGCTGCAGAGATGAGCGCGATCTTCGCTTTCTGGAGAGCATGAAGAGCCTCAGTGCCGAACCGTATATGGACCTCGAGAATTATGCCCGACTGTTCGAACCCAAGGCATTGCTCCTCTCCGGTGACATTTCGCCAGGCTATTCGACGCTGAGTAATGAAGTCATTCGGCGAGTCATCGGATATCTCCCAAACTTAAAGGTGATCTTTCTGGCGCGTGATCCGGTTGAGCGAGTGTGGTCGCACTTGTCGATGGAAGTGCGGTACCGCCAGATTGAGCCGTTTGACGTGACCGATATCGACGAAGTCAATCGGAATTTGCTCCGCCGAGGGATGCTCGTGCGCTCGTACCCGAGCGCAGTCGTCGCGCGATGGAAACGCTATGTTCGCCCTGACCTGTTCCGTACTTATTTCTTTGATGACCTGGAGAGAAAGCCCACTGAACTGCGGCGCTCCATCCTCCACTTCTTGGGTGCCGATCCAGACAAGCCAAGCGGCCGACTGACGGCGGATTACAACAGTTGGGCCGGGATGGAAAAGCTTGTCTTTACAGACAGCGTGCGATCGCATCTGGCGCAGTTCTTCAAGAAGGAGCTGAAGACCTGTGCGGCGCGACTGGGCGGGCCAGCTAGAGATTGGCCGGCACGATACGGTTTTTCGTTACTCTGTTTCTTCTGGGAGTTGGCAGATTATTTTGATCTCTTTCTGTGGTGTGATTGGGTCGCCTGAGCCTTGGCCGGAACCCTATCGACCGGTATAACAAGGGAACGCGTTCCCAGCACTGTAATTGCTCCATGCGTTCGTAGTATTCCGCACGCAAATGGATCGAAGGATTGAGAACTCGTGGCCGAGTCGTCGAGACCTCGAAAGATATCAACCTAATTCTGAACGTTCGCTTTTGCTCGCGCGCGATTTGCTTGGAGTTCCGCCAAATGCTTCTCCGACCAGCGACAAAGCGCGTGTAGCGGCTCGATCAGAGTTCGTCCCAACGTTGTGAGAGAGTATTCCACTTTTGGCGGCACGACCGGATGGACTGTGCGCTGCACCAGACCATCGCGTTCGAGGCTGCGCAGCGTTTGCGTTAACATCTTTTGCGAAATGCCGCCGATCTCGCGCTGAAGCACGGCATAACGTTTTGTGCCGTGAGCAAGCACCTGGATGATGAGCGCGGTCCATTTATCTGCGATGCGATCCAGGACGAGCCGGGAAGGGCATTGCGCATCCATGACCGATCCCCCGGACGAAGACTTTCGCATTGCTTTTTTTAGATGTTTACCATCTCAGGCGCAAGCAGAGAGTAGCAATCCAAATGGATTGTATAGTACCAAATCGGCTGTAGTTGACGGCCGGTTAGGTTTGTCGATCTTTTAAATAGAAGCTATGACGAGAAATTTTGCCGCATCGGAACAAGACGAACCAGCCGCCGTAAGCCTTTTAAATGAGTCGCAGCCACGAGATCGCTCCGGGCCCATAGGGATAAGCGACGTTTCCGGAGATGATTTGTTACTCGACGAATATTCACGCTCGGTAGTAAGCGCAGTTAGCCGCGTCTCGCCTGCTGTTGTAAACATCGAGATCGAGCAGCGGACTAAAGGTCGACCGCGCAATGTCGCCGGAAGCGGATCGGGATTTGTGATTGCGCCCGACGGGTTCATTTTGACCAACAGCCATGTCGTGCATCATCCCACTCAAATAATCGTGAACCTCTCGGATGGCCGCGAATATTCCGCGCAACTCATCGGCGATGATCCCGAGACCGATCTCGCAGTCATCCGAATCGATGCGTCCCAGCTTGTCCACGTGCGCCTGGCTGATTCTGAAAGTTTGCGCGTCGGGCAGATAGCGATTGCGATCGGTAATCCGCTCGGTTTCCAAGCAAGCGTGACCGCGGGCGTGATCAGCGCGCTCGGCCGCTCGATGTATTCACAATCCGGTCGCCTGATCGACAACATCATTCAGACCGACGCGGCGCTGAATCCTGGTAATTCCGGCGGGCCGCTCGTCAATTCAGCCGGCGAAGTGATCGGTGTAAACACGGCAATGATTCGTCCGGCACAAGGCATCTGCTTTGCGATCGCCAGCAACACCGCCAAGCTGGTTGCCGGCTGGTTAATTCGTGACGGGCGGATTCGGCGCAGTTATATCGGTGTCGCCGGTCAAAATGTGCCGCTGCATCGGCGCGTGATCCGATTTTATAGTTTGCCGCTGGAAACAGGCGTGCTGGTCGCCTCGGTCGAAAAAGACAGCCCGGCACAACGCGCCGGTCTGCGGGAGGGCGACATCATTGTTGCTTTCAACGAGCGACCGATCGGCACGATTCACGACCTCCACAAGATGCTGGTCAGCGAGCAAATTGGCGTTGCCGCGAAATTGGTGGCCATTCGCCACACCGAAAAATTGGAACTGTCGATTTTGCCGGCGGAGTCGCGCGCAATGTAGCGCAAACCTCTGGCTTGCGAATTCGCCAACGCAACCGGGACGGTTACGGTCCCTAATTGTGAAAATTCTCGTCATCGGTGGCGGCGGTCGCGAACACGCGCTTGCCTGGAAATTGAAACAATCGTCAGGCGTCGATCGAATCTTTTGCGCACCGGGCAACGCGGGCACCGCGCAGCTCGCAGAGAATGTCGCTATTTCCGTCAGTGACTTGCCGGCGCTGGTTCGCTTCGCGAAAGGGAATCGTGTCGATCTAACCGTAGTCGGTCCGGATGACCCTCTTGCTGCCGGCATTGTCGATCTTTTTCTCGCGGAAGGATTGCGTATTTTCGGGCCGAGCAAAGCGGCCGCGCGGATCGAGTCATCGAAGATTTTCGCGAAAGAACTGATGCGCAGAGAAGGGATTCCGACGGCGCGAGCGGGGACGTTCGATCGCAGCGATGACGCGATCCGGTTTTGCGATGAGTTGCGATTTCCGATTGTCATCAAGGCTGACGGGCTCGCGCTCGGCAAAGGCGTCGTTATTGCGCCCAATGCCGGATCGGCAAGATCGACAATTGACGAGATGATGAATCAAGACCGTTTTGGAGAGGCGGGCCGACGTGTCGTAGTCGAAGAATTTTTGCGCGGCACGGAATGTTCGCTCCACGCATTGGTGGACGGCAAGAATTATCGATTGCTCGAATCGGCGCGTGATCACAAGCGCGCGCTCGACGGTGACGGGGGGCCGTATACGGGTGGGATGGGCGCGTTCAGTCCGGCCGACAATTGGAATAGCAAGCTGCAATCACAATTCGGAGAAGGTATCATGCGACCGACGCTGCGTGGTTTACGCGCGGAAGGAATTACCTTTCGCGGTTTGCTTTATCCGGGCTTGATGATCACTGAGGATGGCGCGCGTGTGCTCGAATTCAATTGCCGCTTCGGCGATCCCGAGACGCAGGCAATTTTGCCACGAATGAAGTCCGATTTGCTGCCGTTCCTGGAAGCGACGATCGACGGAAAGATCGACAATTGCTCAATTGAATGGGAGCAGCGGCCGGCCGTGACAGTTGTGCTCGCATCGGGTGGTTACCCGGGCAAATACGAAGCGGGAAAAAGCATTTCCGGTTTGGATGAAGCGGCCAAACTCGATGGACTTCAGATTTTTCACGCTGGAACTAAGCAGCTGAATGGCGAAATTGTGACCGCGGGAGGGAGGGTACTGGCAGTCACAGCGCTTGGATCAACCGTCGCAGAGGCGCGCGCGCGCGCGTATGAGGCTGTTGCGCGCATGCCATTACCGGCGCGATATTGCTCTTACCGCCGTTACGGATAACATCGAAAAATTACGCTGATGTCCCGATTTTTGCTGGCGCATTTTACCGTTTCGACCCTGGCGGCGAATCTTTTTGCGCAATCACTTGCGCCGTCAGTTCCGGGCGGATCACCGATTGCGTCCAAGTCTTCCGCGATCTCATCTCCTTCACCGTCGGCCACTCCTACCGCTACCGACCTGATCAATTCTTTGGGCGCGGCGGATTTGCAGGCAGCGATCACGCTCTTGAAAAGCAATTTCACAAATCCGGATGCGATTACCGAGACGGAATTGAACCGCGCGACTATTGAGGGTTTGATGACGCGGCTGCCGAATGGCGTAAAGCTTTTGCCGAACCGGGAAAGCGCCCCGACGGAGGCGCCAACTCCCCTTTACAGTGAGATTTTGGATGGACACATCGGGTATCTGCGTCTCGGGTCGCTAAATAGCGCTAATCTTCAGGCAATGGATAAGAGCCTGAGCAATTTTACCGGGAAAAAAGTGGATGCTCTGGTTGTCGATCTTCGCGCCAGTTCAGGAACGAATGATTTTGCCGCCGCCGCCGAATTCGCGAGACGATTTTGCCCGAAAGGCAAAGCTCTTTTCACCTTGC
>WNGN01002375.1_pt1 | contig 12604 bp, 6 predicted proteins | sample 5400561 | NCBI WGS metagenome assembly WNGN01 (sample SAMN13153379, study PRJNA577476) | soil metagenome | isolation source: 115 cm soil or saprolite under Garry oak tree replicate 2 | place: USA:California | collected 2016-06-15
TTGCGGTTCAGGATCTGGGTGCCTTCCACGACGAGGTCGGGCCACTCTTCGGCCGTGAAGGGAGCGGCCTTCCGGTGCAGCACCGCCCGGGAGAGCGCCGGGCTCCCGGTCTCGATCCCGCTCTGGATGCCAACCCACTTGTCCGGACCCGCGTGCACGATTTCCGAAATGTCCCGGATGAGCCCGGGGTTCGTGACCGCCGCGCTGACCGTCCCGTGCGTCGGGTAACAGTGGGAGACGCCGGGCTGGGCCATCACGAACCGGAAGAGGTCCTTCACCGCATCCTCGTTCGGCTCCATCGTCTTCCAGTTCTCGAGGTTGTACAGGAAGATATCGTCCGAGTGCAGCTGGATCGACGATTGCCCGACCTTCGTGTTCACCGCGATCTCGTCACCAATGTAATCGAACGGGAAGTACCGGGGCCGGCGCAAGGTGACTTCGCAGAACTCGCAGCCGCGGCCGCATCCTCGCATGACCTCGTTCATCGCGTGCATCGTCGGGCCCAGGATTTTCGGGATCTGGTCGACCGTCGGAGCCGTCGCGTTCGTGAAGCGCATGACCGGGGGAGCCGAGTCGTTCACGATCCGATCAAAAATCTCCGGGACCAGATGGTCGACCTCGCCGTGGACGATGTGGTCGATCCCGAGTGATTCTTGCATCTCCTGTCGGTAGTCGAAATGCCAGGCGCCCGGCCCTCCGAGGACGACCTTGTACTTCCGGTTCGGCCGCTGCACGCGCTTGACGAGCTCGAGGAACATCGCCTTCGTGTACGGCGTGAGGACCCCGCCCATCGTGAAGGACATGCTCACCGGACCGAGGCCGAGAGGATCCATCGAGTGCAGTCCGACGACCTCCGTCTCGTCGTCGATGTATCGGTCGACGTCCCGAGGGTCGGCGATGACGACATCCTCGCGCCCGAACGCTCGGACGAGGGAGGCCTCCACCTTCCGGAGGCCGTACGGCACTCGGATGGGTCGGCCTTGCGCGTCGAGCTTCGGCTGGTCCGCCAGGATCCGAAACACGAGGCGGGACTGCCAGTAGTCCGTCGGAATGCAGCTGAAGAACGTGGCCAGAGGGACGTTGCGGTAGTCCGTCATCAGTGTGTAGTCCGCGGCGAGCACGTACTTCGCCATTCCTTCCCCCTACCCTCGATCCCCCGATTGATGCGTCTGGTCTGGTTCAGCAATTCCTCTGGACAGGCGAGGCCCTGAATTGGTTCCATCCGTTAGATATACATTCCGTTCCGCCGCCGCGGCGGCTTCGCGGCGTGTCGAAGCGAAAGGGTTATCCCCCGCGGGTCTCTCGGCGGCGGCGGTCCCCCAGATGGTGGAGGTCGGCCAGCAAGCCCCGGATTTCACGGTGTTGAGTGACGAAGGAAAGCCGGTCACCCTCTCGAAGGAACTTGGCAGTGGCCCCGTGATCTTGTCGTTCTACGTCTGGGACTTCACGAACGTGTGCCAGGGCCAGCTCTGCGCGATGCGCGACTCGATGGGAGACCTTCAGAAGTGGGGAGCGAAGGTCTTCGGGATCAGCACGGACAGCCACCACAGCCATCGGGTCTTCAAGGAGCAGAACCGCCTCAACTATCCGTTGCTCAGCGATTGGAACAAGACGGTTAGCACCGCGTACGGGGTGCTCTACGAGCGCTTCGGATCGTTTGGCCTGCAAGGCGTGACGAAGCGCTCCGTGTTTGTGCTGGATGCCGACGGGGTCATTCGGTACAAGTGGGTCACGGAAGATCCGAAAGTCCCGCCGGACCACCACAGAATCCTCGAGGAAGTCAAGAAGCACGTGCCGTGAGCCCGAGGTACGTCTGGACCTGTCTTGCCGTCCTCACTTCTGGGATTTCTACGGGAGGGACGGTGCCGCCGTCCGACGCTCCGGTGTTCACCAGGACGACGCGGTCCTCCGGCGTGATCGTGCCTTCGTCGCAGAAGCGGCGGAGGCCGGCGAGGGTGGCCGCGCCCTCAAGGCACGCGCTGATCCCTTCGAGGACGGCGAGGTTCAATGCCGCGAGCTTCATCGCCTCGTCTGTGACCGCGACGGCCGCACCGCGGGTCTCGCGGATCGCCCGGAGCACGATTCGGTCGGCGAGGGTCGCGGGGACGCGAAGCCCGGCCGCCTCCGTCCGAGGCTTGGGCCACGGGTCTGCGGTCTCGCGGCCTGCCTTCCAGGCTTTCACCAGCGGGGCGCATCCCTTGGCTTGAACGACGCCGAAACGCGGCCACGTCTCCTCGTACCAGCCGAGATCGCGCAGTTCGTGAAGCGCTTTCCACATCCCCACGATTCCGGTCCCGCCTCCCGTCGGGAAGAGAATCCAGTCCGGCATGCCGCCCAGGGCCTCCCAGATTTCCAAGAGCATTGTCTTCTTCCCCTCGACGCGATAGGGTTCCCGCAACGTCGCGACGCTGAACAGCTCCGTCGCGGTCGAGAGTTCGGCCACGATCCGCGCGGCGTCCGTAATGTTCTCGTCGACCCGGAGGACCTCCGCTCCGAACGCAAGGGCGTCGCGGGCTTGATGCGTGGGACCGTCGCTGGCCATGAGGACGATTGCGCGCGTTCCATAAGTCGCGGCATACGCCGCCAACGCGGCCCCTGCGTTCCCGGCGGTTGGTACGGCAAGGGTCGTCGCTCCGAGGGCGCACGCCATCGGGACGGCGACCGCCATGCCGCGCGCTTTGAACGTGCGAGTCGGGTTGAGTCCCTCGTCCTTCACGTACAGGGCGTCGACCTTCAGGCGCGCGACGCGGCCTCCGGAGCCGATGCGCCCGAGTCGATGGAGGGGCGTTCCTCCCTCGCCACGCGATCGGATCTCCGCCGGCTCCAGAGGGAGGAGCGGCGCGTACCGCCAGAGATCTTTCCGCGGCAAGAGATCCTCGGTCCGGATCTCCTTCCAATCGTACCGGGCGAACAGGGGGGAACCGCAGTCGCACGTGTTGAGCAACCGGACGGGATGATGCTTCGAGCATGCGGTGCATTCGAGGAACGCCGGGCGCACGCCGCAGTCATCTCGGCTGGGCCCATTACGCTTTGTCCCGCGATGGCTTTATCCTCGATTCCGCATTGGATAGAGACGATGGAGACCGCGAATCGCTCGTTCGACCTGCGGGAAGCGTACGATCGCATGGTCGCCGCGATGTCCGCCCGCGGCCGGGTACTCGTCGCGTTCTCCGGAGGAGTCGACAGCGGCCTGGTCGCCCGCGTGGCGCACGATGCGCTCGGGGACGACGCGCTCGCGGTCTTGGCGGACGCGGAATCTCTCGCCCGCTGGGAACTCGCGGAGGCCGTCTCAGAAGCCGCGGAGATTGGAATTCGCCTCGAGACCGTTCGCGTCTCGGAGCTCGCCAACACTCAGTACGTCGCCAACCCGACGAACCGGTGCTACTTCTGTCGACAGGAGCTCGGCGCGGCCTTGAAGCCCTTGGCGGCCGAACTCGGGTTCCGCGCCATCGCGGACGGCGTGAACGTCTCGGACCTGGGAGACCACCGCCCCGGAATCCAGGCGATGAACGAAGCCGGTTTCTGGCATCCGCTCGTCGAATTCGGTTTCACGAAGTCTGACGTGCGAGGGCTCGCTCGGGTGCTGCACCTCAGTTTCTTCGACAAGCCGAGCAACGCCTGTCTATCCTCCCGAATCGCATACGGCGAGGTGATCACCGTGGAAAAGCTGCAGCGTGTCGAAGCGGCCGAGGGAGCGATCCGAGCGTTAGGCTTCCGAGTCGTGCGAGTGCGCGCCCACGATGGGGTTGCGCGGATCGAGGTGCCGCGGGCCGACATCCCACGGATCGTGGCCCCCGAGATTGCCGAAAAGGTCGCTGTCGCGCTCCGCGATGCCGGATTTCTTTACGTCACCATCGATCTCCTCGGATACCGCAGCGGATCGATGAACGACGGGGCCTAGCGTTCCGGAGGAACGAATCGCTCGTTTCGTTGGCCCTTTTCCGTCCCCAGATTCTATTGACCGAAAGCTCAAATATTACGCCGTTATCGACGCGATACCGCGCCCTTTGTCGATCGGGATTCGGAGACGTGACTCGTGGCCGCCGTTGGGATCATCCCGAACCTGATCATCGGACTTCGGGAGGGTATCGAAGCCGCCCTAATCATCGGCATCATCCTCGGATACCTGGTGAAAATCGAGCGCGGCTCACTGAAACGCTACGTCTACTTCGGGACCGCGGGTGCGATGGGGGTCAGCGCCGGCGTTGCAGCGGTCCTGGTCCTCATGACGATCGAGTTCGAGGGGTTCGGGGAGCAGGTCTTCGAAGGGGTCGCGATGCTCGTTGCCGTCGCGGTGCTGACCTCAATGGTCCTCTGGATGATGAAAGCCTCTCGGAGCATCAAGGTCCATGTCCAGCAGCGAATCGACGCGGCGCTCCGCGGTCAGCAGGCGTTCGGTCTCGTGCTGTTATCGTTCATCGTGATCTTGCGGGAGGGGGTCGAGACCGCGCTCTTCGTGTTCGGCGCGGGAAGGCTCACATCGCCGTTCGAAGCGATCATCGGTGTCGCCCTGGGCCTTCTCGTGGCTGGGATTATCGGCGTCGGCCTTATTCGCGTGTCCTGGCGGATTAATCTGAAGCGTTTCTTTCAGGTTACGAGCGTTTTTCTTGTCATCATCGCGGCGGGCCTCTTCGCTCACGCGGTGCATGAACTGCAAGAAGCGTTCCATTGGAGCCTCGGCTCGGCGACGCTCTACAACTTGACGAACTCCTTTCCCGACGATGCGTCGAACGTCGCCGGCTACCTCTTGCGCGGCATCGTGGGTTACAGTGCGGCGCCGACCCTTCTGGAGAGCTCGGCCTACGTCGCGTACTGGATTGTGGTTGGCCTAGTCTATCTTGGAATCCGGTCGGGGAAAATCACCGCGGTCTCGGAGCCTCTCCGGCGGGCATGGCGCGCTCTCTTCGGCCGGAAGACCCAACCACAAGCCGATCTCGAGTGAACGGGGCTCGAACGCGGTCGATTCGCCTCGACAGGCGGGTGCCGCTTACGGGTTGATCTTGATGACCTTCGTCGGGCACGCGGTCTCGCACGCCATGCAGTCGATGCAGTCCGACTCGCGAATCATGTCGGACTTGTCACACCGATACTTGTCCCACTCGTCGCCGCCTTTCTCGATGATCTTGTCGTTCCCCGTGCCTTTCTTGCCGGGGGCGAGAAGCCACTCGAAGACGTCGACGGGGCAGACGTCCATGCAGACGCCGTCGGCGACGCAGCCATCGAAGTCGACGGCCACGTGGAGACCATGGATCCCGAGTTTCGTCGGATAGGGGGTCCCGTTGGCATCGGGCCGTGCGATGCCCTCGGCAAAGACCTTGTGGTCGAAGTGGGTCCCCGTTTCGGGATATTCATCCGGCTTGTTCATGAAGTCGGGGTCGATCGGTTTCGCATCGAAGTCCACTTCACGCGACATCTGTTGCCTCCGTAGGCGTAGTCGCCCGGCCGTGAGACAACGACCGGGCGGAGGGTTGTTATACACCCCCCCTTTTTGACCTTTCCGGTTTAACTTCGATCGCGCGATGCGCACTTCACTTCGGCTTCCTCGGCCTCTAGTTTTCTCCGGTCTCGAAACCTATTTCGGCGAACCCACCGTGCCCGGCTTGTGGCAAAGCGCCTCGGACCTCGGACGCGTGCGGTCCACGGCCGCCGCGGGAAGAGGCGGGGTCCGATCGTCACGCCGATCTACGCGAGTTCGACGTGGGCTCTGGAGTCTGTACGCCAAGGCGCCGAGTTTGCGACGGCCACCGCGCCGGAGGCATACTACACTCGGTGGGGCAATCCGACCCTGCGCGAACTGGAAGAGGCTCTCGCCGACCTCGAGAGTGGCGCCCGTGCCCTCGTGACCGGATCGGGGATGGGCGCGATCGCGTCGGCGATCCTCACCTGCGTGGACTCCGGTGATCACGTCGTTGCGGGAGCGAGCCTCTATGCCGCGACCACGGAAATTTTCACACGTCTCCTGCCTCGGTTCGGCGTGTCGACGAGCTTCGTCGACCCCCGGAAGGCGGGGTCTTGGAAAGAGGCGGTCCGGAGCGACACCCGGTTGGTCTACATCGAGACCCCGGCGAACCCCACGATGATGATTACCGACATCCGTGAGGCCGTCGGCGCCGCAAAATCCGTCCGTGCCACGACCCTCGCGGACAACACGTTTGCATCGCCGATCAATCAGCGTCCCATCGAGCTCGGGGTCGACGCGGTCCTGCACAGCGCGACGAAGTACCTGGGCGGACACAGCGATGTCGTCGCGGGTGCCGTCATCACGGCGAGCCCTCGCCTGTTCGACCGCATCTGGTTTACATACAAAATGTTGGGACCTGCGCTCGGCCCGTTCGAGGGGTTCTTGGTTCGACGTGGGCTGAAGACGCTCCCGATCCGCATGCAAGCCCAGGGCGCGAGTGCCCAGGCGCTCGCCGAGTCGCTGGAAAATCACCGGGCCGTTGGGGCCGTCCACTATCCCGGCCTCAAATCGTTCCCGCAACACGCCCTCGCGCGCAGGCAGATGTCCGGCTTCGGCGCGATGCTGAGTTTCGAGCTGAAGGGAGGCCATCGCGCGGGCCGACGGTTCGTCGAGTCGGTGAAGGTGGCGACATTGGCCGTAAGCCTCGGCGGGACGGAAACGCTCGTGCAGCACCCCGCCTCGATGACCCACGGTCCCTTGACGGAGGCGGAGCGAGCGACGAGCGGGATTAGCGAAGGACTCGTGCGGGTGAGTGTGGGCCTCGAGGATACGGACGATCTCATCGAGGATTTCGACCAGGCGATCCGCAAGGCCGCGCGCTGACGCCGCCGAGCAACCGCCGTCGCGTCCGGCTGGGCGTGGCATCCGTCACGGGTTCACGCCGAGTTGGCTCGCGAGCGCGCGAAGCTCCTCCTCCTTCTTCCGAAGCTTTTCCTCGCGGTCCAACAGGTCCATGGCCTTCTTCTGGATGATTTTCACCCGGTTCTCGACATCTTTCTTCCACTCTTCCATCGCGGCGGTCGTCGGGCCTCCGGATTTCTCCGTATCCGTGAGGCGGGCGCGAAGTCGGTCGATCTCGGCCTGTAGCTTCGCGACTTTGGCATCGAGCGCGGCTTGGTCTGCCTCCAGCGCGCGTTCCTTCCCTTCGAGGATCTCTCCTCTCGTGTCGAGAGACTTCTCCTGGCCTTCGATTGTCGCGACGCGAGCGCGGATTTTCTCCTCCTGATCCAAGACATCGAGCGCTTTCTTCTGGAGGAACCGGAGATTCTTGTTGACCTCCGCCTGCATCTCGTCGGCTTGAGCGCGGATCTTGTCCGCGTCCCGCTTCGTCGACTCCGCCTCCTCACGGGTCGTCTTCGCGGTCCGGCGATCCTCCTCGGCAGCGCCGCGCTGGTCGTCGATTTCTTTGCGGAGCTTTTCGAGACTTCGCATGCCGTCTCGGACCTCGGCGTCTCGGGCGACGAGCGTCGCCTCGCGGGCGGTCAGGGACTTCTCGGAAGCCTTCGCGGCCTCCTCGCGGGCGCGGAGGTCATGCTCTTTCTTCGTGAGGTCTTCCATGAGGTTGTCCGCCCGCTGGAGTTCGGTCGCCAGAGCCTGTTCCTTCGTCGACGCTTGCGCCATCTTCGCTTCGAGAGCCGCCGTCCGGGACTCCAAGTCCTTTTGGCGGGTCATCAACTGATCCGAAGACGCGACGACGCGGGCCGCCTCTAGGTCCAGGGCTGCCTTCTTGGAGCGCGATTCCGTCTGGAGCGCTGCGAGGTCTCTTTCCGATGCCGCCAGCTTCACCTGCCGCGCCTCGAGGTCCTTGTGGGCGTTGGCGATCTCCATATCTTTCACGGCCAACTTCTGTGAGGCGTCTTGCAGCTGGGCGAGATGTCCCTGTGCGTCCCGTTCGGCCTTCTCGGCCTCCGACCGACGACTCTCCAAGCGCGTCTGTTGCGCCGCGAGGTCGGCCGTCTGTCGTTTCGCCGCCCGTTCCGCTTCTTCCGCAACGAGAGCCCGCCGCTGGGACTCCGCCACGAGCCGCTCGGCCTGCTGGGCCTGCTGGGCGGCTGCGTCCCGCGTCGCCTCGAGCTGCTTCAGCTCCTCGGTTCGCCGGGCGGACCAGGTGGAGCGCTCGGACTCGAACGACTGCCGGCCACGGAGGAGCTCGTCTTCCTTGGTCTTGAGCTCGGCGAGCCGGGCCTCCGATCGTCGCCACGCGGCTTCCGCTTCCGCCGACTTGGCCGCCTGGGCCTTTGCTTCGGCGTCTAGTTTGGATCGGTCCATCTCGAGCTGGGCGAGCGCCGCCCGTTGGCTGCGGTCTCGTCCCTCGAGTTCTTCGGTTTTCTTCGCGAGTTCGGAGGTGCGAGATTCGGATGTCGTGGTGAATTGCGCCTGTTGGGACCGCAAGCTCGTTTGGAGAGACTCCCATTCCCGGCGTTTCTCTTTCGCCTCCGACTCGAACCGACGGACCGTCTCGTCGAGTTGGGTCCCTCGGGCGTCGAGGCCCTGCTCTCGCCGGATGAGCGCCATCGCCTGCGCAGACATCTCGGTCAAATGGGCTTCGGCCTGTCGCTCTTTCGATTCGAGTTCTCGTCCGCGGGCCTCGAGCTCTTGCTCCTCGGCTCGAAGTTCTGCCTCTCGCGCGGTGAGCGCCCGTTCCCGGACCGACATCTCCTTCGCTTTCGCGCCGAGGGTTTCTTGGAGGGCGGATGAATCCCGTTCGATCCGCTCCCGCTCCGTGTGCAGTTCGGCTTCCTTGGCCGCGACCGATTGCTGCATGCTCTCCGCCTCGCCCCGGACGCGCGCGGCTTCCGATTCAAAGCGGTCTTTGAGCTGCGCGAGTTCGAGCTGCTGGGATTCGAGTTGCTTCGCCGTTGCTTGGACGTCCGTGCGTTCCTGTTGAAGGCGTTGGTCACTCTGACGGAACGATTCCTCCATCGTCGCGATCCGGCTCCCTCGCTCCGCGAGTTCGCGCGCCTTCTCATCCAGGGTTCGGGCTTTCACCTGGAGGTCCGTCTCGGTCTCCTGGAGTTGGAGGGTCCGCGCAGCTCGTTCCTTCTCGAAGTCGGCTTGCTTTGCCGTCAAATCCGATTCGACCTGCTTCAACGCCTCCGTGTGTTTCGTGAGTTCAATGGCCTCGTGCGCCGCCTCTTCGCGGAGGGCTCGCTCCCGAGACTCGATTTCGAGGAAGCGTTGTTCGGCCTCGTTCGCAACGCGTTCTGCGTTCGCTTTCGCCTGGGCAGCCGTCCCCCCGGCCTCTTCGACCGCCTTCTCCCGGCGCTTGAGGTCCTCGTCGCTTCGGGCGACCCAGTCCACGTCGGCCCGGACTTTCTCTTCCTTTTCCTCCATGTCGACCTCTCGCGCCTCGATCCGCATCACCCGATCCGCCCACGAGGCCCGCGCAGAGGCAGCCTCTTGCTCGAAAGCGTCCCGCTGGTCCTTCAAAAGGGCTTGCTCGGACTCCAAGGTCGTCTGCCAGGTCCGTCGTTCCTCGGCGGCCTTCGTCTCCTCGTTTCGCAGGCGAGTCCCCTCTCCCTCGAGCTCCTTGGCAAGGTTGGTGAGGTCCGCCTTCCGAGCATCCAGATCACTGCGATTCTTGTCCGCTTTCGCCGCCTCGATTTCCAGAGATTCGTCCCGGGCCGTCAGTTCCGCGAAGTGACGTGCGTTCTCCTCCGCCTGGGCACGGACGGAATCCTCCTTCTCTCGAAGGGACTGTTCGCGGGCCTCGAGCTCGATCTCCCGGGAGAGGATTGCTTGGCTCTTTTCGGTGCGCTCGGCCTCGAACGTCTCCTTTTCCTGCGCCATGCGGAGTTGACTCTCACCCAAGGTCTTCGCCTGCCCATCGAGGTCGTCGCCCCGTCGGCGCGATTCCTCGTCGTACTGTGCGCTGCGTTCCTCGAATTCCCTCCGCTCCGATTCAAACGCACCCCGCGCTTCGTGGATGACCACGCGGTCCTCGTTCAGCGTCAGCTCCTGCGCGCTCAGGTCCTGCTCCTGCGCATCGAGCGTCTGGGTTTTCGTCGTCAGCCGCTCCTCTTGGGCCTGGAGCTCAGTCTCTTTCTGGGCAAGGGCATCCGATCGCTGCGCGAGTCGTGCCTCGGCGGGCGCGATGCGAGCCTCCCGCCCCGCGAGGTCCTTCGACAACTGGTCCATCGCGACCTCGCTCTGTTCTGCGGCGCTGACCCGGCTGTCAATGGAACGTTTGAACTCGAGGAGCTCCCTCTGATCTGCCTCGAACTTCTGACGGCCGGTCGCGAGCTCCGCCTGATCTCGACCGAGGGATTCCTCGCGCCGCCCGGCCTCGTCCAGTCTCCCCTGCACCGCGGCCGTCTCCGTCGCGAGGCGTTCCATCGCGTCCCGCAGGCCGGCCTCCCCTTTGACGAGCGCGCCGTCTCGCTGCCGAAGGGTCTCCTCGAAGGCGGTCGCTGCCTCCTCTCGCGCGTGAACCGCTTCCGACCTCGCGCCGACCTCGGCCGACTGCTGCTGGACTTCCTCGGTGCGTCGGTCGATGGAGACTCGGAGCTCTTCGGTTTGCTGCGCACGCTCCTCGACCGCCTTGCGGTCTTCCGCCAGCTCGTCTTCCCGTCGCCTGAGATCCTGCTCTTTCGCGTCGAGCGCTTCGGTATCCGCGGCGATCCGCGTCTGTACGGTTTGTGCCTGCTGGGTCATCGATTCGACCTCGGCGGCCCGCGTCTCGACGTCCGTCCGGCGTGTCTCGAGGCCCTCCAGCTGTGTCGCGACATTGGCCTCTTGGGCCCGCGCCTCTTCGAGGCGTTGTTTGACGGCATCCTCGAACTTGTCCTGAATCTGAACGAGCATCTCTCGCGCGAACTCGACGTGCTCGAGCGTGACAGGTCCGTAAGCGAGGAGCACGACTCCCAAGGCGTCCCCGCGGACCGTTTGGCCGTGGTACTTCGTGACCTTGATCGGCTTGTCGACCGCGTTCAAGACGCCCGCCTGCACCGCCTGGTCGTAGGTGACCTGGCAAGACGGGTCCAGGGTGAATTCCCTGATCATTCGACCGCTGTCGTCCACGAGGAAGGCCTTTGCGGGCCTCCAGCGCTGTCGTTGCGCGAACATTGCAACACCCAAGAGGATTCCAATGGGGAAGATCGCAAGCATGTAGGAGGACTGCCACCACGGAGGCGGGATCGGGTTGTGCACCGTCACCTGCATGGCGGGGTCGGACCCGAGCATTGTGAAGACGACCTGACCGGAACCGTTGACGGTTCCGGTTGCAAACGACGAGCCGTCTTTCGTCACGGTGTATGGAATGCCCGCGGCATTTCCTCCGATTGACCACGTGATCGTCTGGGACGATTCGCTGGAGGTGTGGGTCCAGGAGTACGAGGAACCGCGGGACCACTCGCTGAACCCCGCGATGGTAACCAAAGCGGTCGTATCACTGTTCGTGACCGAGAGGTCGGTCGCGTTCACTGATCCGTCCGCGATCGTCCCGTTGACCGTCAGGCTGTTGAATGCGATGCGGTGGCTCGTCATCGTCAGTATGTTCGAGCTCGTCACGGTCAGGGTGTCGGCGGTCAGGTCGGACCCGAGAGCGACGGTCCCGGCGATGGTCAATGTGGCGAACCGCTGGCCCGCACCGAGGGTGATCGTGCCGCTCCCGCCGGTGAACGTCACCGCAGAGTCGATCGACGCGAGAGTCGCCGCCGAGGAGGTGTCCCATGATCCAGCGATGGAGAGCGTGGAGGTTCCGAGGTTGAGGACCGCAGGACCGCCTGAAGTCAGATTGCCGTCGAAAATGGACATGGAATTCGTCAGCGTCAGCGCCCCCGACCAGGTGATGCTCGAGGCGAAGGTCGTGGTGATCCCGGGGCTCACGACGATGTCGTGCAGGGTCTGTGTGACGTTGATTGAGCCGCCCGAGATGTTGACGACGACGGTCGAGGTCCCGGCCGCGAATGCGCCGGTCGCTGTGCTCAGCGACCGAACCGTCAGGATGCTCGCGTTCGCGGTGAGCGCCCCACCAACGTCCACCGTCAGGGCATTCGCGATAATCGGGAGACTCGCGCCCGAGGTCGTCAACGTGGTCGTCCCGGGGCCACCTTGTATTACGACCGTCTGCGCCACGAGGCCGTCCGAGGCCATCGTGAACGTGGTGGTGGAGGAGCCGCTGTCAAACTCAATCGTGTCGAATTCGTTGCCGGCCAAGTTGGCTCCAGCGAACGTGATGATCTGATCCGTCGTCGCGTTGAATGTGACAACGGCCGATCCTGCGGACCAAGATGCCGAGGTCGAGGCGTTCGTCCAATTTCCGGAGATGATCCAGGTTCCCGAGCCGAAGGCGATGTAGGACGAAGCCGAAGAGACGTTCACGTTTCCCGCGATGGAGACGGACCCCAACGTCGATGTGAGGTAGCCACCGGTCAACGTCACGTTCCCGTTCACCGTGAGCGAGTGCGGGCCCTTCGCGAGTCCACCCGAGGAAATGGTGAGGGAGGAGACGGTCAACGGAGATGCCAACGAGACGTTCCCTGCGATGATCAACGACGCGAGCGCTTGAGCGGGCCCGAGCGCAATCGTTCCGGAGGCGGCGGTGAGGGTCACCGTGGACGAGCCGGCAGTGAAAGCCGAGGATGATCCGGAGGTGTCCCATGAGCCCGACGCGGAAATCGAGCCGGTCGTCAGCGAAATGGA
>WNGN01006667.1_pt1 | contig 12602 bp, 10 predicted proteins | sample 5400561 | NCBI WGS metagenome assembly WNGN01 (sample SAMN13153379, study PRJNA577476) | soil metagenome | isolation source: 115 cm soil or saprolite under Garry oak tree replicate 2 | place: USA:California | collected 2016-06-15
GAGCTGGGCACGGCCGGCCTCGCGGACGTTGACGCCCCAGCGCAGCGACTGGGCCAGCTCCCGGCGCAGGAACTCGCGGTGCTGGGCGGTCCGGGCGATCAGGAAACTCCCTGAGCAGGCCACCTCCAGCGGAACACCCGCCCAGCCGGCGAAACTGATCACCTTCTCGATGCTGCGCCGGGCGAGCCGGGTGCGCAGCTCGTCGGCCTGGACAGACTTGAACAGCCCGGCCGCGCGCCCCGAGGCCTGCGAACCCGCCGTCAGGCGTTCCGCCACTGCCACCGACCGGCCGGCCAGCGCACAGTGCAAGGCAGTGCTCAGGCCAAGCGCACCGGCCCCGATGACCACAACGTCAGCGTTCATCAGCCCAGTGTGCCGGTCGAGAGAACCTCGTCGAGGACTTGGAGGAGGAGGTCGGCGTGTTCGTGCTGGAATACCAGGGGCGGCCGGATCTTGAGCACGTTTCCGGCCGGGCCGGTCGCGCTGAGCAGTACGCCCCGCTCGCGCATCGCCTCGGCAACTGCGCGGGCGTTCCCAGCCGCTGGCCCGCGCGCCTCATCGATCAGTTCGACGCCGAGCAGGAGGCCCTCGCCCCGGACGTCCCCGATCAGGGGGTGACGTTCCGCGAGTGTCAGCAGGCCCTGCCGGAGGTAGGAGCCGACTTTCGCGGCGTTGGCCACCAGGCCCTCATCCTCGATGACGGCCAGGACCGCGAGCGCGGCCGCGCAGGCTACCGGGTTGCCGCCGAAGGTGCTGAACAGCTCAACCTCCTCGGGGATGGCCCCGAGGAGCTGGGACCTGACCACCAGGGCGGCGACCGGGAAGCCGTTGCCCATCGGCTTGCCCATCACCACCATGTCAGGCACGATCCCCGAGGCCTGGAAGCTCCACAGGTGCGTCCCTGACCGGCCGTGACCGGCTTGCACTTCGTCGGCCACCACGAGCCCACCAAGCGCCCGGGCGCGCCGGGCTGCTTCCCGCAGGTAGGCGGGGGGCGGCGACAGTATGCCGTCGGCGGCGAAGGCCGGATCCAGGTATATGGCGGCGAAACCGCGGTTGCCGAGCCCTCGGGCGGCGTCATCGATGTGGGCAGCGTACCGCTGCACCCACCCGTCGTCTCCCCGACGGTAGGGGCCGCGGTACCCGTCAGGCGCGGGGATCGTGGCGACGTGGGCATGCTGCTCCCCCTTGGCCCACACCTCAGGGGACAGGGCGTGCGTCGCCTCGGTCAGCCCGTGGTAGGCGCAGGCGGTCACGACCGCGCCGGCCCGCCCGGTGGCCGCGCGGGCGATCCGCCAGGCGAGGTCGTTGGCCTCGCTGCCGGAGTTCACGACCATGACGGCGTCCAGCTCCGGCGGCAGCGTGGCCTGGAGCCGTTCGGCGAGCTCGACGATCGCTTCGTGCAGATAGCGGCTGTGGGTCGCCAGCAGCCGCTGCTGCTGCGTCACCGCCTGCACGACCCGCGGGTGACTGTGCCCGACCACGGGCACGTTGTTGTAGCAGTCGAGATACCGCCGGTCGTCCGGGTCGGACAGCCAGACACCCTCGCCGCGGACCAGGTGCACCGGGCTGGAGTAGAACAGCGGCGATCGGGGCAGCACCCGACGGCGGCGCTCCAGCAGACCACGGGTCGAAGACCTCCGGTAGGGGAGCTGACGGCTGGCCTCGCGGAAACGCCGCGCGACAGCGCCGATCCCTATCGCCTCGATAGCATCGAGGAAGGCGCGGGCCCCCGGCTCGCCGCTCGCGGCGTACGCGGCGTTGCCCGGGTAGAGCCCCCGCCGCCAGGCGGTGACCGTGACCTCAGCGGCAAGCCTGGCCGCCACCAGGTCAGCGAGCAGCCCGGCCTCCTCGTCTTCGAGCGGCGTCACCGAGACGTAACCGCCGATTATCGCGTCGGCTGCCTCGACGGCGTCGTCACGGCCGTGGAGCACATCGGCGACGGCGACGGCGAGATCGCAGACCAGCGGTGCATGGGTCATGTCCCCGAAGTCCACGATCCCGCTGACCCGAAGATCGTCGCCGAACAGCACGTTGTCCAGGCTCATGTCGCCGTGGATCACCTGTGCGCGCAGCCCGGGCAGCGCCGGCGCGACCCGGGCCTCGAACCGGTCCAGAACCCATTCCACCTGAGCCCGGGGCTGTCCGTCGGCGACATGGGTGAGCAGCGGGCGGAGCTTGGGCAACTGGCTGATATCCCACAAGATCTCGTAGTCGGCCGCGGGGTGGAAAAAGCCGCGCAGCGCCCGCCCCAGACGGGCCGTGATCTGCCCATGGGACCAGATCGCCTCAGCGGTGAGCGCTGTGTTCGCGGTCACCTGCCCGGGCAGGAACGTGAAAAGCCGAGCAGGGTAGGTCCGGCCGTCGGGCCCCGGCACCTCGACCCAGGAGTCCCCCGCAGCGGTCGGCAGGGCACGCATCACCGGCAGGTCAGGATCCACGCGCTCGATGTGACGGATAGCGGCGGCCTGCATCGCCAGGATGGGCCGGTCATCCGCCGGATTAGAGATCTTGAACAAGAAGCGCTGCCCGCCGGGCGTGTCCACCCGGAAGTTCTGGTCCCGTTCGCCCGCGAGGGACTTGAGGGACGACGATTCGACGCCGAAGCCGTCCCGCAGGATCTGCCTGGATGCCTCCTCGCCGAACGCAGGCGGCGCGCTCTCCAGAGGGTCAGGGCGTTTCACCATAGGCCCGAAGGTTATCTCGCGGCCCACCGCACCGGGCCACCGCCCGGCCGCGCTGTCGCATTCCCGTGGGCTGGGAGCTGGCATTCAGCCGCATCCAGCCCTACTAGGATCGGACGATGCCCATCCCAGCGCCGTTTGACCTGTCCGGCCGGGTGGCTGTGGTCACCGGGGCGGGCGGTCCCGATGGCATCGGTTTCGCCACCGCCAGGCTGCTCGCCGAACTCGGTGCCGCCGTGATGATCAGCGCCACCACGGCCCGGATCCAGGACAGGGTCGGCGAACTGCGCAGCGCTGGTTTCGACGCTGCCGGGATCGCCGGCGATCTCACCGACGCTGGCGCGGCGTCCGGGCTTGTGTCCGCTGCGCTGGAGCAATGGGGGCGGCTGGACATCGTGGTCAACAACGCCGGCATGATCTCCGCCGCTGACCCCGTGTTCGAGTCCGGCACCGTGGCGTCCATGGACCTGGCGACCTGGCAGGCCGCGCTCGCCCGCAACCTGACCACCGCCTTCCTGGTCACCAAGGCGGCGCTGCCGGCCATGACCAGCCGCGGCTGGGGGCGGATCATCATGGTGGCCAGCGTGACCGGCCCGGTGATGGCGATCCGCGCGGACGTCGGTTACGCCGCCGCCAAGGCGGGCATGGTCGGCCTCACCCGCGCGGCCGCCGTCGACACCGCAGGGCACGGAATCACCGTCAACGCCGTCGCCCCAGGCTGGATAGCGACCGGCTCCCAGACCCAGCAAGAGCGCGGCCAGGGGCAGGCCACCCCGGCCGGCCGGAGCGGCTCACCCGACGAGGTCGCCGCCGCCGTTGCCTGGCTGGCCAGCCCCGGCGCGTCCTACATCACCGGGCAATACCTGGTCGTGGACGGCGGCAACTCGATCGCCGAGCAGCGCGCCACACCAGCGTGATCGGCCGGATGACGACGACGGTGGCCCGGCTGGTGTCCTGGCCCGGCCGGGCCAATGGCACGTTAATGGCACGAGCGCCCCGGACAGTGATCTTGGCCAGGATGACCGGCGTCTCCTGACTTAGTTCGTCAGGTCCACCGCTTCGCGGGGAAGTCGAACAGCCAGTCGGCCCGACGCAGGGTCCGATAGCCCAGGATGAGGTCCATCGGGTTGGCTCCCCGTTTGGCGCCCTAAGATGTCGCTGCCGGTTCGAGAAGCTCCGCCGGAGACCTTGCCCCCGGCGGGGATGTCGGTCTGGAACACGTCCGTAACGACCAGGTGAGCGCCGTCGTGGACGGCGCTCACCGCGGCATGGTCGGCGGACCGCGTCGTCGAGCGCCTCCGCCACGCGCCTCGGCGCGTGGGCAGCTGCCGCGGCACAGCAGGCGCGAGATGCTCTGGCCGCCGTCGGGGCCGGCGAGTTGCCTGTCACGGTCGTGCACGGCGACTTCCACGAGCAGAACGTGCACTACGAGCACGGGCGCCTTGCCGGCGTCATCGACTTCGCGCTGACCCACCTGGACTCGCGGCCCTACGAGCCGGCGATCGCGCGTACCTGGCGATCACCCGAGACTGCTGCCGCCTACCGCACCGAACTCGCCCGCAGCGGCTGGCCGCTCAGCGAGCTTGAAGAGGCAGCGATCGAGCCAGTCTGCAGCTCCTTTCGCGTTGACATGACCGCATGGCAGCTCGATCACGGCCGAAGGACCGGCCACTACGACCTGGCGATGATCGAGCGCCAGCTGGCACGGACCAGGACCGCGCCGCCCTGACACACCCGCGCTGGCCGGCGCTGTCGGGAACTCGGGCTAGCGCCCTCAGCACGCCTCAGCCCATACTTCCGGGATGCGCCATCTCGGGTTGGCGGCCAGGCGTGCGATCGCGCAGCGTTTCCTGACGGCGGCAACCGTCTGTGCGCTGGCCTTCTCGGTTGGAGTCCTTGCCGCCGGCCCGATCTTCGCCTCAGGCGCCGAGCAAGCGATCGTGTTCGCGTACATGCGGAGCGCAAGTGCTCTCACCAAGGACACCTTCGTGAGCCTGCTGACCTGGCCTGGTTTCGATCGGGCGAACGCCACCCAGCTCGTCCGATCCGGGCTCGCTCCGCTCCGCGTTTCGCACCTGGCGCTGCAGGAGGTGTCCGGAAACGCGCTGATCACTCTCGGCCGCAGGTCGATCGTCGCTCCCATCGCCTACCGCGACGGCCTGGTGCGGGAACTGCCCCTGGTTCGGGGACGGGATCCGTCCACCCCGAACGAGGTCCTCGTTCCTCAGCGGCTGGCCGGCAAACTCGGAATCGGCCCCGGGGCTCGCATAACCCTCAGCTATAACGCCACCGTCCGTGCGACCGTCGCGGGCATCTACTCCACAGCACGGGGTAAGGACCCCCTGTTGTATGCCCGTCATCGGCTGCTTTCCATTAAGTCGAGCGCACCCCTGCTGACGACGAGAGCCGGATTCGACTCGCTCACGCGGTCGTTCGGACAGGCCAGCGACATTGCCATGGAATGGGACGCGGAACCGACATTCAGCGGCTTGGCCGTTGCCGATCTGAGAACGCTCGCACGGCGGGAGCAAGAGTCGGACACGAGGATTCGCGCGACACTCGGCGGCACAACCGTTTCCTCCGAGCTCTCGTCGCTCATACCTGGGGCTGAGCAGGCAGCCGCTGTCGGCCTGGCGCCCATTTACGTCATCTCAGCTGAGGTCGCGCTCGTTGGCCTCGGCGTCCTGCTCGGCATCGGTTCGTTGAAGCTCGAGCGGCAGTCGTTCGAACTCGCGGTCCTGAGAACGCGAGGGGCCCGCATGGCCCAGCTCGTAGAGATGCAACTGGGGGAGGCGGCCATCGCCGCCGTGATCGCTTTTCCGATCTCGCTTCTCTCAGCCGTGGGGCTGGCGCTGGTTGCCCGGGCTGCTCACGGTCCAGCCCTACCGGGAACGCTCTTCCCCATCCGCCTCACCTCGGGCGGAGTTCAGGTGGCGCTGGGCGGCGTGATCCTCGGGGCCCTGGCATTGGTGGTCGTGTCGCTGCCGCGGCTTGGCAATTCGGTCATTCAGGAGCGTCGACAGCTCTCCAGGGGAGAGCGGAGCATCTGGGCACGGCTCCCGCTCGAGATCGTCCCTCTCCTGCTGGGAGCTGTGGCGCTGACGGAACTGCGCCGACACCACCTCGGCGGCTCAGGAACCGGGCTCGACCTGCTCGCGCTAGGCGCTCCCACCCTGCTTCTGCTCGGCGTCGCCGCTCTCACTGCGCGGTTGCTGCTCATGGGCGCGCGGAGGCTCGATCGGGTAGCGGACAGGGTTCGTGCGCCCTCTTCCTACCTCGCGTTGCGCCGTATGTCGCGGTCTGGGTCCACCGCCTGGCTCGCACTGATGTTGGTCATGTCGGCAGCCCTGTTTGCCTTCGCAACCTCTCTGCGAACGACGCAACTGACCCGCAACCAGGACGCCGCGCGGGCACAGGTCGGAGCCGACTGGAGCCTACTGGCCGGTTGGCCGGCGCAGGGAGTGGCCTCCGCGGGAAAGCTCGACTCCCGAGCGACCTTGGCCTTCTACGGATCGGCCGCTGCCTCATCGGCTCCTGCCCTGCAGCTGGCGACCGTCATCGGGGTCGATCCAACCTCCTACGCAAGGGGCGGGTGGTGGCAAAGACAGGACGCGAGCTTGCCTCTTCCTTCTCTCCTGTCGAGGCTCTCGAACCCGCCGGTCGGGATGGCCCTACCCAACGGAGCGCAGACCCTGCAGCTTCGGGTGAGTGCTTCGTCTGGGAGTGGCCTGCAGCTTCGGGCAGTTCTCTCGTCGTCGAACGGGACTTTCCTCGATCGCCCGCTCGGCGTGCTGCAGCCTGGAACAAGAACGTACGGGGCGCGCGTCGAGGGCGCATCTCGCCTCCTGTCCATCATGGTCAGCGGCTCTCCACAGGCCGTAGCGCACCTGTTTCGCCACCCCGTCGTCCGGCTTGCCTTCGAGAACACCCTCCTGCTGGGAGCCGGCCCCGGCCGACGGGTCGACCTCTCGGCCTGGCGCGGCCTGGAGGCCGGAGGAGCCACGGTCAGCGTCACGCCCCTTGGGGCAGGAGGACTTCAGGCGGAGCTGAGGATTTCTAAGGGCGGTGCGCTCGGGGGTGTCGCTCCCGCGTCTCAGCCCGTCCCGATGCTGGTCGGAGGCGTGCAGCGAGGCAGTGCTCCGAGAGAGGCAACCATTCAGGTGGGCTCGCTCGTGCTTCCGGCGCGGGTCGTGGGAACCATGAACGCGTTCCCTGTAGCTACAGAACGGGGCCTTCCCTTCGCTGTGGTGTCGGTGCGGGCGCTCATCGAGCGCTTTCAGCAGATACTTCAGCCGCCTGGCGGTGGCGTTTTCGTGGTGCTCTCGATGGGGCCAACAAGCCCAGTTGCTTCGGCGAGGCGGGCGGGGCTCAAGGTCACGGGGTTCCTCTCGGACGCGGCGACCATCGAGGCACAACTTGCATCGCGTCAGGAGAACCTCGCGGTCGGTATCGAGTTCGCGGCGGCAATCGCGGGCGTAGCGCTCGCGATGCTCGCGCTGGTTTTGTCCGCGTACTTCGGCGGACGCCGCTACGAGTATGAGGCGGCATCCTTGAAGGCGCTGGGCGCGAAGCCCCAGGACGCCGTGGCGACGCTCGCGCTCGAATACGGCGCGGTGGTCCTCTGCTGCGCAGCGGCCGGCGTCGGGGTCGGGCTCGGCCTGCTGGCTATGACGCTCTCCTATGTGACGTCGGCCGCGGGTGGGCCGGCCGGTGCAGGTCTCGTAGTCGATTGGGGAGCGATCGCGGTCGCTTCGGTGGTTGCCGCCGCTTCGCTGTTCGGCACGCTCCTCGTTGCCGCGGTGAGGATCCGCCGCCTCTCGCCCGTCGCGATCCTTCGAGGCGAGCCCGAATGAGCATCAAGGAACGGGGTCACAACGTGCACAGCGGGTCCCGCCATGTCCATGCAGATTGAGGGGGAAACCTCCGCCTTCATCAGGCTGGATCGCGTCTACAAGGTCCACCGGGTAGGGGGTGTGGGTGTCGCGGCGCTGGGAGGCGTCTCGTTCGAGGTCGCCAGAGGCGAGTTCGCGGCGATCGTGGGGCCGAGCGGAGCGGGGAAGTCCACGATCCTGAATCTGATCGGGGGCGTCGACGCACCCACCGCCGGCCTGGTGTCGGTCGCTGGGATGGATCTCGCCCACCTCGACTCCGCCGGGCTCTCGGATTACCGAAGGACCATGGTCGGCTTCCTATGGCAGGGGGCCACCAAGAACGTGGAGCTTCCTCTGCTGCTCGCCGGGTTGAGGTCGGCCGCGGATCGACGGCGGAGAACCGGGCACCTGCTCGAGCTGATGGGATTGGCGGACAGGGCGAGCCACTTTCCGGCGATGCTCTCCGGCGGCGAACAGCAGCGCGCCGGCCTGGCCGTGGCACTCGCGCACAAGCCGTCCGTCGTGCTCGCCGATGAACCCACCGCGGAGATCGACGCCGAGGGCGCGGACCAAGTGGTCGAGGCGCTGCGAGCGGCCTGCGAAGAGCTGGGCTCGACCGTCGTCATGGCAACGCACGACCTCCTGGCGGCGTCCGGGGCCGATATCACGTTCCGTTTGATCGACGGCAGGGTGAGGGGCCACGCCGGTCGGGCGCGCCTCGACTCATCGGGTCGAATCACCCTCCCGCCAGCGGCGGCATCGTTGCTCGGGTCGACCGATACGGAGCTCGATGTGGAGGTGGAGGGAGAGGAGGTCAGGATCCGGCGCCTGCAGGATGCGATCGAGCCGAAGGGCTGGGCCAGGAGAGCGAGGACAGCGATTCGACCCGAAGCGACACCCGTGGAAGGCGGATATGCGGTTACCGACGGGCCCGCGGACGCCGCCGCCAACGGCGTCGAGGCTCCCCTGCTTGCAGCCGAGGAACTCTACCGGGCCTACGGCCGCGGGGGAACGCGGACAGTCGCCCTTGAAGGCGTCTCACTTCAGCTAGCGCGGGGAGAGCTTGTCGTCGTCATCGGGCCATCGGGCTCGGGCAAGAGCACCCTGCTCGGCCTCGTCGGGGGTTTCGAGTCACCGGATCGCGGACGCGTGCTCTGGCGGGGCAGGCCACTCGCCGAGCTGTCCGCGACCGAGGTCGCGCGCCTGAGGTCGAGCGAGTTCGGCGTTGTGTTCCAGTCACTTGGTCTCTTCCCCGCTCTGACCGCCCGAGAGAACGTCCACCTGCCACTCCTCATCTCGGGAACGGACCCGGAGTCCTCGGCTGCAGTGACGGACGGATGGCTCCGACGGATGGGCCTCGATGACCGAGCAGAGCATCGCTTGAACGAGCTCTCGCTAGGACAGCAGCAGCGGGTAGCGGTTGCCCGTGCTCTCGCACCTGATCCCGAGATCGTCTTGGCCGACGAACCCACGGCCGAGGTGGACCGCGAGGCGGCCAACGTGGTGGTCGAGGCGTTGCGGGATGTCACCCGGCGCGGCGGTGGCGTGATCCTGGCCTCCCACGACCCCCGCGTTCTGCGGGCCGCCGATCGGGTCCTCGTGCTCCGCGCCGGGCGGCTCGTGACAGAGGGGTCCCCGGCCGAGGCGGCCGGGTTCCTCACCACCGATTGACTGCCGACCAGACCTTCCATCTGCCCGACAGATGTCGCGCGGCCTTGCGGCGGCACGCGGTGTCAGAGGCATGTCCCTGTACAGCCAGGTTGACAGCGGCGCGGGGATTCCGGCTCGACGTGCCGGCCGGTTCCTCCGTACGGTGGGCACCGGGCGAGGCGAACGATATCGGCCAGGTTCGCTACGGGGACGGGAGGCGAGTCATGACGACACCCCGTGACGAGGGATTCCGCATGCCCCCGGAATGGGGGCCCCACCAGGCCACGTTGATGGCCTGGCCGACCAGGACGCGAGAGGCCTTCTGGGGCGCGGTGTTCGAGCTGGCCAAACAGGACTATGCGCGCATAGCCCGGGTCGTCACCGCGTTCGAGCCGGTGATCATGGTGTGCAATCCGGGTGAGGCGAACGAAGTGCGGGATCGCTGCGGGGCCGGCGTCGAGGCTGTCGAGATCCCGATCGACGACTCCTGGATGCGCGACAGCGGGCCGGTCTTTGTCTCGGATCAGCGAGGCCAGGTGGCCATGGTGCATTTCCGCTTCAATTCATGGGGAGGCAAGTACCGGCCCTGGGACAGGGACGCCGCCGCTCCGAAGGCCATCGCGGCACACCTCGGCGTGCGCCGGTACGAGGCGCCATTCGTCCTTGAGGGAGGCGCGTTTCTGGTCGACGGCGAAGGCACCCTCGTTACCACTGAAGGCGTCCTGCTGAATCCCAACCGCAATCCCGGCTTGTCGCGCACGGAGATCGAACGGGGACTTGCGGACTATCTCGGGGCGGAGAAGGTCATCTGGCTCCAGGCCTATCCCGATCGCGATACCGACGGCCACGTCGACGGCATCGCCCAGTACGTGGGTCCCGGCACCATACTGCTGGAGACGCCGGCCGATCCCTCCAACCACAATTACAGCCTGGCCTTGGATAACCTCCGGCGGCTGTCGCGGGCGTCGGATGCCCGGGGCCGCCCCTTCGAGGTACTGCGGTTCGAGGCCACCGGCTGGAGCGAGGTCGCCGGGATGGCCGTCGAGATCCCGTACCTGAACTGCTACCTGGCCAACGGCGCCGTCATCATGCCTACGGCGGGCGTGCCGCAGGATGAGGAGGCCCGGACTCGCATCGCCGAGGCCTTCCCGGACCGGGAGGTGTTATGCGTGCCTGGAGCGGTCCTTGAGTACGGGGGCGGGGGGCCCCACTGCATCACGCAGCAGGTTCCGGCAGGGGCGTACGCGGTGAACCTTGGCTCGGAGGGAGGTGGCTAGGTCCTGGCCTCAATCTGTGCTCGGTAAGTACGTGGGTTACCTGTCGCGGTTCAGGCCGGCCAGGGTCAGGCGGTCGTCTATCTCACCGGCCAGCCGGTCAAGTTGCGGCCCGCCGCCGCTTGCGGCGTCTTTCTTGGCGTTGAACAGGCGGACCCATAGCCCGGCGGCCCAGGCGTGCTCGATCTGCGGGCCGGTCCAGCGTGCGCCGGCTGCGGCCTGGTAGCAGGTGATGAAGTCAGCGCTCTGCTCGACCGTCGCCGCCTGGCCAGGCTCTCCGGCTGCGGGCCAGACCGCGGCCGCGAGCCCGGCGATCGCGACTTCTGGCCTCGCGATGACGCTGTCCCAGTCATGGACGGCGAGCGTGCGGTCACCTGCCCAGCGGATGTTCTGGGACTCCCAGTCCCCGTGACCGATCCGCAGCGGCTCATGGCAGGCGCTCATGCGCTGGCGGACCCGGCCTGCCGCGCGATCAACCCATCCCGGACCCGGCGATTCGTTGAGATCCCGTCCCTGATCGTCGCGGTCGGGCCACAGCCGTGCCGCGGGGTGGTCCCAGCCGGTCCATGGCGGCGACGGCGTCAGGGAAGGAACGCTGGCGGCGGGACCGGCCAGCGGCAGCGGGCACGGGAACCCAGCCGCGGCGAGGTAGGCCTGGACCGCGGCGCAGCCGGCGACCCGCGGCTCGAATGGCCTGACCTTGATCACGACAGACCTGCCGTCCGCCAGCTCGGCACCGATGACTTGAGCAAGGTGACCCGACCGGAACAGGACACGGGCCACGCACGTCCCGAGCGACCGCCCGCACCAGTCAGAAACCACCGTGTCATCCAGCACAGCAGCAGTCTGCGGCCTCAGCTTCGCCACTGAAGCCTCAGCGTCGCCACTGAATCTGGGGCACCCCCTGATCAGAGCCCCAGGTGTCGAGCAAGTCGTCGTCGGTCAGGGTCGTCGAGATGACGTACTTCGGCATCGCCTTGTAGCCGGGGTGCGCCGCGTCCCGGCCGTCGGCGAACTCCGTCAGATCCGGCCAGACCTTGCTGAACGCCTCGTAACTGGCCCGCCCGAGCAGCATCGCCGTGCTCTCGTGCTGGTCGAGACCCTTGAGCTCGTAGGCCTCCTCGACGAACTCGATGTCCTTGGGCGTGGAGCAGACCGGGGCAGAGCGGACGCGGAGTGGGGTGGGACGCGAGCGGTGCTAGGCAATTCCGGCACACCTTTTGTACGATCTCGCATGTGACCAGCAGACCCGCCGCGGCGCAGCGGCTGAGCGACCTCGCGCGGCTGCGCCGCGTCCGCGACCGGATCGACCGGGAGTACGCGCAGCCGCTGGACGTCGAGGCGCTCGCCCGCGGCGCGCACATGTCGGCCGGGCACCTCAGCCGCCAGTTCCGGCTCGCCTACGGCGAGTCGCCGTACGGCTACCTGATGACGCGGCGCATCGAGCGCGCGATGGCGCTGCTGCGCCGTGGCGACCTCAGCGTCACCGAGGTCTGTTTCGCGGTCGGCTGCTCGTCGCTGGGCACCTTCAGCACTCGCTTCACCGAGCTGGTCGGCGTGCCGCCCAGCACCTACCGGGGCCAGACAGCTCGCGCGACGGCGGGGATGCCGTCGTGCGTGGCGAAACAGGTGACCAGACCGATCAGGAATCGAGAAGCGCGGGTCACGGAGCCGCAGCTAGCGTGACCGCCATGGACATCACCATTCACGCGAGCTTCCTCCCGCACGACGACCCGGACGCCTCCCTGGCCTTCTACCGCGACACCCTCGGCTTCGAGGTCCGCAGCGACGTCGGAACCGGCAAGATGCGCTGGATCACGGTCGGCCCCGCCGGCCAGCCCGGCACGTCCATCCTCCTGGCGCCGCCGGCCGCCGACCCCGGCGTCACCGACGGCGAGCGCCGCACCATCGCCGAGATGATGGCCAAGGGCACCTACGGCTGGATCCTGCTGGCCACCGCCGACCTCAACGGCACCTTCGAGAAGGCGCAGGCCGGCGGCGCCGAGGTCGTCCAGGAGCCGACCGAGCAGCCGTACGGGATTCGCGACTGCGCCTTCCGCGATCCCGCGGGCAACCTGGTCCGCATCCAGGAGCTGCGCTGAGCCGTCCGGCGATCGCGGGCC
>WNGN01002379.1_pt1 | contig 12599 bp, 13 predicted proteins | sample 5400561 | NCBI WGS metagenome assembly WNGN01 (sample SAMN13153379, study PRJNA577476) | soil metagenome | isolation source: 115 cm soil or saprolite under Garry oak tree replicate 2 | place: USA:California | collected 2016-06-15
GGGCGGCCGCGAGCGCGAAAGCGCCGCCGGAACCGATACCAACGATACCATCGTCAGGTTCGATCAGATCCCCGGTCCCCGAGATCAGAAATGTACTCTTGTTGTCGGCGACAATCATGACGGCTTCGAGATGACGCAACGATCTGTCCGTTCTCCAATCCTTGGCCAGCTCGACCGCCGCGCGGCTCAAATTTCCGTGAAATTGTTCGAGTTTGCCCTCAAAACGAGAGAACAGGGCGAATGAATCGGCGGATGATCCGGCAAACCCGGCAAGAATTTTTTCGTTATAGAGCCTGCGGATTTTTTTCGCGCCGTGTTTGATCACCGTATCGCCGAGCGTGACCTGGCCGTCACTTCCGATGGCGACCTTGCCTTTACGCCTTACACACAGAATGGTCGTAGCTTGAATGGAGGGATTCATGAAATCTATTTTGATGCCGGCGGCGCGAACAAATTGTCCGATAACCCCGAGTTGTAATCAGCGGTATCCAGGTGAATTTCCATTGTCTTGACGTTGTCGGTAAGGCGGCTCAAGTAGAGCGGGGTCATCACTCCGTCGAATTTGTGCCAGTTGCTGTACTGCTCCTCGTGAAGTTTTGATTCGTCGGTTCGCCGGACCTGCATTTTTGTTGGTAAGTGCGTGTCGCGATCGATGTAAAAACGAATGCGATTTTTATCGGGATCACGCAGCTCCACGACATCGACCCGTTTGAAATCGATCATCTCGCTCGGAAGGCTCTGGACCGTGGTCAGCCGTTCTTTGAGCGTGAAACGCAAAACATAATCAAGGCTGGTCTTGACCCCCTTTAAGAATTCCTCGGTCTCGCCGGCCGACTGAGTTTCCGGGGTCTTTTTTCCGGCGATTTTCCATCCTTCTTTGCCGCGATTGATCTGAGTCGTTCTTCGAGTCAGGGGGCCAAATTCGACTCGCTCCATGTCGGGAAATTTGATGTAGTCGGAGAAAATATCGGAGCCGCTCAACTGGCCGCGTGTGAAAGCGAAGAATCGTCCGGTGGTGTGGATATCCTTCACGTCCAGGAACGCCGGGCCTCCAAGAGCATCGATCATCTGATCGATCAACTGATTCGGCTTCGTTTGGGCCTGTGCCGGATTCGTCATCAGAAACAAACAAAGACTTAGCGCGGCGAAAACGCAGCTATATCGGGCAAGAATTGGCGAACTCATTTATAAACAATTATAGCGGAGGCGCGGCTGATCGATAAACGTTGTGAACAGCGCCTTCGCGAACGGATCGAAGTTCGAGGTTGCGGTTCAGGGGACGATAGCCCAGATCCGGGCCGGCGAGCCCGAGCCGTCTTTCAATTTGAGGGGACTCACGATCAATGTTGCGCCCTTCGCGGGGAGCTGGTCGAGGTTCGCCATATTCTCGATGTGATAAATGCCGTTGGGTTGTGTGGTGTAATGCACTTTGAAATCGCTGGATGGTCCGTAGTCGACGCTCAGCGTATCGATGCCGAGTCCCCCGACCTTGCGCTCCACCAGCCGTCTGGCCGCTTCCACGCTGAAACCGGGAAAATGCATTACACCCTTCGCGTCGGCATTCCGATATGGTTCGCCCTGCTTCCAACGCGCGCTCCAACCGGTGTTGGCAATCACCACGCTTTGCGCGGGAATCGTGCCGTTCCCCTTTTCCCACGCATCGAGGTCTGCCAAGCTCAGCAGGTAATCCGAGTTCTTCTTCACGGCCAAGGTGATGTCTACGACAATAGCCGGCGCGACGAGTTGCCTCAGTGTCAGCTCGCTCACCATCTGGCGATTCTTGTCGCCGCCAAAGTGCGATGGTGCGTCGACGTGCGTCCCAAGGTGTTCAGATGCTTTGAAGGTACGGCTATAGATGTGGAGCTTGGCTTCTTCCGTGTCCTGCTGTGCCGAGAAAGCCATCGTCGGAAAGAACACCGGCGACGTAGGGCTTATCTCTTGAGTCAAATCCAAAATCCGGCCAGCCGGTACCCTTTCCTGCGCCAAAGCGCAGCCCGCTATCGACAGAATGCATAGAGCGATTCGTTTCATCTCTCCTCCTATCAGCGGTTGGATGCTGCGAGTTTAACACCCGTATCATGAATGACAGAGCATACATCGTCCGCTACGCGCCTTGAGGTGAATACGGATGGCAACAATCGATGGAAGCCCCGCTCATTGGCAGAATGATGGCTCGCATTCGGCTCCCAATTCGCGAAGCTGTTGATGCCTCCGGATTTTTGGTTCTTTTGATAGACGCTCGACAGCAGTGTGAAACCGTTGCATATCCCCGCCATTCTGCTGAAGCAGTCGCTGGAAGGCGGGGACGTCGTCATAATAATTGGCGACTGTGTTCAGTTTCGCATTGTTTAAATCATGGGCGAACCAGTCGTCATAACCGGAATAGCCAGCCCAGGTGCTTTTCAGCTCCGCGTATTGACGGCGCAGTTCGTCGAAAACGCGCTGCTTTTCGCGGCGCATCTCATCTTCGGTGCGGTGCGCATCGCCGTAAATCTGCGCCAGTTGCTCGCGCGTCGCCAGGATAAGGTGCACGAACTGCTGTTCGCGCGCGATTGCCACTTCATATTGCCCGGCCAGACCCGCCTCGCCTTTGGAGCGTAACCAGCGGCGGGCGCCTTCCCGGCCGACAGTGGTCGCATAGGCTTCGTTGAAATCGGTGTCGCCGTTGGCGAAGACACGCTTGTGCGCGAGTTCATGGAACAGCAGTTCTGCCAGCTCTGGTTCGCCGTCGTAAATGAAGGTGTTCAACAGCGGGTCTTTGAACCAGCCCAGCGTGGAGTACGCCTCAACGCCGTCGACATAGACGTCGAATCCCTGCTTCGCCAAGCGACTGCCGTATTCCCGAGCGCGCTTCTCGGAAAAGTAGCCGCGATAGGCAAGACGGCCGACAAATGGATACCACCACACTTTCGGCTCGAGTGAGAATGGGGGCGCGGCCTGGACGTCCCACACAACATATTTCCGGTGTACGTCGACATACTTTTCATAATCCCCGTCCACCAACAATTTGAGCTCTGTTCTCGCGAACGTCCGCAGCCGCCGAACGAGCTCCAATTGTTGTTTGAGCGTTACCGGCGTTTTAGAGTTGGCGATCAGCTTTTCGATGGAATGCCGATGCACCAGGATCTGGAATTCCCCCCTGATGGCTTGAAGGTAGTACCCGACGTCGAAGATCAGCAAGAAAGCACACGCGCGTGCGAAACCCCTCATTTTCCGAGTTGTCAGCCGGCCGAGACGGCGCGTTCCAGGTGTTGCCGGAAGACCGCTTCCGGAACGTTACCCACGAACTGGACACTCTCATTGATGACGGTCTTTGGAACGCCGCGCACGCCGTATCGATTGGCGAGGTCCGGGAATTCGCTGACTTCGACGACGTCGGCCACAACGTGCAAGTTAGCGATTGCCATCTTGTGGGCCAGCCTGGCCACATCCGGACAGTGAGGTCAAGTCGGTGTAACGAACACCTGGATGTGGACACCCTTGTCCAATTTGCTTAACACTTCATTCGTTTCGTCGGCGAGATCCGCGTCCGCCCTCGATACGTCCACCAAGCTGCCGATAAGGACGGGAAATTCGTAGCCGGACGGCAAACCAAAATAGCGGATTTTTCCCTGCACACCCTCCGCCGACATGATCAACGCAGGGATACGATCAATGCCCTGCTGGCGTGCGGCCTCGCCCGTCGTTGTCACCTCATGCACATCCAGATGGAGCTTATCGGATAGGGCAACCACTTCCTGCAAAAGCAGCCGTGTATCTTTGCAAGTCGGGCAATTCCCTCCGGGGATAATGATCGGCGACTCGCGTTCCGTAAAAAACTCAAGATGGACGTCGTGGTCAAGTTGCTCAAAAATTGTTTTAATTTCCCTTTGATTTTCCTCAGACAGGAACGCCACGTTTCTGCACCTCACCTCTATTATGGACGATTTGAGACCCGACCGCCGCTACACCGAGCGAAGTCGCGCTTGATCGATAAACGTTGTAAACAGCGCCTTCGCGAACGGATCGTCCCTCCAGCCACGCTCGGGATGCCACTGCACACCGAGCACGAAACGCCCTGTTGTATCTTCGACCGCCTCGATGACGCCATCGGGCGCAAAAGCCACGGGCCGAAGATTGCGGCCAGGATTTTCGATCGATTGATGGTGATAACTGTTGACCTCAATATCGGACCCTCCAGCGAGCCGCGCGATGAGACTGCCTTCCGCAATCCGGACCGTATGGCGCGCCGGCGGCTGACCATTGTCGGTTTCATGCGTGACGGCGGCGTTCACTAATGCCGGAATGTCCTGGACGAGTGAACCACCGCGAAAGACATTTAGACTTTGAATGCCGAAGCAAATGCCGACCATAGGCAAGGCTTCCTGCTCTACGTGCCGCAGGATCTCGAAATCTGTGGTGTCGCGTTCGGGATAAAGCTCACCCAGACTGGCGTGCGGGGCTGCTCCGTAGTGTTTCGGGTCGATATCGGTCGGGCTTCCGGGAAGAAGAACGCCGTGCACCCGGGTGACGTATTCCCGGATGATTTCGCGATCCCCGGTAGTGGGTATCATCAGCGGCAGGCCGCCCGCCCAGAGGATCGCGTCGAGGTAATGCCGGATCTGGCCGATGTACTCAGATTTTTCGTGATAGCGAGTAGGAATTCCGATCCAGGGTTTGTCCATAATTGAATGTCGTTACGATCTCGTCGCGAACGCGATTGGCCAATTCCGCCGATGCCACACCTTCTGAAGGAATCGGCGCGCCGATGATGACTTCTACGGCTCCGCCGCGTATGTGATACGTCTTCGGAACAAGAACCGCTCGCGACCCCCGAATGGTCATTGGTACCACGTCGGCGCTGGACCTAGTGGCCAACATAAAGCCGCCGCCTTTGAAAGGCTTGATGCTACCGTCGCGACTCGTTCCGCCCTCGGGAAAAATCAGTATGGGCGTACCGTTCTTGATCGTTTCTGCCGCGTCCCGCAATGATTTGACGGCCGCGTGCGGATTTTCTCTATCGATCTGAACGTGACCCGAACGCCGCAGGTGCCAGCCGAGGAATGGATAGCGAAATAAATCCTTCTTCGCCGCGAATCGAAATTGAAACGGAAGTGCGGCCAGAATGATTGGAATGTCCATATGACTCTGATGATTCACGCAAAGCACGTATGGACGGCCACGCTCGAAACGCTCTACACCACGAACGCAGACGCGAACTCGCGCCGTCCACAAAATCATGCGCGCCCAGATTCGAGCGCACGCGTGCTGGATCCGGCCCCGAGAATCAAAGAGCGAACTGGCCACGGAGAACGATCCCATAATCCCCGTGTAGAGAAAAATCAGCGGCGCCGTGATCAACAGCGAGCGCGCATAGCTGAGCTTATCGAGCATGGTTTTCGCCTCTCCCAAGGGGAGAGGGCTACTCTAGTATGGGCCGTGCTTCGCCCACGAGGTAGAGGGAGCCACAAATCAAAATCGTCGCTTCCTGCGGCGCGTTGGCGCGCGCATGCTCAATGGCCTCCGCGACCGAGATCTCCGCGTGCGACCCCTCCACCAGTCTCTGCAGCTCTGCCGGATGCTTCGCACGGCTGCTCTTCGGTCTCGTAAATATGAATTGCCGCGCGTGAGGCCGCAGGATTCCGATCATTTCTTCAAACTGCTTATCGGCCATCGCGCCGAATATGACCCAGACGCCTTCAGGATGAAACTCTCCCAGAAATGCCGCCAGCGCACCGGCTGCTGCCACATTATGCGCGCCGTCCAGAAGAAAGCGGCCGAACCGCTCCAGCCTGCCCGGCCAGGTTGTGGTGTTGACCCCGAGCACAATATTTTCTTCCGAAATTCCCAAACACTCCGCGGCTCGAATCGCCACAGCAATATTCTCAAGCTGATGACGCCCCAGAAGCTGCGGCCGCAGTTCCGGATACCGGCGGAGGTCGGCGCCTCGCATGAGCCGGTTTCCGGCTCGCTCGCGGATAACCGGCAAATCTGCCGAAGGCCCGATGATCACCGGTTCGGTGGACTTGATGATGCCGGCCTTTTCGGCGGCGATGGCTTCGATTGTCGTTCCCAAGAACTGCTGATGATCCAAACCAATGCTCGTGATGACCGAGACATCCTGGGTGACGATATTCGTCGCATCCAGTCTTCCGCCGAGACCGACTTCAAGAACGGCGAACTTCACGCGATCGCGAAAGTAGAGAAACGCCATCGCCGTAACAAGCTCAAAATATGTCGGCGTATAAAGCAAATCTTTCGCCGTCGATGCCGCGTCCTTGACGGCTGCGAAGACTTCGTTCAACTCGTCATCGGAAATTTCCCGTCCACCGATCGAAATGCGTTCATTCAGCCGTACCAAATGAGGCGACGTGTACAATCCGGCCTCGGGCATCATTGAGGACAATAACTTCGCTACGGATCCTTTACCATTGGTGCCGGCAATCAGAATCGAGCGGAATGCCCGCTGGGGATCACCTAGAGCGGCAGCCAGCGCCTGCATATTCCGCAGGTCATATCGGATGGATCGATACTCGTTACTAACGGAGTAAAGATACGCAAGGTCGGCAGTGATCACGCCAATAAGTCTGATCTGAAACTGCCCATATTCTAACTCTTACGAGACCTGCTGGGCTTCAACGGGCACTTTGTACGAGCACGACTCTTGGTTGCAGTAGCGGATCAGGCCTTCCCGCTTTGTTGCCTTCTCCAGCAGGAACGGCGCTCCGCATTCGGGGCAGGGATCGGGGACGGGCTTGTTCCATACGACGAAGTCGCAATTGGGGTATTTGGAGCAGCCGTAGAAAACTTTTCCGCGTTTCGATCGGCGCTCGATCAGTTCGCCGCCGCAACCGGGTTTGGAACACGCAACTCCGACGGTTTTCGGTTTGATGTACTTGCACTTCGGATAATTGCTGCAAGCAATGAATTCGCCGAACCTGCCTTCTTTCATGGCAAGCTTGGCCTTGCCGCACTGCGGACAAATCTCCTCCAATAGCACGTCCGGTTTCTTCGGCGTTTTCGTTCCGGCCGCGAGCTTTCGGGTGGTTTTGCATTCGGGGTAACCCGTACAGGCGAGGAATTGGCCAAAACGGCCGCGCTTCAGCGTCATCGGCCGGCCGCAGTTTTCACACGGCTCGGGTTCGGACTCCGCCGAGGCCTCTCCTTCCTTGGGGGTTTCATCGCTGGCGATTTCTTTCGTGTTCTTGCACTCGGGATACGCCGAGCACGCCATGAAACGGCCGAACTGGCCCCACTTGATGACCATAGGGCTGCCGCACTTGTCACAGATCTCGTCGGTCGGGAGTTCCTGACTCTTGAGATTCTCCATGTTCTTCGAAGCGCGCTTCAGGTCCTTCTCGAACTTCTTGTAAAACTCATCGAGCGCTTCGACCCACGTCATCTTGCCGTCTTCGACCTCATCAAGCTCCTCTTCCATGCGCGCCGTGTATTGGACGTCGAAGATGTCTTCGAAATGCTTGACGAGCATTTCCGTTACGACCGCTCCAAGTTCGGTCGGCTTGAATTTGCCTTGGTCTTTGGTGACGTACTCTCGATCTTGGATCGTCGTCAGAATAGTCGCGTATGTCGATGGACGTCCGATGCCTTTCTCCTCGAGCGCTTTCACGAGCGAGGCTTCGGTGTATCTCGGCGGCGCCTCGGTGAAGTGCTGGCGTGGCGTCATGTCGATGAGGCGCAGTTTTTCGCCTTGACGGAGCGGAGGCAGCGTGAGGTCCTGTTCGTCATCCGGTTCCAGAGCCTTGCCGTCGTCATCGGAGGACTCTTCGTAAACTTTTAGAAATCCGTCGAACTTCATGACACGGCCGGACGCGCGGAACAAATAATCCTTTGCTCCGATCTCGACGGTCGTTTGGTCATACACTGCGGGATTCATTTGCGACGCAATGAACCGAGTCCAGATCAGACGGTAGAGCTTGAATTCGTCTTCGGATAAATACGGCTTGAGATCATCAGGCGTCCGGCCGACGAACGTCGGGCGGATGGCTTCGTGCGCGTCTTGCGCATCTTTCTTGCTTTTGTAGATGACGGCTTTGTCCGGCAAATAAGGCCCGCCGTAGACATCAGAGATATAGGAGCGGACCATATCGAGCGCGTCATCCGAAACACGGGTAGAATCCGAGCGCATGTACGTGATCAAACCAATGCGCTCTTCCTCGCCCAACTCGATGCCTTCATAGAGCCGCTGCGCCAGCATCATGGTTTTCTTGACCGTGAAGCGAAGACGCCGCGATGCATCTTGTTGTAATTTGCTGGTCGTGAAAGGGGGAACGGGATTGCGCTTTTTTTCTTTCGTGACGACCGATTCGACGAGAAATTCGGAATTCTTAGCGGCCGCAAGAATGTGATCCGCTTCGGCCTGATTCTTGACTTCGGCGGCTTTGCCTTTGATCTTCGCAAGCCGCGCCTCGAATTGCGGGGGCTCGTGGCCTTCGAGCTTTGCAATGATGGACCAATATTCTTGCGGGACGAATGCTTTAATTTCGTTTTCGCGCTCCACGATCATGCGTAAAGTAACCGTTTGAACGCGGCCCGCAGAGATGCCTCGGCGTACTTTGTCCCACAATAAAGGGCTGATTTGATAGCCAACCAGACGATCAAGGATCCGGCGCGCCTGCTGCGCGTCAACAATGTGCTGATTAATCCGGCCGGGATTTTCGATTGCGGCGCGAATCGCCTTCGGCGTGATCTCATTAAAGAGCACTCGAAAAACCTCACCTTTGTTGCTGTCGAGGATTTCTTTCAAGTGCTGGCAAATCGCTTCGCCCTCGCGGTCCGGGTCAGCGGCGAGGAATATGCGCTGGGCGGATTTGGCGGCGGTGCGCAGTTCCTTGACGACTTTCTCTTTACCGGGAATGATGTCGTACACCGGCTCGAAGTTGTTTTCGATGTCCACTCCGAGCTTACTCTTGGGTAGATCCTTCACGTGACCGAGTGAAGCCTTCACAACATAGTCGGCGCCGAGGTATTTATTAATCGTGTTCGCTTTCGCGGGTGATTCGACAATCACCAATGATTTTTTAGAAGCCATTTTGGTCTGTAGTTCTCTTCTTTGCCTTTCGCTTATCTAATAAGTGGTCTCGGCCGAAAAATCAACAAGCCCTTTTTTCAAAGACGGCGAATGTATTTCTTTCCAGGCAGTTGCCGGATATGCTCGGCCATCTCCAAAGCAAGTAGCGCACTATAAACTTCGGACGTGGATAATGGCAACTTCGAGAGTAAGGCATCGATCGACACCGCTTCCTGAAGCGACAATGCCCGCCACACTTTCGCTTCGGCCCCATCGAGCTGCGGCTCAGGCAGGGCCTGCATCTTGGCGATAAGCGGCGCGAAAATTTTCTCGCGGATGGGGTGTGGAAGCTCTTCGACAATGTCCTGCCAGTTGGTGACGAGTTTGGCGCCTTGCCGGATCAGCGCGTGCGGTCCGAAGCTGTTGGGCGATGTGATGTTGCCGGGTACGGCAAATATCTCTCTGCCTGCTTCGAGCGCAAGCCGGACCGTGATGAGTGAGCCGGAGTATTCTGCGGCCTCAACCACGGTCACGCCAAGCGACATGCCGGCAATAATCCGATTCCGGATCGGAAAATTTTGCGGGGAGGGCGGCGTTCCTAACGGAAATTCCGAGATAATCGCGCCATTTTCTTCCACAAAGTCGGCGAGTTCGCGATTTTCTTTCGGATAGACGAAGTCGATTCCACTGCCGAAAACGGCATACGTGATCCCGGCGCGCAAGGCTCCGCGGTGCGCCGCCGCATCAAGCCCTCTGGCCAAACCCGATGTAATTGCCAGTCCCCTCGCCGCAAGATCTTCGGCAAGCCGTTCGGCGCAATTCAGGCCATATCCGGTGGGCCTTCGCGTGCCGACGATGGCGAGCTGAGGTAGTTCGGCATTCCATTTCTTCCCTCGCAGATACAGCACAATCGGCGGATCGAAGATCTCACGCAGAAGCGGGGGATACCGCGCATCCAGAATATCGATGATCGTAATACCCAGCTTGTCGGCCTTCTCAACCTCGATTTCCGCCCGCTCCGCAGATTTTGGCGATAGGATGTCCTCAGCGATTTCCGGCGGGATATCGAGCGCCTCCAGTTCATCGGTTGTCGCTTGGAATACACGTTCCGGCTCCTTGAAGTGCTTGATCAGGCCGTTCGCCGACCGAAGCCCCAACCCTCGAACCAAAAACAACCGTAAGGCGGCCTTCATAACCCTCTCCCTCTGGAAGAGGGCGGCGCGCCTTCGGCTCGCCGGGTGAGGGTCACAAGAATGCGAATATTTTCAATGCGGACGGCCGGATCGTTGAGGATCACTGAATTGTGAAATCGCAGGATTGTGTAGCCCAGCTTGTGTAGCTTTTCGTCGCGCGTTTGATCCCGTCCCGCTTTCACTTCCCTCTCGTGCACATCGCCGTCAATCTCGACAATCAACTTCAGCTCATCGCGATAGAAATCCACGATGAAGTCCTCGATTGGAACCTGACGCCGGAACTTCAAACCCAGCGTTCGGCGATCGCGACGCAGGTACCAGGCGTGCTTTTCGGCGACCGTCTGGCTCCGACGCATTTCTCGAGAGCGTTCTTTCAGCGGACTCGAGAATCTAGATCCGCCACTCATTCGACCCTCACCCGGCCGCCTGGCGGCGGCCGACCTCTCCCAGAGGGAGAGGGTCAGCAAGGGTTAGACCAAACGGGGGAGTTATGACAGAATACGGCAATCCTCATTAAGCGAAGGAGACCAGTGATGCTGCCTAGATTGGTTCTCGCATGGTTACTTTTGGCTGGTATCGGATTTGCGCAACATCCGGATGACGTTTTCGTTGGGCAAAAGGCACCCGAATTGAAGACCGGCGATGCCTGGATCAATTCGAACCCGCTCAAACTGGAACAACTTCGGGGCAAGGTGATCCTCATTGATTTTTGGGCCTGGGACTGTCCCTTTTGCGCTCAAGCGATGCCCCACATCAAAGAGCTTTATGATAAATATGCGAAGGATGGGCTCGTTATTATCGGCGTCCATACCCCTCGCATCGACTATGAGAAGGACATCCCCAAGATCAAAGAGGCTGTAGCTAAGAAGGGGATAAAGTATCCCGTTGTCGTCGACAACAAGTATCAAATCTGGAGTGATTATCTGTGCAACACGTGGCCCAGTCATTTCGTTGTGGATCAGGAAGGCGTGATTCAACTCAGCCACTCCGGAACTGAACGATACGAGGACACGGAGAAGGTGATTCAGAGACTGCTCGCGAAAGGAAGTGGGAAATAGCCACAAAGATGCACAAAATTCACAGAAATTGTTTTTGTCTTTTGTGCTTTTCTGTGGCTAATTCCGTCATCGCGCAATCGAATTTCTGTTTGGTCAAAGGTACTGTCTTCAGTCCGGAAGGACGGCCGGTTCCGGGAGCAAAGGTTGTCATTGTTCGTGTGGATATCCAGCCGAAGCAGCAGAAAGAGTCGCTAAAACAGGCGGTCAGCGATCGGCTGGGCGAGTTCGCATTCCGCATGAACGTAGGTCCGGCGAAATTCCGTGTGACCGTCGAAGCGCCGGGATTCGCAAAACAAGAAAAAGACATCGAGGTTGTGGGCGATGAGCGCACGGACATTTCAGTCGTACTTAAGAAATAGCGTCCTGCTTCTGTCCTCATTCCTTGTCTGCTTGCCCGCAGATGCCCAACTGTTTCCGAAAGCACGTCCGGATAATGTCATCAAACCGAAAAACATCCATGGTGTCGTCCAGGACCTTCGCGGCACGCCGCTGCCGGGAGCGCGCGTATTTCTCAGAGACATGAAGACGAAGGTGGTGCGCACAATCGAGACCGATCAGAATGGCGAGTACAAAGTGTTCGCCCTGCCGCCGAATGTCGACTACGAGCTGTACGCGGATTTCAAGGGCAAATCCTCAGAAAAGAAATTCGTCAGCTCGTTTTTAAATCGGGAAGATAACGTCCTCAACTTCCAACTCGACGTCGCTGTGATCGAAGCCAAGGCGGATAGCACGCCAAACCCTGGCGTGACGTTTAAGAGTTTTGACCTCGTCGAGCTACACGCTTCCTTTGAGATGCCCAGCGGCATACCGGCTCCGGTGCCGGCCGTTCTGTTGCTCCATGGCTATGGCGAAGATCGTTCTGCCTGGAAAGATTTTGGTCAGCAATTGCGCAATCGTGGATGGGCTGTGATGGCCCTCGACTTGCGGGGGCATGGCGAAAGCAAATCCAGAAACCAGCGGCCAATCCAGGCATCACCGGAGTGGAGAAAAGATCCTCACGAATTTCCGGTGGATTTGGATCCCGCGCTGGATTGGCTGAAAGCGCAACCGCGCATCGACACGCGGAAGATTGTCGTTATCGGCAGCGATGTTGGCGCCAATCTTGCACTCATTGCCAGCGGCCGTTTTCCCGAAGTCCGAACCATTGTCGCGATTAAGCCGAACCTGGACGAAAGCCTCGCTCTGGCGGGCAGCGCGCAGGATTTTCAACCGAGATCGGCTTTAATCGTCGCTGCCAATCCAGCCGAAGCCGACCGCGTAAGGATGTTAGTCAAGCTGCCATCTCGTGCTTTGGCGGTCGCTCATTCCGGTGGAACTGCAGAATGGACTGCGGACCCGCGA
>WNGN01003637.1_pt1 | contig 12596 bp, 12 predicted proteins | sample 5400561 | NCBI WGS metagenome assembly WNGN01 (sample SAMN13153379, study PRJNA577476) | soil metagenome | isolation source: 115 cm soil or saprolite under Garry oak tree replicate 2 | place: USA:California | collected 2016-06-15
CGGGGTCAGGAAAAAGCGCGGCCAGCGGCGCGGCAGCGCCCGGCGCAGCCGGGCTCGCGGCAACCGGAACGGCGGGTCAGATGCCCGAATTTTCACGCCAAGCGGCGTCACCCAGGGCACCCACGACTGTTAGGGGTGTCCGGCCGGGGCCGCGCCCCGGACCTGGCCCGCTGCACCCGCTAGCGGCGTGGGTTGACGGCCACGCCGCGATCGCCACCGCCGCTGATGAACTTCCGGTTGACGCCGGTGCCGTCGAGCCGGGCCCGGCCGATCGCGCCACCGGGGCTGAACGGCGGGTGGTGTCCCGCCGCCGCGCCGGCGTTGCCCCAGCTGGTCCAGTAGATGTAGCGGGAGTCGATCGCCAGCCCGGTGGGGAAGCTGGCGCCGGTGATGAACTTCAGGTCCACGCCGGTGCCGTCCAGGCGGGCCCGGCCGATCGTGCCGCCGCCATCGGCGGTATCAGGGCCGCCGGTGTTAGCCCAGTACAGGTAGCCGCCGGAGACCGCCATCATGCCCGCGCCCGCCGCCCTCCCGCCCATGCTCGCCGCTCCGGTGATGAACCGCTGGTCGGCGCCGGTGCCGTCCAGGCGGGCGCGGCCGATCCAGCCGCGGTTCGTCCAGTACAGGTAGCGGCCGCCGGGTGCCGGCGGCGGGCTGGCGGCCGAGCCGCCGCACCCGGCCGGCGGCCGCGCACGCCTCGCAGCCCGGGCGCAGCCCGCCGGCCCGCAGCGCCCGCGTGAACGAGGAATACCCGCCCCCGAACCCGAGCGCGGTGACCTCCTCGAACAGCACCGTGGCACACAAGTGCGGGTCATCGGCCAGCCGGATCCGGCAGTACTCCGCGAACCGTCCGAACGCATCCGGCCCGGCCGGCCGGCGCTCGCCGGGCTTACGTTTCCCGTCCAGGTAGCCGCGGACCGTCTTGCGGTCCCGGCCCAGGTGCCGGGCGATCGCCGAGACCGTCCAGCCCCGCTTGCGCAGCGCGTGCGCTTCCACATCTTCCGCCCGTGTGAGCATGGGTGCCGTGGCTCCCCCCGGTGAGCTCGCGGATCATGGCAACCCGCAGACTCCGGGGGGAGCCTCGGGGAGCCCGCCCAGGCCAAGCAGCCCAGGCGGCGTGTCGCCCCAGGGTGGGGAATTTCAGTGAGCAGGACTGGGGAACTTCAGGTGAGCGTCGTCACCGATGCCACCGGCGGGGACGAGGTGTTCCGCGAACTGGTGCTGGCCCGGATCATCGAGCCCGGCCGCCGAGACGGCCCTGCTGATCACGTCGTCGTCCCGGCCGTGCTATATCAAGTTACGGGTTATGCGACTCGCCTTGTCACGAGTTACGCTTAGGCTGAGAATGACGCAACGCAAGACGCAATGCAAGAATGCATGCGGTTCCGAACGTGAGCGCACCGCAACCCAACAGCAGGGCTGCGATTAGCCGCGCTGTAGTAATCATTGCCGAACAGGTCGAGTCACCGTGAATAACGCCACCAATTTCTGGCGAGCTGATAGCCGATCCACAGTCGATAACTCCGGCGCCAAGAGGATGACTAATCTCCCAGACCAACCGTAGTATCCCGGCAAACAAGAGAAGCAGGCCGATTCCCCCGAGGATCTCAGGCAGCCGAATCTTCTTGATGTCCATCAAAGGAAAGCCTCGTCAGCCGACCGGACAGATGACCGACCAGGAGACGCACGTGCCCTGGTCAGGACATAACGATAGCGTACGAGCAGCGGGTAATAATAGGCTGTTCTGACGCTCCGTCCCGAATCCCAGGTCACGAGCTTGCGCCGGGCCGCGGCGTTCACCGCCTCGGTGATGAGGCTGGCCGCGCCCCGCGCCGATGACGCGTTCCCGCCGCGCAGCCTGGCCGCGGCGATCACCGGGGCGGCCTGCGGCGTGCAGACCGTGGCGGCGAGCGCGTTCAGCCCGTGGACCAGCACGGTCTTGCCCTGGATCTTGGCGTGCCCGAACGCGGCGCCCTGCTTGGCGTGCCCGTAGACCCGCCGCTGGGTGGAGTCGACGTCGACGAAGGCCAGCGTGCCCGCGCCGGGCAGCAGGTCCGCCCGGCGGGCCAGCTCCGCCAGCAGCAGCCGGCTGACGTTGCCGAGCTGCAGCACGCTGCCCCAGGTGAACGAGCGCAGGAACGATCCCAGCGTGGACGGCGCCGGACCCCGTCGAACACCGCGGGCATCGCGCCGTGCCGCAGCACGTCCAGGTCATCGATGCTGTCTGCCCCGGCGGCCATCCCCGCCACCAGGCAGCCGATCTTCAGCCCGGCGTTCGCGCCGCACGGCCCCCCGATGCTCACCTGCTCGCGGGCCAGGGCGAACAGGCCCGCGCGCTCGGCCAGGCTCATCACCGGGACCAGGCCCGCGCGCGACACGAGATTCGGGTCATCGAACCGCGCCGAGATCTTCAGCGGATCATGCGACAATCGCACCTGTCAGGTGTCCTCTCGAACTGGGCCCTGGAAGCTTGGTAACTCCCATCGTCCCAGGTCAGAGGGCACCTTTCACGATCCCGCGCCGGAAACGGCCCAAATCAGCCGGTGGATCGAGGCTTAGTCACAAGTCAGGACGTCGGCAACACTCAGACAGCCGGGTGTAACAAGCCTTCGGCCGCGATGGCGACGACCTCTAGTACGGCAGCCGCCATTTGCTATATGACCAGCGGGTTCAGGGTGATTTCGTGGTCTCGTTCGAGCCGGGTGCGCTGGTGGAACCATCGTGACCGTGCCTGGTGGGTGCGGGTCCAGCCGGACCAGTGCTCGATGTGGCCGGGCGGCCACGGCCGGGTGGTCGCGGCGGCGATGAGCCGCCGGACTTCGGGGACGGTCAGCGGGATCATGCCGGGGTTGGTGGTGGTGCCTGGCGGGGCCGGACTGGCGGGGGTGCCTGGGTGTCGGTGCGGTCCTTGAGCTGGGCGGCGGTGACGGCGCAGATGGCCAGGGCGGCCATGACCAGGACGGTGTGCCGGGTGATCGCGAGGTAGAGGCGGACCTGTGACTGGTCCAGGCCGAAGTCGTCCTTGCCGAACTCGAAGTCCTCTTCGACGGGCCACCTGAGCCCGGCGGCGCGGATCAGCCGGGTCACCCCGGCTGGCTGGCCCTCGGGGACGAAGCAGTAGTGACAGGCCAGCTCGCCGGTCCGCAGGTGGCGGCGGATCAGCAGGTGATGGCGCGCGGAGGCGGTGCCGGCCCAGGCCCAGGCGTACCACCGCTGGCCCTTGGACCCGTTCCCGGCCGAGCGGACCTCCCAGCGCAGGCCGCTGCCCAGCGCGCGGACCGTCTCCGCGCAGGTCCGCGTCACCTGCCGGACGAGCGTGACGCGGAAGTTCGACGGAACCCGAAGGATGTATGCCAGGCCGGCGTCTTGGAGGAACTCGCGCAGCTGGGTGCAGTTGCCGTAGACCTCATCACCGCAGGCGAAGTCCAGCACCACGCCGTCGGCGAGCGCGTCGGTGATGATGTCGATGGCCAGCTGGCCCTTGGTCTTGAACTCCAGGTCCAGGGGCAGTCCCGCGGCCAGGGACCGCACCGGGTCATCGATCTGCTCTCGCGGTATCCACTGCCGGGCGCCGATCAGCGCATGCCCGGTGCCTTGCCGCACATAGGACAGGTGAACGATGTTGATCCCGTTCTCCACCCCGCCGGCGCAGCCCATATGCTGCCGTTTGACCCCGGCAGTGGCCGTCCCGGCCTTCTCCTGCCCGGTCTCATCCAGCGCCCCGACCGCCAGCGGCCGCCGCCCCCGCCGCCGCGCGGCGGCCTGGTCCAGGCCGGCCACCGCGAACTGGCGCACCGCGCTCATCGCCGCCATCGTGTCCCAGGCGGCCCGGTTCAGCAGCCGCTGCGTCCGGTCCGGCGAACGGTCACCCACGTGCCGGGCGATCGTCCACCCGTTCCGCTTCGGCAGATCGCTCATCACCGCGGCCACGTACTTCCCCGCCTGCAGCCACGGCCCCGTCCGCGCGAACGCCGGCCTCAGCTGATCCAGCAGTTCGGCCCGCTTCCGCCGTCCCATCCGCACCGATACCCTGACGACAGCAGCCGCCCTTGATTGTTGTTTGGTCACACGAGCATGATCACGAGGCGGCTGCGCTATTTACGCCAGACACGCCGTAACCACACCGCGCCTGCCCCGCCCCAGCTCACAGGCCGAATGGCGGCTGCCCTACTAGGTGTTGGCTGCAGATCACCACGGCGGTGTCTGGGGCTGGCTTCGCATCGAAGGTGTTCGGGTCTTCTGTCCTTGAACTGAGCGGGCATTCGGCTGGGCGGGCTCACGGCGAATGTGGCGATCCCTAAATCGATGCCTGGCCGCTCGACACGCGAACCTGAGGCGATCTCGACACAGGCGAAGCCTTCACCGCGAGTCCCCCTCGCTCGCTGCTCGGGCGGGTCCGTGGCGATGTCGGCCCGAACGATTTAGCATGCCGGTGCGTCGCCAGCGCTAGTCGCTGTTAGCTGCTTTGGGCGAATGGCCGAGACCAATCGCAACGTCCACGCCTACCTCAAGGCAAGGAAGACGGATCGCCTATCCACACGTGCTGCAGATGGGGCGACCTCCCAAACCAGCCCTTCCTGGTGGCTGTCTTCCACAATGGTTCGATGATACTTCGAGAATGCTGCGCGATCATGACGTTTCGGTTCATCACCTTTACGACTATCCCCGCATGATCGATCTTGCCGAACCAGCCGCCCCCAAGCGCCGCCCAGATAATCATTCCAGGTTTTACGTTCGTCGTGCTGCTCGAACTGCGCCCGAATATCATGAAGTGAGCATTGTTATTCCTAAAGAACTGTGCCAGATCACGTGAAACAGACCAGGAGTGGCTCCAGTAGGTGTAGTGCGCTATGCCACGGCTTCCCATCAGGGTCACATACCATTTATGGTCATCGCTGGAACTTTTATACTGCTTGCCAACTTCATTCTGCCCACCGCCGAAGCGCAGAGCGCGTGACGCGTAGTTTGTGCAGTCGTCCGTGAAACTGCAGCACCATGGATACGGGCCGTTGAGGTTATTCTTTGCCCACGTGACCACACCACTGCAATTTACCTTCGTACCGCCGCACGGCGTGTAGGAGCCTTCGCTGCCTGAGATCATCTGTCCAGAGCTGTCGAATGGGATCGGGGCAGGTGCGTTCGCATCGGCGGCTGAAATTGCAGGGCCATCGAGAATGTCCGAGAAGGCCGTCTGATTGCCGCTATCTGCTCCAGCGGCAGCATTAGCATCGACGTAGCCGGTCATCTGAGGTGAGCTTCCGGGGTTTGTAAAGGTGAACATATAATCGACCGTCCCACCGGTCGTATAGGACTGCGTCGTCCCGCTCGTATCGGTGATAGTGTAAGTTTCGGTTGCCGTAGCGTAGGTCGTGACTGTTGTACCATTTGACGAGAGCATGACGAGAGAATTGGACAAAGTAGTAGTGTCATTGCTCACAAGCTCGTCATTAGCGGTCCATTGCAATGACATGGTAGCGTCGGCAATGTTTTCGTTGGACAATACAGTTGTGTCGGCAAGCATCATGCTGTCTCCTGACAATGCGCCGCTAGCCGTAACCGCCGTCCCGTTATTTAGCGCATTCTGAGCATTAAGGAACTGACTGGCGGCGCTGACATATTCCGCCGTGCCTCCCGGAACTGCGCTGGGAGTCACGGCAGTACTGGTCGCGGCTGCGCCAATCCCTAGTGCGTTAGTTGCCGTCACGGTGAACGTATATGCCGAGCCGTCGGCCAGACCAGTGATTACGGCCGTGCCTCCGCTAGTTGTCTGCGTGGCGGCGATGGCGCCAGCCGAAGTCAGCGCCTTGACAGTGAAGCTTCGGATGGCGGTGGAAGTGTCATCGTTGTAATTCCAGCTCGGGGGGGACCATTGCACCAGCGCTCCGCCATCTCCCGGTGTGACCGTCAGGCCAGTGGGAGCATCCGGGACAGTCGGCGGTATATAGCCAATTGTGACGTTCGGAAGATTGCCGGGGCTAGTGGACGCTCCCGGAGAATAATATGTGAGACCCGCCGTTCCTGCGGTAGGCGCCGCGACGACGAGGCCATTGTTGACGAGGTCGCCAGCCATCCATTCGTCGACAATTCCCGTAATGTCCCATGTTCCTTGCGTCGCGGGCGCGGTCGCCGTGTGCGGGTCCGCGATGGCGGCTGCAGCAAGCTGCACACCGGTGGTGCTACCGCCGATGGCCGACTGCGCTGGGTAGACGTCGATCGCCGACGTGGCACAGCCTGTACCGCTCAGGCACCCGGCCGATGTGAGCTGCAGCGTGGCGCTTACTATTGTTGACCCGGCTGGGATCGATGAGAGATCCAGCTTGAGGCTCGATGCCCAGTGACTAGTGCCATCGAACCCAACGTTCATGAAGCCACCGGTAGTCACGACGCAGTCGGATCCTGAGCAACCTGCGGGATCCGTGACCCCTTCGTACGAGCTGAGTGAGGAGCCGGTTAGCGTTGCGTTCGCAGTGGCGGCAGGGGGCTGGGGAGCATTCGCGGCATTGATAGTGAAGGTTTGGGTGGGGCTGGGATTCGAGCAGACCCCTTGGTCGCAGGCTTCCATATACCACTGATAGGTGGCGCCGTCCGTAAGGGTGCCTGCCGTCACCGGCCAAGACACCCGCTCGCCTGTCGAGACGACGCCGGTCGCGGTGGGCGCGCCTCCGATCGGGTTCCCAGACGAGTCGAACAGGAAGATCTCGCCGGTCAGATCGTCTCCGGTGGAGTCCTCAATGACGCCGGAGAGGGAGGGAGTCGTCGTGTAGGTCGCCGTGGTTTGCAGGTACGAAGGTACAGGCGGAACTTGTGGATTGAAAAACAGTCCGACAACCGCCACCTCGACATAGACCGTTCCAGAGCTGTGGTTGGTGATCGTTTCCTGTCCGCTCGGCGAGACTTGCGACAAGATCGAATCTTGGTATCCGACGTCAGTGCCGTCCCCGGCCAGGAAATTCATTGTCGCGTGGTTCGGGTCTGAACCACCGCCCCTATACACATCCAGGTACCCGGACGCTGCCGGGTTTGTGACGATCACGTGCTCCGCAACTTCCACCAGCCCGGTTGCCGGCAGCCCGGCAGCCCCGGCGACTTGGAATGTCACGCTCGCATTCCCTGCGAGTTGGGCGCCGCCGCCGGACGAACCTGCCAGTACTACGACCGGGCCGGAGGGGCCGACCGGCACATACTCTGCTCCGACCGGAACGCTAGCGGGCGGCATGAAATAGCCCCGCGTATACAACACTAGACCAACCGGGGCAGCACCGTGATTGGTCACCTTGATCTTGCCATCAGACGACAGCGGCACGTAGATCAGGTCCCGGTAGATCATCGAGCTGTCATAGAACAGCGCGGAAACCCCGGGGTCGGTGGCGCCGGCTGCATAGGTGGTAAGGAAGCCGCTTTGCGATGCATTCGATGCACTGAACTGAAGGACCGCGGTGTCTGGCCCGAGGGCAATACCGCCTTGCCCGCTGACCTGCAAAGTAATCGTACCACCAGCAGGAATTGGCGCCTGCGTTGTACCCACTCCGTTGACCGTATCGACGATTTTGACCCAGGGTGCATCACCATATGTGTCTCCCGCCGCCGACTCGCCGGACCCGGTGTAATAGCCCATGAGGCTCATCACCACGTCCAGGGGCTTAGGGCTGTGATTCGCCACAGAAACTGTGCCAGCAGAGCTAACAGGGATAGTGTCGGTCTGGTTGGAGTTAATCCCGGACTTCACTTCCACCGAGGCGACATTCGAGTCGCCATGTTCGGGGTCATAAGTCGTCAGGTATCCATCCGCCGTGGCGTTGAGCGCGACTATGTTCACGACGACAGAAGTTGCGTCCGACGGAACGCCATCAATGCCCGTCACAGTCACTGCCATTGATGAGCCTGAGTTGAGTTGCGCCGGCCCACCCGACTCACCAGTACCGTTTCTGGTGTCCAACGCCCTATACATCGGAACGCTAACGAACTCACCGGGAGCTGGCAGCAAGGGTGGCTGTACGCCCGGGTTCGGCGCGGTCAACCCCACTTCGGCGTGGGCTTCTGTAGCCCCAAGCTGCGCTGACGTGCCGAAGATCCCACCAGCTGCCAGGGCTACCGTCATTATCAACCGAGGCCAAGTCAGGTGACACCACGCTCGAGTACCCGGCATGCCATCTCCTCAGATCACACTTACTGGAACAGGGCGTTGCTGATTTTGGCATGGATTGCCCCGCGGTGATAGAACGTGATTTGTTATCCTTTGACTACCCTGTGTCGTCGGTAGAGTTACTGCAGCTCGCGACCCAGCAGAATTTGCCGAGGTTGGTGATGGCCTGAGCCGGCAAGGGCGATCGCCAGCAGGCTGGCGGTGCGATTGGAATAACCGGCTTGGCAGGATGACTGAAGTTTCGTGTTTATGCCACGGCGGCCTCCCAGGCTGCGAGCACGGCGTGGATTTGCTCGTCTGTGGGCTGAGCTGGGCGAGTGCCCGAAATACGTGCCGCGATCAGGGTCCGCCGGAGCTTGATGAGCATGTCCTCGAAGGCGGGCTCGGTCTTGGTGCGGTACCAGGGCTGCGCGGCCCTGCGGTCGGCGATGTCGGCCGGGTCATGGCCTGACCGGGCGTACCAGAGGACGATCAGGGTGTGCACCAGCAGCCCGAACGGGACGGTTCGCTCGACGGCGAGCCTGACTCGGTTGCGGGCCTCGCCGGCGCCCAGGACGTTGCGGGCGTCGGCGAACGCCTGCTCGATGGCCCACCGGGCGGCATAGCGGGCTACGAGCGCTCCGGGGGCGGCGGTACGGTCGGTAGTAACCAGGGCCAGGTCGTAGCCGGCGGTCGTGTGCTCGTCGCGGATCAGGATGAGGCGGACGGTGCGGGTGTGCCATGACCCGTACCACAGGCAGGTGACCTCGGCGACATGCCTGACCCGCTCGCGGCCGTAGACGGTGACGGTGACGGTGTCCCAGGCCGCGCCGGCTGCGATGTCGCCGGCGGCCGGTGCGCGGCGGCGCGAGGTCATACAGCACGGCGTTGCGGGGAATGCGGCAGGTCCAGGTCACGGTGGCCGGCAGGGTCCGCAGCGCCGGGCCGTGATAGGCGGCATCGGCCACGACATGGATGGTCCGGCCGGGGAAGGCCAGGGCGAGCAGGCTGACCAGCGCGGCGGCCATCTCTACCTTGCCGGGTCCCTGCCCCTTGCCGGGCAGGTGCAGCCGCGCCAGCACCGGCAGGCACATCTCCCGGCGGCAGAACGGCAGCCGGGCCAGGATCCCGGCGGTGACGAAGCAGTTGCCGTAGCTGAGCTTGCTCATGGCCGGGGAGCTGCCGTCGTGCTGCCAGCCGGCCCCGTGCACCTTGCGCCCGCAGCGGCGGAACACCGAGTCATCGACGGCCACGCGCAGATCAGCGCCGGGCGGCACCGTCAGCAGCACCGCCAGCTGCGCGACCGCCAGGCCGAGCTGGTCAAGGTCCCAGCGGGCGCGGGCGAAGAAGTAATGCGCCCGGTCATGCGGCCAGGCATGCTGCAGGCAGCCGCCCAGCAGCATGCCCACCACGGTGCGGCGGCGCACCCGCCCGGACATCCCGGCGACCAGGCCGCAGAACGTGGCAAAGCCCGGCGCGGTGAAGCACGGCCGCAGCTCGTCCAGCAGGCACAGCAGCGAAGCGGGTAGATTCAGGCCCGGAAGCATCGGCGGGTTCCCTCGGCACGAGGCGGACATAAGCACCGCCGATGCTTCCGCGTTCAGCCCAAGATCACGTAACCAGAGCCCGCCGGCCCGGGCGTGTCGCGACATCCGCCGATCCGCCGCAGCAGGCGGCCGCCAGCCACCAGCCGCCATCAAACTGCGAAAGTTCAGTGGAGCCAATCCGCTCGGAACGGCGAGGCGGGCTGGCGGCCTGCAGCCGGGCATCGATCGGGGGCTGACCGCCCGGCGGCGGGTTGCGGTTACTGGTCGCGACCCGGCTGGGCGTGGTTGAGCCGGCTCAGGTACTCGTTGTAGGCGACGAGCTGACCGTCGTCCTCGTCGATGTCCGTGCTCGCGGACGGCGCGCCTGGCGCCACCGTCGCGCGCCTGGCGGCTTCAAGCCAGCCGCGCGTCCTGGACTCAGCCCGCGAATCGGTTGACCACATCCAGAACACGACCATCATCATCGCGAACATCAGCGCGTCCCCTCCCACCCACATCGCCGCGCCGCCAGCGTGCAGGTCCGCGGTAGCGGACTCGGCCCAGGGCGGCCGGGCACCGGGCGGCAGTCCGGGCGTGCCGCGGTTGCCGTAGCCGAGCACCAGCCCGGTGAAGGTGTCCACGGGCATGATCAGGAACAGCAGGATGAGCTTGGTCGGGTAGGACAGCCGCCACCTGATCGGCTCGGAGCCGATGATCGGGAGGAAGAACAGATAGCCGACGACCAGGAACACGACGTGCTCGGCGTCGTGCGCGGCCTGGTTCCCCGCGATCAAGTCGGCGGCGCCGGTCAGGTGCAGCACGACGATCGCGGCGGCGTAGGCGGCGAACCCGAAGGAGCGGCGGCGCCACCATGATCAGCAGCAGGTGCTGCACCATGTGGTCCCAGAACAGCACGTCGTCGTAGCTGCCGATGCCGCTCTGCAGCGCCAGCACGACGACTGCCAGGCCGGCCAGGAATATCGCGGTCCGCCAGGCCGGCCAGGACCTGGCCGGATGCCTGCGCGCCACCCGCACGACTCCCCACATGTACAGGCCGGCCAGTACGACGACGCAGACCGTGACGGGAGGCGCGGCCTGCCACTGGGTCAGCACCGGCTGCCAGCCGAACGGGGGAAGCATCGGACCTCCTTCGCCAGCGAGCCTACCCATCCGGCCGAGCCGCGCCGGCTGGCCGCCAGGAGTCGCCGCTCGGCGTCCGGTGCCTGGCCTGCGCTGCCTGGCGGCCGCCGCGGTCTGTGATCGCAGCGCAATCCCGTCGCCGAGCGCGGGATAACTGCCCGCGATCATGCCGACCTTGCCCGCTATCGTTGCCCGCTATCGTTGTCTGCGGAGGGTTCGCCTAGTGGCCGATGGCGGCGGTCTTGAAAACCGCTATGGGGCGTGAGCCTCATCGTGGGTTCGAATCCCACACCCTCCGCTCACCATCAGGAGAAACCGCCCCTGGCCTGGGCACATGCCAGCGAGATGGATTCGGCCTGCTCGTAGAGGGCCTCCGGCCCGGGCGGCACGTCGATGACGCCCTCGAGGAGAGCGTCGGGAAACGGCTGCAGCCATACCACCTCGCCGAGCCGGGTCGGCTCGGGCGGTTCAACATTGGGCACGTCCCACTCCCTGGCCGGGCGCCGGCTGGCCGACCGGCGCGCGTCGAGGCACCGGTTGGTGGCGATCCGGTACAGCCAGGTGCGCAGCGACGCCCGCCGCTCGAACCGGCCGAGGCCTTGCCAGGCGGCCAGCAGCGTGTCCTGCAGGGCGTCCTCGGCGTCCTGGAAGGACCCGAGCATCCGGTAGCAGTGCACCTGCAGCTCCCGGCGGTGCGGCTCGGTCAGCTCCCGGAAGGCGTCGCCGTCCCCGGCCCGCGCCCTGGCGATCAGGTCGGCTGCCACCACCCTCGCGTCACCTTCTTCCCGCACCTTGCCGCACTTCCATCTTGTACAGACGCCGGCCGGGGGGCGAACTGGGCGGTGGGCGGGCGCCCAGGTGGGCGGGCGCCCAGTTTCCCGGCGCCACGGCGCCTCCATCAGTGGCTTCTGACAACGCCAGCGAAAGGGAGAACCGAAATGGGAAAGATCGTGATGAGCGGACCGCAGAACGTCTCGCTCGATGGAGTGGTCCAGGACCCGGACGGAGAGGAGGGCTTCAGGCTCGGCGGCTGGTTCGGCCAGTTCGGGGGCAAGGACCTCGAAGAGTGGGCCAAGGTCGCGCTCGACGAGGCGCTGGGCGCCGAGGCATGGCTGCTGGGTCGGCGGAGCTACGAGTTCTTCGGGGCGCGGTGGCGACCCCGGAGTGGCGCCCTGGCGGACAGGTTGAACAGCCTGCCGAAGTACGTCGTGTCCTCGACCCTCGAAGATCCCGACTGGAACAACTCGAGGGTCCTAAAGGGCGATGTGGTGACCGAGGTCTCGAAGCTGAAGCAGGAGCTAGACGGAGAAATCGTCGTCCCTGGCAGCTATCAGCTCGGGCGCACGCTAATCGAGCACGACCTCGTCGACGAGCTGCGGCTGGTCGTCTTCCCGGTCGTCCTCGGGGCGGGCGAGCGCCTCTTCGGCGAGACCAGCGACAAAAAGCCCATGCGCCTCGTCGATACCAAGACCATCGGTGACGGCCTCGCCTTCCTCACCTACCAGCTCGTCCGAGGCGCCTAGCTACCGCTGCGCCGGCGTCGGCCCGCGAGCGCCTCCTTGGCGTCACCGCCCTCCACCCGGCACGCCTCACCACGCGCGCAGGGTGGAGGCGCTTGACCCGACGGTGGCCCGCAAGGTTCGGACAATTTGATCATGGGCGACCTGGATGACTAGCAGCGAGGCGACCGGAAGATCACGGAGCTCATGTGGACACCCGGGCGTCGTGGGTGCAGGGCAGGCTCCGGATCTCGCCGGATCTGACCACGCTGGGCGAGTACATCGGCGGCGGCGCCTCGTTCGGCGCCT
>WNGN01006445.1_pt1 | contig 12594 bp, 12 predicted proteins | sample 5400561 | NCBI WGS metagenome assembly WNGN01 (sample SAMN13153379, study PRJNA577476) | soil metagenome | isolation source: 115 cm soil or saprolite under Garry oak tree replicate 2 | place: USA:California | collected 2016-06-15
GATCGCCCTTCAACACTCCCGAGGCCAGTTCACCTACCAAAGTAGAGTCTTGATCGAGAATCCCCAGAACCGTATTTCAACGTTCAGCGAACCAGCCCGTGGGGGATAATGGAGAAATACGAAAACTCTAGCCTGAGGGGTGTCTCGTGAATATTTTGGCGAAAGGTTACTGGAAACAGATCCTGCAAGGAATCAGGAAGAAGCAGAAGGCTAAACCTTCAACCTTCAACCCGAAGTATCTGGCCACGCTGAAACGGCAAGAGGCCCAGTGGCAGCGAAAGACACTAGGCAAGTGGACCCGGGGGAGTCCTGAGAGGAGGAAGGAGTTTCGGAACCCGTCCAACATTACGATCGGCAGACTCTACACTCCTGAGGACATCGCGTACCGCAATGAGGCTGAGCAGGCCGGCTTTCCAGGCGAGTATCCGTACCTGCGTGGCGTCTATCCTACGATGTATCGCGGACGCCCCTGGACGATGCGGATGTTCTCTGGATTCGGCACGCCCGAGGATACGAACAAGCGGCTCCACTATCTCCTCGAACATGGTGAGACAGGGTTGAGCATCGCGTTCGACATGCCTACTCTGTACGGGTACGATCCGGACCATCCTAGAGCGGAGGGTGAGGTTGGCCGATGCGGCGTCTCGGTCGGCTCGTTGAAAGACATGGAGGTCATCCTCGAAGGCATCCCATTGGAGAAGGTGAGTACTAGCATGACGATCAACGCTCCTGCATCTGTCTTGACGGCGATGTACGTGGGCGTGGCGGAGAGGCAGGGCTTGAAGCCGAAAGAACTCCGAGGGACGGTTCAGGCGGATATTCTCAAGGAGTATATTGCTCAGAAGGAGTGGGCTTTCCCTCCCGAGGCTCATCTCCGTATCATCCGGGACATGATGGTCTACTGCAGTAAGGAGATGCCTCAGTGGAACTATATCAGCATCAGCGGATACCACATCCGCGAGGCCGGGTCCAGCGCCGTCCAAGAACTGGCCTTCACACTGGCCGACGGGTTCGCGTATGTTGATCTGGGGATAGAGGCGGGGTTGAGGGTGGACGATTTCGCGCCTCGTCTCTCCTTCTTCTGGAACTGCGGCATGGACTTTTTCGAAGAGATTGCAAAGTTCAGGGCCGCAAGGAGAATCTGGGCGCGGGTGATGAAGGAGAAGTACAAGGCAAAAGATCCAAGATCACTACTACTCCGGACACATGCTCAGAACTCTGGAGCATCCCTGACATGGCAGCAACCCTTGAACAATATCGTCCGGACCACGATCGAGGCCCTGGCCACGGTTCTAGGCGGGACCCAATCACTGCATACCAACTCCTACGACGAAGCCTGGGCGCTACCGTCAGAACAGGCCGCGACGGTCGCTCTGCGCACACAGCAGATCATAGCCGAGGAGACGGGTGTGACGGACACTATTGATCCTCTCGGCGGGTCCTATTATGTCGAATGGCTCACGGATCAGATGGAGGAGAAGGCTTTCGAGTACTTTGACAAGATAGAACGCGCGGGGGGATTATTGAACTCTATCAAGACGGGATTTCTCCAGCGCGAGATCGCCGACACCGCCTACCGTTACCAGCAAGAGCTGGAGAAGGGAGACCGGGTCATCGTAGGTGTCAACCGGTACCAGGTTGAGGAGAAGAAGCCGATCGAGACTTTGAGGATCAATGAGGAGGCTCAGAGGCGGCAGGTCGAGAGAATCGCACAGGTCAGAGAGACGCGGGACAATGTCAAGGTGCAGGACGCGCTGGAGGGTTTGAGGAAGACGTTCGAGGACGAGAGGGCTAACTCGATGTATCCGATAATCAAGGCGGTCAGAGCATACGCAACCCTCGGCGAGATCATGGACGTGGGTCGGAAGGTTTTCGGAGATTACAAGGAACCTCCAATCCTCTAGCAGAGCAATAGACCCGCATAGAGACGCGACCATTGACCAAAAGAGTTCCTAGGTTTCAGAGAAACCCGAAGCCTTGGAAGACGATCGGGTCACGGAAGCTCATCGACCTTGGAGAGGTGAAGATTCACCGAGACAGGATAGTCTCGAAGACGGGCTTTCGAACAGACCATCTCCGGCTCTCCCTGCACGACTTTTCGATAATAGTGCCGATCCTCGATCGGGACCGTCTGGTCTTCATCTGGAACTACCGCCACCCGATACAGGGCTGGGAGCTTGAGCTGCCTGCCGGTCTCATCGACGACGGGGAATCCCCGGCGACCGGCGCTAGAAGAGAGTTGAAGGAAGAGACAGGATACTCGGCCGGATCACTGAGGAGGCTCGGCTGGCTACATACACTCCCGGGAATCTCGCCGCAGAGAGCTCACGTCTTCCTAGCGAAGGGGTTGAGGAGGGGAACCGTGAAGCGCGAGCCGTATGAGCATATGAAGGTCAAGGTTCTCTCCGCCACGGAAGCATATCGACTGCTAGAGTCTGGCGGGATAGTGCATTCTCCAACGGTCTCAGCGCTCGGACTAGCAAGGAAGACCCTGCTCGGATAATAGGCGGAGTGGCACGTCATCTCTCCCAACAGTAAAGTCAATCCCCCCCCCGGGGGAGGGGGGTCGAATGATAGACTGTTCCGATTCCGGGTGATTTTCGGGTTTTGGTACCGTTTTGAACCGGAAACGTCTTCCTCGAAGGAGCTGGAAACGAGCAGGAGCCGCAAGGGAAACGAGCACCTACGTGAGGGGTTCGAGATTCGAGATTACGAGTATTTTTCGGCCAGGCGTTCTGCTATATTTTTGCCCCGCAGGTGAGACATTTTGGTGATCCCATGGTCAGCTTGTTGCCGCAGTAGGGGCAGTTGACTGGAGTGTTGGGGGGCGAGGAAGAAACTGATGGGACAGTGATGTTTGAACCACTTCCAATCTGCGAGATCGTCGCTGCGGATCTAGTTGGCTGCGTGGAAGCTGGAAGCGTAGCGCCTGGCGTGGGCTGCGCATAGCTTGGAATACTGGTTACTGGAATTTGCTGGTTGAACTGGATGGTGGGCGAATACTGGGCCCGGTATACCGGGTTGACCGGGACTAGTCCTTTTCCAAAGAACGCTTTCACATGGGTCCGGGTCAGGTAGTATATCAGTAGGCTCCAGAAGAAAATACCTACGATTCCACCTGTTATCAAACCGATCGTCAACGCACCTACTGCTCCGAGTATGGAGAGTATGCTGAAGATCATTCCAAGGGTCCAGGACCATCCTTTTCCATGCAGGAATCCGAAACCGGTAGCGAGCCATACTAGACTGAAGAATAGGAAGACTCCGCCGATGACCAGCCCGATCGTGCCGACCAAAAGGCCGATGCTGGGCAGCGTCGAGGCGAGCGCTGATAACCCGATTATGGCAAGGCTGGCCAGGAGACCGATAATCCCGATCAGAATCTCAAGAACAGCGAGTATTGTAACGCCAGCAGGCCGAGAAGGTCTCTGCATCATAGGACCACCTCGACCTTAACGGACGTGTTAAGCAGCCTGTAACCGCTACTGGGTTAACCCAGTGCGCCATCTTCGGGTTGATCTAGGAGAAAGAATGAATCTAACCTGCGGTCAGGAAAAAGTTACGCTCACGGTTTGATGGGTGTCGATGCACGCATCATTGGACTGCCCCTGCCGAAGAAAGCCTTCACATGTGGTCTTGTAAGATAGTACGCTATGATGATCCAAATGATCAGTCCAAATGCGCTGGAATATGAGCCGAAACCGATTTGCACTATGCTCAATACAATATTAATGACAGATACAATCATACCGAGTGTCCAAGCCCAGCCTTTACCCCCGAGGAAGCCAACCCCTACCGCAAGATCCAGTAGCCCTAGAATCAAGAAAACCGCGCCTAAGGCCGTTACGATTGCGGCTATGGTCCCGGCCCCTAACGATGCTAACCCTGAATATCCTGCGCCTGCCAGCGAGCTGGTGACCTGGGAGGCCGCGTAGGTCCCGATCACAAGCCCCAATCCAATCAGGACGGCCCCGCTGAACAGGAGCGCGATGGCTCCAAGAATGGCCAAGATCGCGAGAATTGTCACTCCGGTTGGTCTGGAAAGCTTCTGCATAGACGTATCACATCACACTCGCACCGCACGACGGGCATCTCGTTGCGCCTGCTGGAATGCTCGCGCCGCAGTTCTTGCAGGTCAGACCCATCTGACCCATTGCCGCGCCTGTTCCCATACTACCCATGCTACCCATTGGCATCGAACCCATAGGCTGGCCTGGCATCATAGACGGAGCCATCGCTGGCTTGTAAACCAGGGCCAGTATAGCTCCGATGAAACCTAGCAATGATCCGATACCAAACCAATGATTGCACCGCCGCTACCGAAGGCGAATGAGAAACCGACAGTAGCAAGAATGCCTCCGAGAAGCATGAATATCCCGCCAATCAACGAGAGAACGAATGCCGCCGTCGGTTTATCCGCCAAATCCGATCGAAGTTGGCCTCGTCCATAGAATATTTAACACATTCTGTGAGGCTCCAATTTCAGCGATTTTTTACAGAATTTCCGAGAATGGGTCGGATTCATGTTATCCGACGACGTTTATCCAGCGGTTCCGCGATGGAAAAAGCCCGTCTAAGTTGTAGAGGTTATGGAAAAAAGGGAGTTTGGTAATCCGCACTATGATAGCGCGTTACCTGCTGTCCGATAGACCAGTAGGCCCTGTTTACTTTTTGCTCCAGAGGCCGATGACGTTGCCGTGCGGGTCGCCGATGGTTCCCCAGTACCGATGGACTTTCTCTTCTTCAGAATCCGTCCACCGAGGCCCTTGGCCTTCTGCTGGGTCGCCGGTATCGTGTCGACATTAACGTAGAGTGTAGTTGTGCCCTGCTTGGGCTTCTTGCCGAGCTGGAAGCCGCCGCCCACGCCATTCTTGGAGGTCCTGAACATCATGTACTTGTCGCCGAACAGTTCAAACTTCCAGCCGAAGAGTCTGGAGTAGAACTTCTTTGTCTGCATTAGATCCTTGGACGTCATCTCTATGTGGCCGATTTCCTTTCCCATAGTAGCCACATATACCGAAATATTCGGTTTTTAAAACTACACTTTCTGTCCAGAAAACCCCTGTTTGACGTGTCTGCCACTCAGGACCTAGTTTAAACGGTCAAGGAAGAAGCGTTTGAAGCCCGGAACGACATCACTGCACACCATGACATGTCTGCCGAGAAGCTGATCCTCTTTCAAATCCCGTCTGTCCGCGACCGTCATTCCAGTCGTATACTCGCCCTTAGTCTCGATCGCGACCCGACAGTCTAAGAATCTGTAGAAGCTTGGCCTGATCTTTACCGCGACCGCCATCGGGTCGTGAAGCGTGAAACGGCCATGCACCCGTATGTTGGTCTCGAGAATGCGAGTCGCAAACCTAGAGGCTTTTCCCTCACTCGTTCTGATCCGAGCATAATCCCTCTTCACTAGCTCCAGTTGCGGAATTGTTGTCACGTCGAGGCCTACTGCCTTCAATCTGATCTCTGCGTCAAACAGGATCTTCGCCGCTTCAGGGTCTGAGTAGATGTTGAACTCTGCAACAGGAGTCTCATTCCCCACACCGTATTTGGTGATCCCGTACGCGCCACCCATTACCACAATCTCCTCGATCCTACTCTTCACATGAGGCGACTCGATCAGAAGTGACGCGAGGTTGGTGAGAGGTCCAGTACAGATTATCGTTACTTCATGCTTCTTGGCAGACGCGAGTGTTTCGCGCATCGCGTTCAAAGCAGTCTTGGCTGTTGGGCGAAGCTTGGGCAGCGGTAGGTGTGAGTCGCCTAGACCGTCCCTCCCATGAAAGTTGAAGGCTCGGATAGGGTCCCTAGCCAAGGGTCGGGCAAGTCCTTCAGCAACCCAGACATCTGGTCTCTCAAGAAGTTCAACGACTCTCAACGCGTTTATCGTCGCCTGTTCTACTGGGACATTGCCAGACACTGCCGTTACGCCGGCGACTTCTATCTCTGGAGATCTGAGGGCGAGGATCAGCGCGAGCGCATCATCTATGCCTCCATCCATGTCGATGATGACGCGTATGGGTCTCTTCGACCCGAAGCCCTGCCCTAGAATAGTCGCACTATCTTCTTTGTCGGGAGAATATCGGCGAGATACCAGAATTTCAGATATTGGAGACCTGTCCGGTACTGTAACTCCGTGAACGAGTTGACTGCGTCCTCTGCGATTATCGTCTCGTAGCCTCTAAAGAAAGCATCAGCGGTCGTATGTCTCACACAACAATCAGTATGAAGACCCGAGAGTATGAGAGTATTCGCGCCCCTCCCATCATGACTTCTCCTGAGCTCGCGCTCTAGCCTTGTGTCGAAGAAGCTGCTGTAGGTCGTCTTGGGAATCTGGACATCTCTCTTGCGCGGTCTAAGCTCGCCTATCACTCGCGCGCCCTTGCTACCACGCATGGCGTGCTCTCCCCATCGTTCGATCTCGAAATCCTTCCGGGTGTGAGAATCATTAGCGTAGAGCACTGGGATACCGTTGCTCCGGGCCGCGTCGATCAGGTTGCCGCTACGAGGAATCATCGGGACAGCCCTGTCGCATTTGATCTTCCCATACACGAAGTCGTTCAGCATATCGACAATGAGCACAGCATACCGCCGATCCTTGTCGTAGACATGAGGCGCAACCGATCCGCCAGGATCGTAGACGTTTACCTGTTCCATCGGGCCTTTCCCGTGAATCCTAGCCAAGAATCGTCTAGGTGGAACCCTGCCAAGCATGATTTTAATGATTCCCAATTGACTAGGCGGCTAACCGTGGCGCAGAGAGTTGGAGGAACAGGCGGACGTCGTCATAGTTGGAGCAGGAATAGCGGGGCTGGCTCTCGCGGTCGAGCTGCAGAAGAGAAACGTTTCGACTCTACTGCTTGATCGTCGGAAGGGTCCTGAGTCGACCCCTCGCGGGATCACGTTTCAGCCGAACGGTCTCGAAGCCCTTGAGAAGATTGGGATTCTCGACCAGGTTCGGCAGATGGGATCTGCTGAGAGGATCTTGGAAGTGAGAGACTGGGATCGCGAGCTCCTCTTGGAGGTGGATTATGCAGTCTTGGACCATCCACAGAACTACATTATGACTGTCAACGCGGTCCAGGTTGAGCAGCTTCTAGGCTACAATGCTGAGAATATGGGAGCCCGGACCCTCTGGAATACAGGGTTCGAGGAGATATTGTGGAACAACGGCTTCGCGAAGGGAGTTCGGGTCAAAGTAGACGACGAGCCAGCAGACATCAAAGCTTCGGTAATCGTCGGAGCTGACGGGCCCCAGTCCAGAGTCAGAGCCGGTATAGGAGTGACGACAAAGACGAGAAAGTACCCCGACTCGTTCCTCGTAGGACTGGTTGGACCAGTCTCGGAACTGAAAGACCGAGCAAGACAATACCAAGCGCCTGGAAGAATGCTCGGGATAATGCCCGCAGGTCCCGATGCAAGTTACTTCTTCTATTGCGTTGGAAAACGGCAGTTTGACGATCTGAAGAGGCAGGGTGTTGAACAGTTCAGGGGCGAGGTGACTGAAGCCGCTCCTGAGCTGCAGGGAGCTTTCGGAGCCGTGGAGGCATGGACGAAGGTCGCCTACTTCACACCAAGCTATGTCAGAGTAGACCAGTGGGTGAGCAACGGGGTTGCACTACTCGGCGACTCGGCCCACACCATCCATCCCCACGCAGGGCAGGGAGTGAACCTATCACTACAGGACGCTCTAGTGCTCGCTGATGTGATATCCGACGCTCTCAAGGCCGGAGATACTTCCGCGGCAAAGCTGGCCGCATACCAGGCCAGTCGGAAGATGTTTTCAGACGTGATCGGCCAGCATGCGCATTATACAGCAACATACGCGCTTAGCAACAACTGGCTGGTAAAACGGCTGAACAGGCGCGCGCTCAGGAAGATGCAGAAGGACAGAAAATTGATGAAAAGAGCGCTGGAAATCACCGCAGGAATCTTTTCCAAGAAACCGGGACTCATGGAACAGGCGAGAATCGGAGGAATCCTACCATAGCCAGCACAGCCTAGAGAATAGCGTGGATGTTATGAGATAGACATCTTCAAGATAGAATTGTATTGACGAGTGTCCTCTCCCCAAACTATTATAGTTGGAGTTGGACTAGCTGTAACGTTCTGAATGGCAAACGGTCTTGATCTGACCACCATAACTTCAGTGCTTTCCGTTACCACCTTCATCATAGGAATCCTGTTAGGAGTAATTGTCAAAAGAGCCCTCAAACTGGGCTTGGCCATCGTGGCATTGGTAGTGTTGCTCGTGGTCACGGGCTACCTCAACCTTGCATGGAGCGTGCCTTCAGCAACTACGATTTACTATGTTTTCAATCAAGCGCAGCCGGTAGCTAGTCAAGCTGTAGGGCTGGCTAGTCTGTTACCGATATCCTCGATCACCTTTCTCGCCGGAGCCGCAATAGGCCTCTGGAAGGGCTAAACCTCTCTTCAAACGGGAGAAGCAAGTAAGGCTCGATAGCGTTCCATCGATTAGATAGTATCTGTGTCGAATTAGGCTATCAACAGTCTCGATTCGGTAACTCTCTGATTTGTGCTTAGACTAAGCCGCGATTTCTTCTGCTGCCTTGTCCTGAAGCTGGCTGACAGGTACGCATTCTGGAGAGAATTTTGTTCAGGAGCGTATCGTGTGCCAAATTTGGCACAGTAATTCAGCCCTGATTGTTCTCCTACTGAGGTAGGCAGGCTCGCCTCTTGCGAGCTCGGCAGACTTGGTTTTGACGTAGTCGTTGTGGCGGCTGGGTAGGGGGCTTGTTCGGGGAGGAGACCCGTTCGTTGTTGAGCCGTAAATCCCTCTACGGTTCGGGTTACTTCGTCCGTGTAGGCGAGTTTGTTGGCCAGCTGTCTCCTGGTTCCGGTTCAGAGTCTCATCGACAAAATCGACACTCGACAGGACGGAGATCCAGGGCCGACCTGTCCGCGAGAACATCTTTTTGAGAAAGACTGATTTTGCCTAGTCTGCTTATGGGCTGGGAACTCTCTGCCTTCAATACTCAGCGATTATAGGAGCATACCTTGGGAGGCCCGCCTCCTCATCTATCTCAGCTTTGTTCCGAGCGTCGTGTTTGGTTTCATCTACACTGACCTCTCGTTCTTCCTGCCGAAGGTTCAAGGCCTTTCCAACTTCTGGATGGGGGTCACCATCGGCGTCATGGCAATATCCCTAGTGCTTGCCAGTTTTCCCCTCGGCATACTCGCAGACAGGTACGGCAGGAGGAGAATGCTCATTCTTGGAAATGTTGCCGCAAGCCTCAGCCTAATCGGGTTCGCCCTGACAGCCAATCTCGCGCTCGTGCTCCTGGTCGCAGCAGTGGAAGGAGTTGGCGAAGCAGCTTTCGCGGTTTCCGGGAGCGCATTACTAGCGGACAAGGCTGGAGATGAGAAGAGGACACTCGCCTTCTCACTCATCGCGTTCCTGGGATGGATTGCAGGTGCACTGGGAGGATTCGCCGTGTCCTCCGTAATACTGCTACAAACGCTAGGGCTCGATGTCGCTCAAGCGCACGTGGCCCTGTACCTGATCGTGGGCTTGCTAGGTCTCTCCGTAACGCCGCTCATTCTGAGGATCAAAGAGACGCCTAGATACTCCGGCGAGACTCAATTGGTGAGGAGAGGTATTCTCCCGCGAAAATCTGCAAAGGTTCTGATCAGGTTCAGCACTTACAGCGTCATGATAGCTGTCGGGGCAGGCCTCTTCGTTCCTCTAATGGCCAACTGGTTCTTCCACGCATACGGCGTAACCGACGAGGTCAGCGGTCCAGTTCTGGGCTTCTCAAGCATTCTCACCGCAGTGGCTGTCTTTCTCTCTCCAAAGCTCGCAGGCAAGTTTGGGCTCATACAAGCCATCGTGCTCAGCCAAGGACTATCTACTGTCTTTATGGCCTTGGTTCCGATCTCTCCCACCTTCGGGATAGCCGCCTCCGTCTACACTGTGAGAGTCTTCTTGATGAACCTCTCGAACCCGCTTTCACAGTCTCTGATAATGGGTCTCGTCTCACCGGACGAGAGGGGAATGGCTTCGGGGATCAGCGCATCCCTCTGGAGACTTCCGAACGCGCTTAGTTCAACAGTGGGCGCTATCTGGATTGGGATGGGTCTGTTGGCCCTGCCCTTCTACGCTGCCACAGTCCTCTACGTCTCCGCCATCATATCCTTCTGGTTCCTCTTCAAGGGCACTCGACTGCCTGAAGAGTCGAGAGAGACCGCTCGACCTCTAGTATCTTCGATAGAGGAAGAATCCGTTGCCACATTCTAATCGCCCCGACTGGTGTCTGGTGACAGATCGGATCTGGAACGGACCCGTCGCTGCTAGATCGGAACTTCTTGTCCGTTTACAAACAGTTTGTCGGTTACCCGCATCGCTTTGGCTATTGTTGCGTGCATGGGACACGTTCTGTGAGTGATTCTTGCCACCTGGACGACCTTCTCGACTGGAGCCTTCGTCGTGACCCTCGTCTCGACAGTCATGTCTCTGAAGGATGGATCTATCCCGTCTATCTCGTACTGTCCTCTCCGGTCCCAGTGTCCCCGGACAGATGTCTCTAGAGAGTCGAATTCAAGTCCGTGAAGTGATGCATGTCTCGTGAACATGACGTTCTCGCAGAATCCGACTGAGGCCGCGAAGAAGTCGAGGGGTGTCGGACCTTTGTCCGTTCCTCCGCTGGGAGCCGGCTCGTCTGATGTGATCTTGAAGTCCTTGACCTTGACTTCCTGATATTGCTGGCCTAGAAGCTTTGCGTCCGCTCTGACTGTGCCCATGGTTTGATTTGGATCCTTTGCGGCAGCCACCTTGGCGCGCATATCTTCAACAATCGACTTGAAATCTGAACTGACCAGTTCCATAATAGACAGAAAGCGTCTTACGGGTAATTAGACCTTAACATGTCATTCGCGGAAGCGGTTCAAAGACGACTGGTTGAGAGAGACAGATTATCGTAAGCTCAGGCCGGAACTGTTTCGAGTTTTTCCCAAGGAAAGCTCTTGTGATTCTTGTAGAATTCTACCAGCCCGCCCTCTCGCATTAGTCCTCGGAGGAACTCGGGAACCTTCAGAGCAGGATGGACGGTGCCGTCTCGAGTCTTGACTGACCAGTCTTGGAGATTGACTTCGATCTCGTCGAACTGTTTGACCTGCTTGGATATTCCCGGCACTTCCAGTGCGGGCAAGCCGATAGCGAAGCAGTTACGATAGAAGATTCGCGCAAAGCTCTCCGCCACAACGGCGACAACGTTCGAATATTTGATCGCGACGGGCGCTTGTTCTCGGCTGGAGCCGCCTCCAAAATTCTTACCCGCCACGAAGAGATCTCCCGACCTTACCTTCTTGTAGAACTCAGGGTCGAACCCGTACATGCAATACTTTGCCATCTCCACAGGGTCGTTGGTCCGAGCCTTGAATCGGAAGGGGATGATTATGTCAGTGTTCACATCATCAGGCCAGACCCACGTCCGGCCCCTCAGAATATTCGGACCAGTCATAGGTATCTCCTTGGATCAGCGATCTTTCCTTCGATCGCCGACGCGGCCGCGGTTGCGGGCGATGATAGGTAGATCTTTGCCGTTATGGCGCCCATTCGTCCCACATAGTTTCGGGGCGAGGAGGATATGCAGACCTCGTTCTCTCCGAGGACGCCTAGATGGGTCCCGACACAGGCGCCACAAGTAGCGTTTGTGAAGACCGCTCCCGATTGGAGGAAGATTTCTGCGAGTCCCTCTTTGATTGCTTGTTCGAAGACGTGTCGTGATGCAGGCGTGACTATGCACCGCGTGCCGGAGTTGACCTTATGGCCCTTCAAGACCTTAGCGGCCGCAAGGAGATCCTCGTAGCGACCGTTGGTTGAAGAGCCGATGAACGCTTCGTCGATCGGAGTGCCTTCCACTTCCTGGATGGCCTTCACCTTGTCCACGTTCCCTGGTTCGGCTACCTCAGGTTCAAGCTTGTCCAACTCGACATCATACTCGTCTTTGTAGTGGGCCTTCTGGCCTGCGTGAACCTCGTACATCGGCTTCCTATTCACCGACCTGAAATATTCCTGAGTTGCAGCATCTACTTCGAAGACGGAGAGTTTGCATCCGCATTCCATGCTGTTGTTGCTAATACACGCCCTGGAAGCCATCGACAAAGCCTTGACCGCGGGACCCTTCCATTCAATTGATTTGTAATTTCCCCCATCCTCGCCTACCATTCCGATGAAGTGTGAGATCACGTCGCGCGCATAGACGCCCTTCCTGAACTGCCCGGTTAGATTGACCTTGAGAGATTCCGGAACCTTCACCCAGAGCTTTCCAGACGCCCAGACAGCCGCCATCTCCGAACTCCCGATGCCTGTCGCGAAGGCTCCTACGGCTCCCCCCTGGCATGTGTGAGAGTCTGCGCCGAACAGGACCATTCCCGGGACGATGTGGTTTTCGAGAAGATGCTGGTGTGAGATGCTTCCCTCCACCAGGCGGACTCCGTGCTTCTTGGCGAAGTCTCGCATCAGATGGTGAAGATTAGCAACTTTCTCATCGGCAGCTGGGAACGTATGATCTATTACCAGATGGATTCGGGACGGGTCCCAGACTTTCGGCACAGCCATCTCGCCGAACACTT
>WNGN01004336.1_pt1 | contig 12591 bp, 11 predicted proteins | sample 5400561 | NCBI WGS metagenome assembly WNGN01 (sample SAMN13153379, study PRJNA577476) | soil metagenome | isolation source: 115 cm soil or saprolite under Garry oak tree replicate 2 | place: USA:California | collected 2016-06-15
GGGCAATACGGCGGGGCAATGGCCGGATCAGGGAGCCGGTAGGGTGGGCTGAGCGCTGCGAAGCCCACCGTCTACGCGGGCCATGGTGGGTCGCGCTTCGCTTGACCCACCCTACCGCCGACTTCTGATCCCCGGCGTCAGAACAGATCGAGCTGCACGGCGCTCGGGCGCGGCGGGCGGAAATGTTCGGTCGTAAGCTGGGCCTCGCGCTCGTTCAGCCCGAGCTTCTCGCAAGCGATCTCGAACCGCCGGCCGATCATCCAGGCATAGGGGCCGGAGCCGGTCTGGCGCAGGCCCCAGGTCGAATCGTAGTCTTTGCCGCCGCGCATCTCGCGGATCAGCTTGAAGACGTGGCGATAGCGGTCGGGAAAATTCGACATCAGCCATTCGCGGAAGAGATCCCGCACCTCGAGCGGCAACCGCAGGATCACGTAGCCGGCGCCCTGCACGCCGGCGGCAGCGGCGGCGTCGAGAATGCGCTCGATCTCGGAATCGTTGATGGCGGGGATGATCGGCGCCACCAGCACGGCGGTCGGGATTCCCGCCGCGGACAATTGGCGCAGCGTCTCGAGCCGGCGCGAAGGCGTCGCCGCCCGCGGCTCCATGGTGCGCGCGAGCTTGGCATCGAGCGTGGTCACCGAAAGCGCCACTTTGGCGAGATTGCGCTCGGCCATGCGGGAGAGAATGTCGATGTCGCGCAACACCAGCGCCGACTTGGTGACGATGCCGACGGGATGGCCGGCGCGCTCGAGCACTTCGAGAATGCGGCGCATGATTTGGTAGCGGCGGTCGATCGGCTGGTACGGATCGGTGTTGGTGCCGATCGCGATCGTGCGCGGCTGATAGTTTGGCGCGGAAAGCTCGCGCTCGAGCAGTTCCGGCGCCTCCGGCTTCACGAACAGCTTGGTTTCGAAATCGAGCCCCGGCGAGAGCCCGAGATAGGCGTGGGTGGGGCGCGCGAAACAATAGACGCAGCCGTGCTCGCAACCGCGATAGGGATTGATCGAGCGATCGAAGCCGATATCGGGCGAGTCGTTGCGGGTGATGATCTTGCGCGTCGCATCGACCGTCACACTCGTGGCGAACGGCGGCAAATCCTCGAGACTCTGCCAGCCGTCGTCGAAGCCGACGCGGGCTTTCGGCTCGTAGCGCCCGGACGCGTTCGACAGCGCGCCGCGGCCGCGCCGGCGCTCGCGGTCGATCTCGGGGGCGAAGCCGCCCGCCGGCGCATTGAAGCGCGCCGACGGGCTTCGCAGGGCAGAGGAGCGAGCCATGGCAGGATGCTAACGCAATCGCGCGAACAAAACAAGAACGATATTGCTGAAAATATCCGCATTTTCTGTCGGCATAACGAATTGATACTGCTTGGCTTTCGGGCTAAACGCGAGATCTCCCAAGGTCGGCTGGCCGAACCGGAGCCATCGAGACGTCATGCTGAGCGCCGTGATCGCCACAAGTGATTCGGAACGCGCGCTGGTGCAGACTCTGGCCTGCCTGGTGCCCGGCGTAACGGCGGGCATCCTGCGGGACGTGATCGTCGCCGATGCGGGTTCGCGCGATGCGACCGCGGAAGTCGCCGATATCGCCGGGTGCCGGCTGATGGTCGCGCCAGGGCCGCTGGGCGCGAGGCTCAAGGCCGCAGCCCATTCGGCGCGCGGCCCATGGCTGCTGTTCCTGCGGGCCGGCATGGTGCTCGAGCATTCCTGGGTGGCGGAAGCCGTCCGCTTCATCGCCGATGCCGAAGCCTCTCCGGACGCTCGGGCCGCGATTTTTCGACCCGCGGGTCCGGGCGGCGGAATGCGGCCGACGTTTGCCGAGGTTTTCGCCCTGCTGCGCTTCGCATTCGGGCGGCAGGCCGGTTCCGAACAGGGGCTGCTGATCGCGAAAAGTTTCTATCGGCAGCTCGGCGGCCACCGCAACGAGGAGGATCCGGAAATCGAGCTGCTGCACCGGCTGGGCTCGCGCCGAACCATCGTGCTGCGCTGCCTGGCACTACCGGCGCGGCCGGCAATTGCTTGACTGCGTCAAATATATGCTTGACTATGTCCGCGGGCCCGGGAGCCTTGCGGGGACGAGCCGATGGCAGCCGGTTTGGAGCGCGACGTCGCGGCGGTGCGGCAGTTCAACCGCTTCTACACGCGTCGGATCGGGGTGCTTGAGGAGCGGCTGCTCGACACGCCGTTTTCGCTGACCGAGTCGCGCCTGCTCTATGAGCTCGCCAACCGCACGGCACCCACGGCGAGCGAGCTGGCAAAGGACCTGGGGCTCGATCCCGGCTATCTGAGCCGGATCTTGCGCTCCTTCGAAGCGCGCGGGCTCGTCGCGCGAACGCCTTCCGAACTCGATGGCCGCCAGACCCATCTCGAGCTCACGCCCGAAGGCCGCGGCGCATTTCTTCCGCTCGACCTGCGTTCCCGCGAGGCCGTGGCGGCCATGCTGGAAAAGCTCGGCGAGGCGCAGCAACGGCGGCTGATCGCGGCAATGGCCGCGATCGAGGCGACGCTGGGCGCGCCCCGCGACAAGCCGCCCTACCTGCTGCGGCCGCATCGGCCCGGCGACATGGGCTGGGTGGTGAGCCGGCACGCCACGCTCTATGCGCAGGAATACGGCTGGAACCTCGCGTTCGAGGCGCTCGTCGCGGAGATCGTCGCCGCCTTCATCAAGAATTTCGACGCGAGCCGCGAGCGCTGCTGGATCGCCGAGATCGACGGCGAGCCGGTCGGCTCGGTGTTCGTGGTGAAACATTCGGATCAAGTCGCCAAGCTGCGATTGCTGCTGGTCGAGCCGCATGCGCGCGGGCTCGGCATCGGCGCGCGGCTGGTCGAGGAATGCGTGCGGTTCTCGCGACAGACCGGATACAAAACGCTGGCGCTGTGGACCAACCACGTGCTGCACGCCGCGCGCCATATCTATGAGCGGGCCGGCTTTCGCCTCGTCCAGGAGGAAAAGCACCGCATGTTCGGCCCGGAGCTGATCGGGCAGACCTGGGAACTGACGCTGTAGCGTCATGCCGGGGCCCGAGTGAAACGAGGGAACTCGGGATCCATGGCCACCGTTCGTGCCCTCTTTATAGGCGCGCGTTTATGGGTTCCGGGTTCGCCGCTTCGCGGCGCCCCGGAATGACGGCGCTGAGCCTTTGATTACGTCGTCGCGCCCTTCGCCTTCGGCCGGCGCAGGTGCTCGTCGAGCCGCGGCATGATCTCGACGAAATTGCAGGGCCGGATATAGGTGGCATTGGCGAGCCCCGCGGTCGCCCGGGTCTGCACCGTCGAGGTGCCGATTTTCGCAAAGCTCACCATGTGAAACAAAGTGGCGAAGCCGTCCATGCGCTTCTCGAACAGCGGCTCGACGGCTTCCGGCGTCACGTCGCGGCCGGTAAACCCGGTGCCGCCGGTGGTGATGACGACGTCGATCGCCGGATCGGCGATCCAGCGTTGCACCTGCTCGCGGATCGCTTGCGTATCGTCGCGGACGATGCCGCGCTCCGCCAATGTGTGACCGGCGGACCGGATGCGCTCCGCCAGGGTCGCGCCCGACTTGTCGTCGGCGAGCTCGCGCGTGTCGGAAACGGTCAGCACCGCGAACTTCAGCGGCACGAACGGTTTCGTCTCATCCAAACCCGGCATGGTCCGATCCCTAGAGCTGCGCACCACGGAAGGTGTTGCAGCTCGCCACCGTACCGCCCTTGAGCCCGGCGTTGAACCAGCGCATGCGCTGTTCGGAAGAGCCGTGGGTGAATGCGTCGGGGACGACGTAGCCTTGCGCCTGCCGCTGCAGGCGGTCGTCGCCGATGGCGGCCGCGGTCTTGAGCGCAGCTTCGATGTCGCCCTGCTCGACCAGATTCCAGCGCTGCCGCGAACTTTTGGCCCAGACCCCGGCGAAACAATCGGCCTGCAGCTCGACCTGGACCTGCAAGTGATTCGCCTCGACCTTGCCGACGGCGTGCTGACGCTGCTGCACCTTCGGCAGGATGCCGAGCAGATTCTGCACGTGGTGACCGACCTCGTGGGCGATCACGTAAGCTTGGGAGAACTCGCACGCCTTGCTGTTGTCGCAGCCGCGAAATCGGCGCTGCAGGTCGCGGAAGAACGACGTGTCGAGATAGACCCGCTGGTCGTTGGGACAATAGAACGGCCCCATGGCGGCGCGCGCGGAGCCGCAGGCCGAGCGCGTCGCGCCGGAGAACATCACCAGGGTGGGCGGCCGGTAGCGCCCGCCCTCCTTCTCCAGCAAATCCCGCCATACCGTCTCGGTGCTGCCGAGCACGGCCGACACGAACTGGCCGGTGCGGTCGCTTGGCGCGCCGGTCTGGGTCGGGGCGCGATAGGGCGTGTGATAGGAATGGCCGCCGCCGCTGAGAATCTCGGCGCCGCCGATCAAGAGCCGCGGGTCGATGCCGAGCGCCCAGCCGAGAACCCCGAGCACGACCAGCGTGCCGATGCCCATCCCGCCGGTGCCGATCGGGAAGCCGAAGCCGCCCCCGCCGTAACCGCCCTCCTCGCCGCGGCGATCCTCGATGTTGTCGCTGCGCGGCAGCTCATCCCAGCGCATTCGTGGCTCCTGTCACCCGCAACTGTAGCCCGGATCGAGCGCGCGCGAAGCGAGCGCGAAATCCGGGATTCCTTTCCCGGCTTGCGCGGGCTTGCGTCCGCTCCATCCGGGCTACCGGCCGTTCCCGCGCAATCCATATAGCCCCGACACCCCACCGCGCCATCCCGCCGAAAGCTTAAGCTCATTTTTACCTTGAGGCGGCAAGATGCCGGCCGTCGGTTGAAGGTCTCGCGTCGCCGACCGAGTTCCGAGTGGTAGAGTTCCGAGTTCTCTGGTCATGCGTGAGTCGCGTCGCGGGGCGCCCTCGAGGGCGCCCCGCGGAACGTCCAAATCATCCGAGTCGAGTCGCATCCTGATCGGCGACTGCGTCGCGCAAATGGCGGCGCTGCCCGCGGCAAGCGTCGATCTGGTGTTCGCCGACCCGCCTTATAATCTGCAGCTGCAGGGAGCGCTCAAGCGCCCCGATGAATCCAAGGTCGACGCGGTCGACGCGAATTGGGACAAGTTTTCCAGCTTCGAGGCCTATGACGATTTCACCCGCGCCTGGCTGATCGCGTGCCGCCGGGTGATGAAGCCCGCGGCCACGCTGTGGGTGATCGGCTCGTACCACAACATCTACCGGGTCGGCGCGCTGATCCAGGACCTCGGGTTCTGGATCCTCAACGACGTGGTGTGGCGCAAGTCGAATCCGATGCCGAATTTCCGCGGGCGGCGCTTCACCAACGCGCACGAGACGCTGATCTGGGCGGCGCGCGAGCCCAATGCGCGCGGCTACACCTTCAATTACGAGGCGCTCAAGGCCGGCAACGACGACGTGCAGGTCCGCTCGGATTGGACCATCCCGCTGTGCACCGGCGAGGAGCGGCTCAAGATGCCGGACGGCAAAAAACTGCATCCGACGCAGAAACCCGAGGCGCTGCTGGCGCGAATACTCCTCGCCGCATCGCGTCCGGGCGATCTGGTGCTCGACCCGTTCCTCGGGTCCGGCACCACCGGAGCGGTCGCCAAGCGCCTCGACCGGCGCTTCATCGGCATCGAGCGGGAGAAGGCCTATGCGCGCGCCGCGCAGGCCCGCATTGCCGCGACCGAGGTGCTGCCCGAACCGGCGCTCGCCGCCTTCGTCACCGCGCGCGAGGCGCCGCGGGTGCCGTTCGCGGCGCTGATCGAGCGCGGGCTCGTCGCCGCCGGCCAGATTCTGGTCGATGCGCGCGGTCGCCACGCGGCGCTGGTCCGCCCCGACGGCGCGGTCCGGTTCGGCGATACGGTCGGATCGATCCATCGCGCCGGCGCGCTGGCGCAGGGGCTCGAAGCCTGCAACGGCTGGACCTTCTGGCACGTGGAGACAAAGGCGGGCCTCATCCTGATCGACGCACTGCGCGCCAAGCTGCGCGCCGAGATGGCGCTGGGCTGACATCTGAGTTGCCCACCGCGCCAAGCGCGAGCGCCACCACTTTGCGCATCAGGTTCGGCAGCGCCTCGTCGTGAAGGCGATCGAGCGGAACGAAACGCATGCCTGCGGGCGGCGGCGTATCGCGCCCGACCTTGGTCGCATAGACGACGAGCTCGAGCGGGAAATGAGTGAACACGTGGGTGACCACGCCGGGCACGCGACGCCATCGTTGGCGCGAGGAGAGCCGCGGCGCGGCGAGCAAAGCCCGGCGCGCGTCGAAATCCGCGGTCCATTGCGTGGTCGGCAGCTCGGTCATGCCGCCGAGCAGCCCGCGCGGCGGCCGCGAGCGCACCAGGACGCCGCGGTTGGGGCGCAGCACGAAGAAGGCGGCGCCGCGGCGCAGCTTTGCGGCCGGCTTGGTTTCTCGTCGCGGAAAGTCTTCGGCATCGCCTCTTCTTCGCGCGCTGCAGTCCGCCGTCCACGGGCAGACGTCGCAACCGGGCGAGGCCGGCGTGCAGATCGTCGCGCCGAGATCCATCATGGCTTGCGCGAAATCGCCGGCGCGGGTTTCGGGAGTGAGCGTCTGCGCGCGCCGGCGGACCTCGGCTTTGGCGGCAGGAAGCGCAGCCTCGACGCGGAACAAGCGCGCGATCACGCGCTCGACATTGCCGTCGACCGGACTGGCGCGGCGACCGAATGCGATTGCCGCGATCGCCGCGGCCGTATACGCGCCGATGCCGGGCAGCGTCCGCAACTCGCTTTCCTCGTGCGGAAACTCGCCGCCGTGGCGCTCGATGAGCGCGCGCGCGCAAGCGTGCAGATTGCGGGCGCGAGCGTAATAGCCGAGCCCGGCCCAGACCTTCAGCACTTCCTCGAGCGGCGCCGCGGCGAGCGCGCGGACGCTCGGCCAGCGCTCGAGGAATTTGGCGTAATAGGGCAGAACCGTGCTGACCCGCGTCTGCTGCAGCATGATCTCGGAGAGCCAGACCCGATACGGATCCGCGCGCTCGCCGGCGCCCGCGCGCCACGGCAGCTTGCGGCGATGCCGGTCGTACCAGGCGAGCAAGGCTTGGGGGTCAAGACCATTCCTGTTTTTGGGATTTCCCTCACTGCAATTTTCTCGGACGCGCGGCACAAGAGATGTGCGGGACGCAGACTGGGCCGGTTCCCTCCCCCCTGGTGGGGGAGGGCTAGGGAGGGGGGTGGATTTTTGCCTCGGCCGGTAAAGAACACCCCCCTCCCGGCGTCGCTTCGCGGCGCCGGCCTCCCCCACAAGGGGGGAGGCAACCGGAGTATGCTGGGCCGATCGAGAAACCTCGGCGCGCATGGCCTGCTCGCGCTTTCGGCCCTTATCGCCGCCTGATAGACTCATGTCTCGGTGTGGCAGAGGACATCCAAGTGAACAAGCCCTACTCGCAGGCGCGGCGGCTCGGCGATCTCGTCGGGCGCTGCCTGTCGAAAACCCTGGCGCGCCAGGGCTTTGCCTCCACCGAGCTCGTCACCCGCTGGGCGGAGATCGTGGGCCCCGAGATCGCCGCGCACGCCGAGCCGGTAAAGATCCAATGGGCGCGCCACGCCGACGCCGATGCTCCGGAACCCGCGACCCTGGTGCTGCGCGTCGAAGGCCCGGTCGCGATCGAGATCCAGCATCTGTCGGGCGTGATCGTCGAGCGCGTCAACCGCTTCTTCGGCTGGCGCGCGATCTCCCGCATCGCGCTACGCCAGGCGCCGCTGATGTTTCGTGACGAAGCAAGGCCCGTTGCCGCGCCGAGCGCGGAACGCACCGCCGCGATCGCCGCGACGTTGACCGACGTCGCGGATGCGGATCTGCGCCAGGCGCTGGCGCGGCTCGGTGCCGCCATCAAGCGAACGTGAGGCGGCCCGCCCGGCTTCTGCCCCAGACGCCTGCTTGCCTGAGGGGTTAATTCAGGCTAGCGAGCGGCCCGGAGATCGAACCATTCGAGGATTTCGCCGGATGATTACCCGCCGCAAATTCTGCGCGACCGCGCTGGGCTTCCTCGCCGCCGGAACGGGGCTCGCCCGATCGGTGCCGCCGGCGTTCGCCCAGGCGCCCTCGAATGAAGAGCTGATGCAGCCAGGGCCGCTCGGCGAGCAAGCGCTGGGCAGCGCCGAGGCGCCGGTTACGCTGATCGAATATGCGTCGATGACCTGCAGCCATTGCGCGAATTTCGCCGTCAAAGTCTATCCGACGCTGAAATCGAAATACGTCGACACCGGCAAGGTCCGCTACATCCTGCGCGAATTCCCGCTCGACCCGCTGGCGGCGGCCGGCTTCATGCTGGCGCGGTGCGCGGGCGACAAATATTACGACGTCATCGACGCGCTGTTCCAGACGCAGCAGAAGTGGGCGTTCGCTCGCGATCCGCTGCCGCAACTGCTCGCCGTCGCCAAGCAATTGGGCTTCACCGAGCAGAGCTTCGACGAGTGCCTGGCGAATCAGAAGGTGCTCGACGGCATCGATTGGGTGCGTCAGCGCGGGGCGGAGAAGTTCGGCGTGAACTCGACGCCGACTTTTTTCATCAACGGAACGATCCATCGCGGTGAGATGAATCTCGAGGAGACCGAGAAGCTGCTCCAGCCCTATCTCAAGGCGTGACAAGGGTTTTTCGGCCTGACGCAGGCGGGCCCCGGGGCCGCGTTCGCGGCGCGTGAGTCCAGTTTTTGCAACGCAAAAAATCAGGAAAACGCCGGGCCCCCGTTGCATCGGCGGCATTCCTCGATTCATGCTCCGGCGCGATGCGGCACTTACCCGTGATTCCAGACGCGCTCGGCCCGGAACCTTGGCGCGCCCGACGGCGCACCGTGGCGGGGGCGGCGCGCGCATTGGCTGAGCCGACCGAGGCCGGCCCATGAAGCTCAGCAGGCTGCGCCTGATCGGGTTCAAGTCCTTCGTCGAGCCGACCGAGATTTCGATCGAGCCGGGACTCACCGGCATCGTCGGGCCGAACGGCTGCGGCAAATCCAACCTGGTCGAGGCGCTGCGCTGGGTGATGGGGGAGGCATCGCACAAGGCGATGCGCGCCGCCGACATGGACGACGTGATCTTCGCCGGCAGCACCAGCCGGCCGCCGCGGAACACCGGCGAGGTCATGCTGTTCCTCGACAATTCCGACCGTACGGCGCCGGCGCAGTTCAACGAGCAGGACGCGCTCGAAGTCTCGCGCCGGATCGAGCGCGAGGCCGGCTCGACCTATCGCGTCAACGGCCGCGAGGTGCGCGCCCGCGACGTGCAGATCCTGTTCGCCGATGCCTCGACCGGCGCGCGCTCGCCGGCGCTGGTGCACCAGGGCCGCATCGGCGAGATCATCCAGGCCAAGCCCGAGCAGCGCCGGCGCGTGCTGGAGGAAGCCGCGGGCGTTGCCGGGTTGCACGCGCGGCGGCACGAGGCGGAATTGCGCCTCAATGCGGCCGAGCACAACCTCGGCCGGCTCGACGACGTGATCGCGCAGCTCGCGGCCCAGATCGATGCGCTCAAGCGCCAGGCGCGCCAGGCGGTGCGCTATCGCGCGGTATCCGCCGCGCTGCGCAAGGCCGAGGCGACGCTGTGCCATCTGCGCTGGCTCGCCGCCAATACCCAAGTCGCCGAAGCCGAGCGCGCCAAGGATCTGAGCGTCCGTCTGGTCGCGGCAGCGACCGGGGTGCAGGCGGAGGCCGCCCGGCACCAGGCGCTCGCGGTGGCATCGTTGCCGCCGCTGCGCGAGGGCGAGGCGAAGGCCGCCGCCTCGCTGCAGCGGCTCAATCTTGCGCGCGACGCGCTGGAGCGCGAGGAGGCCCGCGCCAAGGAGCGCATCGCCGAGCTCGATCTGCGGCTGGTGCAGCTCGCCGAGGCGATCGAGCGCGAGCGCCGGCTCGCGCACGACGCGGACGCGGCGCTTGCCCGCCTGGCGCAGGAGGCGAGCGCGCTCGGCGCCGAGCGCGCGGCGGCAGCGGATCGCCACGGCGCGGTCGCCGCACGGGTCGGCGAAGCCGAGGCCGCGCTCGCCATCGCCGAACAGCGCTTCGCCGAGATCACCGCGGCGCTCGCCGATCTCGCGGCGCGCCGCAACCAGCTCGAGCGGGCGTTGCGCGAACATTCCGAGCGGCTGATGCGGCTCGAGGGCCAGATCGGCGAGGTCGAAAACGAGCTCGCGGCGCTGGAGCGCCAGGGCGGCGAGTCGAGCGAGCTGCCGGACCTGGCCGCAGCGGTCGAGCGCGCGCAGCGCGCGGTTGCCGAGGCGGAAGCGGCGGCGCTGCGCGCGGAGGCGGCGCAATCGGCGGCGCGGCAAGGGCTCGACGCGGCGAAAACCCCGCTCGAGCAGGCCGAGCGGCGGCTGCAGCGCATCGAGACCGAGACCCGAACGCTCGCCAAGCTGCTCGACGTCGAAACGCAAAAGCTGTGGCCGCCGGCGATCGACCTGGTGATGGTGGAAAAAGGCTACGAGGCCGCGCTGGGCGCCGCCTTCGGCGACGATCTCGATCATCCGGTCGAGCCTTCCGCCCCGATCCGCTGGGCCGGTGCTCCGGTCGATCCGGCGGATCCGGCGCTCCCCGCGGGCGCCGAGCCGCTGTCGCGTTACGTGGTCCCGCCCGCGGAACTGTCGCGCCGGCTCGCCCAGATCGGGGTCGTCGACCGCGCCGAGGGTCCGCGGCTCGCCCGCGAGCTGAAACCCGGCCAGCGGCTGGTCTCGCGCGAAGGCGATCTATGGCGCTGGGACGGCTTTGCGGCGGCGGCGAACGCGCAGACGCCGGCGGCGCGGCGGCTGGCGCAGCGCAACCGGCTCGGCGATCTCGAGCGCGACTTCGCCGCGGCCCGCGCCGAAATCGGCGCAAAGCGCGGCGCGGTCGAGCGCGCGCAAGCCGAGCTCGATGCCGCGGTGGCGGCCGAGGGGAACGCACGCGCGCGCCGGCGCGAGGCGCAGGCCGATGCCGATCAAGCGCGCGACCGTCACGCCGCGGCGGAGCGCGAAGCGAGCCGCATCACCGTCCGGCTCTCGGCGCTGGCGGAAGCCAACATTCGCCTGGCCGCGAGCCGTGACGAGGCGATCGCCGCCACGCGCGACGTGGCCGAGGCGCTCACCGCCTTGCCGGCGGCGGCCGGGCTCGAAGCCGAGCTCGCGCAAGTAAGCGGCGAGGTGTCGGACAAACGCGCGACGCTCGCCGAGGCGCGCGGCGAAGCCCAGGCGCTGGCGCGCGAGGCGGAGCTCTGCGCGCGCCGGCTCGAAGCCATCGCGGCCGAGCAAGCGGAATGGCAGGAGCGCGCCAACCTCGCCAAGGGCCAGATCGCGACGCTGGAGCTGCGCAGCGCCGAGGCCTTGACCGAGCGGCAATCGCTCGATGCGGCGCCGGCGGTGTTTGCCGAGAAACGCCGCGCCCTGATCGATGAGATCGAGGCCGCCGAAACGCGCCGCCGCGCCGCTGCCGACGAGCTCGCGGCCGCCGAGGCGCGGCTTAACGAGGCCGACCGCGCCGCCCGCGCCGCGCTCGACAAGATGGGGCAAGCGCGAGAGGAAGCGGCGCGCGCCGAGGAGCGCTTCGCAGGCGCCAGGAATCGTCTCAGCGACATCGCCCACGAAATCCAGGAGCTGCTCGAAGTCGGGCCCGAGCGCGTCGCCGCGCTCGCCGGCATCGACCCGGGCGAAGCGCTGCCCGAATTGGCCGAGGTCGAGGCCGAGCTCGAAAAATTGCGGCGCGACCGCGAGCGGCTCGGCGCCGTCAATCTGCGCGCCGAAGAGGAGCTGCGCGAGGTCGAGGCCCAGCACGCTTCGCTCACGGGCGAGCGCGACGATCTTCTCGAGGCCATCAAGCGCCTGCGCCAGGGCATCTCGAGCCTCAACCGCGAAGCGCGCGAGCGCCTCACGCAATCCTTCGACGTCGTCAACAAGCATTTCCAGCAGCTGTTCATCAATCTGTTCGGCGGCGGCAGCGCGGAATTGCAGCTGATCGAGAGCGAGGATCCGCTCGAGGCCGGGCTCGACATCATGGCGAAGCCCCCCGGCAAGAAGCCGCAGACGCTCTCGCTGCTCTCCGGCGGCGAGCAGGCGCTGACCGCGCTCGCGCTGATCTTCGCCGTGTTCCTGACCAACCCGGCGCCGATCTGCGTGCTCGACGAATGCGACGCGCCGCTCGACGACGCCAACGTCGAGCGCTTCTGCAATTTGCTCGACGAGATGATAAGGCTCACCGACACGCGGTTCGTGATCATCACCCACAACCCGATCACCATGGCGCGGATGAACCGGCTGTTCGGCGTGACCATGGCGGAGAGGGGCGTCTCCCAGCTGGTCTCGGTCGATCTGGAGACCGCCGAGAAGCTGCGCGAGGCGGGGTAGGCGGCAACTCCGGGGCAGGTGCCAAAGCGCGCGGGAGCCCGATTCCGAGCGCGGAATCTGGAAGCGCCCCGTGGAATGCCAACAATGGATTCAATCGCTTAGACCTATTCATTCATCAAAATACATCTTATGGATGCGAGAATCCTGCTGATTTCAACTTTCATTTGAAAATGGTCCCGCTAACCCGATCATCATGGCGCGGATGAACCGGCTGTTCGGCGTGACCATGGCGGAGCGCGGCGTCTCGCAGCTGGTCTCGGTCGATCTGGAGACCGCCGAGAAGCTGCGCGAGGCGGGGTAGGCGGCAGCTCCGGGGCAGGT
>WNGN01007233.1_pt1 | contig 12591 bp, 10 predicted proteins | sample 5400561 | NCBI WGS metagenome assembly WNGN01 (sample SAMN13153379, study PRJNA577476) | soil metagenome | isolation source: 115 cm soil or saprolite under Garry oak tree replicate 2 | place: USA:California | collected 2016-06-15
ACATCGGAGAAGGATCTCGTTCGGCTTGGCGGCCTCGCGGCGGTGCACCAGGTCGAACACCTCCTTGTACCGCTTGGAGCCCTCATGCGCGAGCGTGGCCATCGCCGGGTCGATGCTCTGCACCACGTCGTACACCGCAGCGTAGCCCGGCGCTGGCCACCCCTGCGCCCGGGCCACCTCGGCCGCCTGCCGGTGCACGGTGGCGATCGTGGGCGGCGGGCGGCGCAGCGCCAGGCCCTCGATCAGCAATTGCAGGTCGGGCGGCATCCGCCGGGTTCCCCTGTCCGAGCGAGGCCGGCGGGCCAGCGCGGCCAGCCCTCCCGCGCGGTAAGCCGCCAGCCAGCGGCGCAGCGTCCGCTCGGGCACGCCGTGCTCGCCGGCCGCGCGGACCAGCGGGCAGCCGTCCTCGAGGTGGGCGCGCAGCACCTGCCAGTGGGCAAGCGCCTGCTCCCGTTGCGCCTCGGCCAGGCCCGGCAGCCCGGCGTGCGCATTATCAGCGCCAGCCGCCACATGGGCAGTATTCCTGTTCCGGGACGGTGCTGTGCGGATGGTCACCGTTCCGCAACCATGGAAGTGGAACACGTTGGCAGTCATGCCGCCGGCGCTAGAGAGCCTGCATCCACCGTTCCGTAAGCTGTCCCACAACGCTAGTTCCACAACCATGCTACATTGTTAACTTCTGGTACGATAGCGGGTATGGCTGCCGCACCTGATCACCCCGGCCGCGGGCTCGACCTGGGCTACGCCCGGGTCTCCACCACCAAGCAGAGCCTCAAGCGGCAACTCGACGCCCTGGCCGCCGCGGGAATCCCCGCCGAGCGGATTTACACCGACAAGAAGACCGGCGCTACCGCCGCCCGGGCCGGCCTGACCGAGGTACTCAAGTACGCCCGGGCCGGCGACACGGTCGTGATGCACACCCTCGACCGGCTCGGCCGCAATCTCCGCGAGGTCCTCAACCTCGTCCACGACCTCGCCGAGCGCGGCATCGGCGTGCGGTCGCTGGCCGACCCGCTGCCGATCAACACCGCCAGCGAGGGCATGGGCCGCATCGCGTTCCTGCTCCTGGCCCTGTTCGCCGAGATGGAGCGCACCTTCGCCGCCGAGCGCGCGGCCCACGCCCGGGCCGTCGCCGAGGCCAAGGACCGCCGCATCGGCCGCCCCCTGGCCCACCCCCCCCAGACAAGATCGAATACGCCCGGCTGCTAAAGGGCGAGGGTCACACCCTCGGCCAGATCGCCGCCAAGACCGGCATCCCGAAGACCTCACTGCATCGGTACCTCGCCGGCAACGTGCCCGCGACGGGAGGTGGCATCTTGAGACCGGAGGGCCTCCGCGCGGCCGGCCCGAACCGCCGGGCTCGGGGAGCTGCACCAGAACCGGTCCGTCGTGCAGCCGACCCGGCCGGTGCCTGGCATTTCCCGGCGGGACGGAACACCCATCCCCTCTCATGACCGCGGCGATCGCACCGGCCCGTACCCAGGCCCAGTGCGGCCACGGCACCGGCGACGGGTCGTGTGACTGCTGGCGGGCACGGCGGGCGTGGTTGCCGCGGTGATCGGCGCCGTGCTCGCTGGGCGGTCACGCGACCCGGCGGCGGACCAGCCAGACGGTCACGGCGATGAGCAGCACCGACAGCGCGAGCAGCCAGCCGCCCTCGATCCACTGGAACGGCCAGAACCGGCTGGCCGGCTGATAGCTGGCCCACAGCGTGTAGCCGTGCTGGACAAAGCACTGCGCGGGGGTTACCGACGGCTTGCCAGGCCCCACCCCAGGGGGAGGGCACAACTGCAGGAAGAGGTTGATGGGGGGCGGGCCGGCGAACGCGAACTTGCCGCCCTTGGTCCCCCACTGGCTCGTGATCCACGCGGAAGCGGGCACGTTCAGGTTGCTGCTGGTGAACACGTTCAGGTTGCTGGTGACCAGCGGCGTCAGGTAGTGCTGGCGCAGGAACAGCCCGGCCGCGAGGGCGAGCCCGGCGTAGGCGACCAGGGTGGCGACCATCGCGGGGACGACCCGGCGGATGAGCATGCCGGCCAGGCCGCCGATCGCGAAGGCGGCCAGCGTCCAGGCGGCGAAGGCGACCCCGCGCAGGTCGAACAGGCCGGGAACCAACGGGGACACCTCGGAAAAGGACAGGGCCTGGTTGCGAGCGGCGAAGTACGGCTGGTAGTACCAGGAGAACAGGACGCTGATGGCTCCGGCAGCGGCGGCCAGCACGACCGCGAGCGCCACCAGCTTGGCGAGCGTCCAGCGCCACCGCCCGAAGCCCTGGGTCCAGGCGTACCGGAAGGTGCCGGTCTCCAGCTCCCGGGCCAGCACCGGCGCCCCGGCGAACGCCCCGATCAGTGCGGGCACTGCCTGCAGTACGTAGCCACCCACCAGAACTGTGTTCATGTGGTTGACGCTGATCATCAGCTCACCGCAGGCAGGTGAGGTTGCCGGGTGGCAGGCGGTCGCGGCGGCGTAGGCGTGGTGTAGCTGAAGGCCGGCGATCCACAGCCACACCGCCAGCGCGCCCAGCAGCGCGGCCACTCCGGCCAACGCGACGCGCTGCTGCCGCCAGGTGACCCAGGCCATCCGCCGCCACGGCACCGGCCGCAGGCTCGTGTCCTGCTCCGGACGGGCGGGCACGGTCACCGCGGTCATTGCGTCACCTCCGACGGTTCGGCGTCCCGGCCGCGGGCCGGGCCGGGCAGCGCCGCGGCGCCGGGCTCGCGCAGGTAGGCAAGGGCGAGTTCCTCCAGGCCGACCGGATGCGCCTCCCAGCCCGGCGGGACCGGATCGTCCGCGGTGGCCCGGACCAGCAGGTGGGCCTGGGCCTCGGCCCGCCGGGCGTGCACGACCGGCCGTTCGGCATACCTGTCGGCCTCGGCGGCCGGGCCGGTCAGCACGCGGTGGCTGGCGAGCAGGTCGTCGACCTCGCCGGCCACCTGCACCCGGCCCCGCGACAGCAGGATGAGGTAGTCGGCCACCCGCTCCAGCTCGGCGAGCACGTGCGAGGACAGCACCACCGACACGCCGTCGGCGGCCATCGCCGTCAGCACCGAGGCCATGAAGTCGTGCCGGGCAATCGGGTCGAGCATCGCCACCGGCTCATCCAGCAGCAGCAGCCGCGGCCGCCTGGCCAGCGCCAGGGTCAGCGCGAGCTGCGCCTGCTGGCCGCCGGACAGCCTGCCTGCCTTCCGCTTCAGCGGGATGCCGAGCTCGCGAAGCCGGGCCTGCGCGTAGTGCTGGTCGAAGCGGCGGTTCAGGTTGCGGGTCAGATGCAGCATGTCAGCGGCCGACAGGCTCTTGTACAGCGGCGTGTCCTGCGCGACGAACGCGATGCCGTCCAGCGCGGCCGGTGACCCCGCGGGCCGGCCACCGAGCACGGTGACGCCGCCCGCGGACGGCGCCGCCAGGCCGACCACCAGGTTCAGCAGCGTGGTCTTGCCCGCGCCGTTCGGGCCGACCAGCGCGGCCACGTGCCCGGCGGGGATCGCCAGCGTGCACTCGCGCAGCGCCCAGGTGCCGCCGTAGCGCTTGCCCAGGCCGCTTGCCTCGATCACGTTCATGCGACGCCCTCCGTTTCGCCGCTCGCCGCGCCGCCGCGGCCGACGGAACCGCCGCGGCGTTCACGGAAATCCCGCAGCGCGCTGGTGAACAACGCGACGATGCCGTCCTCGTCCAGGCCCGCCGCGTCCGCGGTGCCCAGCCAGCCCAGCAGGGACCGGCGCAGCGTGGCCAGTTCGGGGAGCGCGACCTGGCTCAAGGTGGCCTGGACGAACGTTCCCTGGCCGGGCCGGCCGGCCGCCAGGCCCTTGGTCTCCAGCTCCTTGTAGGCCTTCAGCACCGTGTTCGGGTTGATGGCCAGCGAGCTGACCACGTCCCTGACCTTGGGCAGCTGGTCGCCGGGCTTAAGGTAGCCGAGCCGCAGCGCGTGCTCGACCTGCTGGACGAGCTGCAGGTAGGTCGGCACCCCCGAGGCCGCATCCAGCCGGAACTCGATCGGCGACGCCGATCGGCGCGGCGTGGTCCCCTCGCCCGCGCCTGGCGGGGACGCGTCGGCTCCGCCTGCCGGGCGTTTGTCTCTCTTATCTATAGTCATAAGACAAAGATACAGGCTGCCGTGACGCTGTCAAGGGAGCGCGACCTGCGGCAAGGGAGTGCACGCCTGAACCAGACAGGCCATTGGTGCCGCGCGCCCGCTGCAGTGACGCGGGCGGGGGCGAGTTCGCCATCGCGTTCCGCAAGCGGGAGGCGGAAGCCGGCGACCTGTTGCAGCAACGCTTAGCTGCGTCATCTCCGAGGGCCTGCCTGCTGCACCGCCCGACGTTCACTGTTCGTAACAGGCCGGTGTTCCGCACCGGACGGTCCTGCCAAATAGCGCCGAAAACCCCCTGCCACCTAACGACAAAAATCACAAGTGACAGTCCTGCTCACGGGATCGGGCCAGACCAGGATGTGACAGGGAATGGCCCCTTCCCTCGAGCGCCGCGTAGCGCCCGGCCGGGGCCTACCCGCCCGCCGGCGGCTGTGCCGATGCCCGCAGGTCGCCCAAGTCGGTGAGAACCCCGCCGCCCGGCCGGGTCACCGGTCGCTTCCTTCCGGTTGCGTGGTGGGCTGCTGGGCGTCGCTGAGGTCCAGGCGGCGGTCCATCCGAAGCTGGATCTCGCCGTAGGGCGACATGTTGGTGTGGAACAGCGGGGTGAGGCCGCGCCGGTCGGCGTCGCCGAGGGCGTCGGCCCACTCGGGCTCGGCGAGGACGTCCTGGAGCATGAGGGTGTTCACGAACCCGAGGCTGCTTTGCAGGATCTGCAGGCACAGCATGCCCAGCTCCTGCTCCTCGCGCCGGTTGGAGGCCAACTCGCCGTGCTTGCCAAAGTGGATGTAGTCGTTGACGCCGTTGTAGTTCTCCACCACGTTGAGCGCGCCGCCGGTCTCCCGCTGCAGCTCACGGTCGCGCAGCCAGCGGCACAGGAAGACGGTCCGCTGGGCGCGGCCGACCTCGAGCATCGCGGCGTAGGCGGGGTGGGTGACGTCCTTGGTAAGCGGCGCAGGATCGCCTCGGTGGAGGCGGTGCCCAGCCGGATCGCGGTGGCGTACTTGATCATCGGGTAGCAGCCGCGTGACGCCAAACCCGATGAACGACTGGCCATGGCTGTCCACGTAGTTGGACTCGATCGTCATCTCGGTGCCGTGGCGCATCGCGCCCTCGACCATGGCGTGCACCTCGGAGGCCGAGCAACTGATGAGCTGGGAGTGCACCGCCATCGCGCCGCCGTGTTCGACGTGCCAGTAGATCAGCACGCCGCGCTTGCCGCGCCGGTAGCGCGAGTGCCACTCGGTGAAGATGTTCTGGTCGAACGCGGTGAAGTGGGTGGAGTCCGAGGCGACCGCGGTCGTGCCCTCCCCCCACAGCCAGCTCTGGCGGGCGGCGAAGGTGGCGTTGGCGATCATCCGGGTGGCCTCCCGGCACGCCTCCACGGTGAAGTAGCGGCGGCGGGCATACCGCAGGTCGTCCTCGGTGTGCGGATGGTCGCCGGCCGCGACCGCGCGGATGCCGGCGTTGGTGCCGTAGGCGTAGATCAGCAACAGCAGCCGCTCGGCCAGGTCTGCCTCATCGAGGCTTTCCCTGGCCGCGGCCGAGGCGAAGGCGTCCAGGCAGCGGGTACGCCGGACCGTCTCGATCAGCATGTCCAACAGCGGCACGGTGCCCCAGCGCGCCTTGACCGCGGCCTTGAGGCGGCGCAGGTTGCGCGGCTCGGGCGCGGCGTCCAGCGGGGTGAGGGTGATCGCGCCGGTCTTGCGCTCGGTGATCTCCAGGAAGTCCAGGCCGGGCAGCGCGTCGTGCAGCGCGGCCAACTCGGCGGTCATCTCCTCGCGCAGCTCGCCGCTGAACCGCTTGGGGTCCAGCGGCTTGCGCAGCTTGGCGTAGTGCTCCTCCCGCTGCTCCTCGAAGTCGGCGGGAAGGTCCTCATCGGAGTTGCGCCAGCGGTCGGCACCAGCGACCCAGATCTCCTTGCACCGCAGCTTGTCCCGCAGGGTCTGAAACACCCCGCACTCGTGCACGCTGCGCAGGATCCGCTGCCGGCCGCGCTTGTCGGTGCGGACCATCAGCTCGGCCAGCTCTGCGGGGACCACGCCGGCGACGGGGACCTGCTCGCCGTGGGCGTAGTACTGGGTGGCGCTGGCCGAGGTCTTGTAGCGCTTGATCAGCTCCAACGCCTCCATGACCGGGGCGTGCTGGGTGTTGGTGGAGCCAAACTCCAGCGCCTCCAGCAGCTCGATCAGCCCGCGCCGGTAGTGGTTGGTGTAGGACGCCTTGAACACCCGCTGCTGGTGCTGCTTGAACGTCGAGCCCTTGGACCGGAACTCCCGCAGCAGGTCCTCCAGCGTGCCCACCCCGCCGGCGGCCGGGTAGATCACCTCGCTGACCGGGCCGTCCGGGTCCTCCAGCGCGGCCTCGGTGATCCGAAACAGGATGTGCTCCTTGCCGGTGACCCGTTTGATCTCCGAGACCACGTCGTCGACGACCTTCTTGGCCGCGCGGGCGTTGATCCGGTGCACGGTGGCGATCAGCAGGTCCACCAGCGCATCGGTGATCTCGCGACCGCGGCAGTACAGCAACGCCGCGAGCAGGGTGAGCGTGAGTTCGTCGGCGTGGTCGCGCAGGTGGCTGGGGGCCTCGACCATCGCCTGCGCCCGCCAGCCGGTCACCACCTTGGGCGCGATGTCGGCAAACAGCCGCTCGGGCAGGCCGATCGCCTGGATCGCTCGGAGCTTGGCGACCTCCTGCTGGGTGGTCTTCAGGCTCACGTTGCCGGGGTCTTCCTTGAGACTGGCGAAGACCTCCCGGCCGTCTTCTTCCTGGTCAGCCTCGTCGGGGTCGTCGCTGGCCTCGGCGATCAACGCCAGCATCCGGCTGGCCACCTCAGCCGGGATCCGACCGGCAACCCGCAGGGTCAGGGTCCGCTCGGCCTGGTGGAGCGCTGAGGCGATGATCCGCGCCAGCCGGGTCTTGGCCGGCGGGATGATCCGCTCGGCCAACAGGTGCCCCAGCAGCTCTTCCCGGACCCGTTCGGGCCGGCGTTCGCGCTGGCAGACGTGCTCGGCCTGCCAGCCGGTCAGCTTGTCGGCGTCCGCGACGGTGCACTCCCGGAAGTCCAGGTGCCGGCGGATCTCGGCTCGGTGGGCCTTGATGGTGCGCCCGTCCCAGTCGTAGAAGCCCAGCTCCTCGGCGGGGACCTTGACCTGCCGGGCGACGTGCTCGATCGCGTTGTCGGGCAGCTCAGAGCGGCCGCGTGGCCACCGCCCCTTCCAGGCCAGGTATTTCAGCAGCAGCCCGAAGCCCAACCGGGTCGCGCCGGTCTTGTTCCGCAGCAGTCGCAGCTCGTCGGGCAGCAGGGTGAAGTGCTCGACGAGCTCTTCGAGCTCTTCCAGGTCCAGCGGGCGTGCCACATGGCCCCCCACGGGTTGGTCGCGATGGCCGCCTCGAGCCGGAAGTTCTTGGATCGCCTGGTCAGAGGCGGAACTCCTCGATGCTGCGGACCCTCTCACAGCATGAACTAACCACCCAAATCACCACGCAACGGCGAGCCGAACGGCTCAACCTTCATCCTGCCCCTGGTGTCGCGTTCCTTACCGACACGCCCACAACGGCGAACGAGGTGCTGTATGACGGACGAGCAACAGAAGTCAACAGTGGCCGGGACTGTCGGCTACGGGTCGTGGCTCGCTGGCTACCCAGCCAGGACGTGCGCTGGACCGCACATTTCCCTGAGCCTGGACCGAAGGCGTGGAGTGCCGCTGCTAAGGTTCGGTTCCGGCTGAAGGCACGTGGTGCCTACTCGGGCCAAGAGGTTGTTGGGCGGGCCCGCGATTCGGCATCGGGATGGATGGACGGCGCCGAGGTTGTGGGCAGGACCGAGGCGGCTGTGCCTGCCGTGTTGGTGCGGTGGGTCAATCTCGGCAATGTGGGTCAAGGTAACTGGCTTGAGGCGATTGCGGGTGATGGGACGCGGCAGCGTTGGGCTGGTCGTGGGGTGTGGCGGGTTGGGGAGTGGACGATGGCCGTGGATGCTCGCCCGGACCTTCGCGCGGTCATCGAGACGTTGAAGAACACGGGGAAGTATGCGGTCACCCATCTCGGGACGCTCCACCGGATCGATAAGAGGCCATTCACCGCCAAGGAATGTGAGCCCGTCTTGACGGCATACCAGCTCGTGAGTTCGTTCGTGCTGGGACGGTTCACCTGTCCGGCGCTTGCCGAAGCTCGCGATGATGACGGGCGGTTGGTGTGGCGAGAGTGGGGGGCTCGTCTTGCGGATCCGCTCGGCGGAGTGGACGCCTGGTGGGACTGGACCGCCGCGCCGATGGGAGATCCGGTGCGTTTGCTCGGGGAGAGGCTCCTTGACCCAACGCGGGGTCGGGTCGCCAGGCATTTGGCTCAGTCGTATGTAGCCTCGAATCGGGGCGGCTTTGTGGAGCAGCGGATCACCATCGCCTTTGCTGCCCTGGAACTTCTGTCCTGGCAACGTGCCGTTCTCGAAGGCGGTGCTGACCCTGTGAAGCACGAGAACAAGAATGCTGACTGGCGGCTCCGCGCGATGCTGAAAAAGGCCAAGATACCAATATCACCCATTCCAGCACATCTTGCTGCGCTCAAGGCCTTCGCCAAGAAAGAAGGCCACGGCGACGCGCCCAAGGCGGTGACCGACGTCCGACACCGCCTCACGCACCCGAAGGCGCTGGACGATCTCTACGACCGAGATCGACTTCTCATCGAGGCCTGGTGGCTCGCGGTCCGCTATCTGGAGCTGCTGATCCTCCACTGGATCGGCTACACCGGGCGCATCGTCGATCGAACCAAGCGGGGATGGCCACAGGTAGATGCGGTGCCATGGGCTCCATGACGCGACCGGGCCGGCCGGGGTCACGGCTTATGCAACGGCCTGTTACCGTAACAGGCTGTTGCACAAAGGCGTGATGCTTTGGCGGGCTCGTCGTCCGTAACGTTCCCGAGACGCAGGCAGGCCACACTGGCGCGTGATCCGCGACGCTGGGAGGTGGCGGTGGTGCGGCGCATGCACCAAGGACCATGGCGGTGATCCCTCTCGCTCGCCAGGCGCGGCCGCGCCGATGGTCAGGGGTATTGGCCTGGGCGCTGTGGGCGCTGGCCATGCTCGGCCTGGCCGTTGCCGCCTGGCTGGATTACCTGCAGCGCCAGGCCGGCTCGCCGGAGACGGCATGGCTGCTGCAGCCCGGCAGCGTCCCCTTGGGGGTGGCGGCGGTGAGCGCGGCCACGGTCGGGGCGCTGGTTGGCAGCCGCCGCCCGGCGCACCCAGTGGGCTGGCTGCTGCTCGGCCTGGGGCTGCTGGTGGTGGCCAACGTCGTCGCCTCCGGGTACGTCAACTATGGGCTGCTGGCCCGGCCCGGGGCGCTGCCGGCCGCCGGCTACCTGGCCGGGATCACCAACGGCATCCAGGTCCTGTGGCTGGCCTGCGGCGGGTTTGTCCTGCTGCTCACCCCCACGGGGTCGCTGCCCTCGCCGCGCTGGCGCTGGTTGGCCAGGGTGGCGGTCGCCGCGCCCGTGCTGCTGGTGTTGCTGTTCACGGTCGACCCGCAACCGGAGCTGCCGGACCACCCCGAGGTCGGGAACCCGCTCGCCGTCCCGGTCCCGGTCGGTGTGCTGCTCGCCGTCACCGCGGTCGGCGCCCTCATCGTCCTTGCCACGCTGGTGGCGGCGGCCGGGTCGCTGGTGGTGCGCTTTCGCCGCGCCCGCGGGGTGGAACGCCAGCAGCTGCGCTGGCTGGCGGTGGCGGCGGCGCTGGGGGCGGTGGCGCTGCTGGTCGCGGTGGCCGGCGTGGTGCTGGCGAAGCCGAGCGCGGTCCTAGGCGCCCTCGGTACCTGCGTGGCGCTGCTGCCGCTGGCCACCGGCGCGGCGATCCTGCGCTACCGGCTGTACGACCTGGACCGCATCATCAGCCGCACGCTCGCCTACAGCCTGCTCACCGTGCTGCTGGGCGGCAGCTACGCCGGCGTGGTCCTGGGGCTGGGCCAACTGCTTGGCCGCGACTCTCCCCTGGTGGTGGCCACAGCGACCCTGGCCGTGGCCGCCGCGTTCCAGCCGGCCCGGCGCCACATCCAGCAGGCGGTTGACCGGCGCTTCAACCGGCGCCGGTACGACGCCGCCCGCACGATCGCCGCGTTCAGCGCCAGGCTGCGCCAGCAGGTCGACCTCGACACTCTAACCGCCGAGCTGCTCGGCGTGGTCGAGCAGACCATGCAGCCGGCCAGCGTGTCGCTGTGGCTGCGGCCGTCCGTCAGTCCGCCCCAGGACCACAGCACGACGGGCGCATCTCGCGCGGCGTCACCTCCGACGGCAGTTTCCCCGTCCGTTCGCACAGGTTTGTGAAACAGGCTCGTACCAGCGTGTTGCACAAACGCTTGCGGCTGATCGTTGACGGGCACGGTCAGTACTCCACGAGGTCACAGCGGCTGGCCGGCAAGGATTTCCTTCACTATCGTCTCAACGCCGGCAACGGCACGACAGGCACTGGGACCGGCCTCACCTCACGTCGGTAGCATGAACCACCAGGCAGGACGAACGCCGCATACCGGCGCCGCCGAGTGACACCCATGGCCCGGCTGCGTAGCCTTGCCGGATGGGAGGCGCCACGACGGCAGGATCGCCTTGGCCGCGCCGGCTGGGTATGCTCGCCGCGAGCCCCCGCGGCGCGATCTACGGCACGATCCTCGCCACCGCGGTGATCGCGGCCACCGCTGGGCACGAGCCCCCAGGGTTCATCCTGGCCGCCACCGCCGCCACCCTGGCGGTCTTCTGGCTTGCGCACGTGTACGCCGACATTCTCGAGCATGAACTCGGCCGAGCCGGGTTCGACCTGAAGGTGGTTCCCGCCGTCATGGCCCGGGAGTTGTCGATGGTTGCCGCCCCTACCTTGTCCATCCTCTTCCTACTGCTGGGTGTGCTTGGCCTGCTCGATGAGGGGCTTGCGGTGGGTCTTGCGCTGTGGACCGGCGTGGCGCAACTTGTCGGGTGGGCCATCGAATCAGGCCGCCGGCACGGACGATCCCGGCCGGCGATGCTGCTTAGCGGTGTGATCAACGGCGCCTTCGGCGTGGGCATCATCGGGCTTGAGGCGCTGCTGCACTGACCGCACGCGCTGCTTTGCTCGTGTCCCGTCCGGCTTCACGAACGGCAGCAGGTTCACCGTCCGTTCGCACAGGTTTGTGAAACAGGCTCGTACCAGGCTGTTGCATAAAGCCGTGACCTCGGTGTTCCGGGGCAGCCCTGGGCCGATGAACACCTTGGACAGCAGCAGGCCCCGGCCGCTACTGCCGGCCGGGGCCTGCGGAATCCCAGATCCGCCAGCCCACGGTGATCGCCTCGGGCGAGCTCGACCCGGTCATCCCCTCGGCCTGGACCGACCACGTCGGCGAGACCTTCGTGGAAATCACGAGCCCTCGCTCCTCCCCGGGATCGGGACTTCGTTCGGTTGGAGGCACCGGAGCGGGCCATCGGGACGATCCACCGCGCGCTTTCCCTGGCCCAGCGCGAACGGGGGATGGGCGAAGACGGAACGACAACTAGGAGAGAGCTTCGCCATGGAACCCAACCACGAGCGGACGAGGAAGGCACTACCTGATCAAGGCGCCAAGTCGTAGGCTCGTCACCGGCCGGGTGAATCCTTCCTCCAGGTCGAGCGTGCAGATCCGATGCTGTAGCAGCAGGAGGCGTTGCCAATGACCCTTGGAACGCTCTGGTTGTTCCTCGCCCAGTACGGTGGAGGCGGTGGCGGTGGCGGCTCTTCCGCGCTCTATTGGGTGGTCGTCGCCATCGTGGTCCTTGTGGTACTGGCGGTCGGCGCGTGGGCGGTGAGCCGACTCAGGCGTCGCCGGAGGACGCGTCCGTAAGCCCAGCCGGAGTCCCATAGGACGGATCCTGCCCCAGCTCCTGGCGTGAGATGCGTGGGAGGTATCGCGTGGGCAGTGCTGGCCTCGGTGCTCACGGGGAGTGTGGTGGTTTGGCAGGCGTGGCCGTGGGGATCGGTCACTGAGGAGCCTCAGCACGCTGATGACCGGACCACTCAGGTCGCACATACGGGTAACTGCGTGCGTGGGCGCCCGCCACGCCGAGGGCTTTGTGCAACACCCTGGTACGAGCCATCCTCTCCGTCTCGAGAATGCTGGGACGTCGCCGCAGCGGCCGGGTAGCCTGGCGTCGGAGTGTCGAGTGTCAAGGGAGCACCAGGTGCGGCTTGGCCCCAACGCCTACGGCGAGCAGCTCCGGCCCGGCCGGGTCGTTGACTGCTACCTGGCCATCCTGCTGGATCAGCCACTCGCCGAGATCGCACCCGAGCCCGGCCGCGTGCTGGTGGTCGCCCCGGCCACCCTGCTGGCCGAGCAGCTCCCACAGCCGGACGGCCAGGTGCTGTACGAGCTGCTGACCGGCCATCCTGACCGAGCGCCCCGAGACCTGGTGTTCCTGGCCGACCTGACCGGCGAGCTGCGTGCCTGGCCACAGCAGCGCTGGACTGACCTCGGGGTCAGCCCCGAGGTGGCGCTGCTGGCGGTGGTGGAGGGTTG
>WNGN01007766.1_pt1 | contig 12579 bp, 16 predicted proteins | sample 5400561 | NCBI WGS metagenome assembly WNGN01 (sample SAMN13153379, study PRJNA577476) | soil metagenome | isolation source: 115 cm soil or saprolite under Garry oak tree replicate 2 | place: USA:California | collected 2016-06-15
GGGGAGTTCGAACTAGTAATCATGATCGAGGTTGTGATCGAAGAGATGGTTGGGTCGGACTGAGTTCCTGACCGCAACGATTGCGAGCGAGCCTTTGGTTGGAAAGCGAAGCCTTCAACGAGAGCGAAATGGCGCTCTTCTCCGAGTGCACGCCGCAGTGTGCTCGAAAATGCTTGACACTGCCGACATTGTTAGAGATGGTGATGTTACGCCAACAACTGGGGACACTACCTCTACTGTCCTGGACGCCACGCCAAACGACCACCAACCCCTCCTGACTGCCAATGTGTAACCGGGGTGGTGCCGGAACCATCTGCATTGATCACCCAAATATTCGGCGTTTTTCTTAGGCCACTGTCGGTGGACTCGACGATATCAGTGTACTGGAACGCGATCTTGGTCCCGTCGGGAGACCACACGGGGCTAGAAACCACAGGTGAGAACTTAGCGGGTAAGTTCGTCAAAGGCTTGGCGCCGCTACCGTCAGCATTCATCACCCAGATGTTGTTGTTCGAAACAAATATCAGTTTGGACCCGTCTGGAGACCAATCCGGCTCGGTTCGCCTAGCGGTCACCATCGAGCGACGGGTGTGGGGCGTCCTGGCGGGTGCCTCTCAACCGACCTTAAAGACCCCCTTCCGTGGGAGTCAAGCAGGGGTGTCGGCGGATACTCATCTAGGGCTTCGTCTCAAGCCATCGTTCGTTTCTAGGGGTATTCCTTCCGTTCGGCGGCGCTGTAATCCAAACCGATGCGTAGGTAGGCGACAAGCCCAATATTTACACCTTAGACCCCTTTTATACCCCGAAAAAGTGCACCTTAGACCCCTTTTAATGCAAAATGGCTCATTGATTCTAAACGACTTAGGAAAGCAATGGAAATCGGCGATTTCTGATGAACGTGCAACAGCCATGCAACATGGTTTGTAAGTCTCTATATTATCAATTGGTTATAAGTGCAGGGCGGTCTGTAGAACCGTCATCCATTATTACCACTTGGTCATCAAAAAAAGTTGTTGTTGACGTAGTTACTGATTGCGCGATGAAGGCAGGACAGGGGTGGCCTTGGGACGATGGGAACGAGTTACCGAGGGTCATCAGGTCAGGGTCAAGGGTTCCTGTACATTTTCGTTTCTTCGCCGATTTTGTATCGTTGATACAACAGTGGGGAATTTTGTTCTGAACGAGATAAACCCAAGGGGCTCCCTTTGGGCGATAGCGGTGGTAGACATTGTATGGTTTCGCCGTGCCTGATATGGTGTCCACTCCGCCCACAATGATGAGTTCGGGCACGGCGACGCCGTTCTGATCAAGTTTGTCCGGGTCGTTCGCTCCGGGATTCGCCAGAATTGCAGCTAAGACACGGTCGGGAGAATAGGCCACAAAGTGACCAAAGTAGGCACCTTTTCCCGAAAACCCCAGAACGATCAGCTTTGCGTTACCCAGTTCTGGATGACCGCTTTCCCTTCCGATGGTGTTTAGGGCAGTCAAGAGAGATCGACCCAATCCATGTTCGGGATACATATCCATTTCGCCCTTCTCCGAGGAATACTTCGCCGGGCATTAAATAGCCAACACCATTGCAAGGTCGTTCCGCTTCGCAAAAGCAAGAACTTCAGGGTCGGTATAGAAGTGCGTAATATCAGGTCCTCTGTCGTAAGTGACCCAAGCCGCCCTTACCGGTCTGTCGCCTGCTGGGAACAAGGCTTGGTAGTCGCAAGGCTGCACGATATTCTCACCCGCTCGGGGTATGTCGGTCGCTTTGTACTCTTGGAGCTGTGCTACCGCGGACGCACAAGTTAGCAGGAGTGAGAAAAGCAAGAATTTCATTAGCGCCAATTCTACATTGCGGAAAAGCTGCAAGTTGACGCAAACAGGCGTTTACACTCAGAACCGGATCGTGAGTGCAATCGGGATAATTCACCAACTATCGATTAACGGGCGGAAAACCGTAGTAGGATTCCCGAGCGCCCCAACATGTCGTCGGAATCTATAATGCCGAGCATGGAAATACCGTGGAAAAAAGTGTTTGCGCCGGATTCTGGAACGCTGTTGGATGTCAGGGTCTACGACACGACCGCCGCAGACTATGACAGGCTGTTGGGAATGCTGGCCATGCAGTATCGGGTTCTGTACCTAGAGGACGGGAACGCTAAAGACCTACCCGACTACACCACCATTATTCGTCGGCGAGACCTCGTTTCAGTATCGATTGCAGTCGATGTCGTCGGCGTTGAGGTGAAGTGTTTTTTCTGGGGAGAAAACGAACTAACTCTCGACCTGCGTCCCGAGGATGTCGATTCCGCCGAGAAGGCTCAAGGCGTATTTGATTTGATGAAGGCAATTGCTAACACCCTCAACAAGCGCGTCCTGCTCACGGCAGAGAACGGCAGTGCCACACGGCAATGGTCAGAGGAGTATGCAATCTGCATGTTCGACCCGCCGCACGTACAACCGTAACTGTTGTTAACAGGCGTTTGCGCTCAGAAGCCAGGTTGCGAGCGTAATGGCGATGTTTCAACAGTTACGAGCTTAAAGGCCAGTCTACCGAATACACCGAAAATATTCTGTATGGACCCGGCTCGGATTCATTAAATGCGCCGTTGCCTACACTCGTTTCGGCCTCATTGAACGAGTCAAAAAGACAGTGGGCATTTGTATGAAGATCTCTTGCCAAACTACTACACGAAAGGCCGGAACATTCTGGCGAGGTCCTGGCGGTGAAATTGACTACGTCGAAACCTTCGAGTTGCTTCTTGGACGGGGGAACTACATTGGTAGGAAATGACGCTTCCGGTGAAAACGGGTGCCAGCTTTCGCCGTCAAACTCCATCTCATACACTTCGTAGTAAAATAGCGACGTTCCCTCAAGCTGAATCGAATGTTCCTTTGCGACGCTCTTTATGATTTCGGGTGAGTCAAAAAACCAATAGCCATTGTGCTTCCAGTAGGGAATGTAATCAGCGAAATTTTCCGACTGGCAGTTGCTGACGGAGTAGATGTCAATGACGTGGGGTGCTGGGAGCCAGTCCGGTTTCGTGTGCACGCCCTTCGCCATGTAGCCTACCGGAATCATATCGGCAGTAGTCTAACCCACCAGATTGACTGTTGTTGACGTTAACAGGAGATAGCGCTCAAAACCCGTCAATGAGCGATATCGGGATATTTCGCTAACTACTTCAAAAGCGGAATAGAGCCGGTGATCCTGTCGACTGCCTTGTCTTCCGCTGGGCCGATAGCAAGCGCGGTAACCGTCCCGGCTGCTAACTCAGTTCGTCCTGCATCTGAGATCATTGCGTGGACAATCCCTGTAGCTTCGCATTGTCTCTTTAGGATTTCTAGCTCGGCTAACGAATGCGCAGCAAGAGCGATTTTGGTTTGACCATCGCTCCCCCAACGTTCCAACACATCATCTCCAGCACAAAGCACAGCGGCAACGCTGGCGTGGCAAGCCTGAACAGCCAATTTTCCTGTGCTCATTTGCAGGTCTGCCCTGAGGACAATGACTTGTTTCATGGATACTGATCCGGTGCAATCAGACCCCGCAGCATAACGCATCTTCCTCAACTGACGCTATCAGGCGTTTGCACTCATTGAGTGCAAAAGACGGCTGTTTCGACCGTAGTGATTTTTCGGCCCCAAAGCGAGAGTATTGAGGGGGCCATGGAGGTATGACGGCAATGCGTTCACGCTCAATTTTTCTTGTCGCTTGGTGCCTGCTAGTTCTGTTGCCCTCGCTCGTATCGGCGCAGACCAGCGTGTCGGTACAATCCGGCGACGATCAGGCCCACTTGCGGTGGCTCTCAGAGACGCTCGCCTCGGTTCAAGCAATCAAGGCCGGAATGACGCGACGGGACCTGCTCACTATTTTTAAACAAGACGGTGGACTTCAAGTAGGCGCGGAGAGGTACGTGTACAAGCAGTGCCCGATTATCAAGGTTGATGTCACATTCACCGCAAGTGATACGGGGGACAATCAGGACGACAGGATCAAGAGCATTTCCAAACCGTACCTGGAGAACCCATTTTTCGACTAGGGGCTTCTTCCGCTGGATAACTGGCGAAACCAGGCGTTAGCGCTCAGAACGCGCCCAATGAGCGTTAAATTTAACGCCAGTGTCGGTTTGTGGCGAAGATTTTTTGGCTGACCTAAATAAGGGTATTAATATACTTGACTAAATAATCCCGTTCTGCTCCATTTTAAGCATGGCAAGCGAAAAACAGCCCGAAACCTTACAAGAAGCAGTGATCCATTTTTCTGATCCAGACAGATGCTTGGACTACCTGGTGTCGCGTCGCTGGCCAAATGGGGTCACATGCCCGACATGCGGTAGTAGCGACGTTCGTTACTACAAGACCGTCCGTCGATGGGAATGCAAAGGCAAGCACCAAAAGAAACAGTTCTCTGTGAAAAATGGGACGATCTTCGAGGAATCGCTGCTCGGCTTGGACAAGTGGCTCATTGCGATGTGGCTCGTGGTGAATTGCAAGAACGGTATCAGTTCTTACGAGATCGCAAGAGCACTCGGCATTACCCAGAAAAGCGCGTGGTTTATGGATCACAGAATTCGTGTGGCGCTTCAGGCTGGCAGCTTCGACAAACTCCACGGCGAAATCGAAGCAGACGAGACGTTTATCGGCGGCAAAGCGAGAAACATGCACGTGAGTATTCGTCAGCGTAGAATTACCGGAACTGGCGGCAAGGACAAAACCGCCGTCATGGGAATCTTGGAACGCGGCGGAAAGATTCGTGCAACTGTGATTCCGAACCGAAAAAAGAACGCGTTGCAAGCAGAAGTGAAGAAGCACGTTGAGGCTGGTTCGGCACTTTACACGGATGCATTACTTTCATATGACGGTTTGGCGAGCGACTACGCCCATCAAGTTATTGACCATGCCGTGCAATACGTTGATGGTCGCGTGCATACGAACGGGCTGGAAAATTTCTGGTCTCTACTGAAGCGCGGGATCAGCGGTATCTATGTCAGCGTTGAGCCATTCCATCTTTTCCGCTATTTGGACGAGCAGACCTTCCGTTACAACAACCGCAAGGACATGACAGACTCAGATCGTTTCAACTTGGCACTCCAACAAATTGTCGGGAAGCGCCTGACCTATCAAAAACTGATAGGGAAGGAGGGGGCTGCCTGTGAAGCATGGTAGACAGGACGAGGGAAGCAGCGCCCACAGGAGCCGAAGAAATGATTTCTGCTATCCAAATACGCGGCTATAGGGCCTTCCATGATTTCGAGATGGGCAGCTTGGGGCGCATCAATCTCTTGGTTGGCACGAATAACAGTGGCAAGACATCAGTCTTGGAAGCCATTTACCTACTTAAGAGCTCCACAAGAAGCTCGGGGCCGCGTCCCGAGTAGTGCGATTAGATCCGACCGCACTACGTTTCGGACTCTGGAGGTCTCTATGAGCGGTCGTCGCTGTGGATCTGCGGCTCTCGACAAAAACTGACAGCAAGGTCAAGGCCTTTGCGGACGTGAAGCTAACGCAGACCTTGAGAAGCGCTCCGGTGCCAGCCGGGGCTTTTCTATTTTTTCTTGCGGTCTAAGCGGCGGATCACCTGATTTATTTTTCTCTGATCTCGCCAGTTGTTAAGCAGCTAGATTTCGAACTGCACCATTACCCGTTTGTGCAACTTTGTTTAGTCATTTAACCTGGATCGTTTTCTGGCGGGGCTGACCGGGATTTATCTGCAATCATCTGACGCACTTTTCTCTTGATCTCTCCTTTCAGAAAGTCCCTGGTTTCAGTTGCGCCGTCGTAAATTTTCCACATTGTCTCTGGAACCACCTGGAACTTACCAGCAATTTCTTCAACCGCTCGATCCAAGGGCATCGTTTTAAGCATCCGCTTGATATCGGCCTTAGCTTCGTTGGCCTGATCTTCAGTCAGGTCCCATGACCGGCCGCCCGGGTCTCCCGGCAATTTAGTTTCAGCAACTGCACGCATTAGCCAAGGAGTCAACTCAGAGAGTGCCTCAAGCGCCGCCAACTCTCGCTCAGTAGGTTCTGGGGCCTTGACCAGAAAAGCTTCAAGTGATCGGGCATCACCGTGCGTTTTCCAGAAGAGCACCTCTCGCTTAACAGCCTGCCGCATTCGCTTGAGAGCTTCAGGCAATGAAAGACCCAGCTGCCGGGCGAGCCCATTAAATGCTGCCAATATGCGTTGACGAGATTCTCTTCGCACGGTCCGCCCCTTTTTTCAATTACGCGGGTTCGGGTTCGGGAAATGCCATGAGTTGCAGCCCCTGTTTATGCGGGTTCAAGAAACAACCCCCCACCCTCTTTTATTTCCCGACGAGCCCCCATAGTTTACAGGCGTCTCTTACTTGCCTATCAGATTTGTTCGAAAAGCAGAAAGGGATCGAGAAAGGAAGGTGAAATTCCAAATGCGTCGCCACCGTTTGACACTCGCAGAAAGAATTCGTGGTACGCGTGCGGCTATCAATTCTCCGAAAACTCCTATGCACCTTCGCAAAGCACTTGAGCGACACCTCAGCGATTTGCAGGAAAAGTTGACTCGTAAGAACGAACCGCCGAAAGAAAAATCGCTCGCCACGAAGCGTTCCGGGAAAGTCGGACTACTCGACTGGCTTCACCTGTAAGGAGGAAACTTGGTCACTTTACGCCAAACGAATATTAAGAAAGTGATTTCAATTCGAATGCCAGAAGAGCTCGCTCGGGCGGTGCGAGATGACGCAGTTGAGAGGCGAATGTCAGTTTCCGCGTGTGTTGCCTGGCTACTCGACATCGCGCTCCAGAGCAGGCTAGACCCGTCCGCGATGCCTGATGTGAGAGAACGACTGGACGGCAAGATTGATTGTCGTCTGCCTGCCGAAATACTTTCGCGCCTTCGGCCTGTCTGTAAGCAGTTCAGAGTGTCTCCGTCGGTCTACATACGAACGCTGATGTACGCCGGACTCACTCTGAGATTGAGACTCAAGCAGGTTGGAGGTCGCTACACGCTAGTGGCTAATCATGACCAAAATTAGGGTCTTGGAGATCTTCGCCGCGAACGCTCGATTTATGACTCCAGATGATGTCTGCAAGAGTCTACACGGATACCGCGCTCGCAGTTCTGTCTACAGCTATCTCTTTCGCCTGCACAAACAGGGATTGCTCTTGCGCGGAGAAATTTACGGCCGAATTGCATATCGAATATCCCCGCGCGGCCTTGAGCGGCTGCAATTCCTGAGAACTTCTGAAGCCGAATCGGAGGACATTAAAACTGGAGGTAATTTGCTTTCTTTTTTGCGGTGAAAAAGAACGCCAGGAAGCGCTTGGTGGCCACGTCCTGGCGGTGCTTAAGGTGGAATCCTAAGCGCTTTATCCTACCTGATTTTCCCCGCAAGCGGACATTTTTTGCACGGGCCGGGCTTCGCGCACCTATATGAGCGGGCGCTGTAGGAATGACGAACCATACATCCCGCGACTTAAACCGGCACGCGAGGCCCGCCCACCAACTTTCGGTGTTTGCGATGACGCCGAAGGCAGTGCCGCGCAGTTGACTTTTGCTCACCCCTGCCGGGCAAGGATGTAGAGAGTTCGTCGCGGGGGTCAAGGGGGCAGCAGGCCCCCTTGGGGCTGCGAAAGCAGCCCCGATTAGGTTTTGAAGGCTCACGGCTGGCGAAAGAAATACGCGAGTTGCGGGCTTGTCTAATAGCCCGCAACTCGCGTCAGTTGGACGCGTGCCCCTCGTATGGAGCGCCGAATTGCGAAGTGTCGCCTGATGGCAATGATCGACAAGCTCGATATTCGTGTGCCCGGGATGCATGAAACGGACCTTTGGGATCGTTTCGAAGTTCGGCGTAGAGCTCGGAAAATTCCGGCGTATAGTCTACCGCTACTACTTGGGAGCAGCACCGAAACGAACGAGCCGTCCCAGTCGCTTCTTATCGACATCGCATGACCTTCGCAGTTTCGTAGCCTCCAGCGTGGCAGCGACCATCTGCGGGGTTGTAGAAGCAAGGGTAGACCCACCCCTGCTGTCCACACTCCCCGATTTTCGGTAGGCAGCCGCCTGCGGCTCGCAGTTCAGTGCAGAAGCCGGGCGGCGCTCCGGTTGCGTTCGTATTAGGGTCGCACTGTGCGCGGGTTAGGTTCTCACAGGTGCCCAACTCCCGCTCTATCTGACCGTTGCAATTCCAGTCCCAACTGCCGTTGGGCGCTGGTGCGTCACGAAACTCGTTGCTCGGGGAGCCGCCGGAGGCACAGGCTCCTATGCCTTTAGGCGTTGAATTCTCCTGCTGCACAGGACGCGGTGGATTCTCTTGCTGCACACGAGGCGGTAGATTCTCTTGATGCACAGGAGGCGGGAAGAGTTTACCCCACCACCACGGCGCGCTTCCTCCAGCGATCAACGCAATCACGACTGCGACTAAGATTGTTCTAAGTGCGCTGTCACCAGTTGCACCAGATCTAGACATTGGAGACTCCGATACCGGTGGAGCAGAGGTAGACCCTGGATCGGTGTTGTCTTCAGTGCCCCAACAACCACCAAGAAATCACGTCCCCCTTATATCGCAAGGATTGCTGTTGTTCAATGAAAAATTGGAACTCGTTCGGCTTGTGGGAAACCGATTCCACTCCCTTGGACCCTACCGTGTCAATTTTGCGGTCACACCCCTAAAACCCTTTCCTCATCTAGCTTTTCCGCATTCGACTAAACCAAAAATGCCTCGAAAAAGCCCTGATTTTGATGGCGAATTGATGGCGATTTTTCTTCCAGCCGCTCGCGTGTGGTCGACGTGCATTGATATTGCACACTCGCCCAGTTAGGGATGATGCTGCGGATTGCAGAAAGTCCAGTATATTCGGGGGTCCCACTGACCACTGCAAGTATTGAACATCTGATAGTGCGTGCACCCATCATTCCACCGACGATAAAAGGGTGCCCAACAACCATTCGCCGGACCCCACCAGGTTGTAAATGGCCAAGGATGAGGACCGCTGTTCCAGCATCCGCCTTGGACTCGAATGAGTTGTGGCTCAGAGTCCGCTCTCATATCGGGGTTGGCGACCTCGCGTACCGGTAGAATGTGGCCTCGCTGGTGGTCGCCGTTGGCCCTGGGAGTCGGCAATGAAGCCGGAGAGCGCGCCGCCAAAGGTAACGCCTCTGACGGAGGTTTGGAGGGTGGCCTCTTCTCGGGTGCCAGTGACCATTCGAGTATAGTTTGCGGCTTAGGTAGATATGGAAGCGGGACGCCGGGACGCGCAATAGCGATGCACCCATCCGAATCAAAAAATGTCGCGAAGGTCTCCCCAAGTTTGTCTCTGTGGATAGAGAAACGATGTCCGCTTCCATCCTTTTTGTGGAAATCCATTTCCCTGGTTATAGCGTTTGCATACGAACTAGTATCCTCGTTTATTGCCGCAGTTTTTTTTGCTGTATCGGCAAGTTTAGCTTTATCCTTCAAGGCTTCCTGCAAATCACCGTAAAGTTTGATGCCGAAGTGTACGGCCGCAAAAGCAACTACGATGAACGATACAGCAAAGACCGCCCAACCTCGTAAAGGTATTCCCATGAAGTTAGGGTCTTGTTTCTTCTCGTCGTGAGATCCTTCGTCTTCCGCCATGTCAGCCTCGCATCGAAACCATGGGCGAGCTCCGGTGGGCTAGTGGAATACCGGCACGATGTTTTGTCCTACGCCAAGTCAGGGCCACGAACCAGGTTGGGTGTAAGCACCTGATGATGCTCTACCTGCGCGCACCAGCATCGCATTGATTCCAACACGCCTTTTCTTGGGCTTCGCAAGCTTTTAGTACGTCAGTAAATACCTTTTGATTTTTGCACCCCGTCGCACGCCGGGCCCCTATTCTTTCCGCCAGACCTTACACCCCCCGAGGACGCCAGATTTTAAGAAGAGATCCGTCCGTTGGGTCCTTGCTCGATACCCGACGCTTGAAAACTGGAGACCGCCTTACTGCTGTGAAAAAAGGCGGTGCAAACGATATTGCAGTTCGTCGGGCCTTATTGAGGTTTTCGCTTTCTGTTCCGAAATACGAACATGCACTAGTATGTGCCGTATTTACAACGCAGTACGTGCATCACATCGTCTGCGTTAAGCATGGGTCTGTTCGGTTTCTGGAAATTCTACCGTGTCAATTTTGAGTCAACAACCTAAAGCCCTTTCCTCATCTAGCTTTTCCGCACTGCTGGCAGTGGCAAAACAGCAACTGCTGCAGAGTTCGTTAGATGGTATGTGATGACAGGTGGGCTAGAAGGGTGCGTTCTGTTCACTTCGTTTCAGCAGTACAAACCGCTTACCCAAATCATCAATGATGCCATTGAGCCAGCCTTCGGGCGAGTGCTTGAAAGGCAAGGACTAAATTGGCTGGCTCTTAAAGATACCGAACGGCTAGAGGTGGCTCGGCAGATCCTTCGGCAGGTACCGGTCTTCTGGCTCTGGGACAACGTAGAGCCGATCGCGGGTTTCCCGTCGGGCACGGCATCGCGATGGAGCGCTAAAGAACAAGAAAGTTTGCGGGATTTTCTCCGCGAAGCAACTGACACACAGGCGCGTTTCCTGCTGACCTCGCGCCGCGATGAACAAGATTGGCTTGGCGACTTACCCACGCGTGTGACGTTGCCTCCAATGCCATTTCTGGAGAGATTGCGATTAGCTCGCGCTTTGGCGGACAAGCAGGGGCGGAGGCTAGCGGAGGCGGAAGACTGGCGGCCGCTGCTAGACTTCACTCGTGGAAACCCGCTCACAATCACCATCCTTGTAAACCAAGCGTTGCGCGACAGACTCAAAAGCAAGCAAGACATTGAGTCCTTTGTAGCGAAACTCCGGGCTGGCGAGAAAGCATTTGAGGATGAAGCCAGCGAGGGTAGGACCAAGTCTCTGGGTGCTTCACTAAGCTATGGTTTCGACAACGCCTTCGACGAAAATTCTCGCAGCAAAATCGCTCTGCTCTATTTTTTTCAACAGGCGGTGAGCGTTGACATCTTGCATGACATGGGAGACCCACGGAACGAGTTTTGTGTAGCTACGATCCGGGGCCTCGCCCGTGAGGCGTGGGTAGAGCTACTTAATCGTGCCGCAGAGACAGGATTACTCACAGCCAGTGGCCTCGGCTTGTACTCTATTCACCCCGCTGTGCCATGGTATTTCAAGAATCTATTTGAAGATTTTTACCCAAGCTCGTCGGCGGATAGCGGCGAACCAAGCCCCGCGAGCAGGGCCATGCGAGCGTTCGTCGAATCTATGAGTCGGTTCGGTCGCTATTGCTGGGAGAACCACCAGGACAATCCGGCGGTCATCGGGGCCCTAGCGCTGGAAGAACCGAATCTGCTTCGTGCCCGAGAATTAGCTAAGTCTCATGAGTGGTGGGTTACCATCACTGGCCCGATGCAGGGACTGTTTACGCTTTACGAACACAAGGGTCGCTGGGCGGAGTGGGAACAGTTGGTGAAGGAATTGAAATCCTACTTTATCGACGAGCAGACCGAAGGCCCGATCTCCGACCGCGAACCCGCGTGGCGTTTGTTTATGGGTTATGGCATTCGGCTCGCTCAGGAAGCGCGAAACTGGGCTGAGGCCGAACGGCTGCAGCGGACCCTCGTAGGTTGGTCGCGTCGGTTTGCCGCTCCTGCCTTGGTGAAAGATCCGAAGTCGCTGGATAACCGCGAATATGATTACGTCCGGTCACTAGCGGTGGGATTAAATGAGCTGGGACTTATCGAGCGAGAGACAGGTAAGCCGGGGTGTGTGGATTTCTTTGAAGAAGCGATCAAGATCTCCTCAAAGATTGGCGATAGCAACCTCGAATCACTGGCCAACCTTAACCTCGGTGTGACATGTGCAACGCTCAAGCCTGTTCTTGATCTCGAAAGAGCCGAAAACTGTTATCGGCGCAGCTTTAGCCTAACCCACGAAGATAACAAGCTATGGCGCAGTAAGTGTTTAAGTGAGCTTGGTTTTTTATCCCTTAAGCGTGGCCTAGCGGCCCTGCCGGATAGTGACGAGGCAAATAAGCACATGAATGAGGCCCTGGAGTCCTATCGAACGGCCCTTTCTTTGACGCCATCTGACGCCTTGGAAAGCCTCTCTGTGAAGCATAACGCATTGGGTTACATCTATGACATCGCTGGCGATGTCCAGAAGTCCATGGAGCATTACCGAGAAGCCATCCGCTGCCTGGAGAAGTGCGGCAAGCTCTTCGACGCAGGAAAGGCACGGCTGGGGGCCGCCAAAGCTCTTCACAACGCTGGCCTTTTCGAGGATGCTCGGGACTACGTTTACGCGGCGCGGGAGAACTTCCAGCCATTCAATGCAACCGAGCACATTCAAGCCTGCGAGAGTTTGATCGCGGAAATTGATCAAGCACTGCAAAACAAGTGACGTTACTGCAATGGCCACTCCTGGATGGTTCGAAGATGTACCGGTCCTAGGCAAGATGCCTCCAGCGCAAGCGGCGGCGAAGCTGCGCGAATTGGGTGACACACGGACCGCTAGTGTGCTCGAATCTGCCCATGACGCCTCCGCACGCGATTACGGTTTACTAAAGAGCTTATGGCCTTTCCAGGATAAGCCCTGGCAGCATACCGCCCACGCCTTCGGCT
>WNGN01002387.1_pt1 | contig 12576 bp, 18 predicted proteins | sample 5400561 | NCBI WGS metagenome assembly WNGN01 (sample SAMN13153379, study PRJNA577476) | soil metagenome | isolation source: 115 cm soil or saprolite under Garry oak tree replicate 2 | place: USA:California | collected 2016-06-15
CTGATCCGTACTTTTACCATTACTACGCAATCATTTGGTTCACCTTTGTTGCGCCAGGAACACCATGAAACGCACGCTGAAATGGATTATCGGATCGCTCATAGGGGCTGGCCTCGGCCTCGCAATCGTTGAAGAGTCCGACGGCCAGATGGCTTTCCTAGGGGAGGGCGGAGACGGTCTACCGCGCCCCAGAACATCTGCCAGCGTAAGGGACGGCTCAGACGAATTGTCCGAGTGGTTTGCGTTCCATTGGGCTGCCGAGGGATACAAGATGCCAGAGTGGAACGAAATCTTTACCTGGGACAAGTACCTGGTAAAAGTGACAGACGGCATCCCGCACAAGTTCGACGCAGTCTATTATCTGGAAGGCGGAGAGGTGCCGGGATGCGGGATGGTGTGCGATGCGCCGGGCAATAAAGATGAGCCGGTAATCGTGGAAAACCCGTTGCTTAATCCGGCCGCTGCCGGATTTGTCCTAATACATGCTGTCGAGCGCTCAAGGGTGCTCGGGTATTTGAGACCGAAATCCAAGGAGTAGGGATCATGGATGTAATTGTGACAACAGAGTGGTTAAGAGAACTCAGGGAAAATTTGATGTTTGCTGAAAATAAAGGCGATGTATGGGATGGAATTGCCTTGATCAATAGAAAGTTAGGTCTGAAAGATCTTGACGGATGGGAAGAAACAGAAAATCGATGAATCTCACGGGCGACGGGATCGAATACTGGAAGGCAAAAACCCTGCAAAAAGACGCTGAGATCGAGTACTTGAAATCGACCAATAAAAGGCAGGAAGAATATGCGTGCGCTCTGCAATGCGAGATCGAACGGCTGAGTGGCCAAATTGACGTTAGGGATGCGGTAATATCCAAGTTGTCAGGAACTGTAGCTAGGTGGAGGCCGCTCATCACCCACGCGGCTGATGAGCTGAAGCGGTACGCTGTTGTCACAGAAACCAATCTCATCCATGAACTACGGGAGGCTGTGAAATGACGAAGGACTGGTATGAACGGACATTGATTGACAAACAATGCGAGATTGAACGGCTACGAGGCGAAATCATAGCGCTTGGGCGCAAGGAATTGTACCTAAAGGAACTGATAGCCTGCGCGGATAGCGCGCTACGGCCATCGGAGAAGTCGATGATCCAAGAACTGCGGGAGGCCGCGAAATGACTGACGCTATCAGCCCCTTCCTTATCGCGCTCACCCTGGTCGTTGTTGGAGCGGTATACGGATATTTAACAGGGGTCCGGGACGGCTACAATCGTGGGCGTGAAGACGGATGGAATGAAGCATTCGACTCTAACCGGAAGCTTTAAATAAACCACGGGTGCCTTGAGCGCGCCCGTTGAATCTGTCTACGATCGGTCTTGCACTTCTTGCACCAGTAATCGCGCCCATCTTTACTGGTCGATTTAAGCGGGAATAATTCAAGGATCAAAAAACGTTTGCAGTTGGCGCATTGCTTTTTCCTTTCCATCTACTTGTACGATGGGTAATGAAACGGCAATTCCCGGTAAAATATAAATGTCAGAGATCCATTTGTCGGGTTCTGCCAGCGAACATTAGAGCCGTCGGTCATTACGTAAAATGCGTCGCCTGCTGCAAGGGCCTTAACGGTAGTCCATGCACCATTGATATTGTACTGAATAACGCCAGCTCCACTGCATGAAACGAGGCCTCTTCCAGGCGACGGAGTGAAGCTACCCAAGGAACTTACTATCTGGTAATCAGGAACATTGAACGGAACCCCTGGTGTCAATGTAGATCCGGAAGCAGGCTGCGCAACAGACGCATCAGCAAAAGAGTACGCGGATTGCAGGGTTAACTTCTTTATCCACGGAAAGGATGCGGGTATATTCCCGGAAACTGCGCTCCTGGGTGCAGTCGTGCTAAAGGATGTTCCGCTAGCGTTGACTGCGCGCACCCTGTAATTTGCGCCCGGAATAGTTATAGCGAAGTTTGATGATCCGCCGGAAATCACCTCCGATACTACGTTTTGCGTGAAAGCTATGTCGTCAGCGCTATCCAGGTACAGGTTTACCGGATTAGGTTCTCTATTTGTCCATGTAGCTATATTACCAGAAACAACCAGCCCCGCAGGGGCTACCGGAGCGCCGGAAACGGTAGGAAATACACCGTCGAGGGTCCATGCGTTATTCCAACTAATCGACAGCGAGGTTGATGTAGGGAACGCAATAGGCAGCATCAGGACTCGCTGCGACTGGAAATTAGCGGTCGTGCTGGTTCCTGTAATGTTGCTTAATCCTGTATCAAACCTGTCTCCCGTATAAATGAAACAGTCCCCTCGGCCCGGTATGGAAAGAACGTAACTGTTCTGGCTGTCGTAGGCTATTGTGTATGAATTGGCTACTGTTACTCCATATTGCGCTCCAGCAAGTCCTAAGCTGTTCGAGTCAGCACTGACTTGAAACGGATTCCCGCCCTGCGTCCAGGTGCCTAACGGATCGGAGGCGGTTGAATAGAGATTCGCGGTAGGCGCCCATTGGTTTTGGGTGTTACACAACAGAAAGTATGTGCTGCCTCGCTTAAACATGTGGATGCCGTCCATCCCAGCCACGCCGAAGGTTGAAGATGTCGGGTAAACTACGAAGTTGGTTCCATCCACGCCTGTCCAGTTTGCGTTAAGCCTGGATATCAAGGTATTAACCCCGTTACTGCCCGCTGACCCTGCGTAATAGGCAGTAACACCGTCAGAATCTAAAAATATGCAAAAGTCGGCAGTAGACGAAACTCCGTTAAGGTTGGCATACGTATTGAAAAGGGTCCAGGGACCTTCTATGTTTGTCGCAGTATAAACCTTAGCTCCTGCTCCACACGTTAGCCAGCAAACATACTTGCTTGTGGACGAGTTGAAATATATGGAGGCGCGGCTCTGGTATACCGAATTCCCCACGGCTGCGCCCGCAACCGGCCCCATAACATTCCCTCTGAATGTCCAATTCCTGAGATCAGATCCGCGATATATATTTATCCCCTGGTATCCGTTGGAAATAACTCCTGGCCCGTCCTCGGGGGTGATAAACATGTACCAGTATCCCGAAGAAGGGTCTTTGAAGAAAAATGGGTTATTATTGCTGACTCGGTAATTCCTGTCATCGGTGACAAGCTGAGTGGAAATAACCGTCGATGGTACAGTGAATATGGAGCTAGTTACGCGGCTATTTGACAAACCGGAGCTTACTGCTATGGCCTTCAGGGTGAAGGTTGCGCTAATAACAAAAGGGCCAGTGTAAAGGGCTGAGCTTGTTGTAGGGGTGCTACCGTCTGTCGTGTAATAGATGCTCGCGTCTGTAGTGATACTGGCTAAGCGCACAACTATGGGTTTGTCGAATTGCCCCCCGGGCGGAGTCACGGCAGGAGCAACCGCGGCAGCGGTCACGCCAGGGGCGTACTGGACAATGAAATCTATGTCCGATAGTTGCCCGTTTGAGGCTGCGGGTGCTGCATACCGGAAATATCTGAATGCCGGAGCTGCGCTTATAAGGTATTCGTTTAGTAACGGCCCAGACACTGGTCTTGATGTAACAAACGCGAACGCATTTGGATCATATACGCCTGTTAGTTTAAGGGCGGCAACAGTACAAGACCATGACTGGCTTGATGAAAGATTAAACGTCCCGGTAAATGTGCCTGTAGCCGTAACGGGGGTTTCTTCCATTGCCATATCCCACGAAGGAGATAGATTCACGTTCATTATGAACCCGTTTCCCTGAGTAATGGTCGGAGCGTCCCCACCACTCATGAATGATATTATAACGTCGTTAGCGTTAGTGGTAGTGATCGATCCAGAACTTGGCGCAGTGCTTGTGCCAGAGTTTGAGTTGTGGGCGTCTACGGCAGCCGCGCCAGTCCCGGAGATCCCGGAATATTCGGCAATTGCCAGTGTAGGAAAATCGCAGTTAGTTGAGAACGATACCGTTACTGTGTTCGAGCCCGCGGTTGCGGCAAGTATTCCTGTAGTTATATAACAAGAAATGCGTGTCCCTCCAGCTGGTCCATAGGCAAGAACATAAGAGTTCCCACTGGTGTCCGTTACTCCGCTTATAACAGCGCTGGCACTCGCGGCAATAAAAACGATGTTGCAGTTACCGGCTGCCTGAGCATTGGCAAATACCTTGGTCACAGACGCCTGGTTTGTAGCGTTAATGAATCCTCCAGCGCCTTGCTGGAATCCAAGAGCTGCGGGAAACGTGCTTGATGATCCGCCTTGTATCACCGCACCAAGCGTAGCGTCCTCATACCCTGGTAGCGGCGATATCCTGGCTCTAGTGATGGAGCAAGCGGATCCAGCGTCTACGCCGACGTATCCAGTTGTAGCGCCGGGAGCCGTAGTCCAATACGTTAATAAATTTGCGTCAAAGCAATTGGCGGATGTGGCATGACTGTTTGTCGTGCCGTCATCTAGTATTGTTCCATTAAGTAATACTTCGCCGGCAGCCATGTCGTTTTACAGCGTTCTGATTGTCCCCTTTAACTCTGCGTACGATGCCCCGTTACCCACAAGCCCGCTGACAGTAAGGCGCACGCCGTGAAATGGACCGTTGAATGAGCCATTGTTATTTGTGGAGTTGGCTATCGTTATTGGAGCAGGTGAAACCATTGCGCGCCAGACTCCATCTGCCCCAAGCTCTTGAAATGTTACGACCGTGCCAACACCCGTGGAGCCGCCCGCGACGTAGTAGGAAACAACCTCAATCATCTGCGCTGAATTTTGGCCGGCACTCTGATTAACGGCCTGCGGCATCGGAGCGGTAAGCGCGCAGAAATTAGCATTGGCAACCAGAGCTGCTGCGCCGTTATTATTGAATACTGGTATCATGCTACTCCTGTGGTTAAAATCTCAATTCCGTTCACGAAATCCCATCCTTTAATTTCCATCTTTTGTCCTGTTACGCCGTTGATAATCGAGTACGACACTATCGCTCTACCGTTGGTGGCGAGGCCATGCGCCATTGCGTAGGTAAGATCAATCGCGTTATGCGTCCACCTGGCCGGTCCCGCGTCTACAATATCGCCTATCAGCCTTTTCCCGTCCTTGGTTACGGCGGCCACCACTCTGTTTTCGCCCAGGAACTTTCCTACGCGAACGTAGTTCTGCGCCCAGGTACCGGTAAACCCGCATGTCGCGATTAATACGCCTTCTGGCAGCGATACGCCCATCATCTCTTTATTCGCGGTGTGCGCGCCCCATGCACCAATCCCGTTATCCGAGCGGTCAACGGTCCCGTTCCAATTGAGTGCGAACATCGTAGCCTCGCCCACCACAACGTCATGGACCGCTGGCGCGGGCGACGGGGCGGCCTGGACGGCCTGTAGTGTGGCAAAATAATCGTTAATGACTTTCAGCGCGGCTGCAACGTTGTCGGGTACAGGCATTTTTTATTTCTCAGGGTGCAGCCATTTACGGAGCGAAAACCAGACGCATATCGATACGCACAAGAAAAATGCAGCGTCAGGTATCTCAGGAGGGCCATTCACTTCTCGAAACGCGGGTCAACGTTCTTTTGGACTGTCGAAATAATACGGCTCGTCACGTAATGAGACGCAGCCCCCATGACCACAGACGCTATCGCGCCCCAGACCGGTACAGGAGTCAGGAACGATGCGCCCACGCCGATCACGGTGCCGGCCCCTACGCCGAAATGCGCCCAGGCTAATTGCGCTTCCTTACTCATATTGCGCTATACCCCTCCTCAAACGCTTCTTTAGGGGAAATAGATTCATATCCATCCCTGTATACGACATAATAATCCCCCTTGATGGGAGAATACCTGACCAGCATATCGGCATTAATTTTAATTGGGGAAAATCTATCATCCACGAACGACAACATTAATCCCTTTACCTCTTTAATCTGAATCGCCCACACTTCCTTGTGGCACTTATACCGAGGCATTTCTATTTTCGCGGATTGCGATTCTGTGCTCATGCCGCTTGTACAGGGTGGGTAGGCATTCCGAACGCTACCCGGTCCGGGTGAGTAGGCATTCCAAACTTGTGAGCCGGATGAGTCAGAACGCTGAACGCTAGAATCGATAATAGGATTAGTATTTTCATTTTTATTGTTTTACTGGTTGAGGAGTCGGTAACGGAGTCGGTGAATTGCTGACGTTGTGATCCTTGGAGAGTCTGCCCAGGAGGGCGATACCAACGGCTGCGACTAATCCTTTCGGATCGATCTTCGAGAGGTCGCCACTCGCCTGGATGTAATCCAGGCCTGCGACACCCGCCGCTGTTGCATACCCGGCGAGCGTAGTTTTCCAGCTCGCGCCGAATATCGTTAAAAATAATTTGTTCATTTCATTTGAACTAAGTGGCTGATGACTTCAATAAGCGCTATTCCTCCACCCATTCCCCATACGATCTTTTCAAGTCCGGCTATTCTCTTTTCAAGAGTTTCATGCCGGGCGTAATACTCAGCTCGAGGAAGATATGACTTTTGCTGATCGCTCATCTGTTCCCTGAACTCGTTCATGCTTTCGAGTCTTTTATCCAGAGACTCGCGCGAAAGCCTCAGCTCTTTCTCAATTGCTGAAACTCTCGCTTCCATAAGATCTCTGAGTGAAACGTCGTCCGGCATTAGAACATACCCGGTAAGCACTTAGACGATATCGTCAAACGCTCCCTTCGTCAAAAACGTGAGTAACCTCACCATTCTCGCCGAGTCCTGGTCTGAGAGTATCATCGCTATGTCCTGTCTCAGGCTCTTCTGCATCTCGAAACTCATCGGGTAATCCATCACTCTGTTCATCAATTCCCGTTCCAAGTTCGAATTCGACGGCTCCCTCGGGGTGTTGTTCTTTAACCATTGACTCATCAGGCTGCGGCTCATAAAGTAATTCCCTAGCTTTCCTGAAATTGATCAGGCTTGAGTACATCTCACGCACGGTTAAGAGCCCGTTCTCAATCACGTCCTCGAACACTTGCGCAACCGGAATCCTGGCTTCTTCGGCAACCGCTTTAATCTGCTTCATCGCGCCTTTGGGAATCGGTAACATGTCCGTATTCCTGGGGCGACCCAGTTTCTTTTCTTTTTTCATTTTGCTCCAACGAATGATCCCGTGGCTGCAATTTGTTTCGCCAAGTCAGTCAGTTTGCGCATATCAGCCGCAAATTCGTAATTGATGGGATCAATAACGACATCGTTCTTGTAGCAGGCGAGGCTGTACGCCTGGTACTCTTTATTCTCTATCCGTAGGATGACCTTGGGCGCGGTGCGAGCGGACCCGATAATCCTGATCTCTACCCGGGCAAGAGGCCCCCTGACCCATGCCAGGAGATCATTTACCCTTTCGTACTGTACGACTGGCTCCACTCTTTTTCTTGCCCGGTTTGCGGGCGAAATCTTCCAGTTGCCTGACGTTCATGCCGGTCTTTGTCTTCTTGCCTTTCTTAGCCTTGGCAAGATCGGCCCCCATCATCTTTCGTTGTTTCTCGCTCTTTGCTGGCATGATAATTTATCCCGCGGCTTGTTCAAAGACGTTGCGCCATGTTTCAGGCGGCAATTCAAGGTCCGCCCCTTGCCGTATTAATTGCTGCTTAACGCGGAAGCTCGCCTGATCCTGTTTCACTAATTCACGTTTCAGAAATTCCAGCTCCATTGTTTTCATGATTCTCCTAATTCCATCAATAAACGCCGAGCGCGTGCGCGCATGGCTACGTAATCGCTCGTTGTGACGTGAACGCGCTTCAGCTCTTCTATGATTTTATTCCAGGTTGATTTCTTGATGCGCATCATAAGCTGTTAGAGAATTTGATCGAATCCCACAGGGTAGATATTGCCGGGTTGCCGTCATGCCGGTAAAGCCCGGTCTTAACCCGCATCGTATCCAGGATATAGATACCGCCCCCAAGGCTCTGGGGCGTGTACCCAACCTTCCCTCCGTATGCAGCGACTGAGCTACCGGCGATCCATAGTTTAACGACCCCTGATCCGCTGTAACTGGGTAAAACCTCCAGGGCGTAAGAGCGCCATTGACCAATCGGCAAGGCTCCCGTCCATGCCACAACAGGCGGGTTCGCGATCATATTTCCCGTATCGTCATTCTTGATGCAGAGCCGCAGCTCCCAGGTGCCTTGATAGATTTCCAGGTATACCGGAGGCGAATACTTATAAGTCGAGGAACCGCCTTGCCAGAATTGCGTCACAACAGGGTTGCCGAGTACCGGTATTGAAGAGCCCGGCATTACCTGCATATCGAACTCGAGAAACTTCGCTCGGCCATCGAATGCAGGCGCACACGGGGATGATTCCGGCACCCATATGTACTCCAGTCGGTCGCTGGCGCTTAAGTTAATGCTAACCGGCATAGAAATCTGCAGGCTCTTTCCTGTTCCGTTGGGCACCAATACCGGAGCGTTGTATACCCCCTGCACCTGAGTTAAACACGTCACACCTGATTCCGTGATGGAATTATCAGAATTGATCGTGGCTGAATCGAAAAGAAATTGTTCGTATATTGTACCCATAATTATTCTCTGAACCCGAACCTGATCAGTAAAAAAGAACACCCGGTAAACACGGCGGAGATACAAAGGCGAATCCACCTCGGAGCGAACATGCTCCAGATAGCCAGGCTAAAGGTCATCGTCACAAGCAGGAATTGCAGGCTCTTCCGGCTTAGTATTTGCAGGCTGAAGTCTAAGAGGTCTATTCCCGCGGGTGATACGTCGGCGCTCTTGTGGACTGAGTTTGGCTTTGAGTCCGGCGCCGAATATCGCGTTTTGTCCAAGCTTTCTTGTGGCATGATCAATTGAAGATACGCACTGACACGCCGCGTCCTCTTCCATGTCGCTTAGCGCGTCGATTAAATGGTTAGACCAATCCCGAACCTGACCTTGAAACTCGCGCGGGATACCCTCTATCGTTTTAACATGGTTAACCAGTAATCGCAACCATTTCGCCTGACTTTTAAATTCTTTTGTGCTGATTGAGTCATTCCAGCCAGCGTTAATCTTATCCAGAACGAGGTCTTTACTGATTAGGTTCATTTCTCAAGCCATTTCCTGACTTCCGGGGAGGCGTATTGCAGATATTCCTTGCGCTCATCGGGCGTCATCCCTTTTAGAATCTGCTCCTGTTCAAGCGGGTCGAGCTTTTTAAGGACGCTTTTACCGGCTGACATACTTCTTTGTTTTGGATCGCGCATTGAGTCGGTAAATTTATCCATGCTCTTGTCGGAGATATGCAGGCGGCTTAATTCTTTTCTAGCTTCAAGCATCCCGTGCGCATTCTTGTTTTCTATTGCAGCCCGGTAATGGTTCCATGCGTCGGATTTCTCCTGTACGATATGCGCCTTTTCTTGCGGCTGATGCATCAGGAACCTGTGGAAAATGTCGTTATCTATACCCGATTGACTTGCCCATGACGGCGCTGCGGGCATCCCAAGGAATGGGAAGAGTTGATCCCGCCAATCGCCGCCCGGTTTCGGCGCTAAATAGTTTTCAACCGATATCGGCAGGTGTTGCGCGAGCACGTGCGCCGCAACTTGCGCGGATTGTTCGGCGAAGGAGCCGTGCGGATCTCTGATTTGTGTCCCGCGATAATCTTTATTTGACGCAAGCACATCGTACCAGTCCACAAGATCGCCCTGAAGCTTGTACTTGTAATCGTTTAGCGTTCCCTGAATCACGCCTTCATCGTGCATGTGATGCCCGAGCGAGTAAATATCGGTTTGGAAATACGGCATCTTTAACCGCTTATCCTTGCCATCTTTGTCTTTGCCGATTCGCGGGTAAACCAGATCCTTGATAGTGATGGCACCGCCCCCGAACGCGGCTGTAATCAGGGCGTTTTGGATAAACGTAGTAGCGTGATACCAGAACCCATACAACACGCTATTTGTGAGAACTCGTTGCGCAACAGGTTTGAGACCCTCCGCCCGATACTGTTTAACGAGTTCATCAGCATGTGTAGCATTATCCAGCAGGTGATGCGCAGCCCCGGCGTACAGGCGCCACTCCGCAATGCGCCACCCTAACGACGTAAAGAGCGCCTGGCCAACGGACTTCATCTCGTGCGACCAGAACAGATTATCATAAAACATCTCGCCAAACCGGGTATCAATATCCCTGGCCAGCTTCCTGAGTTCAACCCGTTGCGCCATCTCGTTTTCAGGCCGCAGCAAATCCGGTTTACGCTCAAAGAGTCCGCTAACCGCCTGGTCGTAAGCGTACATCTTCATGGACGGAATCCATTTCTTAAACATGAGATGCTGCATCGGGGCAACGGTCAGAACCTTGTACCCGAGATCCAGCGATTTGTCCGCTACTCGTGCCGGAACTGGAGCCACCTTCGACAGGTGTGTCAGGAATTGCTGTTCCCGTTCGTGACTTATCAAGGCAACCAATCCTCCCTTTGCCTGGTACATCCGGCGCTGCCGGTTCTCCGGGGTGAGTTCCCTTACACCAATCCCTTTGTCGCCATTGTAAAAATCTATCAACTGATCGTACCCGCCTGGAGGCTTTATTGATCTTGGACTTTTAACGGCGTTAGTAAGCGCTTTCAAGAGATCAGCCGCGTTGCCTTTACTAGCCATGAATTCCTGAGTAGTCGTGGCCAGGTCGTTTGCGATCGCAATGTTCAGCTCATGAAACGCGTGATACCCGCTTGCTCCGAGTCTCAAGCCGACAGTCTTTTGCTTTACCGTGTTTGCCCATTTCACCGGGTAACCCCAGGGAGTGTCATAAATCGTGTTCCGGTCCCATGCCCGGTGCAGCATGAAATCGGCCTCCTTATGGACGTAGTACATGTCGCCGGCCGGGGAACGCACTAGAGAAGATTCGGCAATCACCATGGCTTGAAAATCTTTCGGATAACTTTTAAGATCCTTTGCGGGAACGGCGTCTCCGGCGCGAACCGAATTATTCAGCGCCTGAATTTTTGCAACCGCTTTCTCCACCATGTTAGCGTACATCTGGACGTAACGCTCCGGGTTGTACGTCTGAAGCTCAATCCCGAGATTGTGCAGCTCCGCAATAGTCGGTACCTGCCGGTGTTTAATAAAGCTTGGATCGCCCCACCTGGTCCTCACGTAAGCAGAGACTTTTGCCATGTCCTCTTTCTTCTTCAGGATGTGAGGAATGTACGTATCGACCAGATCGAAATGCAGCCCGGCTGCCTGGGCGCGTTTCCCGTACTGATCTAAAATCTCGTCGTACTTCTTCTCCAGGGCGTCCGCAACAGCGTTCCCGGTGGATCGCCCCATCTCATGATCTACTGCCCATTTTTTAAGCTCGGCATCTGGGCGAATAGAAAAGAACTGGTCACGCCGTTCCGGGTATATACTAAACCTCAGCTTTCGGTCCATTAGGTCCACATCGAAGAGTTGCTCAGTCTCGCGTTGAGCAAGTGGCCGGTCTTCCTTAACGTCACGCGAGAACATCAGGTTCGTAAGCCGGTTGACATTCGACGCTGCCAGGGCGTTCTGCTCGGATATGATTGCCCCGGTTCTGGCCTGGCGTTCACCGAGCTGTTCAGGGTCCCAATATTCCAGCCAGGATTGACCGAGCTTCTTCACTCCGGTCGCTTCCGCTATCTTGCCGCCCGCCTTGCGAACCCTGGGCATCACGTCAACGAGAAAATCACCAATCGCTTTTGGGGCGCCGGCAAACCCGGAATAGAACTGGTCTGTTACATGATCTTTTGCAGCATCCGAAATTTCCGGGAACCGGACCAACAGGCGCTGATCGCCGTATTGCTTAACGGCTGCCGCCCGCTGTTCAGGTGTAGCGCTAGGCCAGTGACCTACGTCCAGTACAAGGTTGCCTTTCCTATTCTCCTTATCTATCCAGGAATGCAGGTCAGTAATCGACATCCCGGTCTTCTTCGCCAGATCGGATATAAAGACCGCGCTGCCCTGTTGATTCTTTAGTAGTCCTTTGTACGCATCATGAATTAGGGTGGCCGGGTTCTTAATCGTGCCACTTGTCTCGCCACGTCTAACCTTGGGTTCGGCTTTACTGGGCAATACTTCTGACTCAATGTCCGCAGGTTCTTCACCGGCGTGCCTGAACCAAGCCTTATGCTTGCGAATCTGCTCATCGCTCCAGCCCTCTTTCTTAAAATCAAAAGGCTTTTGCTTTAGCGCAGGCGGCAATACCTCTTGCTCGGGCGTTGGCGCATCCTTCAAGGGGATAACGTCGCCACGCCATTTCAGCAGCAATTGACCAACCTCTGCCTTTTGTTTGTCCGGCAGGAACAGCATCGCCTGATCGGTGTACTCCAGAGCTTTCTGGATATCGCCGCTTTCGCGCGCCTGGAATGCCTTATCGATTGATTCGGCAGCGGCTTTTGGCAGGCGCTCTTTGCCGTGACCCATGATCGCTCCAAGAGCAAAATCAATTGCGCCAGTTGCCGCTGTTTTGTCGAGGTCGTTATCCTTGTTGCCGGACAAAAACCGCTGCGCCTGTTCGTCCCCCATACCAATTGCCGCGTTCCAGAGACCACTGACGATACGACCCCTGGGAGAGTTCAAGATCCACTGCTGCAACCCCCTGGCACCGGCAGCAACAAAGCCTTCGGGCGTAGCGTTAGGATCTTTAGATTCTTT
>WNGN01004489.1_pt2 | contig 12575 bp, 18 predicted proteins | sample 5400561 | NCBI WGS metagenome assembly WNGN01 (sample SAMN13153379, study PRJNA577476) | soil metagenome | isolation source: 115 cm soil or saprolite under Garry oak tree replicate 2 | place: USA:California | collected 2016-06-15
GGCGTGCCGCCGACGCTGAGCCTGATAGCGTTCGTGGCCGGCAACCAGATTGGCCAGATCATCCAGTCGCGGCAGATTTCGGCGCTGGCCGAGGGCGGTCAAACGTTCATGGTGCTGCCGTCGCGGCAGATATCCGGGCTGATCCCCCCGCGTCAAACGTTCACTTTCGCTGAAGAGGAATGAGCGGATGGCTGGGCTAATCCTTGAAAAACGCAGTTACGATTCAAGAGTTTACGACCTGATCTGCACCAGGCTGCTGCCGCTTGGGGTAACCATTGCTTTGGTGAACCAGGTGCTAGCCGAGCCAGAAAGCGCTAACTTGGCGATCGGCTCAGCCGTAGTGAATGCGCAGCCGAATCCGTACTACGATATCAACGGAAACCTGTTGGTGACGGCGCCGCCTGGCACGGTGATCCAGGTGAAGATCAGTGGCGGCGTCCTGCCGCCCGGCTCTGGAGGCCAAACGATCCCAGCAGTCATGTGCACGATCCGTGCCCAGTTCACCGACAGCTTAGGCAACCAGATCGAGGCCACAGCGCTTCTGAACCTGACCAACTACGTGCAAGCCGTATGAGGGTGTGTGAAACACACAGTTTTTAGTTCTGAGGGCAAAATGAGCAAGATCAGCGCGGAATTGCGGCGTTTGAGGCGCCAAATCGCCACTTTGCAAAAAGAGGTGACTCAGTTGCGGGTCGAACTGGCCGCTAAGCCACCCGTCGTCACCCATGTCGTCGTCCAGCCGGCCTGGATTCCGCCGCAGTTCCCGCTGCCTGGCTGGGTTGAACCGATGCGGCCAACTTGTGTGCCAGCGTGGCCGCCGCTTGGCGAAGGTCATATCAATCCCCCGCACTGGCCTACAACGGTCTGTAGATCAGGCGATGCGGTCATCGCTGGATCTGCTCGATGGGCCTCATAGGCACGGCGCGCGCTACCCGCTTTTGCCGCCAAACCGGCCTAAAGGCCAAGCGGCTGCACCGGTTGCGCAAGCTGCTCGAAATTACAACCAGAATCAGGGTCTGGTATGTTTTCGTGAAACAAAAAGGCTTCGGGGAGAAGGGGGATAGGTTGTGGACATGACTCCGATGCCTGAACAAGGGCTACCCGTTGCGAAAATAGCCGCTGAGCCAAAAAAGGCGATCGACTGGGAGCGCGTCGAAATCGACTTTCGCGCCGGCCGCATGACCCTGCGCGAAATCGGCGCAAAGCACGGCGTTGCCCATCCTTCGATCCTGAAGCGTGCCAAGCGCGATAGCTGGGACCGCGACCTTCAGGGGAAAATCCATGCCAAGGCAGCGGCAATCGTTGCCAAGAAAACGGCTACCAAGCAGGTGGCTACCAGGGAACCGGCTACCAAGATCAGTCCGGCTACCGAACGCACCGTGGTAGCTGCGGAAGCCGAACTGATCGCTGGAGTGCAATCCAGGCGGCGCGAGCGCACCGACCGGCTGGACGCCGCTTTCCAGGCTGCGCTGGCCATGGCTGAGAAGGGCGCTCAGGACATCCCGATCCTGATGGATCTGCGGCGTACCGTCGAAATGTTGCCGGAAGAAATGCGGCCAGGCGCGCTTAAGCAGATTGCCGACCTAGAAGAGGTGATCGCGGCCGATGCCCAGATCAGCCGGATCCAGCGTCTGATGCAGTCAGGCGTGGCCTTGTCGGAAACGGAGGCCCATGTGTACGGGCTGTCGCGTGATGCGCCGCTGGGCAGCGTGCCGGCGGGCCTGACGCATTTTTATCCGCCTGACCAGGAATTGCCGGAACCCAGGCTGTGACCTGGACATGGAAGCCGTCGGTGTCGAAAAACACGGGCCTGAGACTTCTACCAAGCTGATCTTGTCATGGACATGACGGTTTCGTCGGAGCCGCGGCGCTGGTCGCCGCCGCCCGGCTGGAAACCGATGCTGAACACGCGGCTGCGCGAGTTCTGGCAGACGCCTGGCGTTCGCAACCGGGTTCTGTACGGCGGGCGCGGCTCCAGCAAGACCTGGGACGCGTGCGGCTGGGCGGTGTACCTGGCGGATAACTATCGGATCCGGGTGTGCTGCTGCCGGCAGTTCGCCAACAAGCTGAGCGAGTCCGTGCAGCCGGTGCTGGTCGACACGATCGACCGGTTCGGGCTGGCGCGCCGGTTCACGCCGCATGAGCACAAGATCGTGAACAAGGCGACCGGGTCGGAGTTCTTGTTCTACGGGATCTGGAGGCAAATCCGGGAAATCAAGGGCCTGGAGGCGATCGACATCTTCCTGATCGAGGAAGCCGAGTTCCTGACCGAAGAACAGTTCCTGATCATCGAGGCCACGGCGCGCCGCGCGGGCGCTCAGATTTGGATCATCTTTAACCCGTACCTGGAGACGGATTTCGTCTACCAACATTTCGTCGTTAACCGGCCGCCCCGAACGCTCGTTCGCCAGATCAACTACAACGAAAACCCGTTCCTGCCGGACGACTTCATCACCACGATTCACGAACTGCGGGATCGTGATTATGAGGAATACCAGCACGTTTACATGGGCGTGCCGAAGTCGGACGAAGAATCGGCGGTGATCAAGCGGTCCTGGCTGATGATGTGCGTGGATGCGCACCTAGCGCTGCACATCGAAACGCGCGGAGCCAAGCGCATCGGGTTCGATGTGGCCGACGGCGGCGCGGATCTGAACGCTCAGGTCTACGCGCACATGCCGGTTGTGAAATGGTGCGAGGAATGGAAGGGTCGCGAAGACGAAATCCTGAAGTCGTCGACCAGGGTATGGGCCAAGGCGCGGGAATTTGGCGCGCATGTCATCTACGACGACATCGGGGTGGGTGCTTTCGTCGGGTCACACTTCAACGCGTTGAATGCAACGATAGAAGATCCTGCGCTGCATGTGACGCACCGCGGCTTTAATGCCGGCGCGCGCGTTTGGCGGCCGGATTCCAGGTATGCGGACACGCGGCGCACCAACGAAGAAATGTTCGCCAACCTGAAGGCGCAGACCTGGTGGCTGACTGCCGATCGCACGCGCAATACCTTTAACGGGGTGCGCAACGGGCACAAATTCAACGCTGATCAGATCATCTGCATCGACAGCGGGATCCCGAATCTGCCCAAGCTGATCACGCAACTATCGACGCCGCGGCGCGATTTCGATCAGAACGGAAAGGTGAAAGTGGAATCGAAAGCGGACCTGGCCAAGCCATCGCGCGAGGGCGGTCCAGTTCCCAGTCCGAACATCGCGGATGCGTTCGTCGAACTGTGCGCGCCCGGGATGGACGCGATACGAATTTCTGCCCGCGCTTTGCAAAACGCGTAGATCCGAGGGGCCCATGACGAAGTTTCTGGCACCGTGTCCGTTCTGCGGGAAGTACCACACAGCGGTGCGATTCACTTGGCTCGCGAACGTGCTGGGTGCGATGCTGGGCGCCTCTGTAGCCCTGATCCTGTTCGGGCTGTTCGCTTAAAGATCCAAGATGATTCGGGCTTGGGTCGCATCGCTTGCCGCGCTGGCGCGGGACTGGGTGCCTGCCTCAGCACGATCCCTCCCTAAGCCAGTTCCGTCCAAACTGGAAACGGTCGTCAGCGCGGCACCCGAACCACTCGGCACGCCAACGCGGGCCATTCGCATTCGTGAGAGTGCGATTGCCGAGATAGCTGCGCCGGCTAGGCGCGCAAGCGATTGGAAAATTCCGCAGCCGCCGCCCGGCGTGGCGCCCAAGGGCGTGCTGATGGCGATGGACGACGCCATGTCCGGCAACTTCGGCTGGCTTGTCGCAAGTCAGTTCAGCGAAGGGCTAGAATTCTTCGGGTATCCATACCTGGCCGAACTGACGCAGCGGGCCGAGTATCGACGTCCGGCCGAAATCATCGCCAAGGCGATGACGATGAAATGGATCAAGCTGCAAGCGACCGGCGAGACGGACAAGTCGGACAAGATCAAGGAAATCGAGGAAGCGCTCGAAACGCTGCAAGCGCAAGAACGGTTCCAAATCATGGCGCTGCACGATGGCTTCTTCGGCCGCGGGCAACTGTTCATTGACATGGGGACCACGGATACTCCAGGCGAACTGAAGACGCCGCTGACAGTGACGCGCGAAAAGATCGATTCGCGAGGTATTCGAAATCTCCAGCCGATCGAGGCAATGTGGTCGTATCCGAACCAGTACAACAGCAACGAGCCGCTGAAAAAGGACTTCTTCAAGCCTGAAACCTGGTTTGTGATGGGCGACGAAGTGCACCACACGCGGTTAATGACGATGGTCAGCCGCCCGGTGCCGGACATGCTCAAACCTACCTACGCATTCGGTGGTTTGTCGCTCACGCAGATCATGAAGCCCTATGTGGACAACTGGCTACGCACGCGCCAGTCGATCAGCGACCTGATCCACAATTTCAGCGTGATGGCGCTCAAGACGGACCTGGGCGACGTGCTGAACATGGGCACGGGGCAGCAAATCTTCAATCGGGCGGACCTTTTCAACAAGGCGCGCGACAACCGCGGCCTGTTCCTGCTGAACAAGGACACCGAAGAACTGGCCAACATCAGCGTGCCGCTGGGCACACTGGATGCGTTGCAGGCGCAAGTGCAGGAACACATGGCGGCGGTGTCTGGCATTCCGCTGATCATCCTGTTCGGCATCACCCCTAGCGGTTTGAACGCGACGGCAGATCCGGAACTGAAGGAGTTCGCGCGCAATACCCTGGCGAATCAGGAAGACCTGTTCCGCCCGCCAATCACGCGCGTTATCCGCATGATCCAGATCGCCAAGTGGGGCGGCTGGGATCCGGAAATCACCTTCAAGTTCGAACCGCTCATGCCTGAGGACATGAAGGAACTGGCAGATACGCTTAAGACGAAGGCCGAAACCGATGAAGTTTTGATCAATGCGGGCGTGATCACGCCAGTGGAATCGCGCCAGCGCATCGCGGACGAAGAAGATTCGCCTTATTCAGGTCTGGATGTGTCGATGGTGCCGGAACCTCCGGGGCCGGAAGGTCAAGGCATGGGACTGCCTGGGCTAGGCGAAGGCGGCGAGCCCGGGCCGAACCAGCCGCCTAATCCAAACCCGGAGGCGGCCGGCGCGCCCAACGGCGTGAAGCCGAATGGCGCGGGCCCGAACCCATTCGGTCACGATGAGTGGATCGAGGGGGACCACCCGCGCGATGATATCGGTCAGTTCTCGGAAACCGCTGGCGGTGGTGGTGGGAAGTTCGACCACAAGGCCAATCGCGAGAAACAGCGCGAATTGCTGCAACGGTCCAATGAGTTGCGTAACACGAATAAGGCGGAAAGCCGCCGGCTGTACGACCAGGCGCAGGCGCTACAGAGCGAATCGCTGGCAGCCGAGAAGAAGGAGGCGACCGCGGCCAAACGCGCAGCAACACGCGCCGCGAACCAGCGCGACCTGTTCGCCGAAGGCGGGAAGGACAAGCACGGTTTTGAGCGCGCGCCCGGGCTGGATGAGCGGGGCCGGAAGGCCGAACAGAAGTTCTACAACGCGATCCGCAAGAACAGTCACAAGCTGATCGATGTCTATCAGCACAAGTTCGGTAACCTTGTCGATCCGGACAAGGTGAAGCAACTATCCACAGATTTCCTGAACGATCGGAAATTGGCGCCCGCTGTGCATGAGCCAAGTTCGCTTTTGTCGAAGCTGATCTTCACGGACGTGCTGAAGAAAAAAGAATCTGCTGGTGACACCAGCCCGACCATATTCACGGCGGGTGGCAGCGGATCAGGTAAGTCAGAGGCGATGCATGTAGCAAAGACGGTGCTCGGGTTGCAAGGAACTGGCTCTGGATTCGATTCGACCCTGTCCAATCCGAAGTCCGCAATGAAGAAAATCGACGAAACGCTGGCTTCGACAAAAGGTCCTGTCACAATCATCTACACGAATACGCCGTTAGAGAAGGCGTTCCGGTTCAATGCGGGGCGCGACCGATCTGTACCGGCTGCCATATTGGTGCAAGCGCATCTTGGCGCGTCGCATACGGTCCTGGAACTGGCGACGCACTATGCTGACAATCCGCGCGTACACATCCGGGTGATCAATAATGCTGGGGAATTGCATGAAATCGCTCCGGGATCGCTGGCGGACGTCCCGCAGTACAATGAAAGCGATGTAGCGCGGATGAACGAGGTCGCGCGGTCGATGTTCGACAAGGGCGAAATCAATGAGCAAAAATACAAATACCTGGTCGGATCCGGAAGCGGTTCGTAAGGCAGTGAGTCAGTTCGCCGAACAGAACAAGGGCAAAACGCTCTTGGATCTGGCGAATGAGGCTGATGCTGAGCAGGAAACTGAGATGAAAGCGTTCTTTGAAGCGCATCCAGAACTGACGCTGGAAAGTCTTGGCGGCATTCCGGAGGACGATGACGACGGAAGCGGTGGCGAAGAGGAAGAGTCCAATGCTTGAAGAACTGCATTGTTCGTTTATGGATGAGCAGACCAGCACGGCCTGCACCAATCCCGCAGAATTCAGCATCTGGAACCTTGACGACGCGAGCCAGACTCCCTCGTGCAGAACGCACATCGGCGATCTGCTGGGACCGGGCGAAAATCGCGTGATGCCGATCGGTGAACAGCGTCCTGAATAGGCCACGCAAGCCGCTACCGCCGGTACACGCTAGCGCTGGAATCGAATCGGAGTATCGGCGCCGGCTGGACGTGCTGATCGCGGAAATGCACAACAGCGTGGTTTACTGGCTGACGGCCGGGTACCGCGCCAATCCGCCCCTATTGGCCCAGGACGGGCCTACCGAAGATGCGGCAGCATGGACTGAGTGGGTGGCCGCAACCCGCATGCTCAGTCCGCCGTTGATAGCCCAGGACGACACGCCAGTGCAGGCGCTGCGCAAGATCATGGCGGCGCTGGCCAAGCGGTGGCAGAACCGGTTTGACGACCTGTCGTTCGAAATGGCCGGCTACTTTGCCACCGACGTGCATAAGCGGGTCGACGGGGCTTTGTCTGCCATGCTGGCCAAGCACGGAATGGCGATCCGGTTCCGGATGACGCGCACGATGCACCAGGCGCTGGCCGCGACAGTGGGCGAAAACGTCGCGCTGATCCGCTCGATCCCACAGAAGTTTTTCACGGACATCGAGGCCCAGGTGATGCGTTCGGCCGCGGCGGGCCGGGACCTGAAAACGCTGACCGATTTCCTGGGCCCGAAGGTCGATCTGAAGCGCATTCGCATGGGCCAGCGCCCGGGCGAGTCCGGCAAGTCGTATCTGGTGCGCACCTGGAGGCGGGCGGCGCTGATTTCACGCGACCAGAATAACAAAGCCACGGCAGTAATGATTCGCACGCGCCAGGCTGATCTAGGCATCACAGAAGCGATCTGGATGCATTCGGGCGGCGGACATGAGCCACGGCCTGACCACGTGGCCTGGGGGCGGCAGAAAAAGCGTTACGACGTTGCCAAGGGTATGTGGTCAGACGTCGAACAGAGGTGGATCTATCCAGGTGAACTGATCAACTGCCGATGCGTGTCGCGATCCATCATCCCAGGTCTGCCGGTGCGATGAAGAAGGCAACGCACCACCACGCAGTCGAACCGATCAATAAGTTGTTGAGCAACCTGAAGGCTTACGACTTCGCCAGACCTGGATTTGGTGGCATCAAGAGAGGGATCGACATTGTGGAGGCGTCTAAGGCATTGCGAAAGATTGCTGACAGCCTTGAGACAAATCAGGTACTGCTGCGGGAGGTTTCGATACTCACCAAGGTGCAGGAACAGGAATACGTGAGCACCACGGTGATCCTCACCATCGTGGAAAAACAGGAAGATCCAGGTAGAGGGAAGCCGTACAAATGAGCGATGAAGCGTATCAAGCCTGCACCTATGTGGATCCGGCTGGGCTTACTTGCCCCAAGGTCGCAGCGTTCGAAATCATCGAGGATTCCAACGAGGTCGTCGCGTTCGCGTGTCAGGACCATGCCGAAACGATGCAGCTTGCCGCTCCGACGGGCGCGACGCGTCAAGTGCATCCGATTGGTTCGAAGCCCACTGCGGCGAATCTGCCGCCCGGGCCTGGCTCAGCGGCCGTCGTGCTGGAGCCGACTGCGGAAGATACGTGATCGATGGTCGATCATTGGTACGGCGGCATCTGTATTTCATGCCACAGCAGCATCCAAACGGGAGCCGGCGCCAATCGATGGTGCCAGTGCACGTTCAGTTCTGAAAAGCCTGGTTTGTTGCGTATTCCGATAGACAGATTGATCGCCACGTTTTTGCCAAGGGCCGCGCCGCCACGGCGTGACCGTGGAACCGACGCTTTATGGAGCTAACCAGATGGGACAGCAAGAACTGAGCCCTGCGCTTATGGTTATGCGTGCGATGGGTGCGTTCAAACAGAGGATCACCGGGCAGCAACGCCACCGCGCGGCCGGCGAACTGCGCAAGAGCGATACGCATCAGGACTATCCGCACCACAGCGACCGCGAGCACGCGCGACACACGCGACAGGAAATAGAAGGGCGGATCCCGCGCGAACAGCTTGGCCGCATCGTCGACGACCGTGTGGTGGGGCTCTGACGATGGCAATGATTCCGTTCCCTGGCGGGTTCGACGACACGACAACCTTCGGCGTGGCCAATGTGACAGTTGTGGCCTACATCGGCTGCAACTCCACAATGGTGGCGACCAACTACGACTACATCACGTACGACATCCCGCCGCGGTTTTGGATGCCGCCGAAGAACTGGCGCTGGTTCGATGTTTATAGGTTGCTGCTGGCTCCGCTCATCCCGGCGGGCGCCGCCATAATGGTATTCGCGCGGATGCGGATGCCGACCGGTGTTTCAATGGCGCAGGCAGCGCGTCAGAGGCGCCGGCTAGCCTTCCAGCGGATGCGACGATGATCGAAGCCCTGTCGGTCGGCGTCGCGTTCTATTGTTTCGTTCTGTTCCTGCGCTCGCTGGTAATCTGCTGGGAAATTCACCGGCACTGGACGCGCCCGCGCTACCCAGATCGATGGTGGATCGAGTGCGGATGGAAGCGCCCGCCGGACATCGACGGGATGATCGCGCCGGTCTATCGCCGCTGGTATCCGTATGACTAATCACTGGCGCGATCTTCCGTCCGCTGTGCCGGCGCAGGCGCGCGCTGAGGCGGCGCTGCTACTGGATCCGAAGCTGAAGCACGCCGTTTTCGCGGACTTGGAAGACGACGATCACTATTCGATCGCGGTGGCGGTGCGTAATCCGGCGACCGGCGAGATGGCGTCGGCGCTCATGAAGGGCGTGGCAATCCTTCCGTCCGCGCTGTTGTCCATGGTCGATGCACTCTCATAGGGGAAATACAGAAAATGCTCACCCAAGCTCAGGCCAATCTACTCGCGAAGGCATTGATCAACGGGGACTTCGGCGCGGTAGCGAGCCTTTTCGCTCCGCTGGTCCCGCAGACATCGGCCACGATAGCGACGACTTATCCTGGCACCGGCGTTGCGTACACGAACAAGACGAATTTCATCCAACAGGTGGTCATCAGCGGTGGCACAGTCACGGTGATCACTCTGAGCGCAGGCGGCAGCCTTACGACACCGCGCTACGCGAGGGCTGGGAGGAAATCGGCGACACGTTCGAGGATGAAGGCGCCACGCGGCTGCACCAGGAAATCAGTCCAGAGGGCGTGAACTTCACAACGTTCCTGATGCCGGTGCCGGCGGAATTCGAACCGCACCTGAACGAAGAACACGACGGCTATCAGTGGGCCGACTTGGACAACGCGCCCGAACCGCTGCATCCAGGCGTGGATCGAGTCCTGCCGATGGTGGCTGCGGCGCGCATGGGCATGGATGAAGCAGAATGGGACGAATCCGAACACCCGCGCAATTCTGACGGACGGTTCCAATCTGGCGGCGCTCCAGGGCCGGCTGCCGTCAAGGCGAAAAGCAGCGCATCGCCCGGATCCAAAGTCGTCATGCGCCCGGATGGCTGGAATGCGGGCGGCGAAGAGGTTTACCAGATCACGCGCCCCGGGCGTCTGTACCGCGGGATGACCGAGGCCGAGTTCAAGGCGACCGTCGGCGCTGGCAAAGGCATTCTGTCCAATCAGGACTATTCGACAACGGACGAAGGAACGTCGTTGTCCGGTGACGCAGAAACGGCCGAAAGTTATGCGAACTACGGACGCGACGATCCGCGCAAAACCGGCAAGCCGACTTACCTGGTCGAAGTCGGTGATCGCGAGGGCGCCACGCTTGACCAGGACGGGTACTACAAAGCGGCCAGCGAAATCAAGCCTGAGCGGATTTCCCGTATCTGGGAAATGCGCAACGAGAATGGCGCAATAGTCGGCACGGAAATCGATCCGGCCGCGGTGGGTGAACAAAAACCCAGCAAGGAATCGGCGACTGATGAAACCGATCCATCGAAGCCGCCCAAGCCTGGGCAGTGGTTCGTGGTGTACCGGGTCGGCAGTTCAGGCGAACTGAAAAATCGCAATGCCGGCAACGCCAATTCGGTCGGATCGTTCCTGCAACGGCTGGACGATCTGGAAGGTTCGCAGCCTGTCGGCGCTGGCGCCTCGCACTTGATCACGGCATATCGGGTCAAGATCAACAAGGATTTCGGCGGCTACAAGGCCGGATCCCGCGGCTCCAACCTCGAAGGCAACGTTGTAGGGCGCGAAGTGCGCAAGAACAGCGTGTCGTATTCGTTCCCAAGCGAGGGCGGTTGGGAGTCCGAAAAGATGGGCGAGGTGTCGCTCGAAAAGCTGCGCGCTTTTTCCAAGGAACACACGGGGTACGAATCATTTGATGACATGGGCGGGACGATGTCGGGTGAAATGGTCCGCAAGGCGTTCAAGGATTCGCCCGGTCAGGCGCAGGACACCGGCAAGTCGATCGTGTTCCTGGAGCAGATGACCGACGATATGGCCATGGACCGCGCGATCGCGGACCGCATCGCGCTGGACAAGGAAAGCGTTCGCAGTTACGACGTTGATGGCCGGCTGCACATCACGCTGGCCAACATCAGCAAGTCGATCGTCAATCCGTACTACGGGTTCGAAATCCCGGGCGCCGAAGAAGCCGGGCTTGATCCACGCAAGGTCTTCTACCTGCTACGCGATGCGCAGGAACTGGCGGAAGGCGCCGAAACGTTCAACAACATTCCTATCTTGTCCGATCACAAGCCGGTGAGCGCTGAAAGCCCGGAAAAGGACATGATCGTTGGGTCGACCGGCACCGATGCCATCTTCAGAGATCCGTACCTTTGCAACTCGCTGGTGTTCTGGGACCAGGCAGCGATCGACGAAATCGAGAGCAACGCCAAGCGCGAACTGTCAGCCGCCTATCGCTATGTGGTGGACTGGACGCCAGGCGTGTTCGACGGGCGCCGGTATGACGGCGTCATGCGCCAAATCAGGGGCAACCACATCGCCCTTGTCAGAGACGGCCGCGCCGGGTCGGATGTGATCGTCGGCGATTCTCAACTCACGGAGGTAAACGCAATGGCACAGCAAGTTCTTTCGCGTAGGGCCATGCTGGCGAAAGGCGCCTTGTTCGCGGGCCTGACGCCGCTGCTGGCCCAAGATGCGTTGCCCGGTCAGACGATGAAGGATCTGGACAAGATCCTGGCGGCCGTGGCTTCGGATAACTGGAAGACGGAAAAGCCGAAGATCATCGCTGAGGTCACCAGGACGTTCACGCCGCGGCTGCTGGCCAAGGACCAGGGCATGGGGGGCCTGGCCAAGCTACTCGATCACCTGGACGGCGAGGCAGCGACCGCGGCCGAACCCGGCAAGGGCGCTCCAGCCGCACCCGCGGGGCCTGGCAAACCAGCCCCGGGCGGGGCGGTTACGGCCAAGCCGATGGGCGGCGGCGGGCCCCCGGTTGAAACCGAATCGGCACTGAAGGAAGGCGAAGGGATGGCCGAAGACGATCCGATATCCGAGATCATGGAAATGCTCAAAGCCCATCTGCCGCCGGATGTGCACGCGGCGGTGGGCGAAAAGATGAAGGGGCTCAAACCGAATCCGCAGCCAGCGGCCCCGGCCGCTCCAGCGGCCCCAGCGCCGGCAGCCGCGGCTCCAGCGCCCGCCGCGCCCGGCACCAAGCCCCCCGCCATGGATGAACCGCCGGGCGGCACCGGCCAACCCAAACCCCCCGTTTCGAGCGGAAAGGAAGTCCCCGTGAACGATCCAGCAAAGGCATCTATGCAACAAGCAACCGTGGGCGCCATGGACGCGGCGATCGCCAAGGCGAAAGACGACACCCGTAGGGAAACCATGGCGCAGATGCGCTCGATCGCCGAAGCTGAAACGTTCGTGGCCCCGTGGGTGGGAAAGCTCACGATGGCATTCGACAGTGCGGCCGACGTTTACAAGGCGGCACTGCTGGCGCTGGAAATCGACATCGAAGGCATGCACCCGGACGCCTACAGGCCGGTGCTGAGCGCGCAGCCCAAGCCCGGCGAGGCCCGCCCGGTGAGTTCCACGCGCATCGCGCAGGACGCATCCACCAATGCCGGCGTGCTGCTGTCGAAGATCCTGCCGAACGTGGCAGGCCGGCGCGTGATGTAGCGCCATTTCCCCCTTCCTGATTTCATTCGGAGCGATCAAATGCCTTTTCCTGGACAAGTAAACACCGTTCCA
>WNGN01002391.1_pt1 | contig 12571 bp, 8 predicted proteins | sample 5400561 | NCBI WGS metagenome assembly WNGN01 (sample SAMN13153379, study PRJNA577476) | soil metagenome | isolation source: 115 cm soil or saprolite under Garry oak tree replicate 2 | place: USA:California | collected 2016-06-15
TACTCGCCCGCGCGATCTCGGCGACCTCGCCGTCGAAGTCACGATAGTGCGCCCCGGCCCCATCGTGGGCGGCGCGGTGAATCCATACGTGCGGCGCCGCGAGGCGCAGCGTCACGCGCGCGAGGCTGGCCGACCTTACGAACCGCCGGTCGATCATCCGCTGCTGCGGGAATGTCTAGGCGAGACCCTGGGCGTCATTCTCTACCAGGACCAGGTGCTCCAGGTCTGCCAGGCGCTCGCGGGATTTTCGTCGGGTCAGGCGGAGGCGCTGCGGCGCGCCATGAGCCGGCGCCGCTCGCGCGAGCTGATGGGCGGGTTCTGGGAAGAATTCCGCAGCGGTGCCGCGGCACGCGGAGTCCCCGAAGCCACTGCCGAGAAAGTCTTCACGCAGGTGATCGCGTTCAGCGAGTTCGGATTCCCCAAATCGCACGCGGCGGCGTTCGGCCTGCTCGCCTATCAGTCGGCGTGGCTGCGCCACTACCACCCGGTCGAATACTACGTGGGACTCTTCAATAACCAGCCGATGGGCTTCTACTCGCTCGACGTCCTGAGCCGGGACGCGCAGCGCAACAACGTCGAAGTCCTGCCCCCCGACGTGAACGCCAGCGACGTGTGGAGTACGGTAGAACCCCGGGGCCATGCCCCGGGTGCCCTACGGGTAGGCTTGGGTTTTGTCCGTAACTGGAGCGAAGAAGCGGCGACGGCCACCGTCCTCGAGCGCGAGCGGCACGGCCCGTTCCGCAGCGTAGGCGACTTCGTGCGGCGCACGCCGCCGGACTTGAAGCGCACGGCGATCGAAGCCCTCGTCTGGGTGGGCGGGTGCGACGGCTTTGGGCTCACGCGGCGAGAGCTGCTCTGGCAGGTGGGGCTGTGGTTGCCGCCCAAGACCGAGCGGAGCGGCGATGGACGCGGCCGTCGCCAGCTCGAACTGGCCCTCGACCACCCGCACGAACACCTGAGTTTCGGCGGCCTCACGGCCCACGAGCGACTGCTCGCCGAGTACTCGACCCTGGGTTTCTCGGCGGGCGCGCACCCCTTCAGCCTGGTCCGCGACGCGTTGCCGCCGGGAGTGACCCCCAGTAACCGGCTGTCCGAGCTCGAAGGAGGGGCCCAGTGCCAGGTGGCCGGGCTGGTCGTGGCGCGCCAGCGCCCTGAGACGGCGAAGGGGTTCGTATTCGTGCTGCTGGAAGACGAAGGGGGGATGTCGAACGTGATCGTCCGGCCCGACGTCTATGACCGCTACCGCGCGGCGGTGCGAGGCGAGCCGTTCCTATGGGTGCACGGCACGCTCGCCAAGGACGACGGGACGGTCAACGTCCTGGCAGAAGAGGTCGAGGGACTGCAATGCGGGGCCTTTCTCAAGACGATGCGCCGTGTGGCGCCGGACTCGAAGGATTGGGGGTGAGTGTGTTCCAATCCACGGCTAGACCGTCCTTTGGGGAGATAACACTCTCACCAGGAGGACGCATGCTCAATCCCGTTACTGTTGCACTCGCTGCCCTGCTCCTCGCCCAGGCTCCGGCTCCATCACCCCAGACCAGACCCGAGATCCTCACCGCCGGTTCGGGTGAAGCGACCCTTCCTCCACAGCGGGCCGTACTCCACATCGGGATGACCAGCCGTGCTTCCAATGCGGCTGATGCGTCGAGCCGGAACGCGAACGTCCTTCAGAGCGTGCTCGATACCTTGAGACGAGCTGGATTCCCGCGAGAGTCGCTCAAAACTGTCGAGTTCGGCGTCGGCCCCAACATCGACTACGAACACGGGAACAAGGTTACCGGCTACGAGGCGACCGCGACCATCCGCCTGGTGGTTCACGATCTGACGCAGATCGGCCGGGTCATCGACCTTGCGTTGACGGCGGGCGCAACCGACGTGTCGGACGTCGCCTTCGAGTCCGACAGTGTAGCCATTGGGCGTCGTCGGGCACTCGGCGAGGCCCTCGCCAAAGCTCGCAGCGACGCCGACGCCCTGGCGACCGCGGCCGGGGGATCCCTCGGCCGGCTCCTCGAAGTCTCGTCGGGCGGCGGATTCGGATTCGCCTCGGGGACCAGGCTTAGCGCGGTCGTGGTCACTGCCTCCGCGAGCCGGGCAGCCGAGATCACGCCGCGAGATATAGTGGTACAAGTGTCCGTCCAGGCGCGCTGGGAGTTCGTAGCGGGACGGTGAACGCCCCGTAGCGAAACGGGCGGGCAGTCGCCAACCTTTGGGTATGCGACTCGTACCCCTGCTCTGCCTGCTCGCGGCCTGCGGCGGTGGTTCGGCCCCGCCACCACCTGCTCCAGCACCGGGGGCGGGTGGACCCGGCGCACCGGGCGCTCGTGCGGCCCCGCTCGTCCTCAACTCGGCCCGGGTCAACGGCACCACCCTGGCGTACCGCATCGTGGGAGACACGGGCACACCCGTCGTCTTCATTCATGGCAGCGTCGCCGACCAGGGCGACTGGGACCGCCAGATCGCTACGTTCGCCCAGACGCACCGCGTGTTGGTCTACAGCCGCCGCTACCATCCGCCCAACTCGCCGACGAACGACGATCAGACGTACTCGCCGATGCTGCACGCCGAGGATCTCGCCGCGTTGCTGTTGCAGCTCGACCTGGCTCCCGCGCACGTGGTTGGGTCGTCGTACGGCGCGTACACGGCGCTGGTCCTCGCACTCGAGCATCCCGAGCTGGTGCGGTCGGTGGTCCTGGGCGAGCCGCCGATCATGCCGCTCCTCACCCGCACCCCGGAAGGCGACGCGTTGCGCCGCAACTATGTCGCGGCGGCCCTCGATCCGGCTCGGGCCGCGTTCTCACGCCGGGACTCCGTGGGAGCCCTGGCCGCGTTTCTGCGCGGCGACGGCCTCGCGGCGCCACCCAGCGCGAAGCTGCTGACGTATGCATTCGAGCTGCGTCGCGAGATGCTCGCGAGCCGCGAGCAGTACCTGCCGCCGCTCGCCTGTGCCGACCTCGGCGCGCTCCATACCGGCGTCTTGCTCGTCAGCGGCGACCGCAGTCCGCCTGTGTTCCACGCCATCACGGCCGAGCTCGCGCGCTGCTTGCAGAACGACTCGACCGCCACGATTCCTGGAGCGGGGCATGCCATGCACCGCGCGAATCCCGCGTTCTATAACCAGGTGGTCCTCCGTTACATCGCGACCCACTGAATGCGCGCTCGACTCGCCGCACCCCTCGTTGCCGTGTTGTTGCTGGCCCCGCGGGACGCACGGGCCCAAAACCGGTCCGACCAGTTGCTCTGGGCCGCCCGCCAGCACATCGCGACGAATCAGCTCGACAGCGCCGAGGCTGAGTTGCGGTCGGCCCTCGACCTCGCCCCCTACCAGATGGACAGCTCATACGTCTACGGGTGGTGGGGGGTGCTCGCGTATCTCCGCGGTAGCGACAGCCTGGCGCGCGCTAATTTCCGACAGGCCGCGAACCTCAACGCACGGATCACGTTGCCGGGTCTCGATCAAATCTCACCCGGGGCGGCGAGTCTGTTCGACGCGGAGATTCGGGGTGGTCACGCCTACGGCATCGGCTCTCTCGAACAGCCGCCCAGGCGAAGCGCCGGTCCCGTTATCGTCTACCCGCCGGAATTGCGCCGCCTTGGCGTGGCGGGCCACGCCGTCGTGTCTATCGTGATAGACTCGCTCGGCCACGTCGAGCCCCAGTCGATCCAGATCCTCGAAGCGCCCGATACCGGGCTCGCCGAGCCGCTGCGGCAGATGCTGCTCGCCACGACGTTCACACCGGGGCGCAAAGCCGGTCACGCCGTGCGCAGTTACGTCAATCTGGGCTTCGATCTCACACCCCCTTCGCAACCCAGGCTGAGCGCGACACAGCTGAGCAGCGCGGCGCGCACGCAGCTCGCCGCCCACCGCCCCGACAGCGCGCTCGCGTTGGTCACTGAGGCACTCGACCCTGCCACGAGCGCGACACCCGGGGAGCGCGTCTACGCGCTGTTCGTACAGGGGCTCGTCTTGAAGGCCAAGGGCCGAGACAACCTCGCTTCCGCGGCCTTCGACTCGGCAAGCGCTGGGTACCGAGATCTCCTCGCGCGCGGTGTGGATCTCGCGCCATTCCTGAAGCGGCTCGCGGACTCGGTCCGGCTGGGGCGGCGGCGCGGTGCCGGTCCCGCATCCGCACCATCGGGGCTCGGCGTCCCCAGCGCCACCGGGGTCGACGAGCAGCCGGCGCTCGTCACCCACCCAGCGATCCGCTACGCTCCGGAGATGCAGGCGCTACGCATCGGGGGAACCTTGATCGTGGAAGCGACGCTCGACACGACGGGACGCGTGATTCCGAGCAGCGTCAAGATCGTGCAGAGCCCGAACCCCGTCTTCGACCAAGAAGCGCGGCGCGTCGTCCTCGCGGCCACGTACCGTCCCGCGCGACGGGGCGGCCGAGCGGTGCAGACGGTCATCCGTCAGCCCATCACCTTCGCGGCGTACTGAGGTCAGTCATGGAACTCGCCACCCTCGCCGGCGGCTGCTTTTGGTGCCTCGAAGCCGTCTTTCAACAGCTGCGGGGCGTCACGAAGGTCGTCTCGGGATATGCGGGCGGCAGCGTTCCGAATCCGTCGTACCAGGCGGTCTGCACGGGCGCCACCGGCCACGCCGAGGTCACGCAAGTCACATTCGATCCCTCGGGTGTCTCGTACCGGGATCTGCTCGATGTCTTCTTCACGATCCACGACCCCACCACGCTCAACCGCCAGGGCGGCGACGAGGGAACGCAATACCGCTCGGCGATCTTCTATCACTCACCCGAGCAGAAGGCCGAAGCCGAGCGGACGATCAAACAGCTCGAAGCAGAGAAGGTATGGGATGATCCGATCGTGACGGAGGTCGTGCCGCTCGAGACCTTCTACGCGGCGGAGGGCTACCATCAGGACTACTACGCGCGCAACGCGAACCAACCCTACTGTCGTGCGGTAATCGCGCCGAAGGTGGCGAAGTTGCGGAGCAAATACTTCGAGAAGCTGAAGGCCTGACAAGGAGGCATCGATGAAGCAGGTTCTGGCGCTACTCCTGCTTGGGGCGGCCGCCACGGCCGCGGCGCAGGCGCCGCCCGCCGGCTCCACCACGCCCTTCGTGGTCGAGTACTACTACACGGCTCGGTGGGGCTACGCCGACGAGTTCATCCGGCTGTTCAAGAAGAATCACTATCCCGTCTTGCTGCGCCAGAAAGAACTGGGGAACATCCTCGAGATCCGAGCCGAGGCGCCGCGGTTCCACGGCACGGAGGACCGGCGTTGGGATTACCGGATCACGCTCGTATGGAAGAACGCGGCCGCGCCGCACGAGGCGTTCCCCGACAGCGCGCTGCGGCGCCTCTTCCCCGACCAGGAGACGTTCCACCGCGAGGAGCAGCACCGCTTCGAGATTCTCCTGGCGCACTGGGACCTGCCCGTGGTCAAGGTAGACCTGACGGCGCCTTAGCCCGCGCGGCTCTTCCCTAGATACGCCCGTACCAGCGGCACCACCCGGCGCCGCACGAGGGCCGTGCGCAGCAGCTCTCGCTCCTCGGGTGTCACGTCCACGAGTACCTTCTCCCCGTTCCCTTCTCCCTCTCTGACCGCCACAGGGACGCCGTCGCGATACAGGATCCGGTTGGTCGCGAGGGCGGGCACCGCATCGCCCGGGGTGAGGATCCCGACGAGATTCAGCGGATCGGCTCCACTGACCGCCACCAGCTCACCGGCTCCATGCTCGCGCCGCACTGCGCGCAACAGCCCGATCGCTTCGGGCAACGCGTACTGCTCACCAGAGAAGCCGCCCACGAACCGGCCCCCACGCACCTCCCCGCGCGCCTCGAGCCGCCGGTACACGCGCAGCACGTCGCGCCAGGGCACGAGCAGGCTCTCCCGCTGCACCAGGCGCCGGAACACGACGCCGTAGCGCCGCAGCAGCTGCCAGGCGATCGCCTCGGCGATCTGCTCGTCGGGGAGCGGCGAGCGGTGCCGCACCCGCGACCAGCGCCCCGCCGTCTCGACCCCGAACGCCGCCACGCGGCCGCGGCGCCGATACCCCCCTATCGGTTTGCGCCGGGCGGACGGGACGAGCAGCGCCCTCAGGCCGGCAAAGCTGTCTGACGACACCAACCCCCACGCTACCAGCTCGCCCAGCCCCCTCTCGACCTCGGTGCGGAGCAACCCGGTGCCGTTCACCAGGTCGCCGAAGAACGACGCTCCGCGTTCGTCTAGGGTCGCGAGCAGTGCACGCGCCGTGTGCGAGAGGGGGAGCGCCGCCGGATCGAGATCGGGGGTGGCGGCCTGCCACACTGCTCCCCGCTCCCGCCGGAACAGCGCGATGGGCGTGGTGCGGATCGGCCCCGACTTGCTCCGGGTCCCCGCTTCCGCACTTGGAGCGGCCGTGAGGCGGCCCCAGGCGGTCTCGCCCGACAGGCACAGGCCGTCGAGCCACAGGGGGTCGTAGTCGGCGAGCCGGGCCGGTAGCACATCCGACTCCCACGCCCCGGCCGCCAGCTCGTAGCCGTCGAGCAGATCGAGCACCGCCGCGAGGCCCTCAGGGCCTTCAGCATTGGCGTCCGGCGCCACACGCTGCCAGCGGAACAGGAAGCGGAGGAAATCCGCTGCCGTGACCGGCTCGATCTCCTTGCGCAACCGATCGAGCGTGTAGCGGTGAACTCGCGCTAACAGGCGCCGCTCACACCACTCGGTGCCCTGCATCCCCGGTGAGAAACGCCCCCGCAACGCGAACCCTTCGTGCTCGAGCGCCGCAAGGGCGAAGTCGATGTCCCCCGATGGAATGCCCAGCGCCTCGGCGATCTCGGCGCCGGTCGTCGGACCGATCACCTCGAGCCGACCGCGCACCAGCTCCCGGATGGCGTCCTCCCGGCTCCAAGTCTTGGCACGGTCGCGCTCGGGAACCGCGACGTCCGGCACAAACTCGCTCCCCGGGAACGCCGCCTCGAGCATCGGGACGCGCTCGGCCGCCACCCAGAGCCGGCGATCCATCAAGGACGCACGCCCTGCGTGCGCCAAATCCTCGACCTTCCCTTGCCATTCCGCACCCCGCACACCGCACTCCGCACTCGGGATCCCGCCCATCACCAGCAGCGCGTCGTGCAGCTCATCACCGTCCTGAGCCTCGGGCCACGCCTCCTCCCGCACCCGCTCGATCGCGGCCGGGTCGAGCGTCCCGAACTCCTCGGCGGTCTTGACGTCGAGACCCCGCCGCGTGATGACGGCCTGCGTGCGGCGCTCCTCGAGCGGCGCATCGTCCAGGAACGCATATGGACGGGCGTTGATCGCCTCGTGACACAGCGGCGAGGGCTCCGGCGTATCGCGCGCGATCATGGTGAAGCGGCCCGCCTCCATCCCCTCGAGCACGCGCTTCAGACCAGGGAAGTCCATCGCTTCGAGCAGGCAATCGGCGATCGTCTGGTTCACGAGCGGATGGTCGGGGATCTCGCGGTCGCCCACGAGGTTCTCGGGGCAGGCGAGCTGATCGGGGAAGACGGCGGCGACCAGGTCTTCAGCGTCCATTCGTTGCAGCGGCGTGGGGACCTTCCGGCCGCCCCGGAACCGCAGCACCGCGAGCGCGCGCGTCGCGTTCCAGCGCCACCGCGTGCCGAACACAGGCGCGTCGAGCATCGCCTGGACCAGGAGAGTCTCGGCGGTCGCGGGCTTGAGGTACTGGAAGACCTCGTCCAACGGGAAACTGTGCTGGGCGCCGAGCGAGAGGACGATCGCATCTTCGGTGGCGGCCGCCTGCAGCTCGAAGTTGAAGCTGCGGCAGAACCGCTTGCGCAGCGCCAACCCCCAAGCGCGGTTGATGCGGCTGCCGAACGGCGCGTGCAGCACCAGCTGCATCCCGCCGGCCTCGTCGAAGAACCGTTCGAGCACGAGACACGCCTGCGTCGGGATGACACCGAGGATTCGCTTGGTGGCCGCCAGGTACTCGACGACCTGGCGCGCGGCCGCGTCGGCGAGACCCATCGTGTCGAGCAACCACCCTATCGCTGCCGGCGGATCGCTCAGGCGGTCGCTCACGTCCTGGCGCAGCCGCGAGACCTCTTCGGACAGCTCGATCGTCCGCCCTGGTGCCTCGCCGAGCCAGAACGGCAGGGTCGGGGGCTGCCCCTTGGCGTCGGCCACGCGCACCTGGCCCGACTCGACCTTCACGACCTGGTACGACGTGTTACCGAGCTGGAAGATGTCGCCCGGGTTGCTCTCGATCGCGAAGTCCTCGTTCAGCGTGCCGACGAACGTCTCCGTGGGCTCGAGCACCACACGATAGTCGCCCAGGTCGGGGATCGCGCCGCCCGACGTGATGGCCGCGAGTCGCGCACCGCGCCGGCCCTTCACGCGGCGGTTCACTCCGTCATAATGCAGGTGCGCCGCGCGCCGCCCGCGCCGTGTCGTGAACCCCTCGGCGAGCATCTGGACGACGTCGTCGAATTCGCGGCGCGTCAGATCGCGGTAGGGATACGCCGACCGCACCAAGTCGAAGAGCGCGTCCTCGTTCCATTCTTCGCACGCCGCCGCCGCGACGATCTGCTGCGCCAGGATGTCGAGCGGCTTGGCGGGAATGATCAGGCGGTCGAGCCGCCCTTCTCGGGTCGCGCGGACCAGCGCCGTGCACTCGATCAATTCGTCACGCGACAGCGGGAACAGCCGCCCCTTAGGGACCGACGCCAGCCGGTGGCCGGAGCGCCCCACGCGCTGCAGCAGGGTCGCGATCGAGCGGGTCGACCCGACCTGGATCACGAGGTCCACCGCCCCGATGTCGATCCCCAGCTCTAACGACGCGGTGGCGACGAGCGCCTTGAGCTCTCCCCGCTTGAGCCGCTCCTCGGCTTCGAGGCGCTTTTCCCGCGACAGGCTGCCGTGGTGGCTCGTCACCAGGTCGGCGCCGAGGCGCTCGGAGAGTTGCATTGCGAGCCGCTCGCACAGGCGGCGTGTGTTCACGAACACCAGCGTCGTCCGGTGCTCCGCGATTAGCTCCGCGATGCGGGTGTTCACTTCCTCCCACACCTCCCCCGCCATCACGGCCTCGAGAGGCGAGCCTGGGATTTCGATCGACAAGTCGAGTGTGCGCGCGTGCCCCGAGTCGACGATATCGGGGGGTGGGGCGTTCGTGCCGACCAGGAAGCGGGCGATCTCATCGATGGGCTTCTGCGTCGCCGACAGCCCCACGCGTTGCGCACGTTTGCCCGTCAGGGCGTCGAGCCGCGCGAGCGAGAGCGCCAGGTGGCTACCGCGCTTGTCCCGGGCCACGGCGTGGATCTCGTCGACGATGACCGTCCGCACCGTGCGCAGCATCTCGCGCGCCCGCTCCGACGTGAGGATGAGGTACAGCGACTCCGGCGTTGTAACGAGGATGTGCGGTGGCTGTTTCACCATCGCTTGCCGGTCGGCCTGCGGGGTATCGCCCGTGCGGACCAGCGTACGGATGTCGACGTCGGGGAGGGCGGCGCTGATCTCGGCGAGCGGCTCCGAGAGGTTTTTCTGAACGTCGTTCGAGAGGGCCTTCAGGGGCGAGACGTAGAGGATCTGGGTCTCGTGTTTCAACCCGCCGTTCAGACCTTGCCGGACCAGGCTATCGATCGCTGACAAGAACGCGGCGAACGTCTTGCCCGAGCCGGTCGGCGCCGCGATCAGCACGTCGCCGCCGCGTTGAATCACGGGCCAGGCGTGGCGCTGCGGCTCGGTCGGCTCGGCAAAGCGCTCGCCGAACCAGCGCTGGATGGATGGGTGGAAACCGGTGAGAGGCATGAGACCGAATATACCCCGAAGTCTAGCCCAGCGCCTCCTGGAGAGAAACCCCACGCAAGGCCGCAATCCGCTCGATCGTCTCGCCGATCTTGTTGTTGGGCGTGGAGGCGCCCGCAGTGACCCCGATCGTCACGGGCCCGTCCGGTAGCCACCGAGCGTGCCGGGTTTCGTCATGCTCGCCCACGGGCCGGTGGCGGATCGCGCCCGTGTCGGGATCGATGCACGTCGCATCGGCGATATGGTAGGTCGGGACCTTCTGCTGGCAGATCGCCGCCAAGTGGGTCGTATTGCTCGAGTTGTATCCGCCGATGACGACCATCAAGTGGAGCGGCTCGGCGATGAGTTTGAGCACCGCATCCTGCCGCTCCTGCGTCGCCGAGCAGATCGTGTCGAACGTGCGGAAGTGTTGCTCCAGTGACGCTTCACCCCAGCGCCGCGCCATGCTCTTACCGATCTCGGCGGCGATCGCGAGCGATTCGCCCGACAGCATCGTCGTCTGATTCGCGACTCCCACCCGCTCGAGATCGCGGTCGGGATCGAACCCCGGCGACATCTTCTCGGCGAAGCGTTCGATGAACCCGTCCCGCGTCCCCCGTCCCTCGATATACTCGCACACCACCCGCGCCTCCGTCATGTCGCGCACCACGACAAACTTGCCGCCGGCGTGCTTGGTGACCTGGCTCGAGGTGGCCTTGGTCTCCTCGTGGTAGTTCTTCCCGTGGACGAGTGCCGTGAAGCCGTCGCGGGCGTACGACTCGACTCGCTTCCACACATTCAGGACTGAGCCGCACGTCGTGTCCACCAGCACGCAGCCGATCGCGCGCAGGCGCTCGAAGTCCCGCACCGTTACGCCGAAGGCGGGGAGGATCACCACATCTTCGGGCGTCACGGCGCCGAAATCGAACTCGCCACCCTCCGGGCGATGGAGGAACTGCACGCCCATCGCTTCGAGTTTGTGGTTCACGTGCGGGTTGTGGATGATCTCGCCGACGAGGAAGGTGCGCTTGCCGGGAAACTTGGTCCGGGTCTCATAGGCATACTCGACGGCTCGGTCCACTCCGTAGCAGAACCCGAACTCTCCGGCCAGACGGACCGTGAGGTCGCCCGCGCGCAGGACGTAACCCGCCGCGCGGATGGCGTCTACCACCCGGCTGTGATAGTCGGCGGTCAACGCGCCCTCGATGGCGCCCTTCAGGCCAAAGCCCTTGCGGAAGTAGGTCTGTTCCACGGTGGTCTTCAATCTAACCGTACGCCCCGCCCGCCGCGGATGGCGTCGAGCACGCGCTGCACCTGCCAACCATCGCGGAACGTCGCCGGCTCCCCTTCCGCCGCGCCTCCGCCGATCACGCGTACCAGGTCGCGCAGCAAGCGCACGAACGACCGCGCCCACATGTTGTTCGGCTTCGCCTTCTCCCACAAATCGTCCGGGGCCGAGACGTCCTCGAGCGGGCCCCCAGCTCTCCCGAGCTCGAGCTTCGTCTCTCCCGTGAGGACCAGCGTCCCCTCGCTTCCCGTCAGCTGCGCCAGGTGTCCCGGACCGTGCGAGGCCACGGTGGTCAGCGTGATGGTCGCGGCCGCTCCGCTCGCCGTGCGCAGCACGCTGCTCGCGAAGTCGTCGGCGGTGACGGGCCGTTTCGCGCCGCTCTCGTCGGTCCGCTCCGTCACGAACGTCTCGACCAGTCCAGCGACGTAGGCGACTTCGCTTCCCGTCCAGAAGCGGCACAGGTCGATGAGATGGGAGCCCACCGCACCGAGGATCCCGCCTCCACGGGCGCCGTCGAACCACCAGGTCCACGGAGCATCCGACGTCTGCGGCCGGCCGTCGCCGCGGAGGTACGGCTTGAGCGACAGCTCGATGTGGCGCACCGCGCCGATCGCGCCGCTCCGGATCAACTCGCGCGCGCGACGGCGGTTGGGCTCGTAGCGCAGCTCGTGATCCACCCAGGCAAATCGGTCGGGACGCCCTCCGGCGGCCGCCAGCATTTGGGACGCCTCGTAAGCGTCAAGCGCCATCGGCTTCTCGCACAGGACGTGCTTCCCGGCCGCTAGCGCCGCGATGGCGTACCGCGCGTGCGAGTCCGGCGTGGACGAGACGATGACGAGATCGACGTCCGCGCTGCGCGTCAGCTCCACGCCGTCGTCGAAGACCTGCGGCACACCGAACTCCCGCGCCACGGCCTCCGCGTTGGCGCGGTGGCCGCTGGCAATGGCCGTGGCCCGCGCACCGGGCACGAACGCGAGCGCCGGAAGTTGCACCCGCCGCGCGAACCCCGAGCCGATGAACCCGAGGCGAACCGTCATGGCTGTAACCGGCACGGCACGGTATCGGCGGAAGCCGGGAGCGGCACATCTGCGTACGCGGCGTCGACCGCGACGCGGATGCTGGTCTCAAGCCCTGAGCCATGGGCCCGAGCGGCGAGCACGCCCCCGCTCATCGTCAGGTCGACCGCTCCGCTGTCGAGCGACACGCCGTGCGCCACGTCACCCTTCATGTAGCGGACGGCGACGTTCGAACCGCGCGGCGTGATCGAATCGCCGAGGGCGATGACGGGGAACGAACCGGTGACGAGCGAATCGCCGTAGCGCAGCAGCACCAGCACGCCGTTGCCGTGGTCGTCGGCCGCTTGCAGCAGCAGCGACGGGCCGCCGCTGCAGCGATGCGCCGCCGCGGGCACCGCGAAGGTGACCGTGTCGGCGTGGACAGGGACGACCGTCGCTCGCACCCTCGGCGGCGTGTCCCTGCTACAGGCCGCGAGGGCCAGGATCAAGAGACGCTTCAGGGCGCGGCGACCCCGAGCGCCGCCCGTGCCGCTGCTGGGCTGAGTGTGTGCGGGGCGAGGGCCTT
>WNGN01002395.1_pt1 | contig 12566 bp, 9 predicted proteins | sample 5400561 | NCBI WGS metagenome assembly WNGN01 (sample SAMN13153379, study PRJNA577476) | soil metagenome | isolation source: 115 cm soil or saprolite under Garry oak tree replicate 2 | place: USA:California | collected 2016-06-15
AGACCAAACTTTGCGTGCGGTTTCGCGGTCAATCCGGTCGCGGAGCGGCCCCAATAACAGCCAGATCAAACCTGCCAGGACCACGAGCACCATCATCCAACGCATGGCCATCGCGAGCAGAGCAACGTTGACTGCGGGCCACTGAAATCGATACTGGCGCAAGATATTTGCGCGCTCGGTCATCCAATGCCAGGCCGTGTGCGCCACGAGCGCCGACAGGATAATCGTCCCGACGCGTTCCGCAACGACAAACCGGAACAGGAGCTCCAACGCGGGAATAAATAGCGCGAGCATTAGAATCTGCCCAAGCTCGACGCCTACATTGAACGAGAGCAGCGAAGTCAGCAGGTGGGATCCGGCGAACTGCATCGTCTCCCGAAGAGCGAATGAGAAACCAAATCCGTGCACGAGGCCGAACCCGAACGCAACCATCCATCTCCGCTGCACCTTCGTCACTCCCACGATGTTCTCGAGCGCCATGTATAAGATGGAAATCGCGATCAGAGTTTCGATCAGCGGTGGAAACCATAATGAGTTCGGTGCGAGGTTATAAGCGGACGCGATCAGCGTGATCGAGTGCGCGACCGTGAACGCGGTCACCACAGGAATGAGTGCGCGAAAACGCCGAAACGGGATCACCAGACAAAACAGGAATAGCAGGTGATCGGTTCCATCCAGAATGTGAAAGAACCCCAATTCAACGAAGCGCAGGGCCGCCTGGCGCCAACTCGGATCGAGTCGAACCAGGCCGGGATCACCTATAAACTCAAACGCGCGCACGGACCCGTTGGGCGGCTGAAACCGAAGAACGATGACCACGCGCTCGCCCAGCCGGCCGAGCCCTGGATGGATCGAAAACCGGGATTGGTCCGAGTGAATCGGATACTCGAACAGCACGTCGAGCATTGCCTGATCCCAAAAGACTTGGGTATTGCTTGGGAGGCGCGCTCCGGTAACATGCGCCAACGCCGCATCGTAGGAGGTGAAGGACCTATCGGATTCGAGCGATACGCGGGTTTCGACGACCCGTGGTTTCGGTAGGCGCGCATCGCCTTCGTAAATCTCAATCTCGTTAGCGATCCAGAGTGTCGCCGCTTCACGAAGTGAAACGTCGATTCGGTCGAGATCCAGATAACCTTGACCACGCTCTGGGAACTCGACGTCGCGCATCGCTTTCAGCGGCACGCGTATGAGCAAATGCAACTGTTCACCCGCAGGCTTGACGAGCGTTTGAACGGTCACGTCAACCGGGATGTCGTGCGCGGCCGCGCCGTGGCACATGAGAAATAGGGCCGTCGCCAATATTCCCACACCAAGGACACGTCTCCCAAAATATCTGATTGGCATGACCGCGAGATTACCCGGATAGCGCAACGGCTGACAAGCAAAAATCCGTGCTTACCGAAAAGCAATCTGGCAATACCGCGCCCGAGGCCCCAAGAAACAGTTCAGTTCCCCCAGCCCACATCCGCTTTTGGGCTCCCGTGCAGGTCCAGAGGTGTTATTGTGCGGGACGCCCGGTTGTTTTCTGTCCTTCCGTCCGGCCTGGCCACAACGTATGCGGCCCGGCACGGTCTTGCGCACTCCTGAACGCGCTGATAGACTCCGCCCATCCGTTAAGAATCGATTGGAATTCCTGGTTTGGGTGGCTCGAAAATTAGGAGACATGATGCGTAAAACGCTGCCGTTTCTAGCCGTTGCCGCAGTAGCACTGTCATGTGCGATTGCCTGGGCGCAAGCGGGCAAGGGATTGGACGTTTATTTCATTGATGTCGAGGGCGGGCAGTCAACTCTGTTTGTCACGCCCTCCGGACAATCGCTGTTGGTCGATACCGGCTGGGCCGGCGCGCGTGATGCCGACCGCATTGCCAGTGTCGCGAAACAGGCCGGCATCACGCAGATCGACTACCTGGTGACCACGCACTATCACGGCGACCATGTTGGAGGAGTGGTTGATCTCGCCGCCAGGATTCCGATTCGCAACTTCGTCGATCACGGGCCCAGCGCGGAAGAAAGTTTGAGCGTTCCCAAAAACTACGCGGCCTATCTTACCGTGCGCGACAAAGGCCAGCATATTCTCGCCAAGCTCGGCGACCACCTTCCGATTAAAGGCGCCGATTTCCAGATTGTGTCCGCTGCCGCCGAAACCATCGCCAAACCGTTGCCTGGCGCAGGGGCCGCCAATCCTCTGTGCGCTGAATTCAAGCCGCGGGATGAAACGAAAGAGCCGCTTGTCGCCGGCGAGAATAAGCAATCCGTCGGGATGGTCATCTCTCTGGGAAAATTTCGCATGGTCGATTTTGGCGATCTGACGTGGAACAAGGAACATGACCTGGCCTGCCCCAACAACCTCGTGGGCACGATCGACCTGTATGTCGTCTCTCATCACGGACAGGACATTTCCAGCCTTCCGATGTTGGTACAAGCAATGCGTCCGCGCGTGGCCGTGATGGACAACGGCGCGAAAAAAGGTGGAGCGATTGCTACTTTCGAAACGCTCAAGAAATCTCCTGGATTGGAAAACCTCTGGCAATTGCATTACGCGGTTGACGCCGGCGACCACAATTCCCCCGAGCAGTTCATCGCCAATCTGGGGGTTGGCGGTACGCCCGCGACAGGCGTCCCGGACGAAGGAACGGTGTATTACGTTGAGGTGGCGGCCCGTCCCGACGGCGGTTTCACTGTCACCAACTCACGCAACGGACACCACAAAGACTATGGACCGCACAAATAATAACGTGATGGGCGGGACTTTTGGCTCCAACGGAACTAAACGGAGGGCCATGACAATGCAGATGCTGAGAAGAATTGCCACGTTGCTGGGTGTGATTTTCTGCGCGACCTCGCTCGCTTATTGTGCCGAGGTCACGGGTTCCGTCAAGGGGCCCGACGGTGCGCCATTCGAGGGAGCGTTTGTCCAGGCTCGAAATGCGAAGACTAAGATCACGGTTAGTGTTTTGTCCCGCAAGGATGGCCAGTACCGGATACCGAATTTACCTGCCGGCGAGTATGAGTTGCGAATCAGGGCCGTCGGCTACCAAGCGCAGCCGCGTTCCGGCGTGACCCTGGCCGCCGACCAGTCAGCCTCGTTCGAATTCACGCTCCAGAAGGGGAGAGTGCATTGGACCGACATTTCCCTTTATCAGGCGGACCAACTCTTGCCGGCGGGAAAAGGCAAAGGAGCTCTGTTCACGCCGCAACCAGGACAACCCACCGCCACCTGCGCTGCTTGCCACGGAATTCAGACCCGCATCGCTTCTACAGTTCGCGACGAGGCTGGCTGGCGAGATCGAGTCGAGTACATGCGAACCACAATGCGAGTAAGGATCAACGACCAGGAAGCTGGCGACATTGCGTCGTATCTGAACAGCGTTTTTGGAGAAGATTCAACGCTCCCGAAATCGCCCGCGGATGTGCCGGGATACCAAAAGGTAGTGCAGTCGTTCAGTAGCGATGCCATGAGGATTGTTTACGTCGAATACGAAGTGGGCGGGAAGTTTCCCTGGAGTGCAGTTCCCGACAAAAATGGAAACGTGTGGATTCCCTATAACGGACCCGTGAATAAAATCGCGAGGTTGGACCCGAAGACCGGCGAGCTTGAGGACTTTCCTGTATCCAGCCCCGATGTCCTCCGTATTCATTCAGCGGTTCCTGCACCGGATGGCACCGTGTGGTTTTCCGAGCAATTTAAGAACAAAATCGGACGATTGGATCCCAAGACGAAACAGGTTACCGAGTATGAGGCTCCTCCGGGCGGAAGCACGCACACCATTCGCGTTGATTCGAAAGGAATGGTGTGGAGTACGGGTAACCCCCTCAATCGTTTCGATCCAGAAACACATAAATTCACCGGGTTCCCGGCCGACACCGGCAGCTTTTATGGGATCGTCATCGATAGGGATGACAACGTCTGGGCCGGTGGGCTCAGAGATGATGGGAAACTTTACAGAGTGAACAGTAAGGGAGAAGAAAAAGGATGGGCACCGCCGACCAAAGGTGAGCCGCGACGCATCCAAGTCGGCTCCGATGGAAGCGTATGGTTTGGGGAGTATTTTTCAGGCAAGGTCGCCCATTTCGATCCGAAAAGCGAAACCTTTAAGGAATATCAACTCCCTGGCGCGCGGCCGAGCCCGTATGCTCTCGGCGTCGATAAGAGCGATAGAATTTGGTACGCATCGTATTACATGGATGAGCTTGGGGCCTCGATCCAAAAACCGGGAAGGTGATCGAATATCCCTACCCGCATTCAGAAAACACCCTCCGAGAATTCTTTCCCGATGATCAGGGACGCCTGTGGTACGGCAGCCCCTCGAACGACAGGGTCGGCTACTTCTACTTGGCAGATCAATGACAGTTTCTCTACGAATTTTTTGGTATGGACACGCATCACGCGGGCCTTGGATCCTAACACATCAGCGTGAGAATCAGCAGAAAACTACTTTTGCATCGGCTGCGGCCTACCTCCCGCCCTCTGTCTTTTTTTGCAAGTCGGAGAAATTGACGTTGTCCTCGCACACCATTTCCCCAAGGTTCCAGTCCGGTTTCAACTCGAAGATCATGTGCCCGCCCCAGGGCTTCGTGTAGGCCTTCGGATCGTCGATCGTAATTTCGATTGTCAAGGTGTCGTGACTTGCGCGCTTTATGCGCTCCACAACGTGCAGGTCTTCGCTGTGCGGATGGCCCTCGTTATCAAGCCAGGTCTTATCGTTAAATCCGACCGTGTCCACGACGAGAGTGTCTCCTGCCCACTTGCCAATCGAGTCTCCCATCCATGTGGCAGGCAAATCCTTGGGATGCTGGCGACCATCGGTGTAGATCTCGCGCACAAAGTGATCGTACTCATAGAGCATGACCACGCGGCCGGGGGTCTGCATGATCTCCACCGGCTCGCCGCGTATCAGATAGATCCGCGGTACGCCTGGCGGGAAACAGTTGGTAATCGGGTCATTCGTTTCCGTCAAGGTGACTGCGTTGGGTCCAACATTAGGCTTGGCGGTCTTGAATTTCGCTTCTGCCCAAGGCGTCATCGGAGGTTTCTCGTTGGTGAAAGAAAATGCGAGCTCATAAATAGTGTACTTGCGAGCCTTGTCGGGAGCGCGCCGCGATCTCCTCCAGACTCCCGTGAGGTCCGTTGCCGGGGCTGCCTTCTGGGCTTTTGCAGCTCCGGACTTCTCAGCGGTCTGAGTGTGTCCGGCGGACGGGCAGGCAAGCGCCGCTACCGCCGCAAGGATCGAACCTGCTAATCGATTGCGCATATCGAAACTCCTCTTGTGGTTCGGATTCCAGCCTTCGAGTAAGCTTCGGATCTTTTTTCGCCAGAGTGTTAAATTTTATCTGAGATCATATTGCAGCCCGGTTTTGTTCTCTGTAGCGCCCACCTTCAGGCGGGCAAGTGCTCAAACGTACAGTGTCGGCCTAAAGGCCGACGCTACAAAAGCGCTTCAGACGATGATTGTTACAGACGCTCTCGTCTTGCCGTCCCCTAGACCTCCTCATTGATCCGCGTAGTCTTCGCCACGCTGGACGGCGAACTCTTTGCCGTTGGCCAACACGACCTTGCTGAGACGCATAGTGGGCGAACCGTTTTTCGCGCGATTCCCCACGATCGTGATTTGGTCTCCAGGTTTAAATAAAGTTTTGGTCCAGCCAAGCCGCGACATGGTGACCATGCTGGCGGCCTCGGCAGACCATTTTTCGATCTTGCCGTCGGCGCCCTTTACTTCCAAAAATATTTCTGAATGCGGATTCATGAATTGCCAATCTGTTACCGTGCCTTTCAGGGTAGTCAATTTCTTCGTGTCGTACGCGGACGCCCCGTGATGCGCGAAGATCGGGGATGAAACCGCGATAAGTCCAACAGCCAAAGCAAACAACGGCAAGGCCCTAAATTTCATAGTACACCTCTGGAATTGGCGAGAATATTCCACTGGCATTCATGGCGTGTCAATACCAAAATCGCCCAGCATCTCGAGAAAATTCACTTTTGCGCAACTGATTTTTGCGACGGCGTTCGCGGCCGGACATACCCAAGCCTCATATACGGTTGGGCGCCGTACCAGATTCTTCCCTGAGAATCCTCAAACATATCCCTTGTACCGCGCTCCCCATAAGGGGAAGGGTACTCGGTGACCTTGCCCGTCTTGGGATCCAGCTTTCCAATCACATCGGTGTACATGGATGCGTACCAAATGTTGTCATTGTGGTCGATCCCCATTCCATAGGGCGTCGGCATCGGTCCGGGCAGCCTGAATTCCTTGAAGGTTTGTGTTCTGGGATCGAACCTCGTCAGATTTGCGCCAAAGTAATCACCGAACCACACCATCCCTTGAGAATCAATTTTCAGCCGCCGGGGCCGGGAATCGGAGCTTGGCGGATTCCATTTCGTGATCTTGTTTGTTTTCACGTCTACCTTGCCGATGCTATGGTGGTCCCTCGAATTGAATTCAGCGAACCAGACATTTCCTTCCTGATCGACAGTAATCCCATAAGTATCTGGTACGTCGGGGAAGAACGTAAACTTTTTCGTCTCTATGTCGAATTTGCTCAGCGGACGGCCCGAGCTCCAGATATTCCCCTGAAAATCGGCGACGGCCGTGTGCCTGCGAGGAGCTCCGGTTTGACCTCCCGCGGTGTAACGCAAGCTGGGCCAAGGTGCGTTTGGTTCCATCTCAGGCACCTGCGGGCCGTCATAATTCTGCCCATAGACCTCAAATTTTTCGGTGCGCGTATCGAATTTCGCCAGCTTATTTTGCGCTTCGATGGTGAGCCAAACGGAACCGTCCGGCGTGGGCAAAATTTCATGGATGAAGGGGCGGGTCGGATCCGGTAATCTCCACGTATGGAGCTCGCCGGTTGCGGGATCGAGCTTCGACAATCCGCCGCCCATTTCCATCCAGATATTTCCATCTTTGTCGGGCTTTCCAGTGCCTGGACGGTCCTTGGGTTCCCCGGTCAACTGATAATCCACGTAAACAATATTCAGAGCGTCGTCGCTGAAGTAATCGCGCTCCTGCTTGACTTTCTGATATTGCGGCAATTGAGCCGGTGATTTCGGCACCTCGGAATCCGGCCCAAAAATCTTGTCGAGATACTCTGCAACCTGGTCCGCCACATCAGGCTTAATGTTAGCCACTCCTACCTGCCGCATGTGTTCGATCGCTTCCAGCCAGCCGTCGCGATCGCGTCCCTCTACACCAATTTTGCTCATCGCGTGGCAATTGAAACACTGTTGGAGCACCACATCTTTCCCTTTGCCATCGGGCAATAACACTCCGCCTTGATATTTCGTTAACTGGCTCCACTGCACCGAAGCCTTTTGCATCGTGAGGTCAACCGTAGCGGCCTGATCCTCTCGCAAATTGACGTTGGCGCGCTTCGCGGGGTCGCTCCTATATCCTGTTGCGGTCGCCCACACCTCATACGTCCCGGCGGGGAGTTTGTCGGTCGAAAATTTCCCCTGGTTGTCGGATAAAACCATCATCGTCATCTTGGTCTGCACATTTTGAGCTCGAACAAACGCGGCTCTGAAGGGAGCGCCATCCGGGCCAGTGATCGCTCCGGAAATGTTGCCTCCTGGGGCGGCGTATCCCAAGGGCGCAACCAGAAGCGCCACAAGACCGGCATACAGGATTCTTTTCATGGTGATCTCCAAGGAGAAGTGTTCATGGTCAGGACTCGCTGCAATCCGATGAGCCGCATGATTTGACAACCTTATCGGCGGAAAGAATTGGCGCCGGGGAGCGCCTAAGCGAAAGTATAGCGCAAAGTGCTAATCCTGCACCCAAATTTAGATTGTAATGACACGCCTCGAGAATCCAACCCCATTTCATGTTTATTTCTTGACACACGCTCGCCCAGGCGGTACAGAAGAACGGGCAGGCAAGACCCTTTTACACACCCGGTTGATGAGAGCGAATTCGCATTCTTTGGTTCGCGGATTTGGAAAGGTCTATGCCGAGAATCAAGGCTTCCGTTGTCGCACTGGCAAGCATCCTCGGCCTCGCAATGTTTTGCCCGCGAGGACCTGAGCCCCTGCTGGCGCAGAACGCGCCTGCCACGGCTCCGTCCAGCCCCGCGAAGTTGAGTGAGCAAGAAACGCGCGGGGAAAATTTGTTTCGGCAGCGTTGTTCGCTCTGTCATCTGCCGAGAAAACTTAAGTTTGGATCTCCGCCGGTCATTGGACCGGATCTGAGTGGATTATTCAAGGAAGCTGGCCCAGACAAGCTGAAATTGCTGAGAGGATCTATCCTGAAAGGCAGTCCGAACATGCCGGGCTTCCAGTATGGTTTGGAAACCAAAGAAGTGGATGATCTGATCGCGTATTTGAAGACTCTGTAGCAGGTTGCGGAGAAGCTCCAAATGGTGTCATTCCGATCCCGCAAGGCGGGATTGGAATGACAAGCAATAGCACTTTTTCCGCAGCCTACAAGATCGGTCGTAGATCAGAGGAGGCGTTCGTGCCGCGAATAAAGGCTCATTCTCTGCTTTTTTCCGTCATTCTGACGATTGGAATCTGCTGCCTGGCGCAGGATATTCTTGCGCAGTCCGCTCTCGCTACAGCTATTTTGTCGGGGACGGTAAAGTCTTCGGAAGGGAAGCCGCTGGAGGGCGTTGGCGTCTCCGCCCGGAACGCTGGCGAAACTTTCACCACCACTGTGTACACGGATCAGAGCGGGCGATATTTCTTTCCTGGCGTGAGCAGCGGCCAGTACAAGATTTGGGCGCAGGCCGTCGGTTTTGAAACTGCCACGGCGGAGGCTGGACTCGCAGGTGGAGGCAAGAAGCAAATTGATTTAACGCTTCCTACCCTCTCTGATTTCCATAAGCAACTCTCCGGGACAGAATGGGTTTCCAGTTTGCCCGAGGACACTCCGAACGACCGGCGAATGAAAACGATATTCATCAACAACTGCACCGGATGCCATCAAGTCAGTTTTCTGTTGCAAAACCGGTTTGACGCCGCTGGTTGGGGCGCCGTCATGAACTTGATGCAAACCATGTTGTCCATCGGGTATGCACCTGAAGGAAAAACCCCGGACGCCGTCATTCATGCTTACAAGGATGAGTTGGCGGAATATTTGGGGCGAGTCCGCGGCCCCGGAGATTCTCCTCTCATTTATAAGCTGCTGCCGCGGCCCACGGGCGAAGCGGCCCAAATCGTGGTGACCGAATATGATTTGCCGCGCGCCGATATGCCCAGTGGTTGGACCATGAAGCATAACGGCACGGACTGGTCTGAGGGAACTCCGTCCCGATACGATGGGCGAGCCGCTCACGATGTCGCTGTCGACAAGGGTGGATATGTTTGGTTTGCTGACGACGCAACACCCGAGCGGACGCTGGGAAAACTAGACCCTCGCACGGGGCGAGTTACCGATTACAAGCTGGCGGACGCGGCCAACGCGGCGGAAAGTTCGCATGCTTTAGTCTTCGATCGACAGGGCAACATTTGGTTCGCCAACGGAACGGAAGGGAGTCCGACGAAGTTCGATCCGGAAACCGGCAAGTTCATCAGATATCCCCGGCCAGAAGGCATCCCACCCTCAGGCGATTTCATAACCTTGGACCCGAAGGGGAATGTGTGGTCTCCGCACCGCGAGGGAGCTTTCAAATTGGATCCCCTCAGCGGAAAATATACGAACTATTCGGCTGCTCCTGGGAAAGCAAATTATGACCTCGCGGCCGACGAAGAAGGCAATGTCTGGGTTTCCCAGCCGGGCGGAAACCGCATGGCGCACGTCGACGCCAATGCAGGCAAGATCGACAACGTGCTCCTGGACCCGGTAGTTTCGCAGGGTTTCGAGATCACCGACAAAGACCGCGAAATATCGGCAAATCTCAGCCTCACGCCTAATACCGCGACGCCGCTGGAAAAAGGACCGCGCCGATCGGTGACCGATCGGGGGACGGATACGGTTTGGGTGTGCGAATTTTTTGCGGACCGGCTTGCGAAAATCGACGCGCACACGAAGAAAGTCACCGAATATCCGCTGCCTCATCGATATAGCCAGCCCTACGGGGCCACGGTCGATAAGAATCATAGAGTGTGGATTACGATGCTGAATTCAGACAGAATCGCTAGATTTGATCCTGCGACCGAGAAATTCACGGAATTCGAGCTGCCAACCCGCGGCACGGAGATTCGCCACATCCAAGTCGATAGCAGCACAAACCCGCCGACGGTCTGGCTGCCGTACGACCGGACGAATAAAATTGCGCGCGTTCAATTCAGAGCGAGTTCGGGAACTCCGTGAGCAATTCGGTTGCGCGGTCCTAAGTCAGGGGTTGAACCCGGACAAGGTATCCGTTGTAATCAATATACCAAACGGTAACTGGCTTTGTGGAACTGTCGATAAACGTCCTGCGATCGTAGGAAAAAGGTTCCGGCATCTGATAGACGATCCACCGTCCCGTTTTCGGATCCAGTCTCACCATCTGTCGTCCGTGCAATACTCCCGCCCACACCTCGCCATTTTTGTCAGGCATCGCTTCGTAAAAATCAGTGAGCGGGCTGGGAGCCGTCGGAGGCCAATACTCATCAATGTGGCCTGTCTTGGCATTTAGCTCTACCAGAGCGCCATCGCCCCCTCCAAACCAGGGATTTCCGTAGGGATCGAATCCTCCTCTTTTGGCGGTCGCCATGTGAGCCCCAGTGTTTTGTTTCAGCCATTCTCCTGTCCGAAGGTCCAGACGCTCTACCGTATTTCCCCAAGCGGGCAGCCCGCCGCCTCCCCAGTAATTGCCATCATTGGAAATCAGGCTGTCATAGCTGAAGCTAACTTGGAGGGGGTATCGCTGCACAATCTTGCCTGTTTCGGGATCAATCTTCCGCACGTGATCGTCCCGGCTATCCCAGACGAAGCCATCGGGAGTCATTGCGAAATTACCAAAACCGGGGGCATTCACGGGAACGGCGTCCTCGATGTGCGCTTGCGTGACCTTTCCCGTTTGCGGATCAAGCTTGTTCAGATTGTGTCCCCAGTTTTCGGAAAACCAAACTGTGTCGTTCTTGTCTACCTTGACCGCATGAGTCCCGGGCATCGCGCCGGGCGTCAGCGGAATCGTGTACTCCTTCACGATTCCCGTGCGGGGATCCAGTTGGCCGACGACCTGTGTCTTGTGGCTGCTAAACCACATATTGCCCTTTGAATCGCCTTGCACATCATGAAGGGCAAGCAATTCTTGCGGCAGTTGGTATTCGGTGATGACTACCCGCGTGGCTTCCCCTCGTGGACGGGGGAATACGCGTAGCGGGCCATCCTTCGCTTCCGGACCGCGAATTCTCGCCAGCCACTTGGTGAGAGTGTTGGCTTCTTCATCCGAGGTTCCGTCCTGGCGCGAAACGGAATTGTTTCCACCTCCCGTCGAACTTGTCCCCTTAATACGAATCACGAGCGAAGTGCCGGAGTAGTGCGTCATCCGGTCAACGATCAGATTCCAACTGTGTTCATCATACCGGTTTCTAAAGACCTGCTGCCAGGAATGGCAGGCAGAACAATTCTTTTGAAATAGCGCTTTCTCTTCGCCTGTGCCTGGCACGTTCCACAACAACTCCGCGCCACTCAGCTGAGTTTCAATCTCAGGTGTTGGAGGCAGACCGTCGGATGCGGAAACTCTCTCGAGCACGATGTCGTCGAGCTTCGTGGCTCCATTAATCTCGACGGAATCCACGCGGTAGGGCTTGAACTCGCGCGGCGTAGGGATCCGCAAGGTGTAAGCTCCCGCCTGCATCTTGGGAAATTCATACTGTCCTGCTTCATTCGTATACACAGTCGTACGGACGCCATTCGGCGCCACCAACTGCACTCCAATCCCTTCCGGGGAGTCGCCGCTGGCGACCCGCACCATTCCTTTGGCGCCACCCGAAAGCCCGCTCTGAACGGGCCACTTCTGTGTCTCGGCGCGGTACAGCGGATTCGCCGGCGGATTTTCACCTTCGACGCAGCACTTTCCTTCCCGGATATAGGTCGCCAAGTCGGCTATGTCGGAATCGGACAAAGTGGTTTGGAACGCCGGCATCCCAGGCCCGCCCTCTTTGATTTTTGCAATCACGTTTTGATCCGTGACAGGGTCACCAGACATCAAGCTTTCGTGCTGATAAAGACTCTTAAGATAGGGGCCGGTCTTGGCATATTTGTTGTGGCACATCCAACACTTAAAGAAGTATATGTTTTCGCCGCGGGCCGCGCCGCTGTCGGCAAGCAGCTTGTAATGATCAAGTCTGGCGGAGCGCTGCAGATCGTCCGTGCGCATGACTTTAGCTGCGGCCGCGATAGGCTGCTGGGGCGCTGCCTGTGCCGCCCCCAAATAGCTGGCAGTTCCCACCAGAATCAGAGCCGTAGCGATGGCGAGCATCATCAGAATCGCAGCTGGTCGATATTTGCCGCTTTGTCGTTTCATGGGGTCACCTGTTCATTATCGCGAAGAGTGGAGGACATTGTCGTCGTACCATGCCGCCGCGAGCGGTGTCAACCATTGGTTGCGTTGGCCTACCCTTATCCGTAGCCTCGTCTCAGTCGGAGAACGCAGCAGGAGTATAGGGGAGGGGATCGGAGGTGCTTCCGCCT
>WNGN01002396.1_pt1 | contig 12564 bp, 6 predicted proteins | sample 5400561 | NCBI WGS metagenome assembly WNGN01 (sample SAMN13153379, study PRJNA577476) | soil metagenome | isolation source: 115 cm soil or saprolite under Garry oak tree replicate 2 | place: USA:California | collected 2016-06-15
AGATTCGCAACAACCGTGCTGGTCACTATTCCGCTCGCGTTCGCCCTGCGAAGCTATTGGGCACTGCTCGCGGGAACTCTGGCCGGGACCTGCATTGGCGTGGCGCTCAGCTACGCGCTCCACCCGTTTCGTCCGCGGCTTTCCCTGGCGGCGCTCGGTCAGCTGATGACTTTCTCCAAATGGCTGTTCGTCACGAGGCTGGTCGAGTTTTTCTATTCGCGGATGGCGGACCTCATTGTGGGTCGATGGGCCGGCACGGCCGCGCTCGGATCGTTCACGATCGCGCGTGAAGTCGCAAAGGTCCCGACCCGCGAGCTGGCGGCATCGGTGCACCGGGCGGTATTTCCGGGCTACGTCAAGCTCGTTGAGGATCGAGCATTACTGCGGCGGCAATACCTGAAAGTCACTTCGATCCTGCTCCTCCTCATATTGCCCGCTGGAATTGGTTTGAGCCTGCTCGCCGAGCCGATCGTCCTGATCCTCCTTGGCGCCAAGTGGAAGGAAACCGTGCCCTTAATCCAGATATTATCGATCAACGGCATACTAGCGGTGCTGCTAAGCACGGTGCACTACGTGAATCTTGCGGTCGGCATGTCGCGCGCGACGAGTCTAGTGCTCGCCGCCCATCCATGCATTTCGGTCCCGCTGATGCTCTGGTGGGTGCCTTCTTACGCCGCCCAAGGTGCGGTCGCAGCGATGCTCACAGCGTCAGTCGTCACGGCCCCACTCAACTTTCAGCTGCTTGGCAGAGCGATCGAGTTCGGGCGCCGCGACCTGCTCGATATCCTGTGGCGGCCCGGCGCGGGTTCGCTCGCGATGATCGGTGCCGTTCTCGCCATCAAAACCTATTGCGCGGTGCTGATGTCGAGCCTGTCCGGTCAGATCGCTTACGTCGCGCTCGTCTCCGCCGGCGGGGCGCTCGTGTACGCCACGACCATCCTCTTGCTTTGGTGGTGGTGGCGAGGTGATCCTGACAGCGCGGAAGCCTGGCTACTCGAACGTGCCGCAAAGCTGGCAGGCGTCGCCCGCAAGCGCAGTGGCACTCGCTTTCGCTAGAACCGCGATCGCCCACCGTTCCGATCCTTGACATCTACGATTCGATCTGCAGGATCATGAAACTTCAGCACGAGTGTATCGAAAATGCGCTTGGGGCTCTCGCCAAAGACCGGCCGGCCGCGCCCGCGTTGCAGGCACCGGGCCGCAAACCGCTGACCTACGCCGACCTCGCTGCCCAGATCCACCGCGTCCGAAAATACCTCGGCGGGCTGGACATCGGGCGAGGGGATATCGTCGCAGGAGTTATTCCGTCGCGGCCGGAAATGGCCGTCGCGTGTGCCACCCTCCCTGCGTCGTCGACGTTCGCGCCGCTCAGCCCATCACTCACTCCCGACGACTATTCGCAATTGGTCGTTCGCATGGGCGCGAAGGCAATCCTGGCACCGAAAGGGGAGGAGCATCCGGTTCGCGCGGCAGCGCGGCGGCACGGGGTTGCGGAAATCGACGTTGCGATGGAGCCCGATGCACCCGCCGGTCTGTTCACGCTCGATCTCGGCCGGGCCGGGGACTCGCTTCGCAACCCGACGCCGGCGCGTCCGCAGCTCGCATACGTCTTGGTGTCCTCAGGTACGACTGGCCGGCCGAAGCTCATCCCCGCAGAGCACCGTCAAGCGCTGCGCTACGCGAACGTAGCGGGCGAGTGGCTGGAGTATTCGCCGCGCGATGTGGGCTGTCATCTCATGCCCATGCATCTTGGCAACGGCTTGCGCAGCGGATGGTTGAATCCGCTTCTAAACGGAGTATCGACCGTCTGCCTTCCTGAAGTCGACGTCGACGCATTCTTCGCCGCTCTGGAGCAATACCGGCCGACGTGTTTGAACGCCGGGTTCACCCTGTTGAGCGCGATCCTGCGCCGGGTGCCCGATTACCGACCCGCAGTGGCCCAAAGCCGCCTCCGGTTTCTGCGCGCCGGGTTGGGACGACTCGATCCCGACGAGATCGAACGCCTCGAACAGGCCTTTGACGCCCCCTTGCTCGTCGGCTTTTCGTCGACCGAAACCACTTCGATCGCCCATGACCCGCTTCCGCCGCGTCCGCGCAAACGCGGCACGGCCGGGCTCCCCCTGGGGAACGAGGTTGCGATCATGGACAGCTCCGGCGCGATCGCCGGCGCTCGCGCGGAAGGCGAGATCGTGGTCCGTGGCCCGCTCGTCTTTGGCGGCTATCTCGACGATCCACAGCTCACGGCAGAGTCGTTCGTGGGGGATTGGTTCCGCACCGGCGACCTGGGACACATCGACGAGGACGGATATATCCATCTTTCTGGGCGCATCAAAGAGATCATCAACCGCGGCGGGGAAAAGATCTCTCCGGTCGAGATCGACCTCGCGATTCGGTCTTTGCCAGGCGTGAACGAGGCCGCTGCGTTCGGCATCCCTCACCCAACTCTCGGGGAGGAGATCGTCGCCGCAGTAGTTCGACAACCGGACGTGACGCTCCATGAGGCGCAGGTTATTCAGCACGTCGGCCGGCGTCTCGAGCTACGGAAGGTACCGCGACGCATTTACTTCGTCGAGCGTCTGCCACGCACCGACAACGGCAAACTGCGCCGTCATGCACTTCCGCAACTGCTGGGCTTGACCCAAGGCGCCGCCGCTCAAGGCGCTCCCTTGCCGGCCGCGGAAGAGATCCGGTCTCTGTCGCCGCTCGAAGGGTCGCTCGCCGGACTTTGGGCCACGTTGCTCAAGATCGAGCACGTCAACCCAGACGAGAACTTCTTTCTCCTTGGCGGGGATTCGTTGCGCGGCGTCCAACTCATCGCGCAGGTCAAGGCCTTGTTCGGTGTCGAACTCGCTATCCAGTCGCTGTTCGAGGAAGGGGCCACCGTTGCCGGCATGGCGCGCTCGATCGAGGCGATTCGCAACGCGGAAACCAAAGCGCCTATCGGCGCCCGTAGCGCGGCGGGGCAAGCCGCCGATGCGGCAATTCCTCGACGGCAAAGTCGCGAACCATCGATCCTCTCACACACGCAACAACGCGCATGGTTTCTCGCTCGGCTCGATCCAAGCAACCCCGCCTACAACGAGCGCCGCGCACATCGACTGACCGGGACCATTGACGTCGATGCGCTGCGCGGGAGCTTGCAAGCTGTACTGCGTCGTCACGAGATCCTGCGGACCACCTACGTCTTGGTCGATGACGAGCCGCGGCAGGTCGTGCGTGAGCACGCGACGCTGGATCTCCGGCGCTTCGATCTCTCCCATATGGCGGCGTTGAAGCAAGACGATGCGTTGGCCGACATCCTGACCATCGAGGCACAACGGCCCTTCGACCTCGAAACCGGTCCGCTCGCGCGCTTCAGTCTTATCCGTCTTGGGGACGACGATCACGTGCTGATGCGAGTGTGGCATCACATCGTCTCGGATGGCTGGTCGGCGGGGCTATTCGAGCGTGAGCTCTCGATTCTGTATAACGCGCTGGTAGCGGGCCGTGCGGCGGAGTTGCCGGCACTTGCGCTGCAGTACGCAGACTATGCGGTTTGGCAGCGCCAGTGGCTCGCGGGCGAAGTGCTGGACAAGCAGCTTGGCTACTGGAAGGCGAAGCTCGCCAACCTCTCGACCCTGGAGCTGCCTACCGACCGCACCCGCCCGGTGGTGCAAAGCAACCGCGGGGCACGCCTGGAGAGCGTACTCCCGCAGTCACTTGCGGAAGCGGTAAAGGCGCTCGGACACGTCGCAGGCACCACGCCGTTCATGACGCTACTTGCGGCATTCCAGGTGCTGCTGCATCGCTACAGCGGCGTCGAGGATATTGTGGTGGGCACGCCGATCGCCGGGCGCAGGCGCACCGAGCTCGAGGGGTTGATCGGATTTTTCGCCAACACGCTGGTGCTGCGCGTGAGCCTGGCGGACGCGCCGACCTTTCGCGAGCTACTCGCGCGAGTGCGGGAAAGCGCCCTCGCCGCCTACACGCATCAGGACGTGCCCTTCGAGAAGCTGGTCGAGGAGTTCGCCTCGAGCCGCGATTTGAGCCGCAATCCGCTGTTCCAGGTCTGCTTTGCGCTGCAGAACACGCCCGACACGGTGCTCGCGCTGGAGGGCCTGCAGGCCAGCCGCCTGGCGCTGCCGACCCGCCACGCCAAGTTCGATCTCACCTTGACGCTAAGCGCGCGCGCGTCGGGGCTGCAGGCAAGCTGGGAGTACTGCACCGATCTTTTCGAACGTGCGACGATCGAGCGCATGGCAGGCCATTTTCAGCGGTTGCTCGAATCAATCGTGGCCGATCCGGGACAGCGCATCGGGCAGTTCGCGCTACTCGACGCGGCCGATCGCCACCGGCTGCTGGTGGAGTGGAACGACACCGCGGCGGATTACCCCAGAGAGGCCTGCCTCCACACGCTGTTCGAGGCCCGGGTAGCCAAGGCGCCGCAGGCAGTGGCGGTGGCCCACAAGGGCAACACGCTTACCTACGCCGAGCTCAACGCACACGCCAACCGGCTCGCCCATCGTCTGCGCGCCCACGGAGTCGGGCCGCAGGCGCTGGTGGGCATTTGCATGGAGCGCAGCCTCGATCTCATAGTGGGCTTGTTCGGGATCCTGAAGGCGGGCGGCGCTTACGTGCCTCTCGATCCTTATGTGCCTCGCGAGCGGCTAGCCTTGATGCTTGACGACGCGCACGTCGCCGTGGTCCTCACGCACGCGCATCTACGGCCGCAGCTCCCCGCCGGCCCGATCCTGATCTGTCTCGACACCGACTGGTTTGAGATCGCCGCCGAACCCGATTACGAACCGGCATCCGTCACCAACCCCGACAACCTGATCTATGTCATCTACACGTCCGGCTCGAGCGGCGTGCCCAAGGGGGTTTTGGTCTCGCATCGATCGTTGGTGAACTACACGCAGTGTTTCAACGCCGAGTTGCAGATCGGTCCACGCGATCGGGTGCTTCAGTTTGCTTCGCTCGCATTCGATGTTAGCGCGGAAGAAATCTTCGGCGCCTTGACGGCCGGCGCGACGCTCGTGTTACGCGACCAACAGATGCCGCGCTCGGGATCGGCGTTTCTTCAGACGTGTGAAAGGTTGGGAATCACCGTGCTGGACCTACCGACCGCCTTCTGGCACGAACTCGTCAACGGTTTCACACCGCGCGCGCTCCAGCTGCCACAATCGGTCCGCGCGGTGATCATCGGAGGAGAAAGAGCGCTGCCGGAACTCACCCGTCGATGGCTGCGTGAAGTCGGTCCGACTGTGCGCACGGTCAACATGTACGGACCGACCGAGGCAACCGTTGCAGCGACCTGCCACGACTTGACCAACTCCACCGGCGACTGGACAGAGGTGCCGATCGGTCGACCGATGGCGAATGTCCAGATCTACATTCTAGATGCGTACCTGCAGCCGGTGCCGGTGGGCGTACCCGGTGAGTTGCACATCGGCGGCGTGGGGGTAGCCAAGGGCTATCTGAATCGACCCGACCTGAGCGCCCAGAAATTTATTCCGCACCCATTCAGCGACGACCCGCAGGCGCGCCTCTACAAAACCGGCGACTGGGCACGCTACCTGCCCGACGGCAATATCCAGTTCCTGGGACGGGTGGACACGCAGGTGAAGCTGCGCGGGTTCCGCATCGAGCCGGCAGAAATCACCTCCGCGCTGGATAGCTACCCCGCTGTGCGGGCGTCCCATGTCATGGCGTGGCGGCAGGCTTCGGGCGATGTCGCCCTCGGTGCTTACGTGGTTCCGCGACACGCCGATCGGGTTCCGCCGACCGCCGCAGAGCTACGGCGCTTCCTTTCCTCGCGCCTGCCGACCTACATGGTTCCGGTTTGGTTCGTCGCGGTGGAATCGATTCCGCTGACGGCGAATGGCAAGGTGGATTTGCATGCCCTGCCTGATCCTTCTGTCCATGGCGTGCGCGAATCCGACGAGTATGTCGCGCCCAGGGACGAGACCGAGCGGGTCATATGCCGCCTGTGGGCCGAGGTACTCGGCATCGGGCGCGTTGGGCTCGATGACAATTTCTTCGAGATCGGCGGACACTCGCTGCTCGCGGCCCGGCTATTTGCCCGACTCGACAAGGAGTTCGGCCGGTCGCTTCCGCTCGGAGTGCTGTTCGCCGCACCGACCGTCCGCGTCCTCGCCGAGAGCTACCGCGTTTCTTCAGCACCGCAGGGTTATTCCACGCTCGTCGCGCTCACGACCAGCGGCTCGCTGCCGGCCATCTACGCCGTGCCGGGGATGTTTGGAAATGTAATAGGCTTCGCTGAGCTCTCGCGCGAACTCGGGCTCGCACAACCATTCTATGGGCTGCAATCGCTAGGCCTCGACGGAATGGCAACGCCGCTCGATTCGATCGACGTGATGGCAAGACGCTATGCAAGTGAGATTCAGACGATTCAGCCGCACGGACCCTACATTCTCGTCGGCGCGTGCTTCGGTGCGACCGTCGCCTACGAGATGGCTCGTCAGCTCCTCGCAGCGGGGGAAGAAGTGGCGTTCCTCGGGCTGCTGGATCCAGCGCGCCGCATTACGAGCGAGGCGAGTAAGAGTACGACTTCTACACCGCGGCCTTTGAAGCGCGCGCTGGCGCTCGGTAACTTCGTGAAGGACCGGCTGACCCTCTATCTCGAAGAGATGCGCGGTCGCGGCTACGGCGATCGTGTCACATACATAGCGCGCAAGCTTGGTGCGCTCGGCGGCTTGCTCGGGAAAGGCGACGCCTTCAAGGGCGCCCAACGCGAGATCAATCAGCTCGAAGTCTATCGAGCGAATCTCCTTGCTCTTGATCGCTATCGGCGTAAGCCGCTGAGCGGCCGCCTGCGAGCGATTGAAATCTTTGAAACGATCCGCCGGGGCAGCCGCCGCGAGGGCGAGCCCTCCGAATGGAGTGCGCTCTGGGAAGGCAAGGTGATTCACCATCGCGTGCTGGGCATAGATTCCGGGGACATGCTGATTGGTGCGAACGCACGCGTTCTCGCTGCGCTCGTTGCGGAGCGATTGCGGGTTGCCCGCGAGGGAAGCGCATAGGGCCGGATCGCGCCTATGCCGATCGCCGGTGTCGACATCACTTGGCTGCGTCGAGTTACCGTTCCTGACCGAGAATCGGTCAGTCCAGTCTCCGTGCAGCCTCGAACGTCGGCTCGAGTTCAATCAGAAGCGGGCGCAGCGCTTCCGTCACCGAGCCGATGGCAACCGAGACGACATGATCGGGCGTGGGCTGGAACGTCCGCACTTGCCAGCCGGTTCTGGAGCGGAGTTCGACGGTTGGATCGTTCACGAACGCAAGCTCGTCCTCGTCTCCGACCAATACGCAGCGCGGGTCTACCTTTAGCCCTAAGCCCAACGCCTTCAACACCGCCTCTTTGCGGGTCCACAGTCGGTGAAACGCCGCGGTGGCCTCGTTCCTGGCCAGAGTGCCCAAGCGCGCGAGCTCGGGCGGGGAAAGGATGGCGCTGAGCAGCGAATCGTCCACCGCGCGGGTCGATAGTCGCTCCGCATCAACCCCGCAGGCCACGCGTCGCGTGAGCGACACGGCAAATAGGCCCGAAGTGTGGGTGAGGTTGAACCGAATCGGTGGTGCCCCGCTGGACCAAGCGAGCTCCGGACGCCCACCGCTGCCGGTTTCGAAGGCAAGTTCGTGGGCGGGCGTGCCCCTATAGGTCGCGAGCGCTAACCTGAGCGCTGCGTGCGAGGCGAGAAACATGGTGCGATCCTCAAGCTGCCTGAAGCGTCGGGCCGTCTCACGCTCGCTTGCGTCCAACAGCGTTCCGTCGTGGACCCATGGAGGCATGCACTGCGGGGATAGGCGCCCGATCCAGACGTGAACACAGGCATCTGAAGCATCCAGAGACTCGGCGAGGCCAGGAGGTACGCGGATCAGCATATGGGCGTGTTGTCGACGTTCCGCCGGGGACTAGGCCAGGGGAGGTCCCGACGACGCACGGGTACTCTCAGCGATTGCGGGTAAGGTTGCGGGTATCACCGGAGCAGATGGGAGCAAAGTATATAGTGTAAGGGATCCGTTAGAGCACTGATGCGACTCAAATTCACCAAGATGCAGGGCGTCGGCAACGATTTCGTCGTGATCGACGGCGTCAGCCGGGACATCAAGATAACGCCGCAGCTCGCGAAACGCCTCGCGGACCGTCATTTCGGCGTCGGCTGCGATCAGGTGCTGCTCGTGGAAAAGCCTCAACTCAACGACGCCGATTTCCGCTACCGCATCTGGAATGCCGACGGCGGAGAAGTCGAGCAGTGCGGCAATGGAGCGCGCTGCTTCGTGCGTTTCGTGCACGACAAGGGCCTCACGAAGAAGAACGAGATCCGCGTCGAGACGCTCTCCGGCGTCATCGTTCCGCGCCTGGAGGCGGACGGGCAGGTGAGCGTCGATATGGGCGCGCCGATATTCGAGCCCGAACGCGTGCCCTTCGACACGCGCGGGTTGCAGCCTATGCTTGGAGGCAAGCGCTGGCCACTCGATCTCGCCGGTCGCGAGGCAGTCGTCGCGGTGCTCTCCATGGGCAATCCGCACGCCGTGCAGACGTCAGCCGACGTGGATTCGGCGCCCGTGACGACAGAGGGACCGTCGATCGAGCGTCATCCCCGGTTTCCGCGACGCGTGAACGCGGGGTACATGCAGATTGTCACGCGCACCCACATCCGGCTTCGCGTGTGGGAGCGCGGTGTAGGCGAGACGCTCGCCTGTGGCAGCGGCGCCTGCGCCGCGGTCGTCGCGGGCATCCGCGAGGGGCTGCTCGATGGCACGGTGCATGTCACCATGCGCGGTGGGGAATTGACGATACGCTGGCGAGGCGGGGACAATCCCGTGTGGATGACGGGTCCGGCCGTGGTCGTGTTCGAAGGGGAGATCGAAATTGAAAGCTGACGACGTCGCGCGCTACCTGCGGGAAAATCCCAGCTTCTTCGAAAGCTACGCCGACATGCTCGCCGAGATCACCGTTCCGCATCCGCACGGCGGGCGCGCCATCCCGCTCTCGGACCGCCAGATGCTCAGCTTGCGCGAGAAAAGCAGAGCGCTCGAGTCGCGCCTCACCGAACTCCTGCAGATCGGCGAGGAGAACGACGCGATCGGCGAGAAAATGCACCGCCTGAACCTCGCGCTGCTTTCCGCGCCCGACCTGCAAAGTCTCCTGTCCGTGCTCTATCTGCACTTGCGCGAGGATTTTGCCGTGCCGCACTCCGCGCTGCGGATCTGGGGCGCGGGAGGCGAGGCCTTCCGGGGCGCGGGGAATGCCGCGGAGTTCCGTCCGGTCGGCGAACAACTGAAGCGCTACGCCGCCTCGTTGTCGCAGCCTTTCTGTGGCCCGAGCGGAGACGCCGAGGCCGCGGCCTGGTTCGGCGAGGGCGCCTCGCACGTTCGCTCGGTGGCTCACATGGCCCTGCGCAACAAGGAGTGCTTCGGAATGCTTGCGCTCGGCAGCGAGGACGTGCTGCGTTTCTATCCCGAGATGGGCACGCTGTATCTGAAGCGCATGGGCGAGCTCGCGGGCGCGGCCCTGCTGAGATTTCTCTAGCCGCGGCCGGCGGGCATGGCGCAGGACTCCCGCCTCAGGCTGCTCGAAGAGTTCCTCGATCAGCTCGTGCACCAGCGGCGGCTGAGCGCGGGAACGGCGCGCAATTACCGCCGTGCGGTCGAAGAGCTCTTCGCCTTGAACGACGGTGTGTCCCTGAAGAGACTACAAGCGCAGCACATGCGGCGCACCGTGTCGCAGCTGCACTCCCGGGGAATCTCCGGCCGGAGCATCGCGTACATGCTCTCCGGCTGGCGTGGTTTCTTCAATTGGCTCGTCAAGCACCGCGGCTTTCCCCACAACCCCTGTGCCGGCCTGCGCGCGCCGAAAAGCCCCAAGGCGTTGCCCAAGGCGCTCTCTCCCGACCTCATGGCGCGGCTGTTGGAGACCCCGACGGACGGGTCCGCGCAATCGCGGGATAAGGCCATGTTCGAATTGCTCTACTCCTCGGGACTGCGGCTTGCCGAGCTGGTGAGCCTCGATGCCATGGACGGCGAGGGCATGCTGCGGCAGGCGGAGGTCACCGTGACGGGCAAGGGTGCGAAGACGCGCACCGTGCCGGTGGGAAGAAAAGCCTGCACCGCAATCGCAGCCTGGCTCGCCGAGCGGGCCAAGCTCGCAAGGCCCGGGGAAACGGCGCTTTTCGTGGGCGCGCGCGGGCGGCGCATCAGCCCCACCTCGGTGCGCCACGCTCTTGCGCACTGGGCGCGGCGTCTCGGCTTGCCGCAGCACGTCCACCCGCATATGCTGCGCCATTCCTTCGCCACGCACCTGCTACAGTCTTCCGGAGACCTGCGCGCGGTGCAGGAAATGCTCGGGCATTCGAGTATCTCGACGACGCAGATCTACACCCATCTTGACTTCCAGCACCTCGCCAAGGCTTATGATGCCGCGCACCCGCGAGCGAAAAGGAAAACGGCGGTGCCGGTGAAAAAGCCGTGAGCGAATCCCCTTCCGCCCCGGCGCTGGCTGGGTTGAGCCCGCGTTCGCCCGTGAGCTGCGCGCCCCAACTCACTCTGAAGCCCGGACGCGAGCGCTCGCTCCTGCGGCGCCACCCGTGGATCTTCTCCGGCGCGATCGCCGAGGTCCGCGGAGCGCCGCACAGCGGTGATACCGTGGATGTCCGAGGCGACGACGGCCGTTTCCTCGCCTGGGCGGCGTACAGCCCTGCCTCGCAGATCCGGGCCCGCGTCTGGAGCTTCGAGGAGACGGAAATCCCCGGCCCGGACCTGTTCGGAAAGAGAATCGAAGCCGCGTTCGCGCTCCGGCGCGCAGTAATTCCACCGGAAACGACCAATGCGTTGCGGCTTGTGCACGGAGAGTCGGACGGGCTCCCGGGCCTGGTCGCCGACCGCTACGCGGATACGCTGGTCGTGCAGCTTCTTTCCGCGGGCTGCGAGAGATGGCGCGAAGCGCTGATCGGAATCCTTCGCGAGCACAGCGGCTGCGCCAGGATCCATGAGCGCTCCGATAGCGAGGGGCGCGAGCTCGAAGGTTTCCCTGCAAGCACGGGACTGATCGCGGGCACAGCGGCCGACGGACCGCTCAGGATCGTCGAGCACGGCATCGAGTATGAAGTCGACGTCGCCGCGGGGCAGAAAACGGGGTTCTATCTCGATCAGCGCGACAACCGGGCCCGCGTGGGCAACCTCGCCCACGGCCGGGAGGTGCTCAATTGCTTCAGCTACACCGGCGGCTTCACGCTTTCCGCGCTTGCCGGAGGCGCGCGCTCGGTGCTCTCGATCGACAGTTCCGCGCCGGCGCTCAAGCTGGCAAGGCGCAACCTCGCACTGAACGGGGTCGAAGCGGGGCGAGCCGAATGGCTCGAAGCGGATGTGTTCGGCGCCTTGCGCAAGTTGCGGGCCGAAGGCAGACAATTCGACTTCGTCGTGCTCGACCCGCCGAAGTTCGCGCCGACGCCGAAGGACGCCGAGCGCGCTGCGCGCGGCTACAAGGACATCAACCTGAATGCCCTGAAGGTGCTGCGGCGGGGAGGGCTGCTCGCGACTTTTTCCTGCTCCGGCGGCGTGTCGCCCGAGCTCTTCCAGAAAATCCTCGCCGGCGCCGGCGCAGACGCCGGCGTGTCGCTCCTACTTCGGGAGCGCTACCGCGCTGCGCCGGACCACCCGGTGCGCATCGAGTTTCCGGAAGGCGAGTACCTGAAAGGGCTGCTGCTGGAACGGCTCTAGGGCTTGCAGCCGGCGGATGCCGTCGCGCGGCGGAATGGGTTGCTTTGTAATGCCGGGCGTGCTGTAATGCGCCCTTTTTTCAGCTCACCGGTGCCCCGTCCGGACTACCCGGACGCCTCGCTGCAGACGCGAAGCAATATGCTCAGATAAGCTTGTTCCGCGGCGCGGCATGGAGTGCCAGGAGATCGAATTGGCGGCACAGGAAAACATGGTTCCGGTGACCATACTCACCGGTTTCTTGGGAAGCGGCAAGACCACCCTCGTCAACCGTATCCTCAGGGAACAGCACGGCCACCGCATCGCCGTGATCGAGAACGAGTTCGGTGAGGCGGGCGTGGACAACGAAATCCTCCTCGGCGAAGGCGGCGAGCAGATCATCGAGATGAACAACGGCTGCGTATGCTGCACCGTGCGCGGCGACCTCATCCGCATCCTCGGGGAGCTCAAGGAGCGACGCGACTCCGGCAAGCTCGAATTCGAGCGCGTCATCATCGAGACGACGGGCATGGCCGATCCGGGGCCGGTCGCGCAGAGCTTCTTCATTGACGAGAAGATCGGCAACTACTATCTTTTGGACAGCGTCATCACTCTGGTGGACGCCAAGCACGCCGCGAAGCAGCTCGACGAGTTCCACGAGGCCCAGGAGCAGGTCGGGTTCGCCGACCGGATTCTCATGTCCAAGACCGACCTCGTGTCGGAATCCGAGCAGGAAATACTGAGAAAGCGTCTCACGAAAATGAATCCGCGGGCGCCTATCAGGAAAGTCCACTTTGGCAACACGCCGATCGATGACATTCTCGATATCCGCGGTTTCAACCTCAACGCGACCCTCGAGCTCGATCCGGGGTT
>WNGN01002397.1_pt1 | contig 12563 bp, 12 predicted proteins | sample 5400561 | NCBI WGS metagenome assembly WNGN01 (sample SAMN13153379, study PRJNA577476) | soil metagenome | isolation source: 115 cm soil or saprolite under Garry oak tree replicate 2 | place: USA:California | collected 2016-06-15
TGTGGAATTGGCGTTTGTAATGATTCTCCCGTCAGCATCAACGATGCTCGCGCCGAAGGTATGCGCGGTTGACTCTACACCCAGGCAGATCATCTGAGATTCTCGGTCAACGTCAAGGTTTGCTCTCGAAAGGTTAAATTTTGCCTCAAACGTACGCCTAGTCCTTCGCCTGGAAGCGTCTGGGGATTCAACCCGAGATTAACATTGCAACGATAGCCGGCCGCCAAATGTAACCTCGCCTTCCGATGTTTTCTGGAATACGTGAAAGCTCCTTCCAGCTTTTCTGGTTCAACCGGGCAGGGACGGTGAGAATCTCTTTGTCCAATAATCCTTAGATGATGTCATGGACCTCGATGGTAGTTTACAAGGACAAGGTATGACCACTACGAGCAAGAATGGAGACAAGAGGATTCGTGTCGGCATCATCGGCGCCAATCCGGATCGCGGATGGGCGGTGCAGGCACACATTCCTGCTTTGAAGTCGCTCTCGGACGACTTCGAGATCACGGCGCTGTCCACCAGCCGGCGCGAATCTGCCGAGGCCGCCAGCAAGCTCTTTGGTGTGCCTGTCGCGTTCGACAATCACCAAGACCTCGTGAACAGGGCCGACGTGGACGTCGTCGCCATCACCGTGAAAGTGCCATACCACCTCGAACTGGCGACTGCAGCGCTCAACGCGGGGAAGGCCGTCTATTGCGAATGGCCGCTCGGCAACGGCTTGAAAGAGGCGGAGACCTTGGCCGCGCTGGCGAAGAAGAAGGGCGTCCTCGCCGTGGCGGGCCTGCAGGCCCGCTCTGCGCCGTCGGTGGCCTACGTACGTGACCTGATCAAGCAAGGGTACGTCGGTGAGGTGCTCTCCACCACGTTGATCGGTTCGGGAATGGGCTGGGGACCAACGGTGGAGCCGTACAACGCCTACCTCAACGACAAGAAAAACGGGGCGACGATGCTCTCGATCGCGCTGGGCCACGCGGCGGACACGCTCTGTCACTGCCTCGGCGAGGTCCGAGAGCTCTCGGCCACCACGACCTTGCGCCGAAAGTCCTTCACGATCGCGGGGACGGGCGAGAGTAGTCCCATGACCGCGGATGATCAGGTGTTGGTCAGCGGACTGCTTGAGGGCGGGGCCGCGCTCTCGATCCACTATCGCGGCGGCGTTTCGCGCGGCACGAACCTGCTCTGGGAGATCAACGGCACTGAGGGCGATCTGCAGCTCACCGCGGCTGGCGGCCAGGCTCAGATATTCGAGATGACCTTACGGGGCGGCAAGGGCGCGCAGTCCTCGCTCGAGGTGCTGGTCGTGCCAGAGAAGTATTGGTGGTCGCCACCGCAAGGCCCTTCCACCAACGTCGCCCAAGCGTACGCGCGTTTCGCTCGCGATTATCGCGAGGGAACGCATTTCTGCCCTACGTTCGACGACGCGGTCACGCGCCATCGCATGCTAGACGCGATCGAGAAGGCCGCGGCAACCGGTCAGCGTCAAACGCTCGGTTGATCCACCTAGTTCGTGATCGACAGTCGGGCTGTCTTAGCGTGCTCATCGCTCAGCTTCAGCAGGTCTGCGGTTCATTGAAGCCTGATGCTTCAAGGACTTTCTGGATTTGACAGAGTTTTGACCCGCGGGTCTCGTGAGCGTTGTATTTGTCGATCCTGTCCTTTACAACTTGATGCTTGAGCAGAGAGTCGTGGCCGTGGGTTCCACCCGTGTAAAAGCCGTGATCTCTGCGTTTCAGCCCAGATTTCGGCATCGAAAGAACCTTCAAATGTACTTCAGCCGGCATATTGACAGTTTCATTGATAGCATATTCGTTCGGAACGGGAACAAGAGGCGTGTTACCTTAGGATGCAACCTGAAATTAACATTGGAACCCTGGGACATGTCGACAATGGAAAGAGCACCATTGTCCAAGCGCTCACGGGCGTCTGGACTGCTAGGCACTCGGAAGAGCTCCGTCGAGGAATTACCATCCGTATCGGATATGCTGACGCTTCCTTCTACGAATGTCCGTCATGTGAGCCTCCGTCCAACTATTCGACGAGCAAGATTTGTCCTAATTGCAAGAGCCAGACAAAGTTCCTGCGGACCGTCAGCTTCGTCGACTGTCCAGGTCACCACAGTCTAATGGTCACGATGCTTTCCGGCGCAGCCATCATGGACGGATCGCTCTTCGTAGTCTCAGCCAACGTGAAGACCCCTCAAGCACAAGACCGCGAACATATGCTAGCGGCTCAGATGATCGGACTGCGTAACATGATCGTAGTGCAGAACAAGATAGACGTCGTAGATCGCGCTCGAGCGAAGACAAACTATGAAGAAATCAGGGAGTTCACTAAAGGAACCGTCGCTGAACACTCACCAGTAATCCCGGTCTCTGCCCAACACAAACTCAACATGGATGTTCTCATATGGGCTATTCAAGAGAAGATTCCTACTCCCAAGAGAGATCAATCACTAGATTCGAGGATGTCGGTTCTCCGCTCGTTTGACGTGAATAGGCCCGGGACTGATGTGGAGGACCTTGTTGGAGGGGTCGTGGGAGGCTCGATAGTTCAGGGGGTATTCAAGAAGGGTGACGAGATCGAGATTAGACCAGGAATAAAGACGGAGACTTCGGGCAAGGTTGTCTACGAGTCGCTCACAGCCCGAGTTGGTGAGCTGCAAGCAGGAGATGGCGATGTAAAACAAGCCACTCCCGGGGGACTAATTGCGGTAGGTACCGACCTGGACCCGTCTGTCACGAAATCAGACGGGCTCGTAGGAAACGTGGTTGGAAGAACAGGAACGCTGCCCGCAACACTCGAGAAGGTCAGCTTAGACGTCGATCTATTCGAGAAGGCCGTGGGGACAGAACAGCTCGTGACAGTTCAGAAGATTAGAACCAACGAACCGCTTGTTCTCAACGCTGGAACCGCCGTGACCTCGGGTATGGTCGTTTCGGCTCGTGAGGACATTGCTGATGTCTCGCTGAAGAAGCCTATCTGTGCTGAGGTTGGCTCTAAGGTAGCCCTCAGTCGTCGCATAGGCGAGAGTTGGAGACTAATCGGGTTCGGGACAATTAGATAGCATAACTCAGCGGTTTCCGAAAGCCTTACGGCTACTTCTGACTGGATGCATACTTTACATGACCCTAGCGAAATCGCAACCGATTTTCATAGAACGAACCAATCCGTCGATCAGCATATCGGATTCAGCCTCCGAATCCACTATAGAAACGGCTTGCCCCGGATATACAAATGTGGCTGATTGTTCCGTTCGCTTTTTCGAAGTTAGAAACGTCTGAGGCGGTTTTCAAGTCATCTTCAACCTTGACTCTGTAGTCAGAAGGCGATCCTCTTCAGACGAAGGTGATGCGCAAATGGCCGTACTCCATCGGTCATCAGCGCAGCATTGGATTGAATAACAAGTCATATGAACGTGCGCTAGCCTTCAATCCCACGCCGCAGGCAATAGAGAGCCCTCTGGCTGGCAAGTTGGGTCTGGAGTGTTGAAAACCATGTCGGGGCGTCAAAGGAGGGGATGGTCGTCGAGGCTCGGGGCGTTATTCGGAGTACTATTCGTATTGCTCTACATCGCTAGGTACTTCCTGCCTATCGAGGCCGAAACACCCGCGGATAGCCTCGCAACCTACGACAACCGACTGGCCATTATTTTCGGCGTAGTGAGTACGCTTGGGGGAATCTTCGCCATCCTGTTCGTCCTCTCGTTGCGTGCCGCCATTCCGAGGCGGGGGAGTGTGCTGACCACGGCTGCAGTCGTTTTTGCCATCATTTCTGCGATTGTCCCTGTCGTGGTGAATCTGGCTGCGTTGCAGGCTACGGCCAGTCTCGCCGAGGTTTACAACAGCTCGACGGCGACCGCCGTTGACAAGGCGGCGGCCGTGGTCTCCGAGCGGGCCGTGGAAGCAGGCGAAGAGGCGCTCTTTTCGTTATTCATCGGGACTCCTATCGCCATCGGGCTCTTTAGCGGTTCGATGTGGAAGAGCAAGGTTTTCCCCCAATGGCTCACATATGAAGGGTTTGCATTCAGCGCCGTCACGGGGGCTTCCCTGCTTCTTGTCGCGGCCGGAGTTGTCCCTCCAGGCTTAGGTTTCGCATTCCTAGGGCTCTTCTTTCTGTGGGTCTTGGCAAGTTCGGCATACCTCTGGCGCTCAGATCGCAAGACGGCCACCGCAGAGCCACAATGAGGGCTTTGGGAGGTTAGGGGTTATTGACTGATCCGGGCCCCACTCCTCCGGAGCTGAAAAGGCATGAGCTGGATCATGATTGGAGGCTGGGAAGTCTCGTACGCCAACGGTAGAGGGTATGTGTCAGGAGAAAGGTCCCATTGGGTTTTTCTGAACAATTATGCATAAGGGGTAGAACGATTCTGCTGTCCCCGACTCGAAAATCTTGCTAGAAGGATCGGGGTCGCTACTTGGTCTGTACGACTTGTTCAAGCGAGTATCCGACATTCTGAAGAACGTCAAAGAGACGCGTGAAGTCGAAGCTCAGTTGAAGAACGTCCTTTGGCCCCTAGAGCTGTACACCGATTCTAGCAAAGCGTCGGAGAACAGCGGAAAAGCCCTAGCGGGCTGGGTTGACAGAATCCATCCACCGATCTCGGTTCAAGACGCTGAGGACTGGATGCGGCTGGCCGGCAAGTTCTGCAATGATTTCAGCGGTGTTCTCTCTAGCATAGTCATGTTCGGCAAGGAGTGCAACCGTCTGATATCGGGCGACTTCGAAGGCTTCATGCAGAAGCTTAGGAGACTGAAGCCGGTAGCTTATGACTTCGTGAACTTCTTCGGAAGGAACTACGACCGCAAGATGGAACTACTAGATCTCACTAACCTTCCGATGTTGATTAGGCTCTACGGTCCGAAGAGGGGATGGAGAGAAAGCCACGAGCTGTCAACGACGGTGAAAGAGGGCAGGGAGACGGTCAGCATTGCGATCAAGAAGGCAAGAGCCATCGGGAAGCAACGGCCCGTTCGTGTCACGAACCGGCGTCTAATCAAAGATTACTTCCGTTCGCTTCAGAGACTTGGCAGGGAAGCGAAAACGCTAACATCGCACGGAATAACAGAGAAGGAGCTTTCAGGAAATGCGCCTTCATGGTTTGTCGAACTCATCGGCGTAGTAGAGGATGTGCAGAAAACGGTGCCAAGCGGGTCGAGACCCGGCTTTAGGAGTCACCAGGCTTCAACCCTATGAGAAAACTTGACAGGTTCGGGACAATCCGCTGAGCGGTAGACCCTACTCCCAGATACTTCTAGACTCGAATTTCGTAATTGCTCTACTCAGAAAACACAGAGATCTCGAAGATGAAATTAGAGCCGAAATTCGGGGCAAGATTGCGATAGTACTGCTCGACCTTGTTATTTGGGAGTTGGAGAGGCTTGCGCGCGCCAGAAGCTCGGCAACTGCGACTTGGGCTAAAGCAAGCCTGGCGTTTTTGTCAGAACGAAATTATCCAATTGCGGAGCACAAACCAGGACCGTCTGATGTTGACGCCTCCCTGATTGCGTTTGCTCTTACGGAGAAGATTCCCACTGGGATTGCTACTATTGACAGAGAACTCAAGACCGCACTCGATTCTCTGGGAATTCCTTCAATTCTGCCAAGGACAAGGCACGGGCTTGTGGCCAATGGCTTCCACCTCTAGCGACTTAAATAAAAGGGCAAACGTGCAACCCTTCACAACCGGAGATCATCAATCATGGCAAGGCTCTACTCGGGAAAGAGGGGCAGTTCGGGCTCGACACGCCCCGTGAGTAGACGGCCTCCCTCTTGGTTCAAGTACGAGCCTGAAGAAATCGATGCTCTTGTTCTGAAGCTCTCTAAGGAGGGAAACCCTCCAAGCATCATCGGCCAGATCCTGCGAGACAGGTACGGTGTTCCCCTGGTCTCGCAAGTAGCCGGCAAACGGCTTGCTCATCTCCTTCCTCCGGACGCTCGCCAGAGCATTCCCGAGGACCTGGAGAGTCTCGTAAAGAAAGCAACAAGCGCTGCAAGACATCTTGAGAAGAACAGGAAGGATTATCCTAACAAGCGCGATCTTGCTCTGATAGAGTCCAAGATTCATAGACTGGCCAGCTACTACCGGGCCATAGATCGACTCCCGAAGGAGTGGCAGTACAAGCCTGTTGCAGCCTCCCTCCGCTAGCGGGGAGAAAAAGTATCTCGAGCTGCGTGACCAGGCAACCCGAACTGCCTCTCTCATAAGAGAAAAGGCTCGAGACGATATCGTACTTCTGGCAACGCACTTCGACGCCGACGGCATTAGCGCTGGCAGCATAATGCTCACTGCGCTCAACCGCTTGCCAGCTCTTACTCACCTAAGGGTTATCGACAGGATCGATGAGAAAATCCTTGAGGACATCGAACAGATACAATCTGGCCTGGTGATCTTTACAGATATAGGAAGCGGCTATCTCGACATCATTTCGAAGATTCTGAGAAATCGTGATATCGTAATAGCCGATCATCACCAGCCTCTGGGAGACCCTGTCGGAGTTCACCACTTCAACACTCACATAATGGGATTCAACGGCTCGGAGGAAATCAGTGGAGCGGGGACGGCCTATCTTCTTGCAAAGGCTTTGGATTCTCGAAATGTAGACTTATCCCCGATGGCCATTGTAGGCGCACTTGGCGATCAGCAGGACAAAGCCGCCAAGAGGGGGTTCAAGGGCCTCAATTCGGAAATTCTGAAGGACGCTGTTGATTCTAGACTGATCGAGGTGAAACAGGACCTAATCTTTTTCGGACGGCAAACCCGACCCGTTCACAGAGCAATCGCATCAACGACGGACCCCTTCCTACCCGGACTCAGCGGGGAAGAAGATCGCTGTCTAGCTCTCCTAGACGCCGCCGGCGTACCCACAAAGATAGACGACCGGTGGAGAACCATATCTGATCTGTCGCTGGACGAGAAGCAGCGGATTGTCGAGAAGATCGTTGCGCACATAATCTCGCTAAACTTGAAAGGAGAGATCATAATGGACCTCATAGGGTCCGTCTACAGCCTCCTCAGGGAAGACCCCGGTACCTCCCTCCGGGACGGCAGAGAATTTGCAACTCTGCTGAACGCATGCGGACGAATGAATCGAGCAGCGCTAGGAATCGCCATCGGCGTCGGAGATCGTGGAGATTCATACAAGGCCGCCCAGGAGGTATATGCGCAATACAAGACCACCTTGTCAAAGTACATGAATTGGATCGCCACATCCCCCAACGCTATGCGTAGGGGCCGACATGTCGTGATAGTAAATGGTAATGGCGTAATCGATGAAAATATGACGGGCGCCGTCTCCTCCCTAGTCTCTTCGTCAAACCTCTTCGGCGATAAAGTCACAATCGTGACGACAGTAACCACCTCGGGAGAGGCAAAAGTCTCGACGAGGGCGACAGAACGGCTTGTCGAAAAAGGAGTGAACCTCGGCAAGACCCTACAGAGCCTAGCACCTCGCCACAGTGGAGTGGGAGGTGGACACGCAATCGCGGCAGGCGCGACAATTCCCAAGATCGAACTAGAACGATTTCTGACCGAGGTCGAATCCTCCGTAGAAGGGCTACTCGACTGATCAAGGCACGAGTCAGAATCAGGTCCCGCAGCAGGGCTATGTCAAAGTCGATCGTCAAAAGCTTGGAACCAGACAACGCAGAAATGAAGGGACTCAATATCCTAACCCGGGCCGCCGCGAATTACGTGACCTTCTCGATCGTCTTCGATGGCCGAATTGAAACCTTCATATCCACCTTGGACGACCTCCTCCGCTGCGTTCAAGCTGCAGATGCAACACTAGGAATGATCGGTAAAAACAAGGCAAGCTAGATCACATGTCAAAAGCTACAAAAAAGGTTCGAGACAAATGGAGAATCAAAGAGTGGTACTCAGTATTCACTCCGTCGTATTTTGGAGAGCAGAACGTTGCTAACATCCCGTGCGAGGATCCGAAGAAGCTAGTCGGAAGGGTCGTCGAAACAACGCTCTATGACATCACAAACGATTTTTCTCACCAATCAACTAAACTCTATTTTCTTGTCGTCTCAGTCGAGGGAGACCGTGCAGAGACAATTCTCAAGAGCCACGAGTATTCAACGGACTATCTACGAAGCCTTGTCAGACGAGGCAGCACGCGAAGCGATGGAATATTCACCGCCAGCACCATCGACAAGTACCTTACCAGGGTCTACATCGTCGCTTTCAGTCACGGGAGAATCAAAGGCTCTCAGGAACACGCAGTAAGACAGGTCATGGGCAAAATCGTTGCTGAGAAGGCCTCGAAGCTTACTTATTCGCAGATGTGCCACGAAATGGTCCTCGGAAAAATGGGATCGGACGTTTACAACGAAGCCAAGAAAGTCTGTCCATTGAGACACGTAGGCGTCAGAAAATCCAAGCTGCTGTCCATGCCTCTGAGCCTTGGGGAACCTCAAAAGTCGCCCGAGGAAGAGATACTCACAGCTGTTCCAGAAACTGTGTCTCAATAGTTCGAGAGTTTGACGCTTCAATTCGGCAGCTCTGGCATCCGGGGCAAGTACGCGGACTCAATCACACCCGAAACGGCCTTTGAGCTCGGAAGGATCCTGCCCGAGGTCCTTGGTCGAAGACTGGCTCTGGGGAGAGATCCAAGATATTCGGGATCGGTCCTGCGAGCCGCCTTCCTATCCTTCGCCCTCGAAGCAGGCGCCGAAGTCACCGATTATGGATTGATCCCCACTCCAGCATTGGCCTACCAGACCCGAAGTATCGAAGCGAACGGAGGAGTGATGATAACCGCGAGCCATAATCCCTCTGAATACAATGGCTTCAAGGTCTTCAACTCAAAAGGGGAGTCTCTAGAAGACTCGAGCATTCTTGTCGCATACAACCCGGCAAAGAACAAGCTGAAACAGGAATACATGCAGGGCCGAGTCCGAGGAGGAGAACCTGAATCCTATACGAAACGTCTGTCTTCAATACCGTTCAAGAAAAAATGGCGGGTGGTCCTGGACACCGGGAACGGTGCAACAGGAATCTTGGCTCCTGAGATTTACAGGGCTGCAGTCGGAAACGTCACGGCAATAAACTCGTATCCTGACGGGAGCTTCCCGGGTCGAGGGTCTGAACCGACGAGAGAGAGTATCGCAACGCTCTCCAAAATCGTTGGAGAGATGAAGGCGGACATAGGCATAGCATTTGACGGGGATGGCGATAGATTCTACGTAGTTGATGAGAAGGGGTCATGTCCACTTCAAGACAGGATTCTGGGCTCCTATCTTTCTTTTCTCGCAAAGGATTCGAACGGTCCGTTCATAGTTCCAATAGACGCGTCGATGGCCGTGGATGAGGCGTTGCAGGGAACCGGTGCGAAGCTGGTCCGGGGGCCGGTCGGAGACGCCAAGCTCTTGGCAGAAATGAAGAAGGAGGGCGCCTCATTCGCCGGTGAACCGTCAGGAGCCTGGATCCACGGCGAATTCCATCCCTGCCCGGATGGGATGCTCTCCGGGCTACTCTATCTAAACCAACTTGAACAGAAGGGCTCCTCGGTCTATCGCGCCGTCGAAGCTATTCCAGAGTACTACATGGTCAGAAAGAGCCTGTCCGTTTCAAAGAGCGCGTCACGATTGGATCCGAAACAGCTCTCTGAAGGGCTTGAGAAGATTATCGGAGAGAACTCGACAACGGATTCGAGATACGGCTTGCGGGTCAGCTCCGAGGATTCCTGGGTCCTGGTCAGAGAGAGCGGAACCGAACCAGTTTTGCGAGTGACCGCAGAGTCGAAGAGGCCTTCTGTGGCCGGCCGAATTGTGAAGGATACCCTCGTCTTGATAAGCCGGGTTCTCAAAGGACGAATCTGACTTGAAAGCCGTCGTTTTGGCGGCGGGCAAAGGAGAAAGACTCTGGCCTCTTACGGAGACCAGGCCCAAACCCCTACTCCCAATCGCAACTAGGCCGATCATACAGCACACCCTTGAGGCTCTTGTCGAGGCGGGCATACACCAGGTTGTTCTGGTGATCGGATACCAGGGGGGCGCAGTCCGGGAGAGGTTTGGCGATGGGGGCTCGTTCAAGTGCGAGATAGAATATGTGACACAGAGAACGCCAAGAGGAACCGCCGACGCGGTAGCCACGACCCACACCAAACTCAAGGAGGAAGACCACTTTGTCGTCGCATATGGAGACGACTATTATGAGAAGCAGGCCGTGAAGGATTTCCTAGCAAGGGCTGGGCAGAACAAGAGCATCACGATGGCCACCGCAAAAGTGGACGATGCATCCCAGTTCGGCGTAGTAGAAACCAGTAACGGCCGGGTGACCCGGATTCGGGAAAAACTCTTGCAAAAGGAGCCTGGACTCGTGAACGCGGGACTCTACCTGATGACAAATTCGATCTTCTCTTCAATCAAGAAGACGGCGCGGTCGAAACGGGGAGAGTTCGAACTGACCGACTCGCTGAGACTCCTCATCGATCATGGGGAGACCGTGCATAGCGAGGTCCTGGGCAGTGGAGCGTGGCTGGGTATCAGCTATCCTTGGGACCTGCTTGAGGCCAACCAGCGTGCGGTAATGGCTGAAAAAACGAGACTGATACGGGGAAAGGTCGAAGACGGCGCCCGCATTGAAGGACCCGTCGTAGTGGAAGAGGGCTCAGTGGTAAAAGCCGGCTCGAGGCTGGAGGGACCGGTGCATGTCGGGAAGGACTGTGAGATAGGCCCGTCCGCCTACTTGAGACCGTTCACCTCGCTAGGAGAGGAGGTGAGGGTGGGAGCTGCGTGTGAAGTGAAGAACAGCATAGTCATGGCTAAGGCGAAGATTCCACACCTCTCCTACATCGGTGACAGTATAATCGGAGAAGGATGTTCGCTCGGTGCCGGGACCATCACGGCGAATCTCAGATTCGACGAGGCCGTGGTAAAGTCCAAAGTTCGAGGCACGCTCGTGAGTAGTGGAAGGAGGAAGCTTGGCGCGATTCTCGGAGACGAGGTCAGAACAGGAATCAACGTGTCCATCTTCCCAGGAGTAAAGATTGGACCCGGGAGTTGGCTCGGTCCAGGCGCGCTCGTCGAGAGGGATGTCGCGTCCAGAGCAAGATTCAAGGCATAATCTGTAGGCGGCTCAACTTGATTTTTCGAGTCGCTTTCGTACTACCATATACCAGTCCGCATCGCGGTGTGTGCTGAAGCCATTCTTGAGGTACATCGACAGCGGGCCTGGAAAATCCCAGGCAGCCGACTGTGGCTTCTTGACAGGATAAGCTTCAGCATACTCTAAGCCTTTCTGGGAAAACTTCTGGCATGCGGCGTTCAGTAGTTTGGAGGCGACTCCCTGGTTGCGATGCGAAGAGGCTACTACGAAGCAGACGATCGAGCCGACTCGCTCTGCCTTATCCGGACCCGGGCTCATCAGCCAGTGGAGCGCGGGGTAGCTGGTGCGAGGAGCCGCATTACACCAGCCAACCGGTTTTGTATTATCGTAGGCTAGGAATCCGTGCATCCTATCCTCCTCGATGAGGCTTGAGGCCTGGCTACGACTCTCGGCCTTTCCCTTGTTTGCGAAATGATAGAGCGAACAGTAACAGTCAGACCAGTCAGGATTGTCCGCGAATGCAACATGATCGAAGAACAAGAGGAAGTCATCTCTTAGAGATGGGGTTAGTTCTTTGACGACTACTTCGCCCATGGTTAGAACCCAACAGCCTGATCTTCCATAAGAATATTCTTCGCTGAGTCCTACTCGCGAATCTGGCAAGACTCGCCGTTTATGATCCAGTTCTCGAAACTGATTGGAAGGAAGGCCAGTACCGTTACTGACATATCCAGGCTAACGTTCTACCGGTTTCCTGACGGTTTGGGAGACCTATGGGCAAGCACTCTAAGACTAGTCATCATCACAAGCCTGCGATCGAGAGAGCGGTACCGATAGAGCGAATCGTTGAACTCTTCTCTAGACGCTTCGACGATCCATACCTGAATCCTAGCGCGGAGCTGACGTTCGAAGACTTCACGGCAGGATTCCCAGATCTGCCGAGGGAGGAACTGGAAGAGGCTCTAACCTACTGGACCAGCCACTCAGGAGAAAAACGCCTCCAGACCAAAACAGTCGAGGGGACGAAAACAGACTTCCGAGTCTGGTACATCCACGGCTTGACCAGACTCCACCTTCAATGGTCGAGTCCCGTTCCCAACGCTCTAGAACCCAGAGATTGACTGCGATCCGCCCTTCGCCATGACTTTCCTTCCACATCCGCCTATCCCTGGAAACACCGATCCTCCTCACTCGGTTACCATCCACGGTTACCAAACCCGTTACCACTTATGAAATGCCGAAAGCAGTTGTTTTTCAATGGCACAGAAGAGCTCTTTGACGGTGAGTCCTAGTCTGGAAAATCGCCCAGAATGAGCCTAGATCAGCGTTCGGGGAGGAGGGTCCCACTGAGCACCTTATTCACGCTTGAAGGGCCCTCACCGACACTTACTGAAAAGCGATGATACGCCCGTTTTGCGCGGCAAACCGATAATCTCGCCCAGAAACGTTCCAGATTGCCAGAGGACCCCTCCCAGGATTTAGAAATAAAAAAATTCCCGCGACACAAGAG
>WNGN01002398.1_pt1 | contig 12563 bp, 12 predicted proteins | sample 5400561 | NCBI WGS metagenome assembly WNGN01 (sample SAMN13153379, study PRJNA577476) | soil metagenome | isolation source: 115 cm soil or saprolite under Garry oak tree replicate 2 | place: USA:California | collected 2016-06-15
GATCGGGCAAGTTCAACCCCCGGATCGCCGGCCGGTTCCCGCTGCGCCAAGCCGCCCAGGCACACGCCCTCCTCGCCCGCCGCACCGTGCAGGGAAAGCTCCTGCTGCAAGCGTGACGCACGCCGCCATCTCCTGCGACCTCATCGCCGGCTGGCTGGCCCAGGCGGTCCTGGCGGCACTGTTGGCGCTGTTGTTGCCGCCGCTGGGAGCACTGCTGGTGGTGGTCTTCGCGCTGGCGCTGGTGGATACGCCGCTTGCTGCAGCGGTCGGCCGGTGTATCCCGGCCGTGGTGGCTGATGACGATCTGGTCGCGGCTAACGCCGTGCGAAGCGGGGTGCGGGAGCTTGGGACGGTGCTCGGTCCGCCGCTGGCCGGATTGCTGTTCGCCCACATCTACACCAAGGTCTACGACCACGTCCTGCGGCCGCTGATGGCACCGGGCCGGCCCAACGCGCCGCCGGAACTCGCCGCGGCCCTAGACACCCTCGACCAGCTCACCGCCGACCACATCACCAGGGCTCGCGTCCCCACCGCAGCCTGACATCCCGTCACGGCCCGCAACTCACAGCCAGGCCGGACTCCGGCCTGCCCGCCAGGCACCCCGCATCATCACCTGCTGTCACACTCAGGACTGACGTCAAAGACGTGGCACCAAAGGTGCCCTAGTGCTCAACGCCACCGGCCCGCAGCCTGAAGCTCAGGTGACCGAGATAGCGTGGGCCGACCACCTTGCCCAGCTGAACTTTCTTCGTCAAGAGCCCGGTGCTGCTTGGCCGCGCGGTGCTGCCCGGGATGCAGGCCAGACGGTTCGGCCGCCTCGTGCACATCGACTCCGAAGTCGCCCACCGGCCGCCTCCCGGCAGGTCCGCCTACGCCACCGCCAAGAGCGCACAGGTCGGCCTCACCTACAGCTGGGCCCGCGAACTCGCCCCGTTCGGCATCACCGTCAACACGGTCGCGCCCGGCTTCGTCCCGGTTGAGCGCCACGCCGACGTCCCCAGAGAAATCAGAGATGCCTATCTCGCCTCGGTGCCGGCCGGGCGCATGGGAACTCCCGCCGACATCGCCCACCCAGTAAGCTTCCTCACCTCCGAAGCATCCGATGACGGCGAAGTCAAGTCCGGTGTTTCCCGGAAAGCGGCGTGCGTGAGCGGACCGGCGGCCGGTAGCGGCCGGTCTTGGTTATGTGTGAGGTGCGTGCTGGCCGGCGTGGCGGTTGCCCTGGCCCGCCCCGGCTCGACCTAACGCAACCGGGTTCTGCCCAACATCCTTCATCCGGGCTTGCAGGGGGCGGGCGGGGCGTCCTGGCTTCAGTTCGGGTTCTGCCCAAGGAGCGTGCGGGTTTGTCCCCGCCCGTCAGTCAGCAGGATGGCATCAGGCGGCTGTGGCTGTCACCTGCCCTGGCAGCGCGGCCCCGCTGGCGATCACCGGATCCCAGGGCACTCGCTGGGTGATGACGACGAACAGCTGGCGCAGCAGCGCCGCAGCCAGGGCACTGCGGGCCTTGCCGTCGTTGAGCTTGTTGTGGCCGCGGCCGGTGAGGTGGGCATGGCGGCTGGTGTAGACGGGATTGTGCGGCAGCGCCCCCCAGATCGCCCGCCAGGCGGCGGTGCGCAGCCGGGGCCTGCCCCGCCCGGTGGTGCGGGTAGCGCCGCGGAAGGTGCCCGACTCGTTGGCCTGGGGGGCGAGCCCGGCGTGCTTGACCCAGGCGCGCGGGTCGTCGTAGCGGGCGGGGTCGCCGGTCCCGGCGAGGATCGCCGCGGCACCGACCGCGCTGATCCCCGGGATGGTGGTGACCAGGTGCGTCAGGTGCAGCTCGTCGAGAATCTGCACCATGTGGGCCTCCACCCGCCGCAGCTCGGCCAGTGCCGCCAGCCAGTCGGCGCAGGCAAAGCCGGCCCGCTCGGCCAGGGCTTCTTGCTCGGCTTCGATGCCGCCGGGGACGGCCGCAGCGGCATGGATGGCCGTCGCGATCCGCTGGCTGATCCGCTTCCCGGCGGCCGCCGGCAGCTGGCGGCGCACCGCCGCGGTGAACTCGCCCCGGCTCATCGCCGCGATCACCCGCGGGCTGGCCGACACCGTCAGCGCCGCCCGCCAGGTCAGCGACTCGGCTGGCTGCGCCGCCGCGCCCAGGACCGACGGCCAGGCACATTCGAGCAGGTCCAGCAGGCACTGGCGGGCCGCGGTGACCGGTCCAGCAGCTGCGCCCGGCGCACTCCCAGGTGCCGCAGCCGCGCCCGTGGTCCTTCCGGCAGGTAGGGGGATGTAGCAGCGCAGTTCGGCCACCAGGCGGGCGATGATGACCGCGTCGCCGTAGTCGGACTTGCTGCCGGTGTAGTCCTCGGCCTCGCGGGCCCGCGCCACCAGCATGGGCTGCACGCACACCATCGGCAGCCCGCGGCCCCGGGCCGCCTGCAGCACGACCTTCCACCGGTGCCCGGTTGGCTCACAGGCCACCATCACCCCGGCGAACCCGGCGCTGGCAGCGATCGGCGCCGCCCAATCCAAGATCGCCTCGATCCGCCGCGCGGGGCCGCGGAACTTGCGCCGCCCCAGCACCCGCGAGTCATGATCGGCCACCACCGCGGCCTGCTCGCCGGCGGCCAGATCGACCGCGACGATCGCCAGGTCCTTGCGCACCTGCTCGCGCAGCTGCGTCAGTTTCGCGTTCCGCCGTGCCACCCGCGGGTGCTACCTCGCCTGCTGTCAGACACCCATCCCTCCTCGATCTTGAACGCGGGGAAGGGTGACCATCACCTTCTGCCAGGCAGGCACTCCTTCTCAACCGCTACGAGGAGTTATTAGGAGCCGGCTTCATTACCGGCCAGCGCATCGTCGTCGACGGCGGCAGGAGCCTCGGCAGCTGACCGGCGGCCTCGACATACACCGCGACTAAATTAGTCACCGATGGGGCCGTCAGCAGGTGGATCACACCACACCGGAATCGCCTACCTGCATCGTGGCCTGCCGGGCTCGCCCGCGGGCCCGGTCAGCGTCCGAGCAGGCGCGCTGGCACGTTGGCGCAATGGCAGCAACGCCGAGCAGCGCGGCAGCTCATCGGCGCGACATATTGACTAATCTGCGCAGCGGCATCCATCAGCCGATCACGGTCTCTGAAAGTACAGAACGGCGGCTCGGCGCGCGATTATCGAGAGTCTCGCACCGTTGGCAATTCCGACCACAGCCGAGCAGGCAGGCGGCCAGGCTGTATGTTTATGCGTCGCCAGCGCTGGGCGTGAATGCGCGCTTCTGCCGCAGACCGGGCGATGAGTTGCGCGTCGTGCAGGTCTTCCCTGCAGTGCTCAAGGTGGGTGATCTCGGCGCGGGTAGCGCACGGGTCCGCCCCGCTCGCTCAATACCGTGACGACGCGACCGCGACTGCCTCGATCTCGACAAGCTGGCCGGGATAGCCGAGGACCGACACCCCCAGCAGCGTGCTTGGCGCGTCGTGATCACCGAAGAAACCGGCGACCTCAGCCCAGGCCGCAACCAGATCCTCCCGGTCACCGCTGGCTACATAAACGGTGGTCTTCAGCACATCCCCGATCGCCGCCCCGGACTCCTCCAGGGCGGTTCGCAGGTTTGCCAGCGCCTGGCGCATCTGCGCCCCGACATCACCCGGGGCGATCACCTGCCCCCGCCCATCAAGCGGGCAAGCACCTGCGGTGAGAATCAGACCGGGCTGGTTCGCCTTCGCGGCGTAGGCATACGGGGCCCCGGGGAACAGCCGGGCACTGCGGACAAGCTGTACGGCCATGGCACCGAAGTCTGTCATGCCACCGCCCCGCCGATGGACATCGCGGCCAGCTCGTCACCGAACGCGACCCAAGCCACAGCCGCAGGCGCGCAAAGAGCTGCTATGCGCGCTAGTTTGGGCCTGGCCCGATCGCCGATGAGGCGCGCGTGAATAGGTATCTGTGCGGGTGCGGGTGCGGGTGCACCGCGTCACGGCCGGGGCTGGCTCAGCTTGCGAAGAAGGGCCCGAGCTCCTGCGCCACGCGTGCTGGGTCGCCGCTGTTGTCGGGTGCCAGGTGGCCACAGCCAGCGAGTTCGACTCGTTGTGCCCGGGGCAGGACGCCGACCAGGGCGTCGAGGGAGGCCTTGAGGTAGGCCGGGCTCTTGCTGCCGCCCAGCAGCAGCACCTCCGCGGGTGTGCTGGCGAAGGTGTGCAGGGTTCCCGAGGGTGATTGTTCACCAGGCCGAGAGGCAGCCACAAGGAAAAGCACGGAGGAAATGATCTTCATCGGTCCTTCCTCCCTGAGGTATTCCGACCGTGGGACGCGGTAGTGCCGGGTGCGGTTCACCGTCCGATCACAGAATGAGCTGATCGGCGATGGTTGGTGTCAAACTATTGGCGTGGGAGGCAGACGCCGCAACCTATGGCCTCCGCTGTTGGCTGCCGCGATCGCCGTCGCAGCGGTGTGGGTGCTGGTTGCGGTGTGGCGGTCGCCGCATCGGAACGACCTTGCCACCTACTGGGGCTTCGCGGCGGCCGTGGTTGTACCGGCGGCCGGTTGGATCGCTTGGGTATGGGCCCGGCACAAGCCGGACAGCGTCGCAGTAACCGGGGAAGAACTGGGGCGGCTGGCGGACCTGCTCGCCGGAGCGGTTAAGGAAGAGTGGGAGCAAGCGGCTGGCGAACGGGGGCTGCTGGAGCCAGAGCCAATCCCGGTGAGGTGGCAACGACCAACCGCGCCGTTCACCGGACCGGTCGCGGCTGCAGTGGCCTCGAAACGGTTTGCGCCCTTGCCTGGGCTTGCCATTGTCGAGGAGTGGCGGCTGCAAAAAGGCCAGGTGAGCGAACTGCATGCGGTGTATGGGGGACTGGGGTCAGGGCGGCTGGTGATCGCCGGAGGCCCGGGATCGGGCAAGAGCAGTGCGGCGGTGCTGCTGATCTTGGCCGCCCTGCGCTACAGGCAGAACGTTTCCAAGAAGGTCCGGCCCCAGGTGCCAGTGCCGGTGATGTTCACCATGCAGGGATGGGACCCCAGCACTCAGCGCGCCCGGGACTGGCTGGCCGGGCGCCTTCGCGAGACCTACCCGCTGTTCGCGGGCAAGCAAGGAGCAGGGACAGCACGCGGCATGCTCGATAACGGCCGGATCGCAGTGATCCTGGACGGGCTGGATGAGATCCCCGAGAACCTGCGGCCAGCCGTGCTCCGAGCGCTCAGCCAGCAGGCAACCTTCCGGTTGGTCCTTCTGACCCGCAGCGCCGAGATGGCCGGCGCGACTGCCCAGGCTCTGCTGCAGGGCGCGGCGGCCATCGAGCTGCAAGACATCGACTCTGGCGCCGCCGCCGACTACCTCACCCGCACCCAGCTCGACCCCCCGCCGCAGGGCTGGCATGAGCTGACCAGCCGCCTGCGCCAGGAACCAGGCAGCCCGCTGGCGCGAGCCCTGAACAACCCGCTGATGCTCACCCTGGTCCGCGACACCTACCGCGTCAGAGACGACGTCGGCGAACTCCTCGGCTTGAGTGACACGGCCGGGCACCCCGCCTCCGGCGAGGACATCACCGGCCATCTTCTGGACCGGGTGCTGCCCGCCGCCTACATCCAGCAGCCCGGGGAACCACCGCCCCGCTACGACCTGCCGACCGCCGAACGCGCGCTGCGGTGCATCGCTGCGCGGATGAACAAAGACGGCACCCGCGACCTGCAATGGTGGCACGTTCCCGCCTGGACCCATGCCGCCCCTCGCGTCATCGCAACCGGACTCGCGGTTTGGGTTTCCCCTCGTAGCGTGGACACATCGCTTTAAAGGGAGATGGCGATGGGTGAGACGCGCAGGAAGTTCGATCAGGACTTCAGGGAGGGCGCGGTCCGGCTGGTCCGGGAGACCGGGAAGCCGATCGCGCAGGTGGCCCGGGACTTGGGGATCAACGAGGGCACGCTGGGGAACTGGGTCAACGCCGACAAGCGCCGGCGCGGCGATGGCAGCGGTGTGCTGAGTGAGGATGAGCGGGCGGAACTGGCCCGGCTGCGCAAGGAGAACGCTGAGCTGGCGATGGAGCGCGATGTGCTCAAACGCAGCGTGGCCCTCTGGTTATCCGGCTAATAACCGGTCAGCTTGATCGAGTGGTGCTGCCGGGGCTCCGGGTGGGGGTCAGGGCCGGTGGCTGAGGCGGCGGAGCTGTTCTTCGTGGCGGCGGACCTTGGCGGCGAGGGCTTCGAGGCCTTTGCGGAGCTGGTCTATCTGGACGGCGAGCCCGGTGAGGGTGAGGGCGTCGCGTTCGCGCTGGCGGTACTCGCCGATGACGGCGCGCAGCTCGGGGCGGCGGTAGAGGGTGGAGCGGCCGATGCCGGAGCGTGCGGTGACCTCGGCGACGGTGACTGGCTGGCCGGCGGTCAGCAGGTCTTGGCATGCCTGCTCGACGCGGGCGGCAAGGCTGCTGGTCATGACGCCTGTGCCCGGGTGATGAGCAGGTCGAGCCGTTCGGTGAGCTTGCGGTGCCGGGCGGCTTCGCCGGCCCAGCCGCGGGCGTGCGCGTCGGCGGCGAGAGCCTCGGCGTCTGCGCGCTGGGCGGCCAGGATAGGCAGGAACGCCGGGTCGTTGCGGAAGTTCGGGCAGTGCTCGCAGATGTTGGCATAGGCGCAGGGGCCCTGGGCCGCGGTTCGCAGGCAGTATCCCCCGGCCAGCCGGGATTTGATCAGCGGTGTGTCCCGCCAGCCGGCGCTGCCGCTGATCGCCGCGATCGGCAGGGCCTCCCGGTTTGCGGGCAGGACCGGGCCAAGCTGGGCCTTGGCCAGGGCGAGGGCGCGCTCGTATTCCTGGCGGACGGTAGCGTCGAACAGCCGGCCATACCGCAGGCTCATCTCCGCGGAGACATGGCCGAGCAGGGCCATCAGTGCCTGAAGTGACACGCCCGAGTTGACCAGGGCGGTGGCATAGGTATGCCTGAGCTGGTGAGGCGTCGCGGTGCCGATCCCGGCCGCGTCGGCGGCCTGGTGCAGCTCGCCGCGAAGGGTGTGCGCGGAGACGCGCCGGCCCTGGTGGGTGAGCAGGAAGTCAGCGAGCTTGCCGGTCCGCGGGTGCGGCAGCGGGCGGCCGGGCGAGCGGTGGGCGGTGATCTGGTCGAGCATGGTGAGGGCTTCGTCGTCGATCGGCACCATCCGCTCGGTATCCAGTTTGCCGAGCGGGATCTTCAGCCAGGCCCCGGCGCCGGGCACCTCGTGCACGCAGTCGAGCTCGAGGTCGAGCAGCTCCCCGATGCGCATTCCGGTGGCCCGCAGCAGCAGCAGTGCGTCAGCCAGCAGCCGGTGCGGTGAGGCGCGCAGCGCTGTGGCCAGTGCCCGGTCAGCGTCGGGAGGCAGGTAACGGGGCAGCGCCCGGGGCAGCCTAGGAATGTCGCGGGCGAAGATCAGCCGCCGGCCCGGGGCCTCTTGCCAGCCCCACTCGATGGTGTCGTCGATCATCCGGCCCACGGTCAGGATCCGGCTGCGCCGCTCCGAGGCCGACAGGACAGTCCCGGTGCGCGGGTTGCGCGCGGCGGCGACGGCGGCCAGGTAGGGCTCGATGTGCCGCTGGCGGTCCAGGCCCGCCAGCGAGTCCAGTGCCGGGTCGCAGGCAGCGAGGAACCGGGCGAAGTGGCCGAGCCGGCCGGCCATTCCCAGCACGGTGGACCTGACCCGGGTGCCGGAGGCGCATTCCAGATAGGCGGTCAGCGAGCGCCCGATCTCCGGGGAGGCGCCGGCGAAGTGGCGTGCCCAGGGCCAGCGCAGGTGGCTGGTGTTCTTGGCGGCGGCCGGGGTCACCGGGGCGCCCATGTGGTAGATGACGGTCCGGGAGGTATAGAGCGCATCGCGGTAGTGCTTCAGCGACCGCCCGCAGCCACCTTCCCTGGCATCGATCGCGTCGCCGAAGGCGGTGATGTCGGCGTCGGTGAGCCCGGTCAGCGGTGGGCCGGCCTGGATGAGCAGCCGCATCGCGATCTGGCTGCACAGCCCTGCGGCGACACGGGGCAGATAGCCGAGCTCGGCCGCGGCGGCCAGGAACCGGGCCCGGTCTTCGCCGAGCGGGCCGTCCGGTGCTTCCCGCAGCACTGCGGGCAGCTTGCGTTCTAGCAGGTAGTCGTAGCCGGGCCGCAGCTGCCCGGACAGCATCAGGTAGTTCAGGAACGGCCGCGCCGACGGGCTGGCCGACAGGCGCACCGCCAGCGGTTCGCCAGCCCATGCCTGCGGGCCGGGCCAGCGGGCCAGGAAGGAACGGGCCGCGGACATGAAGGACTTGTTACCGGCGCCGCGGGCTGCCAGTGCCGCCTGGTAGCCGCCCAGCAGCTCACTCGGCGCCGGGCCGCGGGCGTCACAGGGCGCGCTGGCGCTGGCGGGCAGCATCGTAGGCGGCGCGCACATGCGCCGGGGCGAGATGAATATAGGCAGCGGAGGAGTCCACGTGGTCGTGGCCCATCAGCGCCTGCAGCACGGCCAGGTCCACCCCCGCCTCGGCCAGGGCGGTGCCGAACGAGTGCCGCAGCGCGTGCGGGTGCCCGGCAGGCACCCCGGCTTTGCCTCGGTGGTAACGGAAGATCGTGCGCAGCCCGGCCGCCGTCAGCGGCTGTCCCCGGTGCGGGCCCTTCGCCACGGCGAATAGCGCCCTGCTCACCGTTTCCGGCCGCTCGGCGAGCAGGTAGGCCTGGATCAGCCCGGCCACGTCCGGGTCCAGCGGCACCCGCCGTTCCTTGCCGCCCTTGCCGGTCACCCGGATCCAGCCCCGGGGGATGTCCACGTCGGCGACGGCCAGGCCGAGCACCTCGGCCGAACGCAGGCCCGAAAACAGCATCAGCCCGGCGATCGCCCGGTCCCGGTCGGTGCGGAAACTGGCCAGCAGCGCGGCGGTCTCGGCGCGGTCCAGGCCCCGGGGCAGCCGCCGCGGCTCGCGGACCCGCAGGCCCGAGCGCCGCTTCGGCTTACCCAGGTGGGCCAGCAGGCCGCCGCGCTCACCACCGGCCGCCCGCCGGGCCGCCGCGCTGCGCGGAACCGGGTTCGGCGCAGCCGGGTCCCGCATCGCCCAGTACCCGAACAGGCCCGAGACCGCGGCCAGCCGCCGGTTGATGGTCGCCGGCGCATAACCCTCGCTCCGGCCATCGCGGATTGAGTACACATTGCCGCCCGGGCGGCCCGGCAGCGGTGCCCGGCGGCAGTACGCCAGGAAGCGCAGCATCGCATCCGTAGTCACCTCGCCAAGAGCGATCTCCTCAGCAGCCAGCCAGCGCGAGAACGCCAGCAGGTCGAACGCGTAGGCACGCACCGTCTGCGCCGAGGACCCGCGGTCGGCCAGGTAGCTCAGATAGCCGTTGATCAGATCGCCGTCAGCCGCACCGGTCAGCTGCCAGCGGCCATCGTGCAGTTCCGCCCGGAGCCCGGGCCTGCCTCCTGCCATGGGACGCAGTTATGGCAGATGTCCCACCACGAACGCAAACACCCTGGCATCACGGTGTGTCGCGCTCATCAGGTCGGTCTCATTAGCCGGTTAAGAGGGGTGAAGGACGCGATGGGGCGGTAGCGGTGGCCGCGCTGATCGCTGCCCGGAGGGCGCAGGATGGCATCCCGTACGCGGTGGCCTGCCGGGCGCTGGGAGTGTCCCGGTCGTGGTTCTACAAGCACCAGGACGGCCAGCTTCCGCTGCGGGCGCAGCGGCGGGAGAAGCTCAAAGCCGAGATCGCGCGGCTGTTCGCGCTGCATGGGGGCAAGTACGGCTCGCCGCGGATCACCGCCGACCTGCGCGAGGACGGCTGGCGGGTGAGCGAGAACACTGTTGCTGCGCTGATGGCAGAGCAGCACTTGGCGGCCCGGCCCAAGCGGAGGCGCAAGGCCACCACCCGGCCAGCCAAAGGCCGCTGGCGGGCCCCCGACCTGGTGAAACGGGACTTCCCCGCGGCGCAGCTCAACAAGAAGTGGTACGGCGACGGGACAGAAATCCCTACCGGTGAAGGGAAGCTCTACCTGGCTTCGGTCCTGGACATGGCCTCCCGCAGGATCCTCGGGTTCGCCCTGGGCGAGCACCACGACGCGCAACTGGCCTACGGCGCCATCGCCATGGCGGTCGCGGTCCGCGGCGGGCAGGTGCCCGGCGTCATCATGCACACCGACCAGGGCAGCGAATACACCGCCGGCCTGGTCCGCACAGCCTGCCAGCGGCTTTCCATCCGCCAGTCGATGGGCAGGCCCGGCTCCGCGCTGGACAACGCGGTCATCGAGTCCTGGCACTCCACCCTGCAATTCGAACTGCGCGCCCTGGAACACTTCACCACCAAGGCCGCAGCGCGGGCCCGGATCCCGGCGTGGATCGACGACTACAACCACCACCGGCGCCACTCCGCACTGCAGATGATGTCACCGGCGGACTACGAGAAAACCCTCCAGGCCGGGAAGGCGGCCTGACATGCCCCAGCTTCTCCGCTCCCCAAGTATCGGCCGGTGCTCGGCAGTGTCCAGGTCGTTCCTCCGCGGGCCTGACGGCCCTGCGGGGCCTCCACCTGGACATTGCCTGCGCTCCGGCGGTTACATGGCAGCTACAGGAAGCGGGACCAAAGCAAGATCAGCCAATCGAAAGTGTCCACGCTTTCAGGGGAACCCCGGGGCCGGGTTAGGCGCATCCTTGTGCTGGAGGTACTGGCGGGGGGGCACGGGCAGGAGCCGTGCCCGGGGAGGCCGGCCGGTTTCAGGTAGCGGAGGGGCTGTGGGTGACATCTATCAGGTGGGGCTGGAGGCGAATGCGGCGAACTATGCGCCGCTGACGCCGCTGGTGTTCCTGGACTGGAGCGCGGAGGTCTATCCCGACCGGATGGCCGTCGTGCATGGTAGGCGGCAGTTCACCTGGGCGCTGACTCGCGAGCGGTGCCGGCGGCTTGCCTCGGCGTTGTCGGCGCGGGGCGTGGGCCGTGGTGACACGGTGTCGGTGGTCGCGGCGAACACGCCGGAGATGGTCGAGGCGCACTTCGGGGTCCCGATGACCGGCGCGGTGCTGAACACGATCAACACCAGGCTGGACGCCGCGACGATCGCCTACATCCTCGATCACGCACAGGCCCGGGTGCTGATCACCGACCGGGAGTTCTCCCCGACGGTGGCCGCGGCGCTGCGGCAGTGCAAGGCGAGACCGCTGGTGATCGACATCGACGATCCCGAGTACGAAGGGCCGGGGGATCGGCTAGGGGACGAAGAATACGAGGCCCTGCTTTCAGAGGCGGTACCGGAGTATGAGCGGACTGAGCCGACTGACGAGTGGCAGGCGATCGCGCTGAACTACACGTCGGGGACGACAGGCAGGCCCAAAGGCGTCGTCTACCACCACCGGGGCGCGCACCTGAATGCCATCGGGAACATCCTGACCTGGGGCATGCCCCGGCACAGCGTCTACCTGTGGACGCTGCCGATGTTCCACTGCAACGGCTGGTGCTTCCCGTGGACGATCGCGGCCAACTCCGGTACGAACGTGTGCCTGCGCAAGGTGGGCGCCGCGGAGATCTTCCGGCTGATGCGGCAGGAGAGCGTCACCCACTACTGCGGGGCCCCGGTCGTGCACAACCTGCTGATCAACGCTCCCCGGGAGCTGCGCGAGGGCGTCGGCCGGGTGTCTGCCATGGTGGCCGCTGCCGCGCCGCCAGCCTCCATGATCGAGGGCATGGAGCGGCTCGGGTTCGACTTGACCCACGTCTATGGGCTGACCGAAACCTACGGGCCCGCCGCGGTATGCGCCAAGCACGAGGACTGGGCTGATCTGGACGTCGTGGGACGGGCGCGGCGCAACGGCCGGCAGGGTGTGCGGTACCACCTCCAAGACGCGATGACGGTCATCGACCACGAGGACGGCACCCGCGTGCCCACCGACGGTCAGACCCTCGGCGAGATCGTTTTCCGGGGCAACATCACCATGAAGGGCTACCTGAAGGACCCGGACGCGACCCAGCAGGCCTTCTCTGGCGGCTGGTTCCACTCCGGAGACCTGGCAGTCCTCGAGCCGGACGGCTATGTGAAGATCAAGGACCGGGCCAAGGACGTGATCATCTCCGGCGGGGAGAACATTTCCTCGATCGAGATCGAGGACGTGCTCTGCCGCCACCCCGCCGTGGCCATGGCCGGCGTGGTCGCCCAGCCCGACCCAAAATGGGGGGAGACCCCGCTGGCCTACGTGGAACTCAAACCAGGCGCGGAAGTCACCGAGGCGGAGCTGATCGAGCACTGCCGGGCGCGCCTGCCCCACTTCAAAGCCCCCAGAACCGTGATGTTCGCGGAGCTGCCCAAAACCTCCACCGGCAAGATCCAAAAACAGGTCCTGCGCGATCGCACCCGATCCGCCTCCGCCATCGACCAGCCCAGCGAGAAAGCCGTGCCTGCGAAAGGCACGACTCACAAGTAGGGCCGCTCACCCCCCAGTGGCAGGTGATGCTCTGTCATCTGTCTCCACGACTGGTTGCGCGCGCAGTGCCGCCGTTAGGGTCGGCCACCCAGTCGTCGCCGGGGCCGCTTGCGCTGCGCCCTAACCGCGGTTCGGCGTGGCAGGGCTTCGCCCGGTACGCCGGTGTGCAGCACCGAAGCGAGTGATCTGCGCGCCGGTTTGACCAG
>WNGN01005143.1_pt1 | contig 12554 bp, 12 predicted proteins | sample 5400561 | NCBI WGS metagenome assembly WNGN01 (sample SAMN13153379, study PRJNA577476) | soil metagenome | isolation source: 115 cm soil or saprolite under Garry oak tree replicate 2 | place: USA:California | collected 2016-06-15
GCGGCATCCGTAACCGCTGCATTCCAAATTCGGCCCCGCATCGAAAAGCTATTTCATCGCAAAAAGAGCGGTGGCGACGCTGCATCGATACGGCAACCTGAATGAGAACAGCATATTTGAATACGCCCGACGGCCGACCATCGGCAATGAGCGCAAGCTAATTCGGAGCAGGGGAGGAGTCGGGACCCCGGTACTCATGAACGCCGCGACGGCAGCATTGCCGGCAGCGACGACCAGCCGCCGTTCGCCCTAACCAGGGCCTCGCCGCTCGATCAACTTCGGCCCGTCACTTCGGCGCGCAGCGCTCGCTCGCGACGCTCGACTTAACGCGCTCGATTTTCCGCCGGATATGCCAACGGTATTACCGCATCATACGCGGCGTCGAGACCGGGGATATCGAACCGGCTGCCGCAACCGCGTCCATATTTTGGAAGTACATTATGACATTGCGATGATTCGCGGCACGAAGATTGCTTTGAACGACTCGGCTGGAAAAACTCAGGAGTGCGGCAATGAAAAGCCTCGTCCTCGGTACAGCGTTCAGTTGTTTGGTGAACGTGGCGAATGCCCGCGATTTCGGGCAATGGGAAACGGTGAATCCGGAAATACGCGAGTGGTATCAAGCGCTGATGCAGCCGGACAATCCTTCGGTTTCATGCTGCGGTGAAGCTGACGCCTATTGGGCGGATTCGTTTGAAGTCGAGGGCGACAAATACGTCGCTATCATTACCGACTCCAGACCCGATGAACCGCTACGCCGGAAACACATCGACGTCGGAACAAGGATTGTGGTTCCGAACCACAAGCTGAAATATGATCAATCGAATCCGACGGGCCACGGGATCATTTTCTTGAACCGGGGCGATTATGTGTACTGCTACGTTGCGCCGGGTGGCGTCTAAGGCAGATCATGCGGGCTTCTTGCGGCGCTGCACCGATCATTTGCTCTTGTGCCGCGCGGCGTTCAGTCCGTGGCCGGCAGCCGTCGCATCGTAAACTCGATCTTTCCGTCGGAAAGCTGCCGCCAGTTCTCGACGATTGGCAGGTAACCGCGCTGCGGAGATTGATCGATGATTTCGCGGGCCTTCAGACGGGCCGCATCAACCGGCAGCGTGAAGATCTCCCGCTGCGCGACGCCAGACATCCGGTCTGCCAAATCCCTGGGACGAACGCGCATGTGACACCTCCATGGCTCATGCTTGCTTCCGTGCCATCCTGAGCGCCCGATCGGCAAATTAAAGAGCCGGTCAGGATTCGGATGCGGTTGTCCCCGTTAATCACCGGATCGCGCCGCCGTGGAACTCGTGGAGAGCCGATCAGGTCGTCGATTTCACCAACCGCGAAGCGGTCAATGCGGGAAGCGCGCTATCTCAGTGCACCGTCTCGACATCCGTAGAAGCGCTCGAAATGGTAGCATAAAGCTGTTGAAGTTCGGCCTCCAGGAACTCGTTGACGCGCAATAGCGCCTCAAGCGCCCCGCGCATGTTACCGTCGCACGATGCGATGATCTTCTCGATGGCAGTATCAGTCGGTTCGGAAGCCATATCCAATCCCCCATTTGATATTAATCGCCCGGTCGAGAGTATCAGAGGTAGATTGGGGCGGAATTCTGTGTCCGGAGAGATCATTTGATGGCGCACCACAAGTTCAACTTTCGCCTGATAACACGGGATGATTCAACTGCCGTCGCTTGCGACGCATGGCGCGGTCAAGAAGCGGACTGAACTCAAGACCAGGATGGCGGGCGAAGATCGCTCGTGGCCGGCCGGACGCCGAAACCTGTTACCGAAATCGAGATCGGCGGACCGGACGATGAGCGGCGGTGCCGCAAGTCATTTTTTGAACCTACAGGACATTCCCGAGACTCAACTGGAGGGCTGGAATTTGGAGGGACGCCGTATGTCCGAGGCGCGGGATTTCAGGAGATGGGCGGCCCAGGTAGCTCGTCAGGCCGGCGAGGAGCCGGACGCGAACGAAGCGCAGCGGTTGTTGAGCATCGCGGAATATTGGGTAAGGCTTGCCGAGATGGAAGATTGCCAGCACGACCGGCCCGGTCGGGACACCTCGCACTAGGCTCTGTTGAGATTCATCGGCCAGCGAGCCTCACGCTATTTTTTGCACGGCTGCTGCAGTGATCGGCGCGCGAGGCCCAGTTCAACGCCCCCAAGTGGATCACGAACCTCTGCGGCAATCTCGCGGCGGCGCGTGTTGTGCCGGCGATGCTGACGCCGTGTCGTTACGCGGCATCTGCTCCCGGACGATGAGAAATGTGGTCGGCCCTAAAGGCCCGACATGTAACCGTCGACGGCGTGAGCGATGAATATACCAACGCTCATAATGCCGAAGATCGCAGTAACAGCTTCCAACATGACAATGATCCTAATGCCCAGCGTTCAGACCTAACGGCATGCGCCAGCGCACAGTCAAAAGGATTCCCTTTCGATGTTGAACTTCGAAAGCGGGTGATGATTTGTTGCAACACGCCTAAAGGACAACCTGTGACCAAAGGCGGGCATGAAAAAGGCGGCCTCGCAACCGCCTTTTTGCCTTCGCGATCTCGACATTTTACTGGCAGATGTGGCGCCGGCCGTCTTCGCCCTTGAACCACGTCGCCAGCACGGGGCTTGCCAGCGCGTGCGGCAAAAGACGTTCCGAAGTTTATCCGTTGATGATTCAAACGGATGTGATGATTGCGAACACGAAAAAAGGCGGGCCTTTGCGCCCGCCTTTCCAAGTTTCATCACACCTTCGCTAGCACGGATACCAGCGTCCATCCGGGCCGAGATAAGTCGCGCCGAGCTGCAACCCGCAGGTGGTCCTGCGGTACGGGCGCCGGTCGTAATAGGCGTAAGAATCGTCATAGGGCACGCTGCCGCGATAATAGGCATAGGAATCATCGACGTAGGAATCGCGGAATGGCGCCGAGGCTATCGCGCCCGCAGCACCGATCGCGCCACCGACCACGCCGGCCGCGACATCGCCCGGCCAGAAACCGGATCTTCCGTAGCGATAATGATATTCGCTCGCCCACGGATGGGCCTGCGCGTAGGCGCCGGGCGCCCGCATCGCTTCCTGCGCCATCGCGGGCGTAGCGATCGCCGCAGCCAGGATCGCCGCCGCGCCGAGAAGTCTTGATTTGGTCATGGTTGATTTCTCCGAGCATCGTTGTGGGAGAAAAACGGGCTGCGGCAGCATCGGTTCCAGATCCGGGTTGTGCGGCGTTCAAAGCGGTGTGAAGTTCCGGTTTCATGTTCCGGACAGGAAAACCGACGCTCCATGCAAACGCGCGACATCGACTACCGCGACCCAACCGCCAATTTGCGCGGATATCTCGCCTGGGATGAAACCGCGACGCAGCGGCGGCCGGGCGTGCTGGTCTTTCACGAGGGGCTGGGATTGGGCGAGTTCGCTATGGCGCGTGCACGGATGTTGGTGGAGCTTGGCCATGTGGCGCTGGCCGCCGACATGTTCGGCGATCGCCGGCAAGCGCGCAATCTGGAGGAGGCAGCCAAACTGATCGGCGAACTTCGAAGCGAACCGGAAACGCTCCGCGCCCGCGGCCGGGCCGCGCTGGCGACGCTCGCCGCATTGCCGCAGGTCGATGCGAGCAGGATCGCCGCAATCGGCTTTTGCTTCGGCGGCTCGGTGGTGCTGGAGCTCGCGCGCAGCGGCGCCGATCTCAAGGCCGTGGTCAGTTTCCACGGTTCTCTCGCCACCAGGACGCCCGCGGTTTCCGGCAAGGTGAAGGCCAGCGTGCTGGTCTGCACCGGCGCCGACGATCCGCTGGCGCTGCCCGATCAGGTCAGAGCCTTCGAGGACGAGATGCGCGCGGCAGCGGTTCGCGACTGGCAGCTCATCAGTTACGGCAACACCCTACACGGGTTCACCAATCCGGATGCCGACGGCTCGATCATGCGCGCGGCGTTGTACAGCGAGCAGGCCGACCGCCGCTCATGGGCGTCGATGCGAAGCCTGCTTGATGAAGTGTTCCGGTAGCGACGCCCGGCGCCGTTAACAGTTCCATATCGCGATTTTTCAGAGTTGAACGAGCGCGAAGGCCTGCGTGTTAGGCATACCCGCAGTTTAAGCGGAGGCCTTAACCCTTGGTGAAGCGCGTTGAATTAAGGTGGGTCTGCAACCGGGACCCAAAGCCATGCGCGCTGGCTTCGCAGTGGCCATTTTGATCGGAACGACATGGACGGTCCTGGCCGACAGCGGTCCCGTGAAGGTCATTCCAGGCCGGCCCGGTGTGCCCATCATCATCAATGGCGTTGACGTATCCTACGCTGTGCTCGAAGGCGACTGGGGTCTCGGAAAGGGTGTGCATGTGCAGCCCACCGTCTATGGCGGCCACGCCGTCGATCCGGAGCCCAATGTCGGACATTACTATCCGAGTGCCGGCCGCTCGCCGGGCTACGGCCGTCTCGAAATCCAGCCGCCGACCAACCGCAAGCTGCCGCAGCCGGCGGAGAGCTATCATGAGTCATGGTCCTCGCAGTCGGCTCCCCCGAAGGCGCAGCCCGAGGTGCCCTTCTATCCGCCGCCGGTGATTATCGCGCCGCAAAACGGCGATACAGGCATACCGCCGCAGGATTTTCAGCATCGAGAACCCGGCAGGCATTCGCGCTGATCCGAGCTAACAGGAAACGTATCCACAGGAGAGAGTAATGCGTCCGACGATTTCAGGATTGGTAGCGGCCTTCGCCGTGATGACCGTGGCCGCCGCGCCCGCGATGGCGTGCGGCGGGTATGGCCCATGCGCGCAGAGCTACGTTCCAACCCCGGTTTATTCGGGCTGTTACAGCGGCTGCAGCTGGCGTGAGCGGCTTCCCGATCCGGTGCAGCAGTACGGCTATCCGGCGCCCCAACACCTGCAGCAGTATTACTATGTCAATCAGGGCCCGACCTATACCGGTCCGGGCAACTACGCGCCTTATCCGGTCTATCGGGAGGGTGCGGTATCCGGCCTGGATGCCTATCGTTATCGCCGGCATTACGCGCCGTACCACGGCAGGCGCTACGGCCATCGCGAGCATGTGTTGCGCCGCTACTACTGATCGCTGGATTAAAGACAATGCGCCCGTTCGCATCACGCGAGCGGGCGCTGGCTTTTTGGGGCGCTCAGCCCATCAGCCCGAGCCTGGTGGCCCCGATATAGAGCGCCAGCACCGCGGCGTTTGAGACGTTCAGGCTCTTGATCTCGCCGGGCATGTCGAGCCGCGCCACCACGCTGCAGGTCTCGCGCGTCAACTGCCGCAAACCCTTGCCTTCCGCGCCCAGCACCAGCGCCAGGGGCTGCCGCAAGGTGACCGCGCCAAGAGTTTCGCTGCCCTGGCTGTCCAGCCCCACGGTCATGAAGCCCTGGTCATTCAACTCGGTCAGTGCGCGTGCGAGATTTTGCACCGTGACCAACGGCACCAGCTCCAAAGCGCCGGAGGCCGATTTCGCCAGCACGCCGGTCGCCTCGGGGCTGTGGCGCGCCGTGGTGACGATGGCCTTGACCGCGAAGGCCGCCGCCGAGCGCAGGATGGCGCCGACATTGTGCGGATCGGTGATCTGGTCGAGCACCAGCACGATGCCTTCCTGCGCCAAGGTATCGATATCCGGCGAGGGCAGGGGATCGGCCTCGGCAAGCAGACCCTGATGCACCGCGTCCGGACCGAGGCGCTGGTCGATCAGAGAAGGCCGCACGATTTCCGGCGTCACGCGGGTATCGATGTTGTCGTCGGCCAGACGCCGGGCGGCGTTCTCGGTGAGCAGCAGCTTGCGAATCCGGCGCTGCGGATTGGCCAGCGCCGCCGCTACCGTGTGCCAGCCATACAGAATGACCGGTCCGTCGGGGCTGGTGTCGCGATCGCGCCAGACCGGCCGGCGGCCGGATTGGGCCCCCTTGCCGGGTGCTTTGCCGCCGCCGCGCCGGAAATGCTGTTTTCGATCACGATCGCCCATGGCAGGCTTGTGTCACGGGTTCCGCATTATGGCAATTTGAGCCCCGCGCGGCGCGTATTAGACGCCTCCCGTTGGTTGACTTTGCCATGGCGATTCCCCCATAAACCGCCCGACCGGGAGTTCGCCATCGGCGCCCGGTTTTAACGTCATCCATGGCCATATCTGTCGCCATTCCGGCGGGTGGGCTTGCGATGGGGTTGAGCGGGGGAGTGTCCCGAGTGGCAAAGGGAGCTGACTGTAAATCAGCCGTCTTATGACTTCGAAGGTTCGAGTCCTTCTTCCCCCACCACGCTTCGCCCTCACGGGCTACGCGTGGCGCAGCCACGCCAGACCGTCAAGGCGAAGCGTGTCCGGCGTAGCTTGAGCGAAGCGAAAGCGTAGACGGACCGGCGCCGAAGCCTCTGGACGAAGGCGGGCGCGCGGTTCGCGAGCTACGGCTCGGCAAGCCATCCTGCGATCATCATCGGGAAAGACAGCCGCAAGGCCGACGCGGTGCCCGCTCCCAACTAAAATATCGAAAACAACCCCATGCAAAGTAGCAAGGTGGTCGCTGGCATGGATGCTTTGAGCGAATCCTGCGAAAACACTTTGACACGTCGGGCAAATCAGCGGCACTATTCCATCTGCATCCTCAAAAGTCGCACAGCAGAATGTCCTCCGAAGCCTCGGCGCGGAGGGTTGCCCAAATGCGTTAGGTTTATCTGCGCTCTTTCAGGTCGGACGTATCGTCGGTCGCAGCCTCCGTCCTCGGGAAAGGGACGCCGGGAAGATAGAGGGCGAGGGGGCGGATCTCATAGACCGCGGTGGGATTGGCGCGGCGCAGGTCGCGGGCGGCCGCGATGACAGCTTCTTCGGTGGCGCAATCCAGCACGTAGAAACCCAGCAACTGTTCCTTGGTCTCGGCAAACGGACCATCGAGGACGAGGCCTGCGCCCGGACCGCGCAAGGTGCGGGCCTTCTTCGTCGCGCCCAAACGCGCCGCCGGCCCGAGGCGCCCCTTTTGATTGAGCCGGTCATGGACCTGATGCAGACCGGTCATGACCGCGGCATCTTGCTCCGGTGTCCAGGACGTGACTTCTGTTTCCACATGATAGGCCAGGATGGCGTAAAGCATCGGTACCTCTTTTCGTTGCGGGATCGGCTGATCTTGAAGACGTTTCGCCGGAGCCAATCCCGACAATCCCGCATTTCGGAAAATCTCCACGGCCGATGTGCCAAACGCAAAAAGACGCGACGGGGTTGCTCCCGTCGCGTCCCAACTTTTAAACTCGCTGGTCCAGGCGCTGAGAGCGCCCTGTTGCCAAGCTTTTGGAGCTTAGCGGGCGATCCCAGCGAGGTGACAGCGCTTGGTGTAAGACACTGGATCACCTCCTTTCGTTGTTGATGGAAACATCAGTATAGGCATCGAATCAGCCTGTGTTAAGGGCCCCCCGTGGGCGAAGAACACCGAGGGAACAACGGCCGCCTGCGCCACCGTTTGAAGGGGTCAAATCCGCTGATGGCGGTTGAGGCCGCTTGTCCAGCGTGATAGTTGATCTGCCGCGCGCGGGTGTAGCTCAATGGTAGAGCAGCAGCCTTCCAAGCTGAATACGAGGGTTCGATTCCCTTCACCCGCTCCACGATTTTCTACGCCACTCTACGATTTTGTGCGATTTGGCGCGCCTTTGAACGCTGCCGAGCCAGCGCCAACACGCGCGCCTTTCTCTGTGCGAGTTAATGACACTCGGCTGCGAGCGAGAATGCGATGCGTTGCCTTGAGCGGACGACCTCACGGCCGGCCGGCGCGAAAAGCCAGGCCGCGAACGCTGCCGCCATCTGGAAACGTGCAGTTGCACGCCACGCTTGTATCAACGCCACCGTCGAAGAATCACACTGGCATTCACGCCACCAAAGCCGAAACCGTTTGATATCGCGTGCTCCATGGCCATTGGTCTGGCGGCCAGTGCAACCAGATCGACGCCTTCCGCCGCCGCATCGCAGTTCTCGAGGTTAAGGGTCGGCGGCGCGACCTGATCGCGCAACGCGAGGACCGTGAAGATTGCTTCCACACCGCCGGCTGCGCCGAGCAGATGACCGGTCGCCGATTTGGTGGCGCTCACGGCGATCCGACCTTCGCGGCCGAAGATCGCCTTGATGGCCTCCAGTTCGCAGAGGTCACCGACCGGCGTTGACGTCGAGTGCGCATTGAGGTGTTGGATTTGATCGGGCGTGAGCCCGGCTTGCCGTAGCGCTGCCTGCATGGCGCGCCGCGCGCCGTCGCCATCTTCGGGGCCTGAGGTGATGTGGTGCGCATCCGCAGTCGTTCCGTAACCGACGATTTCGGCAATGGGCTCGGCGCCGCGGCGCAACGCGTGCTCCAGCTCCTCGATAACGAGGATGCCCGCACCTTCACCCATGACGAAGCCGTCGCGGTCGCGATCGAAAGGGCGTGACGCACGTTCAGGAGTTTCATTGAAGCCGGTCGACAGCGCGCGCGCCGCGGCAAAGCCGCCGAGGCTTACCAGGTCGATGCAGGCCTCGGCGCCGCCGCAGACAGCGACGTCGGCTTCCCCCGCCCGGATCAGACGAACGGCGTCACCGATCGCCTGCACGCTGGCGGCGCAAGCCGTGACGGGCGCGCCGATGGCCCCCTTGTATCCGTACCGGATGGATATGTGCCCGGCTGCAAGGTTTGCGAGAAAGGACGGCACCGTGAAGGGCGACAGCCTGCGGACGCCGCGTTGATCCGTCGTGCGGACCGACTCGACGATCGCCGGAAAGCCGCCGATGCCCGACGCGATAATGGTGGCGGTCCGCTCCAGCGAATGAGCGTCAGCCGGAGTCCACGTCGCCTGTGCGATGGCCTCTGCCGCCGCGGCCAGGGCGAACAGGATGAAGCGATCCATCTTCCGCTGCTCCTTGGGGCGCACGGTGAGATCGGGATCGAAGCCGCCTTCGGGATCGTTGGCTTTGGTAGGTAGCCCAACGGCGACACCAGCCCAAGCCCTGTAACCACGATCCGGCGCATGATGATGCTCGTCCTATTTATTCGGCGGATCCCGATCACTCAGCGCGGGAATGCGGACCGACGCCGGGAATTGCATCCTGGTACGTCCGGTTACGCCGGCAATCCCATCTGCTTGCGAAGGCTCTTGTCGAACATGCGTTCGGGAACGAAACGACGGAGGACGCTCACCTGCCGCGCCGTCTTACCGCAGGTGTATCGCAGACGTGGCGATTTGGCGGTCGCGGCTTCCACGACCCGCTCGGCAACAATCTCGGGACTGTCGGCTGTCTTCATGACCTCTTGCATGACTGCGCTGGACCGCGCGCGCGCCGAGACGTATGCGTCCAAGCTCCGATCCGGAAGCACCATGTTTTGGTCGAACGAGGTGCGGGTATATGCCGGCTCGATCAAGCAAATTCGAATGCCGAACGTCCGCACCTCGTGATCGAGAGACTCCGAATAGCCTTCGAGAGCATGCTTCGTGGAGGAGTAGATGGCCGAGAACGGGGCAGGTATTAAACCGAGGACCGAGCTTATGTTTACGATCCGTCCCGCTTTTTGATTCCGCATGATCGGGAGGACCGCGTTGGTCGTACGGATCACGCCGAAAAGGTTTACGTCGAACAACGTCTGGGCCTGGCTCACCGACGATTCTTCAGCTCCGGCAAGCAGGCCGGTTCCAGCGTTGTTCACCAGAACGTCGATCCTGCCCGCCGTATCGAGCACCTTGTCGACGACCGCCTTGACTGATGCGTCGTCCGTTACATCGCAGGGGATCATCGTAATGCCGTCCGCGATACTTGCGACGGCCCGCCGGCTGGTGCCGAAAACGCGGAATCCAGCTTGACGCAACGCCTTTGCCGAAGCATGTCCGATTCCTGTCGCAGCCCCGGTTACAATCGCCACCTTAGGGTCTTGTCGCATAAAAAGCCTCCATCGATGCTACTGAGCGTTAGAAGTTGAACCGTCTCTTCCGACGAGAGAGTCCTATTCGGCAGCCATTGCTGTTCGCAATTCCGGCTGCTCCCTCAAGTCCTCATAATAGATTTCATCTGCAGTCGGCTTGATCCGGAACCACGCGGCATAAAGCGCAGGAAGGAACAGCAGGATCAACACCGTGCCGACCGCCGTGCCGCCGATCAGCGTGTAGGCCATCGATCCCCAGAAAACGGAATGCGTGAGGGGGATGAAGGCCAGCACGGCGGCAAGGGCGGTCAGGATCACGGGCCTCGTCCGTTGCACCGTGGCCTCGATGACGGCATGATAGTCATCAAGGCCGGCAGCACGGTTCTCCTTGATTTGTTCGGTCAGGATCAGGGTGTTGCGCATCAGGATGCCCGCCAGTCCTATCAGGCCCAGAATGGCGTTGAATCCGAAGGGCTGGTTGAAGGTGAGCAACATCGGCACGACGCCGACGAGACCAAGCGGCGCCGTGAGCATGACCATGGCCATCGTCGAGAACGATCGCACCTGCAGCATGGTGACGATCAGCATGGCGGCGATCATGGCCGGGAAGACCTTGCCCAGCGCGTCATTGGCCTTGGTTGCTTCCTCAATCGATCCGCCCAATTCGATTCGATAGCCCGCCGGAAGAGATGCGATCAGCGGCTGAAGAGCGGTCATGATCTGCTTGGAAACCTCTGGAGGCTGGGTCGCCTCATTGATGTCCGAACGGATGGTGACGACGGATGTGCGATCGCGGCGCTTCAGGATCGGCTCTTCGAAACGAATTTCCGAATGGCCGATCTGGTCGAGCGGAATCGGGCGGCCGTCCCGGCTCATCAGTGAGAAATCCGCCAGACGCGTCGGATCCAGCCGCTCGCCGCCGGCGCTGCGTGCCACGATGGGGACATTGCGAATGTCCTCGCGGACCTGCGTAACGGTGATGCCAGTGAGGAGGAACTGCAGTTGCCGGCCCACCTCCGCTGGCGAAAGGCCGATGAGGTTCAGTCGATCCTGATCCGGGATGAAGCGGAGCACGGGTGTGCGATTGCCCCAATCGCGGTTCGCTTGGCGAACATCCGGAACGCCACGCATGATATCGAGGGCTTTTTCAGAGATAGTGTACAATTGCGCGGGATCAGGCCCCATGACCCGAAACTCGACCGGGAACGGCGTGTACGGTCCGAACACAAGCTGAGTGACGCGCACATTGGCCTCAGGTGCAAGCCCCTGTGACACCGCCTGTCGGAGCCGGTGCTTCAAAGCCTCGCGCGCCTCCGCGTCCGGTGTCAGCACGACGATCTTGGCGAAGGCCGGATCAGGCAGCTCCGGCGCCATCGCGAAGAAGAATCGCGGAGCGCCCTGGCCGACATAGCTGGTGACGATCTTAGCCTCCGACTCGTGGTCCAGCCAGTGTTCGAGCTTCTCGACCGTAGCGGTCGTCGTCTCAATGCTGGTGCCTTCCGGCAGACGAACCTCCACCAGCACTTCGGGGCGGTCGGACGTCGGGAAGAACTGCTGCTTGACGGCGCCCATGCCGACGCCGGAAAGCGCGAAAGCGATGGCGACAATGCCGCTGGTTACGAACTTGTGGCGCACCGCGAAGGTGATGAGCCCTCGCAGGCGCCGATAGTTCGGTGTGCCGTAAATCGCGTGGTGACCGCCTTCGATCGGCTTGATCGCGGGCAGCATCTTGACGCCAAGATAGGGCGTGAAGACCACCGCGACGATCCAGGAGACGATGAGGGCGAACCCCACGACCCAGAAGATGTTGCCGGCGTATTCGCCGGCCGTCGAGCGCGCGAAGCCCACCGGCAGGAATCCGGCGACGGTCACGAGCGTGCCCGACAACATTGGCGCCGCCGTGTGGCTCCACGCGTAGGCCGCCGCCTTGATGCGGTCCATGCCCTCTTCCATTTTCACTACCATCACCTCGATGGCGATGATGGCGTCGTCCACAAGAAGACCAAGCGCCAGGATGAGGGCGCCCAGCGTGATGCGGTCGAAAAACCGGCCGGTTTCCAGCATGATGAGGAACACGACGGCAAGCGTCAGAGGGACGGCAGCCGCCACGACGATGCCGACGCGCCAGCCGAGGCTGAGCAGGCTCACCAGCAGCACCACGCCGAGCGCCATCGCGAACTTCATCATGAATTCGTCGACCGCCGAGGTGATGTTGACGGCCTGGTCGGTCACCTTGTCGAGCGTCATCCCGAGCGGCAGTGTCTTTGCGATGGCTGCAGCCCGTTCCTTCAGCGCGCGGCCGAGCGCAAGCCCATCCCAGCCTTCCTGCATCACGGCTGCGAGCATGATGGTCGGCTCACCCTGATGCCGGATGATGTAGGTCGGAGGGTCTTCATAGCCGCGCCGGACCTCGGCCACGTCGGACAGCTTCAGCGTTCGCCCTGCGGCAACAATCGGCGTATTCGCAATCGACTGGACGCTGTCATAAGCGCCGTCGATCCGGATGAAGACTTGCGGCCCCCGGGTATCGATCGAGCCTGCGGGCGTCACCGTATTCTGCCGCTGCAACGCCGAAATGATATCCCGCGCCGACACGCCGAGCGTTGCGAGTTTGGCGTATGAAAACTCGACGAAGATTTGTTCGGGACGCTCGCCGAGGATGTTGATCTTCTTGATGCCCGGCACGTGCAGGAGATCCTGACGGATGACCTCG
>WNGN01006826.1_pt1 | contig 12549 bp, 15 predicted proteins | sample 5400561 | NCBI WGS metagenome assembly WNGN01 (sample SAMN13153379, study PRJNA577476) | soil metagenome | isolation source: 115 cm soil or saprolite under Garry oak tree replicate 2 | place: USA:California | collected 2016-06-15
GCGTGCCCTCATATTCAAGTTCGCTCAGCAGCGCATCGACGCTGCCTGCGGAGATTTCCCGCTGCTCGCCGTTGACGATCACGCGCATTGCATCACCTCATTGTCGATCACGCCGCGCTGCACATAGCCCAGCGTCAGTTCGGCCAGCGCCGGCGCCAGCAAAAAGCCATGACGATAAAGTCCGTTGACCGCGATCTTCTGGTTGTCGATCGCGATGCGCGGCAGATTATCGGGAAAGGCCGGGCGCAGCCCGGAGCCGAATTCGACGATGCGGGCCTCGGCGAAGGCCGGATGCACCGCATAGGCGGCGCCCAACAGCTCCAGCGCGGAGCGGACGCTGACGCCGTTGTCCTCGCTTTCGATCGAGGTTGCGCCCAGCATGAAGCGGTTGCCGCCGCGCGGAATCACATAGAGCGGCCAGCGTGGATGGATCAGCCGCACCGGCCGCGACAGCTCGACCTCGTCGGTCTCGATCAGGATGATTTCGCCCTTGACGCCGCGCAAGGCAGGCTGCGCCTCGCGCGCGGAAAGTCCGCGGCAATCGATCACGATGCCGTCGAGTTCGTCGGGGCTGGCTTCGCTGGCGAACTGGATGGTGCCGCCGGCGGCGGTGAAGCGCGCGTGCAATTCCGGCAACACGCGTCGCGGCTCGACATGGCCTTCATCGGCGTAGAACAGGCCGTCGCGGAAGCGCCCCTCAAGCGACGGCTCGAGTTCGGTGACGGCGTGAGCGTCAAGCCGCCGATAACAGGTGGTGAGCCTGGCAAAACGTTCGAAGTCGGCGCGGTCGCGCGGATGCGCCACCACCAGCGAGCCGTTGAAATGGAGTCTGCGGAAAATGTTCGCGCCACAGGTCGAGCGAGCGGATGCCGAGCCGGACGATGACGGGTTCCGATGCCTCGGCCTCGCAGTAAGGCGCGAGCATGCCGCCGGCCCAGTAGCTGGTCGACTGCGTCATCGCGGCATCGCTGCGCTCGTGCAGCGTGACCTCGTGGCCGGCTTGCGCAAACAGCAGCGCCTGCCACGCGCCGGCAATGCCTGCGCCAATGACGGAAACGGGAGATTCCCTCCCGGTCGCGACGGGCAACGGCCCGCGCCGTACGTTCGAACCCTGATACATCCCTGTCCCTTCGCCGGCATGACCCGGATCAGGTTCAAAGGGTCACCGCGGTCTCTCACGCTGCGAACAGCATTTGAGCGTGCGGTCTCTCAGCTCCTCGTCGGAGCTCCCCTCGGAACAGTCCTAATGTAAGCCGATGGCGGGGAGTGTCAACGCAAGCATCGCCGGTTTGCACCAGCTTAGCCCGCGGGAACCTGGAGCGCCGGCCAGGCTTTTCGCCGCTTATCGCGGCGGCGCGCTGGCGAGCATCGGCTCGGTAGGGCTGATATGTTCGTGCCGCTGGCGCTTGGCGGCGTAGTAATAGCCACCGGCGTAGTAGGACACGGCGCGGTTGTGGTTACCGTTTGCCGCGCGGTAGGCGCCGGCGAGATATTTCACCGCGTAAGTGAGATTGGTGTTGGGATCGCGCAGCCCTTCGGCGGTGCCGGTGTAGCCGAGGCCGCGCGCGGTCGCGAGCTTGATCTGCATCAGGCCGATGGTGCCGCCGCGTCCGATCAAATGCGGCTGATACCGGCTTTCACGCACGATCACGCGATGCACCAGGGCTTCCGGCACGCCGTTGGCCTGGGCGTGGCTGGCGACCAGCGCATCATATTGCGCGCGCTGGGCTTGAACGGCATGCGGAACCAGCGTCACCGCGGTGGCGAGCCAGGCGAGAGACAGTAGACGTTTCATTAGGGATGGCCTCGGAGTGGACAGATGAATGGTTCACGGCCGAGATTGTTGCAATCGCCGGGCGATGATGTGGCCAAATTCCGGCTTTCCTGGGTGTTTCCCGCATCCGTTCCGGCCAGATTTACCAAGAATTATGCCCTGGCGTGCTTCGATCGGGCCGAAAAACCGCAGGAATCTGGCCGCGCCAATGACCATGTCCGTTGCCAATATCGCCGAGGATACGAGCCCGATGCGCGGGCTGCTGCCGCTGTGGGTCGGCGTCCTGATCTATGCGCTGTTTCTGGTGGCCGGAAACAAGCTGCTGATCGATCCCGATACGATGTGGCAGATCACCGTCGGTCAGTGGATATCCGACCATCGCGCCGTGCCCGAGACCGATGTCTATTCCTTCACCATGCACGGCCAGCCCTGGATTTCGACGCAGTGGCTGGCGCAGGTGCTCTACGCCAAGGCCTATGCGATATCGGGCTGGAGCGGGCCGGTGGTGCTTGCCGCGACGGCGATCGCGGCGACGTTCGGCATGTTCGCAAGAATCCTGAGCCGGCGGCTGAGCGAAAGCACGACGCTGGTATTCATTGCGGCGGCGCTGGCGTTGACCGTGCCGCATCTCCTGGCACGGCCGCATGTGCTGGCGTTGCCGGTCATGGTGGCGTGGGTCGGCGGACTGATCGCGGCGGCGGATCGGCAGGGCGCGCCATCCTTCTGGCTTTTGCCGCTGATGGCGCTATGGGCCAACCTGCATGGTGGTTTTGTATTCGGCCTGGTGTTGATCGCGCCGATCGCGCTCGACGCCGTCCTGAACGCGGATGTGAAATTGCGCAAGGCGCTGGCGCTGCGGTGGGCGGCATTCGCCGTGGCGGCGCTGGTGCTGAGCTGCTGCACGCCGTATGGCTGGAATTCGCTGCTGGCGTCACAGAAGATCCTCGCGCTTGGCGCTGCGCTGCCGCTGATCATGGAATGGCAGCCCGCGAGCTTCGGCAGCGTCGGGGCCTTTGAAGTCTGCCTGCTGCTGGGAATTGGGCTGGCGTTGTTTCGCGGTGTCAAGCTGCCGCCGCTGCGTATCGTGCTGCTGCTCGGACTATTGCACATGGCGCTCGCGCAAGGGCGGGCCGTCGAAATCCTGGCGCTGCTGGCGCCGCTTCTTCTCGCGGCGCCGCTGGCAAGGCAGATCGGCGGCAATGAGGTTTCAACTTCAAGCGCCGCAGCGCCGATGCGCGGCTTGCTGTTCGCGAGCGTCGCGATCGCGCTGGTGGCGGCAACGTTTGCCTATGCGTCGGTGCATCGCTTCGAGCCGCACACCAGGGGGTCGCCGGTCGCCGCCGTTACCGCGCTGAAGAAACTGAATCTGACGCGGGTCTTCAACGACTACGATTTCGGCGGCTATCTGATCGCCAACGGCGTGGCAACCTTCATCGACGGCCGCACCGAACTTTTCGGCGAGAAATTTTTCGTCGACCACGACGCCGCCAGCGGATTGACGAAGCCGGAGAATCTGTTCCGGCTGCTGGATGAGTACAGCATCGAGGCGACCTTGATGCGCACGCAGAGCGCTGCGACCAAGCTGCTCGATCACATCGACGGCTGGCAGAAAATATATGCCGACGACATCGCCACCATCCATCTGCGTAAGCCCGGCACGGTGCATACGGTCGAACCGGCGGTTGATCCGAAGGCGAAGTGAGTAAGCCGTCATCCTGAGGTGAACGTAATTACGCGCGCGCGGGGGATGATGTTGCAAAATGTCGCGCCATAGTTCCCTTTCATTGCCGCTCAAAAGGCGCAATGCTCGCCGACACTCACAGGTAGCAGGACGACGTCCGCATTTCCGACAGCGATCCTGTCCAATCCCTTAAAAATCGAAGAGACAAAAATCAAAGAAACAACGGGAGACTCGCCATGGCCAGAATAGATTTCGGCTCCTTGCCCCGTGGGAATCCCTGCGCCCAATGCGGCAAGCCCATCGCCGCTCCGGAGTGGGTTGAAACCGATCCGCATCGCACTTCCTATCTCTGGCACTGCCAGGCCTGCGACTACCGGTTCGAGGCGATCGCGTACTTCGCCGAGTCGGATCAGCAAGCCATCGCGGCCTGACCGCTGGATTTGCGCGCCTCGGAGTGACGCTCAGGCGGCCGCCTGCCGGGACTGCTGATGAACCGGCAACTGAATGCGGACCATCAATCCGTGAGGCTGCCGGTCATTGAGTGACAACTCGCCGCCATGTGCGAGCACGATGGCGTGCGCGATTGAAAGCCCGAGACCGAAGCCGGCGGCTTCATCCATGTTGCGGGCGTCGTCGCCGCGCACGAACGGCTCCAGCACGACATCCTTGCGCGCATCGGAAATGCCGGGACCATCGTCCTCGATATCGATCGTCACGATATCCGACGACATTCGAAGACGGATCGCGGCCTCGGTACCGAACCTGACCGCGTTCTCCACAAGGTTGGTGATGCTGCGATGCAGGTCGTCGGGCCGGACCGTGGCCATGGCATGTTCCGGGCCGTCGTAGGCGACCTTGTGTCCCATGTCGGCGAATTGATCGGTGACGAGCTGCAGCGTGGTTGCAATGTCAACCAGCGTCATGGATTCGAGCTTGCGGTCGTTGCGCAGAAACGAAAGCACCGACTCCAGCATCGATCGCATCTGGTCGAGATCGTGCAACATCCGGCTGCGATGCCCGTCGTCCTCGATAAATTCGGAACGCAAGCGCATTCGGGTGATCGGTGTCCGCAGATCGTGGCTGATGGCGGCCAGCATCTTGGTGCGGTCGTCGATCAGTGCGGTGATCCGCTCCCGCATGCGGTTGAACGCCTTCGCAACCGAACGAATTTCTTCCGGGCCGCGTTCGGGCAGCGGTGCGGTGGCACCGTTCAGGCTGAAGCTCTCGGCGGCCTTCGCGAATGACGACAGCGGCGCCGTCAGGGCTCGGGCGGCCCACAGGCCAAGCAAGGTAACGCTGATGATGGCGAACAGCAGTGTCATCATCCAAGGCCCGCCCCAGAACGGGGGGTGCCGCTGGTCCGGCAGGACCTTCGCGGAAATCATCGCGCCGTCCGGCAGCGCGATGCCGACCTTGTGGGTATCATCTTGCTGCGGGAGCGAAAGGATCCGGTAGCCGCTGCCGAGGCGGTGCCGCAGACCGCGCAGGTGAGGGCCATCCGCTTCGTCCGCCGCGACAGCGGGACCCGAAGGAAGGTTTTCGATATCCAGTTGCGGAATTGTGCCGCGGCCAGAAGCTGGACCGATGCCACGAGCTGTGCGTGCCCGCGGTCCATCGGTGGATCGGGCTGGTCCGGCCGATGGATGAGAAAGGTTGCGGTGAGGATCAGGTGTATGGCGATAATCGAGGCGACCACCAGTGCCGCGATCTGCCCGCCGATACCCCTGAGATTGAGAAATCCGAGCCGCTTCATGATCAGCCGTTTGCCGAGATCGTCACCGCATCCACCCGGGGCGTGAACAGATAGCCGCCGGAACGCACCGTCTTGATCATGGTGGGTTCCAGCGGATCGGTTTCGATCTTGCGCCGGATGCGGCTGACCAGCACATCGATGCTGCGTTCGAAGGAGCCGGCGTTGCGGCCCTGGGTGAGATCGAGCAGGCTGTCGCGCGACAGCACGCGGCCTGGCCGCTCGCAGAAGGTTCGCAGCAGGTCGAATTCGGCGCTGGTCATCGCAACCCGCGCGCCCGCCGGGTTGCGCAGCTCCCGCAGCCTGAAATCGATCTGCCATCCCAGAAAGGCGAGGGCGGTCGCGCCATTGGCGGAGCTGAGCGTCTGGGCGGCGGCCTGGCGGCGCAACACCGCGTTGATCCGGGCCAGCAATTCGCGCGGGTTGAACGGCTTGGCAAGGTAGTCGTCCGCGCCCATCTCGAGCCCGACAATGCGATCGACGTCCTCGCCGCGCGCGGTGAGCATGATGATCGGCATTTGCGATTCGGCGCGGACCTTGCGGCACAGGCTGAGGCCGTCCTCACCCGGCAGCATCACGTCGAGGATCAGAAGGTCGACGCGATGGTCGGTCATGGCCCGGACCATCTCGCGCCCGTCGTTCGCCGTCGTCACGTTGCAGGCGTTGGTCCGCAGGTATTTCGCAATCAGCGCCCGCGTCTCGCGGTCGTCCTCAACGACAAGAATGTTCGGGGATGCCGTGGCCATGTGGACCTTTGTCGGTGATTCGGGGGCACCGGCGAAGGATTTTTGTTTCGCAATGTTTCTGATGTCAGTTTCGCAACACCGGGCAACATGCTGGCGGGGCAATAAAAAGACCTCGTTAAGACCATTAACCTTACGGTCAAGGGGTCACAAGAACCTTCGGAGCCACCAATGACCTCCATCTCCGCGATCTCCAGCAGCAATTACCAGTCGCCTCTCCAGAAGCTACAGGATGAGCTGCAGGCAGAAATAAACTCAGGTACCATCGGCTCGTCCGATCAGGACGCGCTCTCCTCCGCGCTGACCGACATCGACTCCTCGCTGCAGAGCAGCCGGGCGAGCGATTCGGCTGGCGGCACAAGGCCCTCTCCCGGCGATCTGAAGTCGAAGATCGACGACCTGATTGCCGGCGAAGTGTCCAGCGGCAAGCTGACCAGCGATCAGGCCACCGAACTGCAGGGCGTCTTCAAGGCAGCGTTCGCCAATGGCCCCGGTGGCGCCGGCGGTCCAGGTGGCGCCGGCGGCGCGCACGGCGGCCACGGTGGTCCGCCACCCACGGACAGCGCCTCCTCAACCGACAGCACAAGCAGTTCCTCGGGCGCCAGCTCCGCCGACGATATTCTGCAGCAGTTTCTCCAGTCGCTGCAGGAGTCGCTGTCGGCCTCGTCATCGACCTCGTACAGCGCGACCGGCAGCTCCAGCACCGCCAGCAATGCCAGTTCGTCATTTTCAGCGCTTCTGATCGACTACCAAACCTGACCTCAGGCCGCGACGCACACAACCAAAGCACCCCGTCATCATCCTTCCCAGAACGGGAAAGGATGATTGCTTCGTCCGTGTTGCGATTGAGGGGTTCTTGGCAGGCGATTTGCCCTCCTTCAGCCGATTTGGCCTGGCGCTGAGGGAACCAATCCGCGGTTACAGCGTTGATTTGGTTCATCAACCCAGGAGGGTGCGATGACCGACGTCATGACCAGACCACACCATCTGATCGCCAGCGACCGGGTCGAAGGCACCGCTGTGCGGCGGCCGAACGGCGACAAGATCGGCCACATCGAGCGGCTGATGATCGACAAGGTCAGCGGCAAGGTGTCCTACGCGATCCTGAGCTTCGGCGGGTTCCTTGGCATGGGCACCAGTCTGCTGCCGCTGCCATGGGCGCGTCTGACCTACAGCACCAGGTTCGAGGCCTACCAGCTCGACATCGACGACGACGAGCTCAAACGCGCGCCGTCGTTTCGTGCCGACAAGGATTTCGACTGGGGCGATCGCTCGCAGGAAACCGAGTTGCATCGCTATTACGGAACGCCGCCTTATTGGGGCGGTTTCTGATCGCATCGCGAAAGCGGCGCGAAGCAGTGATGCGGCAAGCGGTTTGCCGTGTGCGTAGCGATGCTCCACGGAACCCTGATATCATCCGCACCGCAACCCTTTAACAACCCTTTAAATTGTGTTCGGCGATCGGAACGGTCGATGGACTGGCGTGTTTTCTTCTCACCAATTTCATCACAAGGAGAAACCACAATGTTAGCAAAATATATGACGGCCGGCTTGATCGGGTCCGCATTGCTTGCGTCCGTCGCGTTCGCGCAGCAAAGCCCGACGGCAACTAGTGACAAGGCCGACACGGCGCCGGCGGCGGCATCGGACTCGTCGTTCCAGGGTAACTGGCGCGCGTCGAAGCTCGTCGGCCTCAGCGTCTATAACGACAACAACGAGAGCCTCGGCTCGATCAACGATCTCTTGATGGACAAGGATGGAAGCATCAAGGGGATAGTGCTGGGCGTCGGCGGCTTCCTCGGCGTCGGCGAGCATCTGGTGGCGGTTGCCTTCGACAAGGTCAAATTCGTCAATGAGCCTGTCTCTTACACCGGCGTCGCCGGCGGGCCGAATGCGAATGCGCCAGGCACCCGGCCGGCGCCATCGACGACCACCGGCGCGGCGACCACGAACACTGCACCGGCCACGGCGGCAACCACGAAGTCCAATCCTTGGTATCCCGATCACGCCATGGTCAGCGCGACCAAGGACCAGCTGAAGGCAATGCCTGAGTTCAAATACGCGATCTAAGGCACGAGACCCGCTCTTTAAAAAAAGAGCCTTGAGACTGATCGCTAACGGCCGGACGGCATCGATGCCGCCCGGCCGTTTTGCTTCCTGCGCGACTCCTTGCCCGCATGGTGCGCCGCATCCTTTCGGCGCTGAAATCCCGATGCTAGGGTTACCGGCGGCAGGAGCACCTGCGTCCTGCCCAATACCGAACGGGAGGACGATATGGCTGAGAGTGTCTACAAAGTCATTGAGCTGATCGGGACCAGCAAGGAGTCCTGGGAAAAGGCGGCCGCAGCCGCCGTCAGCCGGGCAGGAAAATCCCTGCGCGAACTCCGCGTCGCCGAAGTGGCTCAGCTCGACTTGCAGCTGGACGCCAAGGGCGCGATCGAAGCCTACCGCGCCAAGCTCAAGGTCTCGTTCAAATTCGAGGGCGAGTGAAGCGATGGGGTGATCGCCGGACGGCAGTTGAAGTGACCGAGAGGCGTGAGCTGTTGCGAGCCTCGGAGGGTGACGGCTGGTTTCTGTTGCTCATCCTTCGAGACGCCGCTAAGGCCTCGGGCCCTGTTCAACTCATATCATTTGCCGATGAAGACGAACGACGAACGCCCGAAAGCCATTGCCTATCTGTTTCTGCTCGCGATCCAGATACTGGGTGCGATCACCTTTGTCTGGCAACAACTGCCCGAGTTCAGGCAGATAGCGGTCAATCCAGGCGAGCAACTTCCGTATGACACCTTCTCTGATGTTGTGACGGTCGGCATCTTGTTCGTCATGCAAATCTCGTTTTGGTGCCGTCTGCTCTTTATCCCAATTCCGTTTCGGTGCCCGAACATGATCCTCAATCACGTGTTTCTGTTTCTGGGCCGCCTCAGTTTCATTTTCGGCAGCGCGTTATTCTCCATCGTCGTTTTCAGGCATCTTCCAGAGCTGAGCCGGGAAACCGACATCCTGCTGATGACCCGGCGCGGAATCGTATTGGTGGGATGTTTGTTCGCGCTGTTTTGCACCAGTCTTGAGGTGGAACGACTGGGTCAGGCATTTGAGGGCGATAAGGTGGGGAAATGAAATAAGGAGTAGTCCTGTGTGTGCGACTTGTAAGGGTCAAGCTTGCGGATTTAACGCATGCCCCACGCGGCGTCAGGCACTTCGCGTTTTCGGCGCAAGTGCGCTCGGACTAACATTCGTCGGGAGCGGATGGGCCAAGGAAGTTCAGGCGCAGCCGAAGCCGCAAAATGTGCTGTCGCCCGACGCTTCGCTTCAGCGCTTGATTAAAGGCAACGAGCGCTATGTCGCGGGCGAAACGAGGCGCCACGATTTCAAACACGAACGTGAAGCACTGGTCGGAGGGCAGAACCCATACGCGGGAATCCTGAGCTGCGCCGATTCTCGCATCGCACCTGAATATGCCTTCGACAGCGGCAGAGGCGATTTGTTCGTTTGCCGGGTCGCGGGCAACTTCGCCAATGACGACACGGTTGCGAGTATGGAGTACGCCGTCGCCATGCTCGGCACGCCTCTCATCATGGTGCTCGGTCACGACAGCTGCGGCGCAGTTAGCGCAACGATCAAGTCACTCAAGGATAACGTCGCCCTGCCGGGCCACTTACCTTCCCTGGTTGCAAACATCGCTCCCGCAGTCAACGCTGCTTCGAAGCGTTCCGGCGATCTCCTCGACGCCGCCATTCGGCAAAATGTGGTCGACAATGTTGCGAAGCTCAAATCTGCGACGCCTATTCTCAACGCGGCGGTCGAGCAACGGAAACTCAGCGTAGTTGGAGCTATCTATCGGCTCAAGGACGGGAAAATCGAAATTATCGTGTGAGGCGCCCCGGGGGTTGTCCCCGCAAGCGGCTGCGACGGCTGCATTGGGGCGGCATGCTGAGCAATGCGGTCCAGCTTGCCGCTATCGTGGCCAGCATTCCCTATATCGCTGTCGCGCCGACTTAATCAGGTTTGACGAACGGTCTGCGGAGGAATGCTCTCCTTGAGAGTACCCCGGTCTTAGCCACGCTTTCCACCAAACGAGATGAAGGCCATGAGACAGGGCTCCGGCAACGGGTTGCGCCAGCGATGTCGAGTTCCGTTTTGCACTACGCAATCGCCTTGGCGCAAATGGACCTTCTGTCCGTCGTCCAGTTCCAGCGTCATCTCGCCACGAATCACGATCCCATAATCGATGGTATCGGATGTGTGCATACCTGGAGCGTCGCGTTCGAAATGGTCGCCCATGCCGGGGACCTTCTCCGACATTTCCCTCAGCCCACTCTCGAAAGTGACGCCAGGTGGCGGCTTCCAGCCTTCAGGTCGCTTGGGCGGATACGAGATAAGGCGAAACATCGTGCCCCCCGGGCCGGGAAAGGCTTTCGTTCCCTCGAGCATCGGGTCCGGTTCTAAGCCGGTGAGCCGTGGCACCCCCTCAGTCATGTAGAGTTCATAGAATGTCAGTCCCGGATTGGCGTCGATCGCCACCACCTTGGGAGTTACGTCAAAGGACTTGAACACCGACTTGCCGGCTTCATCGCGGCCGGTCAGTACCCGTTTGGGGGGTGGCAGGTCGCTCGAGTCTCTCGCTTCAGTAGATTGCGACATCACAGCCAAGGCGCCGCCACCGACCATCGCGGAAAGGGCCTGGAGCAGATGACGCCGATCCCCGCCTTCAAATCGTTTAGAGAGCTCCGCGTCGTCCAAGGATTTGTTCTTGTTTCGTGGCCACCAGCACCAAGAGAGCCCGCCCATCTATGTTCTCCGCTGTTTCGGTTGTTTCTTTGTCGTTGTCGTGGGGCCTCCGCGTATTCCGGCGCTTGCATATTCAGGTCGGCTGAATAAAACGAGGGGGAAAAACGGAAAAGGAACGAAACTTCGAGGCTAGCTTCGCTTAGTTTATGGCATTTGCGCCTCAGCCGTTCGCCCGGCAGATTTATGGGTTCACGGCCTAAGTTGAAACAGTGCCATCTTCGCGTACAAAAGTGACCAACAGATCCCAAGTAACCGCCAGCACGATCGGGCCAACGAAAAGGCCGATTATCCCATTTGAAAGCGTGCCGCCAATAACGCCGACGATGATCACCCACATCGGAGTCTTCAGGCCGCGTGTAATAATAATCGGCTTGAGTATATTATCTACAAAATTCACCGGCACCATATAGGCCGTAAAGATCAGCGCCGTTGATGTCTCCATCGTTATCCAGCTCCATATAATGACTGGAAGCAGAATCACCGTCGGGCCAATTTGAACAATCCCCAGGATGAGAACCAGGAACACAATCAGGCTCGCACCCGGCACACCGACCGCTATAAGTCCGATGCCCGCAAGAAGCGCTTGCAGGAGCGAAACGCCGATCACGCCTTGCGACACGTTTCGTATCGTCGCGCCAGCCAGTTGCATGAATTCGTCGCCGCGGCGCGAAACACGCCGATGTAAAAACGAGGCAACAGCCTCGACCAGCGAAGGACCAGGCGAAAGCAGAAATCCTGCTATGATCACTGAAGCAATGAATTGAAGAATCGCGGCGCCAACGCTCCCCGCGGCCCCGAGCAAGGTGCTGCCGAGAGGCCTCAGATAAGGAGCGACTGTGACAAGCGCTGCCTTGAGATTGCTTGATGCGAGTTCCCAGAATTGAAACAGCGGCTCGCCGATCAAGGGCCATTTTTTAACAGCCTCGATCGGCGGAGGAACGAATATTGAGCCGGTTTCGAGGCTTTCGGAAATCGTCCGCGGAACCTCAAGCAAATCCCGGCCGAGCCAGGTTACAGGCCCAAAGACGATCAAGAGCAGCAGAACTGTGATCAGTGCCGCGGCTAATCGTCGACGTCCGCCGAGCCATCTCGCCAGCAGATCAAAAACTGGATAAAGCGCCACGGCCCACACCACACCCCATGCCACGGTCTCAATAAACGGACGAATGATCGACAGCGACAAAAATAAAAGCAGGCCCAAAAAAGCCAGCCGAATTGCCAATGCGATGACCGTTGCATTGAGTTTCTCGGAATCAATCTGGTGGTCTTCGATCACGTTGTTTCCCATGGCGCTGACGCACTGCTCGTGAGGGCTTCTTAGACCTCGCCTTCGGTGTGAGTCTACCCTTGGGGTTGCGCTTGTCTCATTCCGTGCATGAGAAAATAGACGTTGCTTGAGATCGGGCGATTCAGATCGGCCGCCGCGCTTTTTTGAAACTGTTTGCTGGCGGCGCCAGTCTGGAGTTCAATTGTCGTCTTAACTATTGCAATTTCGATCCATCGACCTGGCGCGGACAATATCGGATCATCGGGCCGTCCTGCTTTTGATGCGTTGCACCTGATGCGCGGCAAGGTTGAGCTTGCCAAGTTTCAACTTTGTGCAAAGATGGATCGGTTCGGAGAAGCTCAATACCCGTCTAGGTTTCCACTCGGTGCACGGCTTGCACTTTCGGATTGGAGAACTGCGTGAGCGAGTCACTTCATCCAGCCGCCCCCCATCATCTGCCAAGCTTCATCACCGCGCCGGGTGACACCGATACCCTGATGGTGGTGGTCGGTATCGTCCTGATCGGCTCCGTTCTGGCGGTGGGCA